>FUFK010042264.1_pt1 | contig 125638 bp, 117 predicted proteins | sample 1021851 | NCBI WGS metagenome assembly FUFK01 (sample SAMEA51879418, study PRJEB19060) | metagenome
TTTTTTTATCGCAAAATTCCCCATAGCACGTAGCGTGCGGGGTGCTGGAGTCTTCACTGCGCCCTCGCCACACGCTCGGACTTGTTCACCATTGACTCGCACCCATATGGGTTGGACTCTTCACGGCTCTCGTACCTGTACGTGAGATTTTTCCTTTGCTCCGAGCGACGTGCGACAGCAGGGCTTCCTCCTATAAGCACGAGGTTGGTGGGTGGGGTGTCGTCGCACCACCCTGCATATACAGGGTGTTGATTCACCACCCTATACAGATGCAAGTCTATGGTTTCAACGTGAAAGAATCGCACGTCACTATGGTCACTTTATTCACACCTCTATTCACACAGATGACCATANCGAATAGTCAATACTCATAGGGTACTACTCTNAATTATAATATATACATAGGAGTATGATAANTTGACTATACCTGTTGTAGTCATCNCNATGAACATNGCCGTGAACAAAGTGACTACATGACCACAACGACACCCAGCAAAAAATCGAAGGACTGANAGCCTTCCTTTATAAATCGGCAAAGAGAAAGAGGTCGATGATTTCGGCTTCGATAAAACGGATATTCAGCCCTTCGGATAGAAGGTACATACACATTAAACGCACCAACAATGGGAAGCATCTCTATGCTGTGTACTCAAGTAACAAGACACCACAGTTCGGGGGTGGACAGATACTCACCGACCTACGAGCAACACCACGGCAAATCTCAATGGCCTTGGCCTTCGCAAGACGAGAAGGTTACGAGGTACGCTATTGGACTGGCTACGAAAACTGGTGGACACAAGACTGGGTGCGTGTCAATCCATTCCCAATCGAGGTGAGCGAATGAGAAAGATAACACAAGACGCAGTGAATGCATTCATGCAACACAAGAATTTCAGGCGAGGCAACACGACTGTTTCCATATGGAAAGACGTTGCTGAACTGTACCTACACAACAACCTCATCGCTGAACACTATCCCGATGGGCGAATCCTCATCAGCAATGCGGGTTGGCCTACGGTCACAACCAAAGAACGACTCAACGCTATACCTCATGTAAGTATTTACCAACGTAACTTCCAGTGGTATCTCAACGACCAACCATGGAACGGCAACTGGATTGAGGTGACAGCATGAACATGGTCGAAGTGTTTCCCCTTCTGTTCGTCGGAGCAGTGTACATTACCATCGCAGTCAAGTTGCTTTATAACTCGGCAAAGAGAAAGGAGTTGATTCAATGAACGCTGATACCATACACCAAATGATACGAACCTTCGTGGGCTACGGTGCTCCCGACCACAAGGATGATGTTGGTCCGAACAAACCCGACTGGCCGTTCTTCTCACGTCTTGCACACCAAGAGCAACTTGATGAGCGTGACCTCATCGAAGCATCGGAACGATTCCACAAGTACCGCAACACACAGATGCCTTCCATCCTACGTGATGCTGGCATTGATGGTTCAGTCGATGCATTTCTTGACGACCTACGCAAGCGTGGTGAGGTTGCCAAAGAGAAGTACGAGCGTGACTTAGAAGTATTACGTGAAAAAGAATATGCCATGCGTCCATTCGACAAAGCGGTGAAGCAATACATCCGTGAGCACATGCTTAACACAGGACAGAAGCCTGACCTCGCTCATGTTAAACTTGAGTACGAAGAGCAATCGCACATGACAATTACTGAACAGTACGCCATGAATTTACTGGAGAGCACAAGCGTGCCAACCATCACAGCCTTCCACGTCAATGACGTATGGAAGAACCGATACGGCAAGGAGTTCACAAGCGTACGCATCGGTCTGTCCTATCCATTCAACACAGACTGGAACAACATACTCAAGTCCGTCGCACCATTCCCGAAGGTCAAGTTCAATGGCGACCTCAAGAAGTGGACCATCGAGAACACAGAAGAAACACTTGACCTCGTACGCCAACGCTTCAAAGAAGAAGGCGTGTACATCAACACCGAACAACTCACAGCCGAGTTCAATCAAGCCAAGCCCGAAGCCCCTTCTGTCACGCAAGTAAGCGCACGCTTACAAGGCTCAAGCATCATCCTACAATGGCCGTTCATTCAAGACCCATCAGCACGCAACCAAACACTACGGTACATCAAAGAAACACAGGGTCGCAAGTTCAATCCTGATGACAAGACATGGAGCATCGCATTGTCCGAAGCATCACCGTTGGTCGATAGGATTCGCACAGCAAAAACCAACCTACCTCACATCAATGAGATTGCTGATGCCATCGAAGCCATACCCGAAGTCGCATCCTACATGCGAGAGCGTGCTGAACGCATCGCCATCAGCAGTGCATCCGTACTCGATGATGACGAAGCCATCCAAGACATCAAGGACATACTCATCGAATCGTTTCCCGATGACCGTGAACTGTACCCCTTCCAGTATGTCGGAGTCAAGTTTGCTCAACTCGCACATGGTCGTGCCTTGATTGGTGATGACATGGGAATCGGTAAGACCATCCAAGCCATCGCNCACATNGCATTGAACATGCACAACACACCTGCANTGGTNGTCTGTCCAGCATCNGTCAAGTACAACTGGGAGAAGGAAGTCAAGGCGTGGCTACCCGAATGGAANGTCGAAGTCCTTAGTGGATGGAAGGGAGACATCCCTCGCCATTGTAATGTTGTCATCGCAAACTACGACCTCATCTCACGACGACGTGAGCAACTGCTTGANTATGGTTTCAACATTGTTGTATGNGATGAGTCGCACTACCTCAAGAACAGNAAGGCTCAACGCACACAAGCAGTGCTTGAGATTGCCAAGCAATCCGAGTCGGTCATCTGTCTTTCAGGTACGGCCATCACCAACAGACCAAACGAATTCTATACCACACTCAATCTCCTACGCCCGAATGAGTTCAGCAACTTCTTCGAGTATGGTAAACGATACTGCGACGGACATCAGAAACCGATTGGTCGTGGCAGGTATGCGTGGGACTTCAACGGTTCATCCAACACAGAAGAGTTGCACAATCGTACTCGTGACTTCTGTATTCGTAGACTCAAGAGCGAAGTGCTCACTGAATTACCTGCGAAAGTACGCTCGCTTCACTACATCAATCCAACGTCGCAACAGACGAAGGACTACAATGCCCTGCTTCGCAAGTGGCTTGACGAGTATGATGCACACCGACACTACGGTACACTACCCAAAGGATTCGTTCTCAACATGCTGACTGACCTGCGTCACGAATGTGGTCGCATGAAAGTCGAGCACGCCATCCAGTATGTCAAGGACTACGTGGAGATTAGTGGCAAGCCCATTGTTGTCTTCGCACATCACCGTGACATTCTTCAAAGCATCTTCACCACACTACGTGAGGACGATAACCTACGTGGCAAGGTCGGTGCTATCGCTGGTGACATGCCAGCACACAAGCGACAACAACAGGTCGAAGCGTTCCAACGTGGCGACCTCATGGTTCTCGTGTGCTCAACCATCGCAGCGAAGGAGGGCATCACACTCACTGCGGCTGACACCACCCTGTTCGTTGAACGTGAGTGGGTTCCCGCATACGAGGAGCAAGCCGAAGACCGTGTGAATCGCATCGGTCAAGAGAGTCAATCCGTAAGTGCAGTGTACCTGTCCGTCGAGAATACCATTGACGAGAAGTTCAACTACGTCATCGAACAGAAGCGCAAGGTCGTGCAAGCAGTACTCGACGGTGGCACTGTCGAAGAGCGTGAGGGTATATCCAACATGCTCATCGCCAAGATGATTGAAGACGGCGACATACCATCAGACTTCCTCTCTAAGAAAAGGAGGACTGAATCGGTTTGATTTATAAATCGGCAAAGAGAAAGAGGATGAAAACATTGGAGGTTAAAGTATGACATCACAGAAGGCAGAAGCATTAGCGAAGTATACGAAGGCACACGAAGCAGGAATGATGAGTGGGTATTGGCAACCACTGTCCACCATGCGATACAACTTGCTCATCGAAGAGAGCGAGTTGTCTGACATCATGACAAGCATCGAGTCGAAGGAGAAGTTGAGTGGCTATCTCAAGAGCCGACTCATCAGCACCGAGATGATTGAGGAGTTCGTCACCAACATCACGACATCGAACATCACACATTCACTCACTGACGGCAGACTTGTACAGCCACTCTTCGTACGTGCCTGTCCACTCACACCACGTCCGGGGGTTCTCGAATCCTCACCTGCATTCACACTCGATGAGTTGCGTGACACACTGACTCGCATCGCTGACAAGATGTTGTCCGTCGATACTGCTGACACCACAGCCTACGACCACGGACTCATCGACCCATTCGGTTGCATCATTGTACAGCGATTCGTTAAGGCTGACGCATCAGCCGTTGTCGCACCGAACTCATACATCATGATGGGTGACAGCCACGATGGTATCACAGCAGGGAGCGCAACGCTTCGTCTTGCTCTCCCTCACCAGTCGGACTGGAACACATCAAAAAACTTGAGCATGCTCAACATCGACCCTGCACTCATTGAACTGGAGTTCATCTCACGTATCAATGGTAGTGGTGAAGACATGAACGAGCGAGTGACTCGTCACAATCGTGGTTCAATGGCTATCAATCACGAGTCGTACATCGTACAGTTGCGTGGCTCATCGGGACACACACCACTGGTCACTCCACCTGCGGGTGTGACCATCAACGGTTCGATTCCACAAGGCAAGGTCGAGGTCAAGTCCGTACACATTGTTCACGATTCAGGTGACGAAGAGTTGGCTCGCCTTGAGGAGTTGCTACGCAGTAATCCATCCAAGGGTACAGTTGTATCGCACATCGGTTCAGGTGCATCGCACTTGTCCCACCATGCAGGGCAGTGCCGTAAGTATGGAGTTCCTTACATCGTCAATGAGGTTGAGGTTGGACAGCAATGGCAAGAGGTTGCATCGGGATGGGTAACAACCGACATGGAGTTGGAGCCTCAACCATACAATCCATTCGAGTTCAATGACGCATTCCAATCAGGATTGCAGGTCGGCTTGCATCGCTTCGCTCGCCAATATGGTTGGCTCTCCAATCACTTCCATCAGTTCATCGGTGCTCCATTGATTGACCCATCCAACACTGCCTTCTTCGGTGGTGTGTTTGTCGGATGGCTTGTCAATGCAGGGCTGTCCGTATCTGTTGGTGAGTTGCGACACTCACCAAATATGCGTAATGAGAAGCACACGTACATGACACCACTGGTTGTGTCATCCATCTATGGTGACCGCTTGCGAGAGAAGCATGACAGAACCATGAGCGACAATCGTAAGCACTACTACATGGCTATCGAAGACAAGCCCATCACACTTGACTCCATCATCGCTCTCTTCAAGTGGACGAGTAAGCAATACCACGGTGGATGGTCGGGTGGCTACGGTGGTGCGAAGTACAAGAAGTCGGTGGACAACACACTCAAACTTGCACAAGCAATCAAGCGTTACCTCAAGAAACCTACCGAGCAACACATGCTCGATGTCCTTGGTGATGCAAACATGTGTGAGAACAACATGCACAACACTGGGTTCTTCTTCAACAAGTTCCTATCCAAGACCGCACTCGACTGGGGTACGAATGCGGGACTCATCGAACTCAATCCAATGGAGTTCTTCCGTGTGTACTATGCGGCGTACGATGCATACCAACACCGTGACGCTGACCATGACTCACAGGATGTCACGCACATCCTCAAGTATGTGGAGAACATCACAAACGAGTCACTGCAATCCAATCCTATCTTCCTACGCAGTGACCTGCCTCAAGAGATGCGTGACCTTGAGGAGAGGATTACTGGGTATGGTGGTTTCCACGGTAACGGCGTACACGGTAATGCTCATACTGGTTACGAAAGTAGCAATTCGCAATTCATCCCATGTGGTTCACTCCACTGTGATAAATGCAAAGACCTCAAACTTGCACAGTTCAAGCGAGCATTACCACTCTACAATGTGTCGAGTGTGACCACCAACGTACAAGCACTCTCCTATCCTGAATCGAACACTGTCGATGAAACACAATCCAACATCATGTATGCGGGTGTGGTCATACTCAAGCAAGTGATGCGTACCAAGGCATTCAAACCTACAACTGACTTCATCATCAAGACACTCAAGATGGGTGATGAGATACAGAAGGACTTCAACAAGATGACCGACTACCACAAGGTCAAGGCACAGCAAGCCTTTGCCAACTTCTATGCACTGACCATGGACAAGCCTGTGTTCATGGAAGCACTTGACATACTCACACAGGAGGAAGAATGATGGGACGACGAAACAAACGTAAGACTCGAAAGCAACGACGAAAGAACAAAAAGAATACTGGGGGAAAGAAAATGAAACCGATGACAGACAAGAAGACAACGACGACAAACACATGGAGCAAGCACAACTGCCACACAGGACAACAGGCTATCTTCACATCAGCCGATGGCATCACCTTCTATGGTGGTGGCAAGAACCGTAGCGGTGGGTGGCACAAGATGTCACCACTGCCTGACCTTGCGATGGGTCCGAGCGAAACCATGCATGGTANTGTNNCATCCAAAGACGANACTACTGTACCCGATGGGTTCTCGTGTGTCAAGTACATTGGCAATCACGCACCTGAACCTTTGTTCATTCACTTGGACTTTCCCGACTTTGGCATCCCTGCATCACCTGCATTGTTTTGGTATGCATTGGTCGATGACATTCGTGAGCATCAACTTACTCGTGTATCTGTGCAGTGTGCAGGTGGTCATGGTCGCACTGGTGTACAGTTGTGTATCTTCCGCTACCTCACTGCTACCGAAGAGGAGCGTGCTTCCTACACAAGTGCGGCTGACCTCATCGAGTGGGTGCGTGATGCACACTGCCACCATGCTGTCGAAACCACTGGGCAACAGCAGTACATCGCTGATGTATGTGACCTACCTGTAGGCAAGGCTATGATTGAGAAGCCGACCTACACATTCAATCAGTACAAGAACATCTACAAAGACTACACGATGGGTGGCAAGTGGGGTGACACTGACGACGACGATTTTCAGTCGGCCACGGATTCACAGGACATCTGTGAAGGCTGTGGCTCAATACTCATTCAAGCCGATTACGAGTATGGTGAATGTGGCGTGTGCGGTCATACTATTGGTGGCCATGAAGATGTGAAACTGGATGCTTGCCCTGCTTGTCTTGGTAAGCACATTGATGACAATGGTATTTGCATGGACTGTGATTACGACACGACTCGTGAGGGTGAGTCCAAAGAGAAGAAGATTTGCTACGACTGTGACCGTGACCTCAATGTACGTGAGATGTACATTGAAGAGGGCGACACTTCTTGTGCATCCTGTATCGTTGAGCGAGCAAATGCAAACAAGGGTGATGGTAAGGCTTTGGTCTTTACACCACCGAAGAAAGACAACGAGGCTACCCTGCAATGTACAGTGTGCCTCAAACACAAACCTGTGCGTCACATTTACGCACACGAATTGATTGATGGAAAGTCCACAGTGACTTGCTTTGAATGTAAAAGTAAGAACTGATTTATAAATTGGCAAAGAGAAAGGAGATGATATTATGGGAAGAACACACCACAACACATACAAGAGTGCAAAAGAATGGGAGCAACAAGGACTCGTAGGTAAGAGCCTCCAGTTCACGGACGATGAGATTGTATCGACACTGGGCATTGGTAAATCCAAAGACATGTGTCGCACCTCATGTGCGATGGACATGGCACTGACGTACACGCTGATGTCCTTCGGTCCTGACCGTGAAGTGACAGCAAAGGAATGCATCAACGAACAGACACGACGTGCCTTTTGGTACGACACACGACTGCTCGCACAGGCCAAGACCTCACAACCCGACAAGACCGACACTGAATACTTTCAAGAGAAAGGTAAGTACCCAATGGTGACTCGCACTGGTTGGCACATCAGGAAGACCTTATGGGATGGAATCGAAAGCGGTGCTACATGGAAGGAGTTGGACACCAACCCTCTTTATCGTGCGAAGATTATTTCTTCATGGTCGAGTGCCTTGCACGTAAGGAGTTGGGAGAGAACATCGCACCTCACCCCACTTGAAGACCACATGGAGCGTGGCATGAACCGTGTGCTCATGGACAAGGATGGCGAGAAGGAACTACTACGTTGCATCAACAAAGGTTTCAATCGCATGGTCAAGAACGGACGGTGTATACAAACATCTGTAGGTCGTGGTCGTACATTCAAATGGACACAATGGAATTGGTTGGAACAAGTACGCCAAGAGGTTCTTGTAAGCAACTCGTTCAACCGTAAGATTGGTGACACCATCAACGGTTGGGAGTATGCCATCAAGGACACAACGAATTGGTGGGGATGCCAAGTCCACACGTATCACTGGAAGCCTGTTGATGTACTTGAATACTACAAGGTACGAATCGCAAGTGGTTCGGTAACCAACGGTCAAGGTAAATACTACAATGGTAAATGGAATTACCCGAAGGTGTACAGTGATGTGTTCCAAGATACACCGTATGTCTTTGGTACAAAGGCACAAGCGGAGGACTACGCTTCACTGCTTGATGAACAATTGATTGCACCCACCACATCCTATCCAGTATGGCGTGAGGTTGATGAGGACTTCAATACAACTGACAAATCCTTGTCGGCTGTTGCAGTGGCGGTTGATTATCCCTTGCGACTCAAGCCCGACGTGTTTGTTGAAGACCTACCCACTCCAAAGGAGATACTGCTTGAGTTCCTCAAGTCACCTGCGGCCAAGTCAAACTACATGGGTATGTTCGACAACCTACCAAAGATTCCAGTGAACATCGTACAGGTGAAGAAGGAAGAGGCGGAGGCTGATGCGTGAGTCTGATGACTATCATCAATCACTGCTTTATAAATTGGCAAAGAGAAAGGAGATGAAAACCATGGAACGAAATTATAGATTAGTATTGAGCACAACGCATTGGTATGAGATGGAACGAGTGAACCCGCATTGGTTTCAAGTGACCTTCGTTGAGAACGGTGACGAGCGATACGTAGGCTACATGGTACGCAAGACGAATCGTGGATGGGAGTTATACAACGACCTATCGGATTCGGGACCGTCGTATGTTGTACCCAACCGAGCATCACTGATACCGATGTACACACCCAAATACACAGATGAGGAGGAGGAATGAACATGGTGAGTTGCCCTGCGTCACTGGACGAATTAGCATACAACCATCACTGGAGTGGTGCTGGACGAATTACACTCAAGGACTTGAAAGACTACGGTTTTGATGAGGAAGTGGATGACATCATTGAGTACATTCCACACATCATAGACATGTGGAAGCAAGTGCTGAAAGACATGAAAAACATAGAACAAGAGAGGGATTACAATGACCGAAAACAATGAAGACAAAAACACAGAAGAACTTACTGACGAACAAGAACAAATTATTGACATGGTTGCGAAGATATTCGCACCAATGGAAGGAGTGACAAAAATGAACGAACAACCAAAGCAAACAATTAACGAAGAATACAAGAAGAACAAAAAAGTGGACGGGCCGACCTTACAGATTCGTACCATGAGCGATGGAGGTACTGGTAGAATGCACCTTCAAGGGTATGGTGAAGTCACCATCAACCGTGAGTACGGATTTGCGGCCAAGTATCAAATGCCACACGACGTAGGTATGTACCTTGCGGCTCTCAAGCCCAAGTACCAATCCTTTGCCACAGATACAGTGGCCTATGTACGTAACGTAACTGTCGAGAAATACGACGATGGTTATCAACTCGTTATTGACGGTTCAAATGAGGCTGATATGATTGAGGGTATTGACAACATCTTCAAGTTCAACTTCTCAAATCAATGGCGACTCAACATGCACTTCCAATTGTGCAACGAGTTGATTGACTTCGTTGAGCAAAACAATGCGTACATTCAGTGTGAAGGTAAGCGACCAACACAAGGCGTTGAAACAACCGAGGAGTGAGCAACATGGAGCATCCTGTATTGGTGTTCAGTCTTCGCACTGACAGCAACATACCCATTGACATGCCCGATGATTTTGCCATGACAGCACTAAGGATTGCGGGTCTTCTCAACCAACTCTACAACTGTGGCGTTGAGGTTGGGTACGGAAGTGCGACCCACAAGTATGTCGATGACATTTTGAAACACTTGGACCTAAGCGGTGAGCAACATGATTGACACAAACAGATACGAGGGACACACACCTGCGCCGTGGCGTATATCTGATTGCGGCCATGGTTACATTGACGCACAGAACTGGATTGGTAGCGAAGAGACAGGTGATGGATGGGTTCAGAGTGTCGCTAAGGTGAGCCAAGAAGATGGTGAGCGAAACTTAGTCCACTCCAATGTAGATACTTGGAATGCGAATGCACGACTGATAGCAGATGCTCCACTTCTTCTTNNNGAAGTNAAGCGGTTGCGTGAAGCGATAGCAAAGCGTGACGCATTGGTTAATTCGATGAACACAGCAACGGTTACTTTCATTGACAAGTACTACGCACTGGATGATTACATGCTGTACACAGGTGAAGAAGAATGATTGACACAGACGAATACGGAGAACAAGATTGGTTGATTCGTTGGTATGACGAAGAGGCAGGTAGTGGCGATGGTATGGATTACGATAACTTTTGGGAGGCATTTGAAGAATTCAATGTGGGTGTAGCAGAAAGTCCTAACCTTGAATGGTCACTCGCACACTACTACAACTACAAGCCCGACGGTGAGGGTGGGTGGCACGAGCCAACCGAACACATGTTGCTGTACTGGGAACAACAAGATGATGTTCATTACCCACTCGCTGAACAGATACAGAACATGCTCTCTTTGAGGGATGACACTGAGTGGGATGGTAAAGAATGGAGGCGAAAGGAATGATTGACACAGACGAACCGACGCAAATAGATTACATATTACATCAAACAAGAGAACACTCACCCGATGGGTGGCGTAAGTTGAGTAAGTCGTTGATTGAAGTTAGCGATGATGACAGACTGTTGATTGAATATGCACCACTTCTTCTTCAAGAAGTCAAGCGGTTGCGTGACTTAGCAATCGAGGCTTATGAGATACCTATGAACACAGGTGAAGAAAAGTGTATGGTTAAACATCTACTTAGGGAGATGATTAAATGAAAAACAGACTGATTGACACAGACAAATACGAAGGACACACACCTGCGCCATGGCGTGGACAAGTGGACACAGATGGAAAGACCGAGTTTGATGAATACGGGTCTGTGTGGAAAGGCAAAGATGTCATAGCACTTGTTGATGACCAAGCGTGCGATGAAATGTTTCCCGATGCGGATTTGAACCTCATAGCAGACGCACCACTTCTCCTTCAAGCATACAATGAGAAGTGTGAGGAAGTCAAGCGGTTGCGTGAACTGATAAAGGAAATAGCGCAACATGACGCTAAAGAGTATTGGAGTTATGAACTATTACAAAAGGTGGAGAGGATTGAATGATTGACACAGACAAGTACGAAGGAATGACATACAACAATTGGAAAACAAGTGGTATCGTATTAGAGATTGCGGTACAAGACCTACTCGCAGAAGTTAAGCGGTTGCAAAGAGCATGGCAAATACTACGCTCAAAAACAGAAATGAGTTGCGTATGCTTCACTGAATATCCCGACAAGCAAGACATGAACACACATGAATTGATGGACTTGGTACTTAAGGAGGCGAGCGAATGAACGACCACCAAGACAGTGAGCACTTCACCTACGAGAGAACGTGGGCGGAGATTGAAGAGATGCTCGACAAGGCCGAGCGCAAACAGAACAAACACATCACAGCCATGCAAACATGTCCAAAGGACAAGCGCATGTATCACATGAGAAACTACAAGGCACTGGAAGGTGTCGTCAAAGCATTGCGATGGGTACTGGGTGACTTAAACATACAGCATCCACTTGAATAGATTCACATGGGTTTATCCAATAATAAGGGCAAAAGGTTTGACCTCGGAGATAGTTGTTGTGTTTTCTCAACGAAGCCCTTCCCCATCTGAATTTATGTACAACGAATACATGGGATAACCATGCGACCAGTTCGATTCTTAGGAGGTTCGACTGGTGCAACCTTGTACGATACCGAACAAGGACCACGAGTAGGCAAGCAAGGAGCGCACCCTGCACACATTCAGAACGAGTTCGACATGAACCGATACTTGAATGCTTTAGGTGTGAATGTACCTCAAGCCGAGATGATTACACACAGGGGGAGGCCGACCATGCTTGCCGACTTCATAGCCGATTCACAAGAGGTTGGTACAAGACCAACTCAAGAAGACGTACGACAACTACAGCGTGACTTCGTACCCCACGCATTAACAGCCAACTGGGATGTGCTTGGTATGACTGGTGACAATGTACTACGCCAACCTGACGGCTCTCTCTCCTACGTCGATGTAGGAGGGGCGGGTGCGTTCCGAGCAATGGGCGCACCGAAGGGAGATAGATTCACCACGAATGTAGGTGAACTTGACTCGCTACGACAACGTAACCCTGTGTTTCAGGGGATGAGTGAACAAGACATAGGACGTTCACTCGATGCATACGGAGGTATCGAACCAATGGAACAAGCATTGCAGTACCTCCGTGATGCACAGACTCGCAACATCATGCAACAACGAGTGCAAGACCTTGCACGTCGAGTGGCTTGATTCAGTAATCTTTGCTTTATAAATCGGCAAAGAGAAAGAAGGTGAAAACATTGGAAGTGAAAGTATGAGCGAAAGCATTGAAGAAATGAAAGTGGGAGTAATGGACCTTAAGATACAGGCTAACCGTTTGACCGACAACATCCATTCCTTCTATCACATACATGATTTGAATGACATGAGTGATTGGATGAGGATATGTAAGCGTGAGTTACTCAAGGGCATGGCTATTGTGAATGAATGGATGAACCTATTGTGGGATGAGGTGACTGAATGACTCAAATAGACAGGCACATGTTACTATGGAGAAAGCATCCTGTATGGTTCAAAGAGAACATGGGTGCTGATGGTGTTGATGAATTGATGAACAACATGTACAATGAAATCGTGCGACTACGTGACATCATCAACAAGGCTATGCAACAACATGGTGTTCTTGAGATGAGAGGATGTTTGTTTGAATCGGGTTGCATTGATGCCGAAGGACAATACGAATCAGGCCACTGGGAAAGAGAAGGTGAAGAAGAATGAAAGCAAAAACAATTGAAGGAATGAAGAACGAAATGTGGGAGAAGGCATTTGAGCATGTACTCAGTGACCGTGAGCGTGTCATTGCACTGTCATTGCATCTTGCCACTTTTGGTATAGAAGAAAGCATGGAAGATGTGGACAATTACATCGGCACAGATTATCTTGTCTACACTGATGAGGAAGCGGATGATGCAGTGCGTGAGTACATCGAGGAAACGGTGTGGGCGTTCAGCCCATCCTTCCTACAAGCACATACTGGTGTGGACAGTAACACAATCATGCAAATTCAAAACACTCAACTTGACTCCCCTAATGAAGTTCTCACTGCTATGATTAAGGACTTCGATGCCTTTGTCGAAGACGCAGTACGCTGCGATGGTCGAGGACACTTCCTTGCAACGTATGACCACGAAGAAAACTATGTGTCCTTCTCAAACGAAGAGGGCAAGAATGTCACGTACTTCATTTACAGGGTGTGATGAACATGGGTACAAGTTACGGTAGTCAATGGGAACCTTGCGAGCGACAGAACGGTACAATCATGATGAAAGTACCTACGCCTCCTATCATATGGTCACTGGATGAATGTGCTCGCAACCTTGCGGCATGGATGAAGTGTGAATTTTACGAAGCAGATGAGTGGGTTATACTCAACAGCAAAACGAAAGTCAAAGACATACTTCAATGCTGTGCTCAATTGAATGCATGGGATTCCGAATACATGTATCACAATCACACTCCCGACGACAACATGGTGACTCTCGCAAAGGAAATCATCGCACATCACTTTCCTGAATTTACACAAGAGGAGGAATGACAATGATAAACGAAGAAATGTTTGACTTGATGATGCACATGATTGGCTACGGTGGTAATACGGCGGAGAACCTCATCGACGCTATGAACGATGAATACTACAACTTTAGTGATGAAACCATCGCTACATTCGCACGATGGTGCGATGAACGGTGGGGAACCAACATCGAGCAATCAATTAGGATAGCAAAGGAGGAACAAGAATGAGAATAACAGTTGAAGTAATGGAAACAAAAGAAATTGAGATTGCACACGATGAAGACTACTGGATTTGCGACTCCGTACTGTGGAAGATGCGTGACGAAATTGACCCTCCAGAAGAGGGCTATGTCATGTACTCATCGAGTGCTGCTGAATTCAATCTTGAATGTTTGATTGAGAGTGGATGGAATCCCGAAGACCTCATGGTGTGTACCATCGCAGGTCACGACACAGTATGGCGATACGAAGGTGAAGAAGAATGAGTGCTGATGATGTACGTAACTCCGCAAGCAAGATGACGAGGGCTGAACTCATAGAGGCTGAGGAACTTTGCAGGGACCAACTACATGCATGGGTCGAAGCATTTGATGCTGTTCAATACTATCTCAGACAATATAGATTGAAAATCAAAGGTAAGTGGGGGAATAGAGAATGACAACTGTTGAGTGTGAATACTGTGAGCGTTTAGTTCCCTCACATTTAGCCTATGAAACAGGTGAACTTTCAGAAGATGTTCATAGAGAGCCACTTTATTCATGTCGTGACTGTATCAAGGAGGAGAACGAATGAACATATTTGTACTGGACACAAACCCAATCACTGCGGCACGAATGCATTGCGACAAACACGTACCAAAGATGTGTGTAGAGGCCGCACAGATGATGGCATCAGCCCTGCGCCGACATGGTGCTACCGATGAGGACATGCCACTCACCAAGAAAGGCACACCGTACAAGGGTGGTTACGCCCATCACCCCTGTACCGTTTGGGCTGGTCATTGTAATGATAATTTTCAATGGCTATCTCACCATGCAAAAGCATTGTGTGACGAATACTACAAGCGATTTGATAAGCGTCATGCTTGCCATGACCCCATCAACATCATGTCCGATTTGGACTTCATTATCGCTGAAGGTGACCTCACACCATTCGCACAGGCCATGCCCGACGAGTATCGTAATGAAGATGCGGTCAAAGCATACCGAGCCTACTACCATTCCAAGCAGTTCGCCAAGTGGGAGAAGGGTACACCTGCTCCCGACTGGTGGCGAGGCGTGGAGGTGACGGCGTGATTTACGAATACTCAAGTGGTATTTACTACGACACGTCAATCAACATTTTCTTTTTCCTAAACGAACAAGGCGAAGAAGTTGAATGCAACGAACAAGGCGTGGAGGTGACGGCGTGAAGTGCAATTGTGACGCTTACCCCTTTGAGCATTACAAATACCCCGATGGGCTTTGTGATTCGGTGGGGGAATGTTTGCATGAAGAAGATTGCAAATGCGAGGAGGCGAAGGAGTGAAGGAAGGATTCAGTCGAGCATGGTTCTTACACCCACGATGGGAAGAGGCTAACCGAGCATGTGAACATGCGACAGGCATGGGACTTTACAATGCATGGGACGAGGATAGAGGTTGCACGAACAGTAGAGCAATGGGGTGGATGACATACAGGCAAGTAGCCGAGTCAATTGCCGCTTTGGTATTTGGTTACGAGGCATGGGAGGTGACGGCGTGAGATTTTGGAAGAAGAAAGAAGAAAAGAAAAGGAATCATTTCATTATAATTTGTGAGAAGTGTTGGTGGAACTTTACCGATGAATACATACGGAAACAAGGTGAAGACCCAAGACCATTCTACGGTGATGTATGCTCGTGTGGCGGGACTGTCGTACGAGTCGATGACGAGGAGGTGACGGCGTGAAAGCGACATTCAAACACGGTGAGAAACGATACACACCTACGGTATTGCACACAAGCATTGACGGTAACACATACCTGTGTGGCATGGAACGTGAAGGCTCATGGCATGACAAGTGCATGACGGATGCCTTTGCTAAGTCCTTGCCAAAGTGTAAGGATTGCGAGGAGGCGAAGGAGTGAGCATACTTTCACTGTTGATTTATAAACTGGCAAAGAGAAAGAGGGTGATAAAATGACGGCAACTGACAAGATAATTGATGCGAAGATGAAGATAAGTATGGAGTTGCAAGCACTGCAACGACGACTGGGACTGCTTGAAGAGTTTGAGAAGCAAGCCTACAGTACACGCATCTGTGAAGAACCATACCATGATTGGAGGGACATACCTTGGGAAGACGGGTACACAGGTCTTCGGTATGACCCTACCCAATATGGTAATGAGATTGTGAAAGACATACACATCTGTGCCAAGTGCGGTGTAATACGTAGAACTGTATTCACACTTTCCGATACCGAGATTGAAGACCCATTCGATGTACTACGGGAGGAGGAATGAACATGACAGCCAATCACGCAATTAGTATGGGAACAGCATTCAGATTCTTTAGTGAAAGAATTGAAGATGAGGTAAAGAGCCTTCGGGAACGCGGCATGACTCGCTACGAGTTGTGTTGGGATAAATTACACTCACGGCTGATGGAACAAAGCAAATTGGCTATTGACCATGTTTGGGCTGAATTTGCACTCAACTTGATGGAAGCCATTGAAGATGAAATTCTTGGACCGATGGAGGAATGAACATGGACAGGAAAGAGATTAGGGACGTGGGTAGTTGGTTCAACAACTGGTGTGTAACATACACCAACGAATGTGGTGATGTCGGACGTGATGAGTTTATCGAGGATGCTTTGAAAGCATTGGAGAACTATCTTGAGTGGGTGGTCTGATGTACGACTGGTACGAAAAGATGGACGCACAGATGTGGGAAGACCGAGCGAATGCATCGTATGAATGCGACGTGTGTGGCAAGATTGTCGATAGCGTTGAGGAGTATGATGTGGACGGCACGATGGCTTGCTCACATTGCTTCGCACTACGAGAGGAGGAATGAATATGAGAAACACACCAATCACATTTGCGAATGGCTCGTCACTGACTATGTGTGACCTTGAGGATTTTCGAGATACACTCAAGCCAACACACACGGTTGTGACCTTGTGCCGATTCCCACCACGATTCATTGACAGTGACAAGCAAGAGCGACATCACTACTACTTCCGAGCACACAACAACGACCCATACATTTGGCAACACGCATCGGAGTTGGTACTCGACTTACTTGACAAGGGTAAGCACGTACTGCTACACTGTGTACATGGACGTGACCGCACTGGTGGTGTAGGTTTCATTGTGCTCAACCACATGTTTCCCACGAAACAAAGCGGAAAGATATTGGAGATGATGGGTAAGGCTCGGCCAAAGATTGGAGTTGATACTTTCACTGAAAAAGTATTATTGGCGAAAGGGAGTTTGTATTACATGGTCATAGATGAACTGGAAGAAAGGAGAGATGACAATGAGTAAAGACATGAACGAGCACAACATCAAAATCAAAATCGAAGAAGATGAGTTCATCTATATCGAATACTTTGAGGCGTGATAATATGAACGAGAAAAAATTGATGAGAAAGACGAAGAAAGAATTGTGTGAGTTGATACTTTCACAACAAGAGCAAGAGGAGATTGTACACTGTCCCTCTTGCGGAAGTGACGAGATAGGATACCGTAGCGATTTCATGAGTGGGTCAATCGACGTGGCCTGTGCTGATTGTAAATCAATGTGGTTTGAAGTGTGGCAGTTCAAAGGAATTGAAATGATTATGGGAGAGGATAACCGTGTGGGTAGCAACGAATGAAGGATGGATAAGCGTCGTCAAGCGACATGGTTCAGATGAACTACTGGTGCGTGCTCGCAATGAAGCGCATCTAATCTGTGTCCTGTTGTATTTACAGGAACAACCATCGCTTGAGGATGGTCGCATCTTCATAGACTTCGATGCGGATTATCCGTATCGAATGTATGTCACGAGAGAAGAGTTCAACAGATACATGAACAGACAGATTGACCGCATTGACTATGGTAATTTCAAAGCAAGCGTTCCTGACAAAACGTATGCTCGTGCATTGAATGATGTGTGGTACACGATGTACCAGTGGGGTATACCACATCGACCTACGGATGAGTACACTATGCTGGACGATTTCGGTTTGGTGTACAACAATGAGCGCATTGCTTATGAGGAGGAATGACCGATTTCCTTTATAAATCGGCAAAGAGAAAGAAGGTGANAAAATGGCAGTTTACAAAAGACAACCAAAAGAAACGAAGCGCAACTATGTTTGGCGAGTAATGCACGAACAGTTTGGAGATACGGAATGTTCACGAAATGAACTCTTCCCGTTCATCTCTAAGCGTTCCAATGTATCGTACAAGAACTTGTCCGAACAATTATCGAACTTAGCACAGATAGGATATGCAACCAAGCGTAAGTGTCCATCACGCAAACGGACAGTATACAGTCGTATCATTCCGAATGAAAAGAAATGGAATCTATCACATGCTGATGCACAAGACTACAATGCAGACCACAAGAAAGTGAACGACGTTGTTGAGGCGGTCAATCCGTGGTTGGCTAATGTTGAAGACGTACCTATTGGGGATGTGCTGTGCATTGTGGGTGTACAACGAGATGACCTAATGAGTGTGTTTGATGATTTGATTTATCACACACCAATCAAAACTCTACGTGTAACACATCCCGCACTGTATGAAATGGTATTGCATTATGGACGAGGTGCTTGAGATGAAAACATTCATGGTCAAAGTAACGTACGAAGGCGAGATACTTGCTGACAGCGAAGAAGAACTTGAGGGGAAGTTGTGGCTCGTACACAACTTGTTCGCTAAACCATTCAATGACACATTGTTTGACGCAGTGGATTATGAGATANTACAGGAGGACTAAGTGTGGGATTATACAACGATATGACAAGACTTGCGTGCTTTGTAGCACAAGTAGGTATGGACAAGTGGAAGAGAGAGGACGTAGAGTTCATGGTTGATGAGTGCGGTTGGGAAGCGGCTGACGATTTCTATGAACGATACGAGAATACATTCGGGGTCGGCTGCGCTCAACAGCGTGAATGGATTGCTGAAATGGCAGAAGAAGAGGAGGACTAAGCATGAGCAGGGAAACAATACCGAGTGGAGCAACCTACCCACTTACAATGGAGCAACAAGACCTACAAGATTATTTGGTATTTATGAAAATTATGTTGAAAGATTGGCATGATGAACTTGAAGATATGCTCACTTACAGTCCCACAGATGGTTTCAAGTATGAACTTAGTGCCAATGTCCAACACATACAAGCGATATACAAGGGTGTTGAGGCACAACACAAACAATTTGATTCAGAAATGGGAGTACAATTTTAGGAGGAATAAATATGGCACACGCAAACAGAATAACAGACGTAGATTGGGACAGCATGAATAACGAAGAAGTCTACTTTACAGTTGTAGATGAAGACGGACAGGTTGGTAAGATTCAACTCAACATGAGAATTATCATCAACGACTACAACCACTACATTGAATGGAGGGAATAGATATGGCACACGATTTAGCACAAACAGCAAGCGGAGAATACATGACAGCATGGGCGGGTAGTACACCGTGGCATGGACTGGGAACATCTGTCGAGGGTCTGATGACTACGACGGAAGCATTACAGAAAGCACACCTTGATTGGAATGTGGTGAAGTTACCATTGTGGTATGATACATCAGATGATTTGACTGTTAATCCTTCTTTCAATGCTGTACCTGACACATACGGTGTCTTCCGTGAGAGCGAGGAGGGGCTTGTCCCACTCACTCGTGGGGGCAAAGCCGTAGGTCGAGTATGGAAACCACTACAGAACGTGGATGCATTTGCATTCATGGATGAGATTCTACAATCGCACGAGGCGGCTATCGAAGTTGCAGGTGCATTGGGTAACGGGGAAACCGTATGGATTTTGGCGAAGTTGCCTGATACCATCATCATCAACGGGCAAGACCCAGTTGAGCAATACTTCCTTATCACGAACAAGCACGACGGTACAGGTGCAGTGAAGTTCCTTCCTACACCAGTCCGTGTCGTTTGTCAAAACACATTGAGTGGTGCGATTGGACGAGGCAAGGCATCCACCTACAACGTGCGTCACACATCCAAGATGGGTGAACGTGTTGATGATGTACGTCGAGCACTGGGTATCATGAACAAGCAGTTCATCGAATGGGGTGAACAAGCAAGCGAACTGGCTACTGTCGAGTATGAGATTGATGATGTCAAGGAGTACTTCATTGATGTGCTTGGCCTCAAGCGTGACCCTGAAACGGGCGAGATGGCCGACAACACCAAGACAAAACTCAAGATGAATAAGTTGATGCAGTTACTCTCAAGTCCACAGAACAATGTGGGTGACATGGGTGGCACATGGTGGGCGGCATACAATGCTGTCACCGAGTTCATCGACCATCACGCTACTACGCTCCGTAATGGTGAGAAGAGTCGCAAGGGTATTGAGTCGGCCATCTTCGGTCCTTACGCTCGCAAGAAGAAGATTGCTTGGGAGTTGGCACTGGAAGTGATTCAATGAAGTTACAGGTACGAATGAACAACCACGAGTGTCTTGAAACGGCAACCATCAAAGTCTTCGGTAAGAAGTACGATGTAGCCGTTACACTAAAAGATGAAACCGAATGCCCTGTATGTGACACACCGAATGCTAACGTGTATGTGCTTGACAGGGACGACTTGGTTTTGACTGCATGTGAGCATTGTGAGATATTCACGGTGTGCAAAGTAAAGAGAGGTGAATGATATGACAGCATTTGAAGTAAACGAAGAACTGATTGTATGGGCGAGAGAACACATTGACAGNATNCCCGTNGGTGGCACATGGTCACCACAGGGTGCAGGTGTNCAGTACCATAAGCAAGACGAAACCACATGGGCATTGATGTCCATGTACGACCATCCCGACACACACGCATTCCATAACAGCGTGATGGACTTGTTCAGTGAACTGGGTGTCACTGTTCAAACGCCTGATGGTTTTGAAATGGTTGTACCACCACTTGACCCGACACAAGTTGCGGAGCAAGAGTTCCAACAACGACAAGCGATTGCGGCAGGTTGGGCATGCGACTGTGGCGAACCACTTGCAAACTTTAACCTTGAAAGAAAGTCTGATGAGTATGTTGAAACCATTGATGCTCAACTCGATAGTGGAAACACTGCACCAGTTGAACTATGGCGTACACACATCACATGCCCTGCGTGNGGTGCTGATATTGCAATGGAGCCACAAGACTACCACCTGCTTGCGGGTGACGAGTTGTACATGACGTGGCACACAGACGACCACACCTACAAGGCATTGACTCGCATTGAGTTGAAAGAACGAGCAGACAAGGGTTACTTCAATGAAGAAAGTTTGAATGTTGTGCGTTCCAATAGAAAAGGAAGTAAACATTTCAAACATAGTACACTCGATTCAATATATCACGTCTTAGGAAGCGACCACGACGAAGGCAAAGTACCTCCGTGGATGTGGGGCTTGTTGGTTGAACGTACAACACGCAAGAAGGANGAGGAAGAAGAATGAGCAGTTTTGAACGGGACTATCTTCTCCAAGACGGGAAGACCCAAAAGTGGGGTGCGGGGAAGGGAAAGGTTCGCACTGCATGGATTAAGTTCAAGGGACGAAACTGGATTGACATTCGTATGCTAAAGCGGAAGGACGATGGTTATGAACATACAAGAGAGGGAGTACGATTCACACCGAATCAAATCCGAGAACTCCTCCCTGTACTGGTCGAGATACTTGACCACATCGACTCCCATAGTGAAGAAGAAGAACGAAGGATTGCGAGGGAAGAAGATGAAAGCATACCTTCTCCGTTGGAAACAACGGAATAGGACATGGGAATTTGTCGATGGACCGCTTGCAGGTGAGAGCCTTTCCTTCACGCTCACCGATGTGGTACACAGACTATTGCGTAGTCAAAGTGCATTGATTGCACGAAGCGCATTGCACAAGGGATGTCATCTCATAGTGAGCAAGAACTTTCATCCTGAAACTATACCATTCTTGAAAGTCCGTTCTGACAAGACGGGTGCGTTGTACGAGCATGATGAGCATGGCGCAGGGTGGATTGAGAACCTCATCGTTGATGATAGTGATAGGGTATACTTGGGGGTACACGTATGAACTTCCAACGTCTATGTGCATTGGTTTCAAAGATGCCACGTCATCTTACAACGAATGATTTAACAATGGAAGAAGCCCTTACAGTGTGGCGTTTCTTGGATGCCAAAGAAAGGTTACCTATGACAGCACGACGTGTCAAGATACAACTTGCAAACGAGTGTGGTTGCTTTGTTGAACAACTTGATGCAGTGGGTGACAATGCACACATCTCGAAAATCTTGACATGGGAATCCAACGACCAAAGCAAAGGCTTGAACGTTGATGAACTGATGGCGTTGGCACACAACATACCTGATGAGGATTGGTTGCTTGACCTGTGCCGTTCAATGTCCCTAATCGAAGCCGAGATGTTTTGGCGTTGGGCGTTGAATTATCGTTGGTCTTCGGTACGTTACCGCATGGTCAAGTGGTTGAAGACAAGGCTCGGCATGTCCGACATTAGCAACTACAATCCTGAAATGCTGATACAGATGGTGTTTACAGGCATTGGGAGGGACAAATTAGCGGAGGAGATGTTCGTACCACTGCGTCCCTATACAAAGAACAAACTTGGGATTGTTGGAACATCAAGTGAGTATTGGTTTGTCACCGATTGTAGCACACTCATACAGGTACATCGAGGTGCTGTACGCAATAGAGCCAAAGAACTCGTGGTAGACCTGATGATGGATATACCGACAGATGTACCGCTTACATGGTGTTGGTTGAATCCACTCCAAACAAATTACATTCACAGCGAAAGTATAGAACTTCCGTTTTCTAAATACAAAGAACCGCTTCCTACATCGTGGGAAGAGTCTTTGCAACTCTTACACAATTACCCAAAGGGTGGCTTCCTCATCAAAGAGCATGGTGAATACTTCTTGATGAGCAGTGGCACAGTATCACTGACGGGGCAACTCATGTATTACAAGCGAGTCGGTGACAACATAGAGTTCACGCTCGGTTTCCGTGACGGACTTGATGTTGTTGATGTACCTGACATCATTGCTATGACACAACTGCCGTTTGAGATTGAACAGCAATTGCGNAAGCAAAACATCAACGTCACAGCAAAGCAGGTTTCCGAACCGCTTTCTGATAATTTAACAGTGAAAGTAGAATTTACTTGGAGTCCACGACGCAAGTGGCACTTCATATACACTGGACTTTTCACTTCATACGGCTTGTCCGACGTGGATGAAATAGTCGATTACATATCATTGGTAGGTGAGAATTATGCCACAAGGTGGAAGTAGAAGAATAGATTTTAATGCATATAGAAAAGCATTGATTGAGGTTGCCGAATATCACAAAGGTCAAGCCTTGAACAAGGAAGAGATGAATGAGTTTTGGGATTTAGTTGTAAGAGCATACCAACACCATACAGGTTTACATCATGTTTTCAAGACAAAGAAATTCAATCACAATGCAAGGGCTATCCCGATGCTCAAGAAACGAAACATGCTAACAGTAGAAAGATTAAGTTCGGCCTACAACTATGTCATTTATTCATTCAGTGGTGGTACACATGAGTAGAACAAAAGACTGGCTGACCAACGTAGGGCTTGGTATTTTACTGTCGAAACTACGCTTCTCTACCACAGCCGAGAAGGTACACACTGGGGTGGGGTACAGACTCAAGCGTAAAATCGACATCACCTATGACGGTGACCAAGAGTTGCCTGTACAGATGTGGATTGAAGAGAGTGGGCTACCTCCGCTACCTGCAACCGCTAACGCTGACGTGACCGAGTGGTTGGACACACTGGAGCCGTACGCTCACCTGCTGACCAAGCAACGCTACTACGACACAATGGTGTACACATTCAACAATCCTGTACCCAGTACATCCTACGATGACTTCATTGACTGGGCGGAGGAGTTCGACCGAGTGAGGGATGAATGATGAATTTATCTGAACGTGCATTTTCAATGTTTGATGAAATGCTAACAGTCATCTTTGGGCTTCCTCTTAAAGATGTTAAGAAGTTTAAAAATACAAGAACAGGACGCTCACTTCAAAGTTTTATGCAAATGAAAATATGGGATGCCTTAACGGAAGAACAATTCAATTCACTACATGCCGTTCTTCATACCGAATCAATTGAATCATTTATTGAGAAGGCTAATCACATGAATGAAGAACTTCGCAAGAAAACAAAAAAAGAGAGAAGGAAATGATTTGCTTTATAAATTGGCAAAGAGAAAGAAGGTGAGAAATATGGACAATTGGAATGAGCAACTACGCCCTGTCACAGTCGATGAAATCGTCGGCAACAAGGAGTTCACAGATGACATGCGTCACTGGGTTGAAAACGATGCGTACCCATCAGCCGTCCTCTTACTCGGACCACCGGGTACGGGTAAGTCCAGTGCGGCTAATGTCATGTGTCGTACCATTCTCGGTAAGGCATACAACGCAATCAACATGCTTTGGACGAATGCCAGTGATGAACGAGGCATTGCCTTTGTCCGTGAAGAAATCAAACAGTTCTGTCGCTTGCGTGGCGTAGGCACAGACAAGAAGCCCATCGTCCTTGATGAGTTCGATGGCTTCACTGTACAGGCACAGCAAATCCTACGTGGTATCATGGAGCAATACTCCAATCGTATTGTATTTATCCTCACTGCAAATCAAGGTGAGAAGATACACGATGCAATCAAGAGTCGATGTCGTACCTACGTGTTTGACCGTGTTGTTCCAAGTGAGGGTGCAAAGCACCTGTCACGACTTGATTTTCTACCGAGTGAGTGGGTGAAGAATTACCCTGCGCTCGTTGAACGAATGGATGGTGACCTACGAAAGAGTGTNAATTACCTGTCCACCCTCAAGCGTACACCTGATGCGCTTGACCATGTGGTGACACAGGACAACGAAGACAACTGGTGGGCTGAACTTGATGAGCACAAGTTCGACAGCATCCGCAAGACCCTGCATCAACGATTGAGAGATGCAGGTAATCGCACCACATTCATGCATGGACTGCACAAGTACATCAGCAAACAGTTCGACAATACGCCTGAAACAGCGTTTGCCGTGACATATGTTTGGGGTGAAATGATGCAGATGGTGCATGAATTTGTAGGTACTGATGCGGCATACGTGGACGTATTTACTGCTCGATTGAAGAAGGAGTTGAATCAATGACTTGGCAAGAAGAAGACGAATACATGGAGATTGAAAACATGAACGAAGAAACGAATGGGTTTGGACAAGTGCAAGAATCCACGAGCAAGGACTTACCGAAAGGTGTCCTTGTTCGTATGAATGCATTTGCTGAACGTACAGGAAAGAAGCCCGAAGAAGCACGACAAATGTACCTTGATTATATCAAGGAGCATTACGGTGTGGATGACTACACACAGGAATCAGATGAAGACCTGCTCATTGATTGGGCTGAACAAGTGTTCACTGAAACTCGCAAGCAAAGCGGTGGAAGCAATGCGAACCTATCGACGTGGGTCGGTGAGNTCGTAGGTGTACAAGACCGAGCACGAGATAGGCTTGAGAGAATTCTTGCAAGCAACATCAAGTTGTATCAGAATGACCCCAACGAAGCAATCGGTAGTGGTCGTCTTGGTGTGTTTGAGAAGACTGGTGCAAACTGGTCACTGCACACGAAGAACGGTGTCAAGAAACTTGAGGCATCGTCTGATGAGAATCCACCATTCGGTGTCAAGGTAGACCAAGATTGGGTGTGCCTTACATCGTACAACGATGACCCTGCGCCGTACAAGAAGATGGGTCGCTACTACTACTTCCTCGGCAACGAAGAGGAGAAGTTTGTCAAGCAAGGCGAGGTCGCTTTGTGGCGCATTGACTTGAACAACGAGTTGTCAAACCTTCAAGTGGACATTGGGCGACCATGTAAGATTCAGGTCGTACCTCCACGAGAGAATGCGAATGAAAACTTCAAGGATGTACTCGGTACATACCGTTCCTTTGAGATTGAATACACAGATGACTTCGTTGCTGACAACGTGAAGCCTCTTCTCAATGCATCCAAGTTTTGGACATCACGAGATTTGGGTCACGACTATTACGTACACATTGACGAACTTGAGGAGGCGTTTGAAACTCGCAAGGAGAGTGGCATGATTGATGGCGAGAAGCGTTCATGGGGTCCACTCGTGTTCACACGAGGCATGGTATCAACACTCAACACGGAGCCTCGTGAGAGCCAATATGACCCTGAAGGTCACAATTACTCNATGACGCTCACCAGTAGCATTACAGGTGACATGACGTGTTGGATTTCAGGTGCAGTCGGTAAACTCACAACACCGTTCAAAGCGGGTTGGGGCGACGATGCGTTTGACATTGCAGAAAATTCTACGGTGCTTGTCTTTGGCCGTCTTGGTATGAAAGAGTACAACGGTGTTGTATCACCCAAGATGACCGTCATGGGTGTCTATGCTGACCCAAGACGNAGCCGACGACGTGCAACTGGTGGCAACACAGGAGTAGGACAATTCGATTAGGAGGAATGAATATGGCAGGGTTTGGACAACAGGTACAGAACATCAAAGAAGAAGTGAAAGAAGCGAAGAAGGAAGCGACAGCACAAGCGGCTGTTGCATCTGATAATCCCTTTGCGGCTTTCGAGAAAGAACAAGCACTACTGATGGATGCAAAACAGAAGAAGTATCAGTTCATCGGTGTGTGGGGCGAAGACGGAACAGGTAAGAGTGGTATCATACTCGATGCGTTCCGCAACGACAAGAGTAAGGTGGAGGGTTCAATCCTTCACTCGATTGATTTCGACATGGGTGTGGGTATGCTTTCATCGGCATTGCATCCACAGGAGAACATCATCTCATGGAATCCGTGGGCAATGAGTCACAATGACCGTACAGCCTACAACTATCCTGACACACATCAGCGTGTCATGAACCTGATGAAGCACTTCTACAATTCAGTGCAACGAGGCGTACCGATTTGGGGTGTCATCATCAGTGGTGTTGATTCATGGCTTGAGATATGCACCAACAACATGCGTATCGTGGACTTAGGATTGGCAAGCGATGCCATTCAAGCGGCTGACGGCGGTGGTACAGCGAAGGTCGATAAGCAATCGACATGGGCTATCCGCAACACTCGTTTCCACCAACTGACCTCGCTCTCTCGTGACCTTGTTCGCATGGGCGTACGTGTCTTTTGGGAAACGCACGTCACGACAAGGGACTTCTATGGACCTAACAAGCGATACGTCGCTGACTGGGAGAAGAAGACCAACAACTACCTTCCTACCATCTTGAAGACCGAGAAAGAAGAAGTCTTCGATGCGGATGGTGAATTGATTGAAACGGTCTACTACGCAGTGTTCGACAAGTGTAAAACGAACCCGAACCTACAAGACCAACGACGTAAGATATTCGTTACAAAACCTGATGGCGAGCCTGAATGGTATGGCCTTCCGGAATTGTATCAAGGAGAACTTTGATATTCACACATAACAGGGGTTCTGTGTGATGGGTTTGACAAGTAATTGGGGCATACCTTCCTTGGGGCATCCCGCCTTCTGTCGGGGGGTTCTTCCACTTTCCTCCCGCCCCTCCCCATCACATACAGATAAGGTGATTTTATGGTAAAAGTAACAGTGAACAGAAATGATTTTCAGTCGTTCCTTATGTCCTTTGCAAAGGACTTGGATGACTTGCGGATTGCTTGCAGTGGTGCGTTCTTGACAGTTGAAGTAGCCTATGCCAACCACTACTTACGCAAGAGGTTTCCAGTGGAAACAGGGGCTATCGAGGAAGAGGGCTTCATTCACATTGCGTTGATGGACAAGTTCTTGAAGTTCATCAAGGCGAGCAAGCAAACCAACATCACACTGCGACAGACTGCACCAGTGAAACCACTGCACATCGACGCAGGTGGTAACCGACTACAGATACCAAGCACAGAAGACATTGAATCGTTTGCGAAGGTCAATGCAATGGGTCGGGTCATCAGTGCGTGCATCGACAGCAACTTCACTGTATTCTACAAATCACCATTGAGTGCTCACGGAAGCATATCTGATACAAAGGATTTGATTTCACTTGCAGGTATGCGTAAGGTCATCGCTGACAATGCACAGTTCAAGGTACGTACGCACTGCGGTGAGAACGAGTTCGGTATTGTTGCAGGTAAGGCGGCAAGTGGTCGCCTGTTCACCACACTGCCCATCACGGACACAGACGGACCTTCGGCTACCATTCAATCCAACTTTGGTGAGTGGTTGCCTGTTTGTCTGATGTACCTCGATGAAGGTACTGCACGTTTCCACATGGGTGATGGTACTCCGCTTATCTTTGACCAAACGAATACTTTACTGGTTGTAATAGATGAGGGAGATGAATGATAATCGACTGGTATTCNGAAAGTGCGTACGACGCACCAGTGCTGTACCTACGTACTCGTGGGTCTGATGGTGTACTGCACGAGCGATACATACGTGCGGAGGATGAAGACTACGTGCGACCCTTCTGTTGGGTAGACCAAGCCGCACCTACACACGTATTGCGTAGGATGCAACGGCTCAACGCTACCATACACTACGATGAGGTGGCACAGGGATTGTACGGCAACAAGTTGTGGAAGGTATCAGTAACGCACCCCAATACACTGTGGCAACTCAAAGACCGATGTGACCGTTGGACGCACGAGGCTGATGTATCGTATCAAGACCAAGTGCTGATGAAACTCTACCCTGATGAGATACCCGACTTCCAACCTCGTAAGTGGTACTATGACCTTGAGTGGAATCCAAACGGTGACAACGACTACACGACAGTGATGGCCGTTGTCGATACCGACATGGACCACCCAGTTGTGTTTGCATGGAGCGAGGACAGTGCGCTGAACAATGTGTACAAGACTGAATGGATTGACCGATACGATGGTTACGAGTTACGTACGTTCCCCAACGAGCACAAGATGCATGATGGCTTCTTATCCTTCCTTGAGGAACGTGACCCTGACATTCTGATTGCACACGCAGGTCACTGGGCTGACCTGCCTCATCTACACAAGAGGCTCGGTGTCGAGCGTGAGCGCATGTCACCACTCAACATCTTCATTGCACCACCAAANGATGGGTCGGGGTACAAGACAACACGCCAACCCATCAAAGGACGACTGGTGTATGACACAGCCGCACAGTGGACGGACGGTACAGGTTTTGAAGCCATATGGCAAAAGTCGGGTAACGGTCAAGCCGAGTCAAGGAAGTTGGATTGGTTCGCCAAGAAACTTGGTTTCGCAGGTAAACTAACCAATGAGATTCAAGGCATGACTGTGTTCAACGGTTGGACAGATTACTACGATGATTTCGTTGATTACTGTTTGGTGGACACAACGCTCTTGCGTGACTGTGATGAGAAGTTGCACTGCACTGACTTCCACGTTGCACTACAGAAGGTCTGTGGTGTACAGTTTGCAAGCACACACAAGGTGACTCGTTACTTCCGTGGTCTGATAGGACGACGTACAGAACTCAAAGCACCTTCTTCATTTGTTGAAGAACGACCCGAACTTGAAGCGGCATGGGTTATGCAACCTGTAGCGGGTCGCCATGAGAACGTGGCTCTCATGGACTTCGCTTCGCTATACCCCAACATCATTCTCTCCGCAAACCTGTGTTGGACGACACAGGTGGATGAGGGTGGCGAGGGTATACTCACACTCAACATACCACCAAAGCGTGACAAGGATGGCACGTTCATTCAAGGCACTGGTGGTACATTCCACTTTGACCAATCAAGGGAAGGACTGTTCCCGAAGGTTGTTAAAGAACTACTTGCTCTACGTAAGGAGTACAAATCTCGCATGAAAGATGCAACTGACCCTGATGAGAAACTGGGGTACAACATGCTACAAATGGCCGTTAAAGTCGCAGTCAATGCACTGTACGGCATGACAGGTACACGTAAGATTTCAGGCCAATGGAGCAACTATGCGATTGCACAGTCCATCACCTATCTTGGTCGCAAGTCCATCACCATGCTTGTTGATGAATGCGAGAAGCGTGGTTACAAAGCACTGGCGGGTCACACAGACTCGGTATACGTGCAAGTGCCATTTGATGAGGCACATGACCTGTGCGATGAATTAACTGCTATTGCACAGGACGACATGAACTTAGCCTACCTTGATGTTGAGTTTGAGGCATTCTTCCCGTATTGGTTCACAGCCAACACCAAGAACCGCAACTTCGGTATCAAGTCCTTCCCTCCTGAAGACGAGGGTAAAATGAAGGTCACTGGCTATTCACTCAAGGCATCAAATGCACCTGCCATTACGAAGGAGATTCTTTCGACAGCGTTCACGCTGATTGGCACTGGGGCTGATGAAGATGAGGTGTACGCTCAAGTGCGACCTCTCATCAAGGAGTTGTACAGGGGTGAGCGTGATGTGCAAGAGATTGCCTCAAGTGGGCGCATCTCCAAGCATCTACATGAGTACGACAAGGTTGTACCCAACCCTGCGAAGGCGGCACGCTACTCCAACCTCCACCTTCAAACCGACTTCAACAAGGGTGACAGCATACGATGGGTATTTATTGACGGTGTACCCGAAGGACAACCCATGTGTAACGTCGTAGCGTTTGAAGAACCTCACCAGTTGGAGGGCTACAGCATCGACTGGACGACTACCGTTGAGAAATGGATTCGGTCGAAAATCAAATCAGTATACGAAACTCTCTATTGGAACTTGGATGCCCTAACGGACTTGCGAGTACCGAAGAGGTATGGATGGTGATAACATGAGTAAATGGAAATTTTGGAAAAAAGTGACCGAAGCGAAAACTGTACAATCAAAAGTAAAGTATTGCTGTAACTGCGGTGGAAAGATTATGCGACAGACTACACTGGATGAGTTCTTTGACATGACTCCTCCATCACAGAAGCGATTGACGGATTACGAGATGACTGAAAGCGTGGGCTTTGGTAATACGCCACGTAGATACAGGGGGATGCTTTGATGCCTCGCCCCTGCGCCAAGCGTGGGTGTGGCTTACCTGCACATCGTGGCTTCCGCTATTGTGCGGGACCGAGATGCGCTGAACTATGGAAGCGTGAAAAAATGGAGGAAGAGGAATGAGTAAGATAAAGACGATTAGATTCACTGCGGAGTTAAAATTACCTAATGAATATGTGACTAAAGAACAGATTGAAAGTATGCTCGAAGCGTATAATTGGAGTCTTGTTGATACTGTGGAAGACATAGTTAATGCTTATATTCCCAATACACGAACAGTGCTTTCAGTCAAAGAAGCAAAGGTGGTAGAATGAGTACAATAGAAGACAAAGTATGCGAGAAGATTCAAGGCCGAGCCGAAGTCGGTTTGAAGAAGTATGGCGTGAGCATGGCTGATGAAGTTCTGTCGCTACGTGAGTGGCTTATCCACCTCCAAGAAGAGTTGATGGATGCGGCTGTGTACGTTGAAAAATTGATAGGAGAGGTGAACGATGAGATGGAATCCAAACGGTGATGACTCACGTCAAACCATTGAAGAGTACAATGCTGAAACAGGCCACAGGGAAGAAATGCTGTGGCATCAAAACAGCACATACGCTTGGAATCCAAACCTGCAAGACGGTACTATATTGAGAGTCACGAAGTCAAGCATGGGTACATTCAGTTGGTGTCGGCAACAATACTACCTTGAGAAGTTCAAGGGACTGCGAGGTGAAAGCCGATATTATCACACTCGTGGACTGAACGTACACGACATGATGGAATGGTTTTGGGAGAACATATCGAAGAAGCAAGAGCAAGCGGTCTTGAACCTCGCTGAATTTGATGATGAAGCAGGGCGTGCGCTACTCCACAGTTTTATTCCACAACCTCCCGAACCGTATGAGTACGGTGAGGAGGAACAGATTCGACAATGGGTTGATTGGCAATACAATCGACTCATCATTACACAGGGTAAGAAGTGGCGACCTGCGGGTGTTGAGGCAAACATACATGCCAACCGCTATGTGGTCGTAGATGATACACCTGTGAAAGTACACCTATCAGGATTCATTGATACACTGTTTCCAAGTGAGTCTGATGGTTTTGCTCTCATGGAATTGAAGAGTGGTAAGTACAACAAGAGCAAACCAACGAGTATGCGTAAGGAGATGGCTTTCTACAAGATGATGCTGGACCATAGCCCACACCATGAGTATCTCCCTATCACCCACTGGGGATGGGAGTTTCCGGGTGGGGGTATTGAGGGCGGTACTGGTGCGGCCATTCACTACGAATCAGCAACAAACAAGACAGGAAGCAACGCAGTCAAGAGCGTCGAGCGTACACTGGAGAAGATGGTGCGAGCACACATCGCTATGGAGTTCCCACCTGACCCGTACTTGGGTCGATTCAAAGAAGGCGTACCACTTGAAGAACAGAAACTCAAATGTAACTGGTGCGACTACAAAGAACACTGTGAATTTTGGTCGGTAACGGATGACTATTTGGACAAGATAATGGAGGATGAACAATGAAAGAAGCAGCAATAGCAATAGAAAAATACCTATCGGAGAAAGTAGATGAAGAACATGTTATACACATCGTGGTCCAGAAGACAGGCAACTTACCAAAGAGAGTTCCTTTCACATGTAATGTATACAGACAGACAACGCTTGACAAGTTCATGGATGAAGAAACAGGTTACCCTGATTACGTTGGTCCATATCACGTACACTTCACTGTTCATGCTCGTTTTATGCAAGCGGAAAAAATCATTGACACGATGAACATGTTGGCTGAACACCTTGAAGGTTTGATGTATCTCAAGCGGTGATTGTATGCCTTTTGTACCGATAGACTTCCCTCGTGAGGTCTTAGAACTCCCTGCCAATGGCATGAAGGGTTGGCGACGTATTGTACGCAACGCTGATGAGTTGCAACAATACTGGAAAGGGAAGAACGGTTCAGGCAATGTATACTTCACAGCATACGGTTACAGTGAAACACAAGCACCGAAGCACCACCGAGTCGATTACAATACTCCGAAGATACATCACTTTGTGATGGACTTCGATTGCAAGGACTTCAAGAATCGTGGTGCGGAGGTACACTTTGAAGTGCCTCAAGAAGAGGTACGCCGCCTTCATCAGTACTTGCAAGGTAAGAACATTGAACACTTCGTATGGTTCAGTGGTGGTGGTTTCCACGTATGGGTTCCGTTTGCTGAATCAATAAATCCGACAAGCGGTTCTGAACTTTCAAGGGTAAAGTATTCAGGAGCAATGCTATTGAACGAGTGGGAGAAGGACATCGGTGGACTGCGGTGCAATGACCCAACGGTAGCATTCGATACCAGTGGTATGATACGCATTCCTAACTCATACAACGCACGACGAGATTGTTGGTCGATACCACTATCGAGCGAAGACCTGATGACCCTCTCGTACGATGACCTACAAGACAAGGCGATGGATGCACACGAAGGCTACATCAGTATGGGTGGTGAGCCGTTGGAGTTCAAGATAGTTGAGAACCAACTGATGACAATGAATGACATCAAGCCTGTTGATTTACCAACCATATCCTATGACGACATTCACATTCTTCCCTGCTTGGCACAAGCGGCTATGGGTGGGGGCAACCCTACCGACCGAGCAAGATACCACTTCGTATCGTATCTTGCTGACCGCTTCCGTATGTTCTTCCCTGCATGGAAGGTCAAAGAAGAGGACAGAATGAAGCACGTCGAGCCTATTGTAAGCATATGCTCACAACAAAACTGGGTAGACTTTGACCGTGATTATACGACAATGCGTGTATCGCACATCGTCAAAGCGGGTCACACTCACGCCACTTGTGCTTCATTGTACAACGAAGGATTATGCGTCGGTAAATGTAATTACTATGATGGGACGGGTGGTCTGTGATGCCGTCTTTGCCTTGCTGTGTTTGCGGTGGTAACAGGGGTTCTGTACCGCCAAGTCGTTACTATGAAGGTTACACGAGGATATGCTCATCGTGCAAAGGAAAGCCCGAAGTACAGAAGGAGTATCACTGTAAATCACTTACATCGAAAGGACGACCATGTAGACAATTCCGTTTACAGCACAGCGAATTTTGTCAAAGTCACATCAAACATCACATACTCATGGAGGAAGAATAATGGCTAAACCTGATTTAATTATTGACAGCAATGAACGAGGAACACTGTGCGAGTCCGTAGAACGACGTGCCGAAAAAGCAGGTATGACTGTTGCACGTCAAGTGCTGGTAGTCGGTGACTATCAGTTAGGCGGGGCATGTGTTGAAGCCAAGAGCATCAGCGATTTGTTTCAGTCATCACACAACGGTCACCTATGGCGACAACTGGACAACATGGATGCCAACTACGAAAGATTCTTCCTCCTCGTACACGGTTCTATAGAAAAACACGTAAGCATAATGAAGAACAAGGGAAGTAAGAATGTCACATACTCACGAGTACAAAGCGAATTGATTGGTACTATCGCCCGTATTATGTCCGATTTCAACTGCCAAGTATTCTACACTCCACACATTAGTGAAGCGGCTATGTTTGTCGTTAAACTACACGACAAGTTGCACAAACCTGCAAGCAAGCATGGTGCTCAAGCAGTACGTCGTGTAGCGTCCAACGACATACGCATGGACGTGCTGATGGCTATACCCTCCGTAGGACGAGAGATTGCTGAACGCTTACTTGACAAGTGCGGTAGTATCGAGGAGATGGCTTTCCCTGAATCNTTGAANCAGGTGAAAGGACTTGGCGAAGCACGACGTAAATTACTGNTGAAAGTATTNACGAGTGAAGNAGAAGTAAGACAAGAGCGTAAAGTCCGTCGCTGATTTATAAACTGGCAAAGAGAAAGAAGGTGTGAAAATATGACAGAAGCAACCAACTACAAAGCAGTACAGAAGTTCCCGATTCTTGATGCATACTTGCATCACTTTTCGAGAACATCAATGAACAATGAGATACCGGGCCTACTGTCCTTTTTCTACATACAAGGACAACTGGCATTACCATACATTCGTATACCGACAGGTGACACGCACCTTGACCCTCGTGTACACGTNTTTTGGATTCAACCATCAAGAACNGGTAAGTCGATTGCNTGGAACTTNATTGGTGACATCATGGAGAANNTTGANTTACCAACCGAGTTGTTNGCTTCGGGTACAGACGCAGGTCTGATTGGTTCAACGAATGTCGTCATGGATGAGAACGGTAAACCAACAAGCGAGGTTGAAACAGTCGAAGGGCTTCTTGCAGGGCGCAAGGGTATCAACTTCGATGAGGGTTCGATTCTTCTTACTCCGAACAAGCACAGTCAAGAAACTGTTCTATACTTACAGACAGCCTGTAACCCTGTGGGTAGCGGAAACAACGTGCTCGTGAAGCACATGAAGGGCAACAAGATTGAGTGTCCTTCACTTGTGTCGCTATGGATTACAACGTACCCACCAAAGGGTGTCAAGGAGTATGTATTGACGAAGGGTATCTTTCAGCGTGTATTGCTGTATTGGGCGCACTGGGACATGGACATGCGTCAAGAAGTGAGCAACACTCGACTGGGTACATTCTTCCGCAAACCAAAGCAGGTTGAATACACAAAGGACGACATCTACGATTACTTCACAACGACCGAGAAGCGTATGCGTGACCGCCTTCTGAACATGGGTGAGATTACATTCACACAATGGGACGAGATGACGAATGATGAGAAAGAAGACCTCGTTCAAGAGAAGATGTGGGATATGTTCACTGCTTCAAGTGATTATGAAACTGCACTGTATCAAGCGTCTGATGAGATATATGACCTCCTACGCAACATGGATGCGGCAATGTCTGAAATCGTAGCATCCTTTACCCCTGCGATTGAAAATTATCTTGGTATCTTTTCAATTCACATGGCTTTGCTTGATAACAAGTGGGAAGTCACGCCTGAACATGTAGACATGTCGCACGAGATTCTTTTCGACCTGTTNCAAAACCTCATTGCATGGCTTGAGGATTCTGTTGAGATTGGTGGCAACAAGGCAAAAGAAGCCAAGATGCAAGATGATATGCTTAAGGCGTATGGCGAATGTGCGGGATATGAGTTGGATGGTCATGGTGACGGTTGGCGGATGCAATCGAGTGTATGGAATCAGTATATGGCGCAAACAGGAGTGAGCAAGAGTACTGTTCAACGTCACTTCAAAGACTACGGACCAAAACTATTCAACCGCAAAAAGAGCAACGGACGTATGTACTATCGACGTAAGGGGGAAAAATAAATGGTAGGAGGAATACCTGAACACATTACACCCGGAATGTGTAAAAAGTGTAATGTGCGAATGTTGAAAAAAAGAAACTACTGGTCACATCCTAATGGTCATATTTATTGGCAGTGCGAAAAATGCGGAAGCAAAAAATGAAAGAGGCTTGACAATGAGCGACGTAATGGCACTTGATATTGAAACTGGCAATTTTTCTTGGGAGATAGGTGGTTGGGACAAGACGGCTTCGTTTGAGCCTACAGTCGTGGCTACATGGAATGGTGATAGTGGTAATGTATACTGCAATAAGTCCCTCTCAATTGATGCTACAGTCAAAGCCCTACACCCACGTACGCTTGGTGACGATTTATCCGACCACGTAGAAAAGGGCGGTTCAATTATCGGTCATAACATCAAGTCCTTTGACCTACCAGTGCTACGAGATGCACTGGACTGTTGGACAGCAGGTGACATGCTCAAGAGCGATAGTGTCATCGACACAAAGAATCTCGTGAACAAGGCATCCCTGTCACAACAGAAGGTGATGACCGACCTAAATTCCCTTGTCAAACACACGTTGGGCGACAGTAAGTTAATGAACAGCGAAGATGCGCCTACGGCTTGGAGGAACGGACGATACGACGAGGTGGCGAAGTACTGCTTGAGCGATGCTCGGCTTACTTACGACCTCTACAGTTTCGGCAAGAGCGAAGGCTATGTACGTTCTCGTGCTGTTGATACGGGACAAATAATTGAAGTTGAGGTGAACTGGAATTGAAGAAAGATACAGAACAAACAAGGACGAATGCACAAGCGATGAACATACGGGCGGCAAGAACAATTGCTGAAACCGTCAAGTCCACGCTTGGACCGATGGGTATGGACAAGATGTTGGTCGATGGACACGGCAACGTCATCGTAACGAATGACGGGGCTACCATCCTCCGTGAAGTCGATGTGTCACATCCGGGTGGAAAGATGATTGCCGAAGTAGCAAAGACACAAGAGAACCTGTGCTACGACGGGACAACAAGTACAGTCGTACTTTCAGGGGCATTGCTTGGACATACCGAGTCTTTGTTTGCTAAGGGTTTGCACCCGAATGTNATTTGTCGTGGGTATCACGAGGCTTCNCAAATGGCAACCAAGTACTTNCAAGATGAAATTACNATGCTNGCCGAAGGACGTGANGAAACACTNTNNGTNGCTAANACAGCAATNACTGGTAANACNCTTGAGCATTCGCTTGACCAAGTGGCTGAACTATGTGTATCGGCTGTCGAGCAAGCGGGTGATGCAAAGTCTGTACGTGTGGTGTCGTTTCCGGGTGGCTCGGTCAATGACTCATCCTTGTTCAATGGTGTCATCGTGAGCAAAGACTTCGTGATTGAAGACGAGTCTGATGCAAGCGAGTACTACCACATGATGCTCATCAATACGGGTCTTGACGTTGAGAAGAACGAAGAGAACGTACAAGTACAACTCGATGCACAGTCATACAGTACATACAAATCGGCGGGTAAGGCTGATTTGCTTGCAAGAGCAAAGCAAATCGTTGATGCTTTCAACGGTAAAGTAGGTATTGTTTTCGTACGTGATGGGGTCAATGACCACGTTTGTGCGTACCTCAAGAAGAACGGTATCTATGTTGTACGTCGTACGCCTGAATCCGCTATGCGTGCTATGAAGCGTGCTACAAACAGCACCATCTACCAAACCGTTGATGACATCGAAGACTTGACCATGACGAAGGTCGTACGTGAGATGCACAACGATGTATGGTATTTGTTCGTACATTCAAATCACAAGGAGAGCAAAGAGGCTACGCTTGTCTTGCGTGGTGCAACTACGCACACACTGGAAGAAGTCGAGCGTGGATTCGATGATGCTCTTGGTGTTGTATCAATGGTGATTGGTGATGAGAAGGTCGTCGTGGGCGGAGGTAACGCCTACGCTCGTATGGCCGTCTACCTACGCCAACATGCGGCACAGGTAGGGGGTAGAGCACAGATGGCTATTGAAGCGTTTGCTGATGCCTTAGAAACCATCCCTGCGACCATTGCCGAGAATGCAGGTCATGACCCACTCGATACCATCCTTGAACTACGTCACCGTCTGATGGAGGGTGAACTCACGGTTGGTCCTGATGTTGAGAACGGAGGTGTGTGCGACATGCTCAAGTTGGGCGTGCTTGAACCTGCTGAACTCGTACGTCAAGCAGTGCTTAGTGCGGCTGAAGTCACGAATGCTATCCTACGCATTGATGACATCATTGCACGACGAGGCGTTGAGTGATGGGGCGGTTGCTTGACCGCTTGAAGGTCAAGTGCCGAAGATGCACACACTGGCACATACCAAGAAGGCTCACTGCTCGTTACATAGATGGCGACAAAAAGCGACTGCACATGTTGCAGTGCAAAGAGTGCGGTCATTTTTGGATTGACAGTGCGTTCAATCGTCAAGAGTAGCAAGCCACGTTGCTACAAACCCTGCGATGAATGCCAGTAGAGCCATTAACGCCATCATGGTATCTGTGTCGCACCACCCAATGCCGCAATCTCGGTGGTGACATATGTTGCTATTCTTTCAATGGCCTCTTGAATTGTAGTGGGAGGCGCACCTGCCCAAGAGGGTGTTGATGTTGTAGCGGTAAAAGCATCACCTTCTGCTTGACCGGGTTGAAGATGCGTTACATCAGTAAGGTTGCTTGCCGCAACGAGTTCACCGTTTGCGTTGGCAACAAGAACATTTGATGTAACGCTGGTTTGACGAATTGTTCCGCTTACATGAAGTGCTTGCGATGGGGAAGTGGTCCCAATACCAACCCGATTGTTAGCGGCATCGACATGTAAAGTGTTTGTATCTACTGTTAAATCATGACCTGATGCAATCGCTACATCAGCGTTAATATCAACGCCACCACCGTCTTTGAACTTCATTATCTCTTGACCATCGGGACTTCCATCTTCGTCACGGATAGATAAATCAGTTCCGCCATTGGTCATTTGAATACGCCATTGTAATGAAGGAGTAGTAGCCATATCATCATAAAACAACATAGCCGCATCATAAGATGAATTTGCACGACCAAATCGTAAATTAGCATGAGAACCTGTGCTTGCTACTCTTGCGATTGTTGTCCCTGCCGTCTTAACATCCAAGTTTACATCGGGAGATGTCGTTCCTATACCGACACGGTTGTTTGCTGAATCGACGTGTAGTGTGCTTGTATCAACAGTTAGGTCTTTACCTGCGGCGATAGTTACATCACCTGTTAAAGCAAGTGTAGCCTCACCCTCAACTGCCGCAATAGCATCAGCATCAGTATAACTACCTCCACCACCACCAAACTCGCTGAAATCAGCATACTTGAGATTGTTTGAATCGGATGCATCTTGTAATAGAATGCGGTCTGTTGAAGCAGGTGTACCTACATCCGTAAGGGTCATACCGTCCAACGCTGATTTGACATTAGTTGCATCGGTAACATCGGCCGATGTTTCAATACCGTCCAATTTTGTTTTATCAGCACTTGACATAGAACCTGCGGCACTGGTTGTAGCCGCACTGATGCCGATTGTACCAGTTGAAGTTATTGTACCACCAGTTATTGGTGCGCTCGTGGCTATACTTGTTACCGTACCTGCATTCGCTGTAGCACCATCAGCGACATTGAGAAGTGACTGTACTTCGGCTTTGGTAATACCTGTAGCAAATGCAGGTGTACCACTGTTGTCTTCGATAGCAGGGGGTTCTGTATTAGTAGCACCAGTAGCGATACCGTTCAACTTAGTACGCTCGGCTGATGAAATAATTGAACCACTACCTACTGCTGATACATCACTAAGTTCGGTTACGCTATCAGTAGCATGTATGACCTTCTTATCTGTACCAGCATCATCAGTAAAGTACAGTCGGTTAGGAGCATCATTCTTAACCCACAAAAGACCCTTACCTGCCGCCGTAGTGTGTCCCGTAGCGGCTACGTTGGCTTTCTCATCTATGACAAGACCGGGCGGGTCAATAAGACCAGTAACCGTTAATTTGCCGTCTACTGTTAATTCAGCAGGGCTTGCTTGCCACGATAAATTAGAGTCACTGGTAAACCCTCCCGCACCATCAGACAATTGTACAAGACCATTTGCGCCGTGACCATTTGGTGATATAGCACCGCTTGCTAACATCACATTTTTCCAAGCACTACCTGTGTATACGAACATACCCGACTCTTTACCCTGCAACACAATACCGATACCAGCATTGTCGAAGGTAACAGAATTTGCACCATGACTTGCTTCGTTGGTGATAAACACTTTGTGTCCTTCAGGAAACGTACCACTGGGATTGAATTGAATGGCTGTTGATGGATTGAGAACGAACACCTGTCCTTCATTAAATGTGAAAGTAGTTGTTGAACTCGGTGAAGACGATACATACCCAGCAGGTCCGAGAATATGCGTGTGCCGAGTACCACCTGAATTTTTTGATGAATAATATAGAATAGCATCACCATCACTGTTATACGATTGCCAAATAGCACCCATACGACTATTGGCTAACGCACCTGCTTCTTCACCACCACCATGTAAGTTATCGAGGTCGGTATGCGAATCAACAGCAGTTGTAGCACCCACTGCGCCTGTTGTTACGGGTGTCAAATATATCGGAGTAGGTTTGACAAACACACGCTTGTCGTTAATTTCAGTTACTTTCAGATTTAAATCACCTGAACCACTTTCGTAAACACATCGTAAAACTGCAAGAACAACAGATTGCTTGACGTTTTGAGATGCTCCTTTTTGCGTAGGCGCATTGAGGAACGAATGCGGGGCTAATGGGTAGCCAGTGCTCACAGGCGTACCCATCTCCCAGTAGATGCGCTTGTTTGCGTTTGTAGTGTCATTGACAGAAGATACGTAAATGACAACCAATGCTTCTTGTCCTGACGATAATGCTGAAACAGTACCACTAACAGACTTGTAATTGCTCGCATTTTGAATGTCTACATCGACCGTCGTACCACCACCAAATTCGTACGCCACACCGTCAATGAGAGCATAACCTCCTCGTACTACAACTTCGTAGTGATTGGACGATGCTTTACCGTTTACATTACCCGCTAAATTAAGTGGGTTGTTACGGTCACTGTCGCCTGATGCTGTGTCTTCTTCAAGAAGAATACCGTTACCATGTACCCCTTCGTACAAGTTTGTTAGTGTAGGGCTGATGATGTGCTCACCGTCAAATAGCCCATCTTCCGCAGTAGGCGTAGCCAAACTGGTGTGGGTCGTAAGCGTCATGTTTGCTTTCGTGTGTCCTGATAATGGGTTTCCTGTCATTATGCCACCTCAATTGTAATTTCAATTTTGACTTCGTTGCTCGTTGTTTTCGATATTGGTTTAACTGTAAATCTACCTACAGGTGTGAAGTCATTGGTGTTTCGTAGTTGTAGATAGACTTCTTTGATTGCTTCGTTGAATGCTTGCGTTTGTGGTACAATGGCCTCTACCAATAGCGTAGCGTCGTCTACAATAGTGATGGTTGGTGTGAGGGTCATTGCGGGGCGACCAGTCCCACCATCGTCACTGGTAGCAGGTGTACCATCAAAGCCAATGATAACCTCATTGATGTTGTCACGAATCGTTTCGAGCAACAATCTTCGTAGGTGATTACTTACTGGGATGAGTATACCTCCTTTGTTTGCGCTAAGTGGTGACTTTTGTTACCACCGAGTGGTTGGTTGCCACCACCAATTTTACCCCTCGTGTTGCCACCAATCAAGATTGCGGTCGAATAGACAGCATTTTCGATAACTTTGGTTTCAAACCGTAACTCCACCTTACCGAATAACGCCAAGTTCGTATCAACTACTTGCATGTATGTAGCGGGATTTGTTTCATTAGCATCTATTGTAGAGCCTTCGTTGATGCCTTGCAGTATGCCTTCAAGACCAACTTCGACGTTCATAAGAGCAAAATCACTACGGTTCTGAAGAGGATAGTGTCGCACTTCGGTGATGAGTTTGTTTTGACCTTCATGCACCACAGTCATACCGGGGCGCACATTAAGTGAATCGTAGTTGTTGTTGATGGTTTGCGAGCCTTTCATCAGCGATTGGCCACGCAGTATCTTACGTGCAACTCTACGTGCGCTCATCTTGCTTCGCACCGTATGGTCTACAATAGGAGCAGGTGCTTCACGTACATCGGTGACTTGTGATTCAGTATCGTCTACTGTGACGATTACAAGGTCGTTAAGAGCCATTGGTAATCCTTGTACTGTCACTCGATTGAACGTGTTATCGACAGGGTTGGATTGTGTGGTGTTGGATAGTTTGTCGGTGATGTTGATTGTGCTCTCGGAGAATGTAAGTGGGATGTACAGTAGATTACCAAAAGCGTCAAGCAATACCATACGACCATCATGACGAGCAAGATAGCGCAGTGATGTCATGAGGTTCGTATTTTGGAAATCCTTAGCAATGAAGCGTGTGCTGTGATGACGGTGTGTTGCGACTGTGCTTTCAGGTCGTGCAATATTGACACTTGTCACACCACTGTCTACCGACTCACCCAACTTGATAGCCAAGTCCGTTGTACGTAGCCCTACGTCCACTGGCTGTCCGAGTTTTACAATGTCACTGCTAAACCCAATGTCTTGCAGTGTGCGGCCTTTCATGTTACGTAGGTTACCAAACACACCGATGGTGCTGTTCTCGACATCGCTCAATACGATGCGCTCGGATGGGTTGTCGGCGTTGTAGAGGAGGATAGGTATGTTACTCGAAGACAAGGTTTCCCCGTTAAAGTATGGAACGCCAGTATATTCGTGACCTGATTTCTGTACGTGTGTGAGTTGTACGCCGCCTTCGCTTTCAACAATCTGATAGCGTGTTTGAGGCATGACTTGCAGGTTACGGGTGTTGTTCTTTTCGACCGTAATCCTTGCCTTGTTTGATGTTTGTACGCTTATGCGACCATGATGAACAGCGTTATCGACAAAGACTGGTTTACGTACGTGGTCCATGACCTCGTTGGCATCGGTGTCATAACGCCCAGTACTGGTGTTCTGTATGAGTGTCATTTACCACGCTTCCCCCATGTTTTAGGGCGTTGTGCTCTCCAGTGAATAGGAATTCTTACAAGTCGTTCAGGCCGTATGTCTTGTTGTACCCAAGCCTCCGGTCCTTCATCTGTTTTGTTTCTAAATTGACCCTGAACATCCTTCAATGGTATTCTTACACCTAATCCCATACGGGTAGGTGTTTTACCTGTCCCACTGTGTTGAAATACCGAATGTCTGTTCATACCTGCGGGATGAAACCACGTTCCTTTGCCGCTTAAATCAAATCGCTTAAATTTATCATCAAGTTCTGCACTAAGTGCTTCCCATTTGTGGGCTTCTTCAGACGCAGGTGTTGCTTTCAGTCCTTCTGCAATCAGTGATTCGGGGGATTGTGGTATTGTTTCATCAAACGTATCGCCATAGTTTGCTCGATGAGCATCAAAATTATCATACCAATTTTGTGTAGGATGATAACGTATCATGGTCACAGGACCATAAGGACTTGGTAAATCAGGATGAAACTCGCCAAGTGTGGTTTGGCGTGTAGCCTTGAGAAAACGCCATGCCTTCTCAAACATTTTTCCACCTCAACAGTTCCATCGCTTGAGAGCCGCACCCTTCGGAGTCAATTTGCCTTTCTTCGATGTTGGTCCTTTGACACCACTCATTCTTGCACAGAACGATTTACGACGCTTGGCTTTCTTGCTACCGGGTTTGAGTTTGCTCGGCTTTGTTGTTACAGGCGGCTTTAGATTAGCACCCGTTTTACGCTTTGCGGCGGCACGCCCCTTAGCATTCAAGCCTCCTTTTTTGCTATGCTTGTTTGGATTATAACCATGAAACGGCTTGCTCTTTTTCTTTGCCTTCATTAAGGCCATTGCATTTTCCATTGGTGTACAACAATCGCAAAAGTCGTATTCAATCATGCGCCATCACCTGTGTGGTCTGATGTGTTGTAGGTTACATCACCTTTATGTCCTTTTGGATGAAGTGCCTGTGAGAATCGTGGCACTACGGAGAAGTCCATGCGTTTTGTTGTTTCATCACTGTCAATGCGAGAGCGACGACGTGCCGCATCAGCACGATAGTGTTGGAGCGTGTTTTCGCTGATGACAATACGGGTGACTGCATTGTTGAGTTTTGTAGTATCGAATGACGCTTCACCAATACCGGACAACTTTGGACCCTTGCTTACTGGTACAGATTCATTGGCACTGATGTCCATGACATACAACGGTGCGTAAGGTGGGTTGGTATCAGGGTTAGTGCTACGGATGTAGTAGCCTGAACTTGCTCGACCGTTCTCTACCTCGTACATGTAAATACCATACTTACCACCAGCAGTAGCCGAAAAGTAGTTTGCACCGTATTGCGGGGATGATGAGTGTAGGTTGTTGTTCGGTCGGAACATCTCAACGTGTTGCTTGTCAAGCAATCGTACTGGTCTAAGCATGAAAGTAACTTTCTTGTCGGTCAAGTTTGTTTGACTGGTGCTTACGTGTACGTTTGTTTCGTACGGGTTTGATGTCTTGTTTGACCCACTTATACCGCCCCAATCTTTGTCACTGATAGGTGCAAGGAAGTTGCGGGTTTCAGCAAGGTATGTACCACCCATCGGATTGAAGTTGGAGGTGTGAGTCAATCGCATTGCACCACCCTGTGGCTGTCCAGCAAAGGTCAAACTGGTAAGGTCGTAATCGGCAAGCGTCTGTGAACCTGCGGTCAAGCCACCCTCCATAACCACTCGCTGTCCTACGTTACGGTCTGTGTGTAGGCTGTGTGCTTCTGTGTTGATAGCAATAAGGTTGTCATCCACACCCTCGATATTCTCGCTGTCAATACCGATACGTGGGCTTGACCGACTGATAGCATCCTTGTGTGGTGTGTCACCAGTGAAGTCTTCTACACGGTCGCTTGCTACGGCTTCGGGTTTGAGCAGTCCATCCTCATCAACACCCAATCGAGCACTGATACCACGCAGTACTTCGTTGGGTTGCAGTACATCGTTACGTGGGCGCACGTACCCGTCTGATGTGTTTGGTTCAGCAGTATGGTGCGAGAGAACGACCCCTGTGGCATGATATGGCTCATCAAGGTCTGTGAGTACATCTTCGTTGAACATGGTTGGATAGCGTACGCCTCGACCGTTACCCATGTCACCAACACGGTGTGGGTTGGTTGGGAAGAACACATCAACTGGGTTTGCTGTATCGTTGTTGTTCACATTGTTGAGTCGTCCCGCCATACGTGGGAAGTTCACATCAGTAGCCGTTAAGTCTGAATTGGTGAAATCGACAAGCGTCTTGAGATTAACCAACGGATTACCACCGTTCCATAGACGTTCATACGGAGTTAAGTCATTGGCTCGGTCATACTCGTATACATCACTGCAATCCCAAGCAGGGCGTATACCAAAGCCACGTACAGGATAGCGTCGTACATCTTCGCCACGAGTGTTACCCCACCAGTCTACGAGATAGTACTTTACTGCTTCATCTACCTTTGAGATGTTCTTACCAAGNGGGTCACCCCACCANTCACGTATGACNGTNCTTGNNTTNCGTAGNACACGCACTGGACAGCCAAACGCTCGTGTCATNCGCATACCGTTACTGTAGCGTACNNGCCATTCNGGTTTGTCTACNCCNAGCATAGCNGAGAAGTTGGTTTGNCGCTCCATGATGCCGACATATGTGTTCGGATAAGTTTCGTTAGCAAGACTTGAACCACCAGCGTACGTCCACGTTTGCGTTTCTTGTTGTACAAGTGGCCCATGTTGATACCCTGCAATGGTGTTTGACGCAGTGATGTCGGCTTCTCGATAAGCACGAGCACCGTACATAGCCCACTGTGGTTTGTTGTAGGGTTGTCGCAAACCAAAGCGATAACCAAACGGTCGTGGTCGTGTAGGGCTACTGATTGAATCATACGATATTTTCCTGATACCACTGCTTACTGTATACGAACCATCGTCGTCTTGGTCTTCCCATACAGGTCCGTCCGATGTGTAGTCTTGCGGATAATCCCATGCAGTGCTCACATACCCATACCCATCAAGGCGACTGGTAAGCGGTCCACCACGACTACCACACGGCCAATAATGGTTGAGCATGACACCAGTGCCGCCTTGAGCAGTGTAGTCACTATGTAAACTACCAGCACTAACACCTGTACCATCACCTTTAATGTAGACTTTAGCACCAGCAGTAACGTGCGATGCGTCTTTATTAACGTAAATTTTTGTTCCTGAAACTCCGGGGCTTACAACAACAAAAATCTCATTACGTACTTGTAACATTTGACCCACTGATAAAGTTGATACAGCATTTGCCATGTTTATGTATGTAGTAGTGCTTGAAGAACCTGTTAGATTTGGAGCAGTACTGCTTATGATTGTAATAGGTTCAATTGGTCTTGGTGTCTGAATTGCAAACGAAAACGGACCTAAACTGTTGTAGTACGTCGCATCGTGGTAATGAATGGTTTCGTAGTGCTCAGGTAGACTGTTTAACGGTTTGCGATTAACAGCCCTATCACCAGTTGGGCTTAACCATGTACGAGTTGCATCAGAATAGAATGTATGCGGTCGGCCAAGATTTGGATTCCATAAACACAAATATGCATCGGCCATGTGAAGGCTGTTTGTATCACGACTACCTTGTAGTAATTGAGGTAACATACGTGTAAAAATGCTTGACTTTGATTCTTTCATCAATTTACCAGCAGGGCGGAAGTCATACGCACGAGTCAAGCGAATTTTTGTACCTACAGTGAGGTTATTGGTAAAGTTTGAAGATGCAGTAATGGTGAATCTATACGGTTTATTCATGTACGTTGCATCATTACCACTGCGTTCAGTATACGTATGTGTACGTCGAATACCATCAGCATCAGTGTATTCCAATTTCATACCATAGTATGGNACTTTAGGGAATCCTCTTGCGTCATCNACAGTGATAAGTGTNGANGNTACNGATTTNACNACNGCNACAGGNGACAGACTAANGTTCTCNANTATAGTCGAATAGAAGTCAGGATAGTTGGATGGATAACCAGCAAGAGTCAATTGACCTGCTATACTTCCAGCACCAGCACGTATAAACTCGTAGTAATTGTCAATTTTATGCCACGTCAAATGACGGAACCCTACTGCTGATGAGTCTTCAGGACTAACCTTGTGAACAATAGACCACCACGGTATGTTGGTCGTAAAACCGGGTGTAGCATCAACAAACATACCGGGATGATACGGTAGGCTTCGTCGTGTAAATGCAGGTGCTTCTGTGGCTTGTACCCCTAATGCGTTATACAATAACAGTGGAGGTACGTTTGCTAATTGTCCACCGTAATCAGGGTCATGGTCAAGCATAACCTCATTGATGAACACTTCACAACCACGTACATCGGCCATAGTTGCTTCGGCTAAGACCAAACCAAGTCCACCTGTCGCTGAATCAGGTTCACGTATACCGATAACCAACGCTACTTGTTGTCCAGTTAATTCATTCACTGAACCATCGGGTAAGCCCGTAGCACCACCATTTTCATGATAACCGTAGAATTGTGATTTATGGACATTAGGTTGAATGATGATTTGATATGCACCAACTTCTGATGGGTCAGGGAAGTGATGCTTGAGTGTGTATGTAGCACCTGCTTCCAATACAATAGTGTGACCGCCTTTCGAGTTTACAACACCGGCTTGGCCTTTTGAAGCCAATACACCATAGCCATCGTACTTGACTTTGGTTTCAAACATAAGTGTGAATCCGCCACCATGTATGTCACTCGGACCACTTGGTGTAGCAGTCATTGCGCCAAACGTAATCATAGGGTCATAAACAGGTATTTGCTGACTTGTAAGTGCGGGAAGGTCTGCTCTTTTCTTATCCAGTGATGAATTTTGAATTAACTCTTTTTCAAAATTCTTCTGTGTTGCTGAACGGTCGGCTCGGTGTTTGAAGTACAACCCCTGATAAGCAGGGTGCGCCCAATGACCGGGTAGCATGGCTTGTGTTGCATTGACGAAATGATGACCCATGCGTGGTATAGCCATAGGGGTAAGTCGTGCTTTCTTGTATACATCGTAACACAAAATTGTATTTGCCGCACTGTGACCTGTAAGATACATTGAGTGCGCCATATCGGGGCTGTTACCACTTACTTCCGCATGGTCACGAATTCGACGTGCTGCAAAGAATCGGTTGCTACCAGCAGGTACGTAGTATGAAGGCACGACACTGAATGACGTTATACTACTCTTAGCAACAATAGCATCGAATGCCGAATCACCTACACAATTGTGAAACTCATTATTGTTTTGAATTTGAGTAAACGAAGCAACACCGCTTTCNCCAGTTGCNTCNTTGTATATNCGTAAAAATCGACGTGTNCCACCGCCATCTTTTTGTGAATCACCGTANGCNTCACGGTACAATGTCGTNTTGATANTTGNATTNACTGTTAAAGTAGTNCCTGAANACGATGANGCNGTAAGTGCATTNTTNGTAATNCCGTTAGCGTGNGTNTAGANTGTAGGNTANCGATGCGTNTGCGAGTTACCGTTCTTGGTAATGTGGAAGAACAAGGCTCGGTCATGCAGTTCGTACGATGTCTTCAGTGGTGCATTGTTGGTTGCCGACTTCCAACCCTTTCGTGTCATATCGGGGAAGGCTTCGCCTACGGAGTTTTGACTGATATGGTCGTATTCATGGTCACTAAACGTCGGTCCTAAGCGTGGACCGTCTGTAGCGTCTGTAAAGATGCCCTCTATGCCAGTTTCGATGTTTGGACGTAGCATACCACCCGTACCCATTGTTTCGTTCTGATAGGCTTGTAGACGGTCAAATCCACTACGTACGATGATGTTACCGGGAATAGCATCAGCATCAGGTAGTTGAATCTTCAAGTTTGGNTCAACNCCNCTTCCNGCTTCNGANGGTGCTAATCCCTCGGCTGTACGGTCTGAAATTTGTTTGAATGACCGTATGATTGTACCAAACGGTGAACCACCTTCGATTGTATGTTCTTGACCAGTATCATCTACAACAGACATGGCTAAGAATTGCAACTCTTCATTCGGTATCTCAAGTACGTTACGTAACTCATCAGGATGTCGAGCCGCAATTTGTGGATGACTCAACTCCTGTGCTTGTATGATTGGGTACATTGCCGAGTTTGTTGTTTCAAATGAGAACCGACAATTACCAAACAATTTTTCACCAGTGGTGTAGGCTGTACCGCCCGATACACGAGTGATAAACGGTACTGCACCAAGACCACGAGCATTGACAGCAGGGAGTGAAAGGTTGCCACCGTCCATACGTTTCCATACAATGTTTTCAATTGAGAAATTCTTTACTGGTGAATCTTCAGCAAGTTGGAACGCATTCAAATCACCTTCCCAAAAGTTTCGTCCTGTTGGGTATCGAGAAGTAATAGAAGCATCACTACTCGATGATATGTATTTTCGTCGTAGATTACGTTCAACATCTGTTAATGTTTCTAATTGGTCGGAGCCGGGGCTTTCATCGAGGTCATAAAACAAATCTCCTGTTTCGTTAAAACACGGTTCGGCATTGAACAGCGTGGCATCATCAGCCAAAGCCGCACCAAAATTGTATGCACTTGGGTAAGTGTCGGTAGTGTGCGAAAAGCCGTTTGCTACCAAAGCCTCTATGTTGGGTCCAGCGTTAGCAGGTGCAGTAAATCGTTCAGGTCCGTGTATACGCTCATCCCATCGTGTAGTACCCGCAAATGTGATAGCAGTTGCAGGGGCTACGCTATCCACATTGACCTTTGATGATACAGAAAGCCAGTCACCTGTTGCTTTGATTTCGTCCCTGTCATGCTTTGCCACGAGTGCCATTTCACTTTCATATGATATGACAACAAATGCCCGACTGTATACGCCTTGAGGCATGTGAAGGCTACGTGGTAACGCAAATGTGTCATCATCAATATCACGGTACGTTACGGGAGAATTGCCTAAATTGGAATTTTGAGCACTGTCAAACGCATAACTGCTATAGTATGAATCCGATAAAGCAAGACCATATTTCCACGTATACGGCGTAGTAATTACTGTTTCACTGTTACTTTGATTGTTTATGCGTTGAGATGCTTCAGGGGTGAAAGTAATTGGGTTGCTATGTGCAAGATGACCAAACGCNGTCATACAACTATTGCTTGACCCGTAAGGTGAAAACCCAAGCATAGGATGCCACGCACCCAAACCTGCGCCGTACTGCTCCGAACCTACCTTGAGAGAGTTAAGGTACGAATAACGCTCCCCTGCCCACCCTACAGCCCCTACAGGGCGAGTACGGTCAATAGCATCGACTACACCACTAAAGTGTACTTGCGTCATATGGTCACGAGTCGAATCGTTTTCGTTATTGAACTGATGTACACCTGCTTTTGACCATACATACACAGCAGTTGGGTTACCTCCGCTATAGTCGGGGTGAGAAGTACCTACTGCGTACGCACCTCGTGCTACGTCATCATAAGTTCGTAGGCTTTCCATTCGTGGCTGACTGGATGAGCGATTTGGTGCAAGTAAGAAATGAACATCAAAACCGCCACTACCATCTGATACAACTTCTCGACTATGATAAGGTGCAAACGTGGGTATGTCGCCCGAACCAACATTGGTCGTCCCACCATCGGGTGTACGAAGCCATCCACACGCAGGTATCTGTTCAAGTGTCGCTTGAGTTGCACTCCCAATGGTTGCTTTCAAAATTGTTTTAGAAGTTACACTATCAACAGCATAAGAACCGAATGACATCTCGACCCATCCGTAGCGGTCTTGTCGCATTGCGTTGCCCATTGATGGTGCAAACGTACCACCCATCGCTTTGATAGCACTACTTCCGGGGAACTCGTTGATGGATTGACCAAGTATAGTTGCCAACTCTTCACCGTTTTGACAACGTGTAGCATCGACTACGATGAACTCATCTTCATACAATGATGCTACATTCTCACTGGTTACACCTGTAACGAAATTGTTTGCAAGTTTACCCGATACACGGAATGCAGTTGGGTGTACATCATTGTGTCCTATTTTCACTTTGTAATCACTGATGTCATGTGGTGGGTTAAATGATAACTGATTGTCCATCCAAGAACCACCGGGGTGATAACCACCGTCCATGTGGAAGCACAAATCAGCACCCATGGCTATACCGTAATACATAGCACCTACAAACTTGTATGGATGTGCTTTACGATAATCATCAATGTTTGATGTGGTTACACGTTCACTGTTGGTAAAATGCTCACCATAGTGTGAACCGTGTTCAGGGCGTTGTGTGAGTCCAGCATTACCCAATGAACCAATATTGGGTATACCTTGTGCTGGTGACCAGTTCCATGTTGTATTCCAATGGAACACTTGACGTGCTGATTGATACGTACTCGACGGTGGTCCGTATTTATCGTCGGAGTTTTTGATTTCATTTGGTAGGTTCTTGTTAGCAGGTACTTTGCTCCATGAATTACCAGTTGTTACAACATAACCGGGATGCGGTTGTTCATCTGAATCGACGGTTGTCATTTCTGTAAACGGGAAGGCTTGACCGGGACCAAAAATAATGTATGTTGTATGTGTTTCACCAACATCAGTGTCTTTGTATCGAGCATTTGGATTTGCCACACGCAACACAAGTGGTGATGGTTTTTGCTGTACAACACCTGCTGTGTATCTTGCTACAACGTGTGCAGGTGTACTGGTGTGTCTTGTGTGTGCCCCAGCCGCTAAATCAGGGGAAAGTACATTGTTACGATTTGCTACTGGGTGTGTTAAACTCCCACGGTGTTGATTCAATAGCGGTGTAGCAGGGAAAAATGCAAGTAGAGCATTACAGTCTACAATAGCAAACGAAGTAGAAATCTCGTTGGCATTTTGTATACCTGCTGTACCTGTCGGTCCATTAGAATAAGGATGAGTGTAGAACGATGAATAATCGTTTTCTGTACCGTCGTTGATGTCCAGCACTACTCCGCTAAAACCACCACCAAAGTACAGTGGTACAGAATGGTCATTGCTGTCTTTTGCTCCCCTGAAATATACAATTGGTTCAGCATCAACAGCACCGTATGAACGACGGCCTCCTATCTTTTGGTTACCAAACCGCATCAATATGTGGTCTTCGTTGCTGAAATTTGCAGTAAAGTGGTCTACCCATTCTTGGTTTGCAAAGTCATCTCTTCCCCACTCAACACGTACTTCTGAAAATGAACCTTGAACGGAATTAAGAAGCGCATATTGTTTATCGGTAAAGTAAAATCGCTTTTGTTCACCAAAAGATACTTCTTTAGCAAAACCATCAATCGTAGCACCTTCTTTCCCTGCTGGAATAAGTGCATGAGAAATACCATTATCTGTAGTTGAATGGTAAAAGTATTTTGCAGTGTGTTGATAATTATTGAACAACAACATTTCATTGTTGAGCGCAGGTAAGATATGGTCACCACTTGTCGATGTAAATGTGATACCTTTCAGATTCTTTCGCCATGCATCGACTGGCACTGGGTCGTTAAACGAATCAACAAGAATAGGCGTAGGGGTGTTGGCGTGATACCCTCGTCCCTTTGTGCGAATTTGAAGCACCGTTCTTGGAAGATACCCTGCATCAATCTGTCGATTTTTGTCAAGCAGTGCATCACTTATCGGTTGATGTACAGCATCGGCTGATGAACTAAATGCATAAATGCCCTCACTGTCCTTTGCCAATGTTTCATACTCACCGTACTCAAGATGAGCCGCTTGGATAGCATAATCGGTATGTAGTTTTGAAGAGAACATTTGTGAAATTGGTGTAGCACCACGCTGTGGGTTATGCGAGCGCACAATGATTGCGTCTTCGGCTACGCCCCATTCACCAAGCGTACGACCATCACAAGCATACAAGTGGCGTACATCAACTGCTATTCCATCCTCTTGATTTGGGTTGGGATGATTGATAGCCACGTTGGTAGCGTACGCAAGCACTTCGTCGGTAACCAGTGTTGTCCAGTTAAGGCGTGATGATAGTAACACACGCATGGTGTTGTTTGAAGCGTGAGGTTGCGTTACTGCAACGTCTGTAACTGTACCACTGCTAACGTAATGGGATGATGAAAATGATTCACCACGTACCCCGTAGAAAATGTGTTCCCCAAGTACAACGTCTTTCTTTTTTACAGTTCTTGATTCATATGACAATACGTTACCAACAAACCCATCTTGAGTTGTACCAGTAAATGTGTCGTGAAGGTGAATAACTCCATTAGTGTGCGGAAAACCAAGATACCCAAGCAAATCAGGATGATTTGCCAAGGCATCATTTGATGCAAAAGCACCTAAATCAGCATTAAACGGTTCTTCAAATACAACAGTGAGTGTTTTTGCTGTACCGTCCCATGTTACCTCCGCATCAATTCCAGCATTAGGAGCATACATACCTCTCCATCGGTTACCACGCCATTTGGAAAGTTGGAGTCCTGATACGTCTAAGCGACCAGTAGGGTCACCCCAACCAAGCATATGACCACCAAGGGTAAACCCGCCCATTGAAACGTCGTCATCATTGATATGAACGATGACCTCATCTTCCAATGTTGAAGGTAATGTTGTGTTATCATTGGAAAATGATTGACCGAATTTACGATACACGTATCGTACACCATAACCACGACCTCGATGGTCTGTGAATCTAAAACCATACATTGGTGTATCACCGATTGCGTCTTCTGTAACATCGCTTGGATTTACATGCGCTGTGTATGATGCAATAGCAGTTGGGTCACTGTCGCCAAACTTGATGGCTTCACCATATTTGAAATCAAATTGCTCGTCACCTCTTCGTCCAAAACCATGTGTACCTGCATCGGGCGCAAAGCCGGGTACTCCTGATGCAACAAGCCCACCAAAGTTGATACGCCCAACTGCTTGCTTACCTGCTCGTAATCCCTCGACAAGATTGGTTGAAAGACCTTGAACTTCAAACGACTCATCCGATACAGTATTGTGATTGATACCACCAATTCGTGCTGATACATTGCGATTTTCTGATGAGTCGTTTGATTTACGATTACCTACGTCATGGTTGTTGGTAAACGCTTCATCAGGTTCTTCTTGAAGTACATACTCACGTAATGTGGTTACAGGAGCAAACGGACGACCATGCTTGTTAAGAGGCATTGGGGCTGGGTGCATGTTCTCACCCAGTGTTTCATCAGGCTGACACCAAAAGTTACGGAATCGGCCACCATGCCCAATAAGGAATTGTGGCTTGTAGTTAGATTGGCCTTTGCTATTGTCAAGCCATACACAGAAGTTACGACCTGACGCACCGGGTACGGTAGAATGAATAACAATTGAAAAGCCTTCATTGCCGTTCATGTCTTCAACAACACGTCCAATGTGAGCACGTACATACCCCATGTGACTCCCACGGTCGTGCGTGTCAAACGCTTCTTCTACAAACCACCATGGTGCAGGGTCATAGGTTGAACCCGTAGCGGCGAAATCAGCATTGATATGTGCGCTACTGGGGTCTTTTGCTTCAGATGTAACATCCTGTCGTACACCAATGCGTGTGAGGTCAAGACTTTCACTTTCACCGGGGTATTGTTGAGATGGACGACGAGCATGAGTTCGACCGTTCTTTGCTCCACCTTGATTGATTAAACGTACAATTTCACGAGCCGCCGCTTNAATGTCTGTTACCCCTTCTTTGACTCCAACTTCACCACAATCAATCACCATACGTCGCACAAAGTCCATTTCAGTCCAGTGTGGTAGATGCTCTAAGCGGTCTTCTTCGTGGGTTGCTAAATCGAGTGCCGATGAGCGTATACCTTTCAAACTCAAAAACGCTGAGATACATCGTGTACCATCGGGTGTATCAAACAACGTGCTTGCGTCACGGAAACTAAACGTTGATGGATTTTTCGACAAACGATGCAGTTTCAAAGATTCAACAAATTTATCCTTACTTGGTTTGCGAGCGTTTTTGTGTTTTTCATTTGCCCAATATACCGATGCTACAGCAGGTTCAACACGAGGTAGAGCATTATCACTTACAGCATAGATGTTGCTGTTATAACCGTACATTAGTCCTGAATGTACAAAGTGACCGTGACCTTTACCCATCAACTGTTTATTGTTTCCTCTCGTTGTTGGGTCTTCAATCAAGAAGTTTGCATGACTGTTTGCCATGTCGTGTGCGTAGGCTGATTCAATAAACTTTGATTGTTGCGTGCTACGCAGGTATTTGTTTTCGCTTGGGAATCCATTGGCTACGTCAATTTGTGTTGTAAAGTAATGCGGTGCGCCACCATTATGCGTCACTAAAAATCGGTCAAGTTTTACAACACCACCCGCATGTACAATGTCACGTCCAAACCCAATGTTTGGTGTAGCCGCACTCGATTGTACCTGCATATGTAGGTCATGGAATGCAATAAATTCACGGTCATGAGCCACATCGTAAAGCAATACACGAGCGTGGCCTTCGGTAGCAAGATAGGGGTCTACGTACGCTACTCTTGGGACATCTGTGTATGTGTTACCAAGCAATGATTCGTAGTTTAACTCAATTGTTTTGTTAATGTGTTGAGCCAAATTTTGCGCTGTTTCCAAGCACGTATTTCCAATCAAAAAATTCTCAAGAGGTATTGAATCACGAGGACGACTGGCGAGTGTCCCACGTCCACCGTTGAAACCTTTCCACACAAAATTCTCGTTAAGTACACCACGACTCTTACAGAACAAACCTTCTACTGCGTGTGGGTTGTTCATCGTCATATTCATCCACACAGTGTCACCGTTACGCATACCACCTGCGGCGTATGGATTCAACCACGTAGCATTCAATACCGCATCTTGGTCTTCAGCAATAACACTATCAACGGCCACTCGGACTTTATCGCCTACCGCTACAGAAGAAGCATTATTTGCTGTAAGTGTAATAATTGTGTTTGTTGTACCACCGACCACATCGGAAACAATTGAAGCCACTTCTCCGACATAATCAATGTCGCTTCCTGATACATCATCAATATACAATTGGTCACCTTTACGAATGTTTAACCCTATTGTATTTGATGAAGCAAGGCGGTCAGATGCCGAGGTTGTGATTTCAATAGTCGTAGTGGTCCCACTGGATGCCGCAACTGCAATTGTCCACTGTTCTGATGTATCAGGTAAGAATGTATGAAGAAGTGTACCAAATTCGTCAGCATGAGTCGTACCTGATAATAATGCTCTACCTGCACTTTTCAATCTTAAAGTAGCCCCTTCAAGGTCGGTCAAAGAAGAGTTTGTAGAGATACAAGTCAATGCATTAGGTTGTGTTGTTGAATTACCCCCGTATGATGATATTCGTCCAAGAAAGTTCATTTCGTGTATTGTGCCGTCTGATAGAACAATTTCAGCAACATACATCAAATCTCCTTGTTCTATAGCGAGTGTGTTAGTGGCACTCTTTGAGTATTCAATAACTTCAGGAAAAACACTTGCGTCTTCTACAATAAAAGTGTATATCCCTAATGATTTACTGAACGATTTAATGGTTGATTGGGCTACACCCGATTGTACTCGTGGTGCATGAGGATTAACAAGTGGACCCGCTTTAATTTCAATTGCACTTACATACTGTCGAAGACCATAGTCAAGATTACCGCCTTGTGTTTTGACGTTGGCATTGTCGTAGTAGTACGGTGAGCGTGCTTCATAATCAGAAGAAGGTGTTTCATTATCAGATGCTATTGGTAGTAAATTTTCACTGCGGTAACCTTGTGCAATAAAGAGAGCAGTTTGTGGTACTGCCGCTTCAAAGAAACCTTTAGCATACGAACCTGATATGACACCACTCGTGCCTGTTTCATGCTCATCAACACGTATGTAACCATCACTACTGGGGTCGTTACGATATACACACCACATACCGTTTGCTAAGAATGCACGACGATAACGAGGTAAATTGTTCATGTTTGTGTACTCGAAAACCGATGTATCTACAGGTGGGAAAAGCGATGGATGCGACACATAAATTTTGTAGAACTCACCACTTGAATCGTACTCTACTTTTGTGATTGTTGTAGATGAAACGTAGTCTTGATTGTTAATGTTGTACGAGTAAGCCGACGATGCAGTACGGTCGGCTACTTGCACGTCATCAGCACGTCGTCCAACAGGTGTAGGGTTCCAAGTGTGCGCTGTATACGTAGCATCAATGTGTATTTTCATGCTGTTGTCAGGTCCGGGAAACACGTTTTCGTTCTCATGGTCGAAGAATTGTTGAGGGAAAAACGGTATCTCAACCATCGCACGAGTGCTTGAATATTGTGAACCTAATTGATAGTCATGCGTCACTCCGTCCATTGATTGGAACAAGCGGTCATTGACTGTGCTACCGTCTTGAACAAGCGAATCATCGTTGAAGTTATCATCGTTGAATATGTATTCACCAATAAGTTCGCTTATTGAATTACCTGAAGATGCTGTTTGGCGAAGTATGCCCGTTTCTTTTGCCCAAAAGTAAAAATTCTCTACAGCAGTTCCGTCAGCCGTTAAAAATCGTCTTTCACTAATTGCATCGTTATCGTTTTTGAATGCAAACCCAATAGCCGATTTTGTTTCATATTCGGCACTTGCACCATCTGCAAGGTATATGCGACCCTTTTCAGGAAAACAAAAAGTAGACCATGAAGCCAAATCGGGTGAATCGTTGTTTAAGGGTTGCACAAAAAGCGTATTATTTGACCCTGAAGTAGTGTCGTTATAGGCAACAATTTCTGTTGCTTGTACAGCACATATGCGGCGGGTTGAGCCGGGTAGACGCATTAACGGTGAGGGGTCGAAGGTAGGCTTGGTATTGACCGCACCTTGACCGGGACCGCCAAGCGTGACAGTAACGACAGGTGCATTGGGTTCAATCTCTTTGACGACGTGAGAATCGGGCGAGCCGCTACCAAGGACGTTGATGTTTTGCGATAATGCGCTTTCAGCAATACCGTGTATGGTCACTTCGGTCGTACGCATATTACTGTCACCATCGACTTTTTCAGCGATGCTACGAACTCGTCCACGAGTCATGAGTTGAAGTAGCACAAATTCATTCAATTCGGTGTCGGCTAATGTGTTGAGTTTACTTAATTGGTTGGTACGAAGACGATTTGTTGGCTGAATATGAATACTACCAAATGTACCATCACTACTTACTACATTGTCGATAATGTCAAACGTTTCAAATGTATGACCTTTCAAAGTTACAGGCGCAATATCAAATTCTGCTGTCGCTGATTTCTCAATAACAGGTTGTAATACACCGCTTGAAACTTCGTTTAGCGTCTTTGAAGGGTTAATGTACAATTTGTTGTATACAGATTCATGTAAAGCGTTGTTGTGTGATTTTTTGACAACTTTTGGTGGCGATGCAGGGGTAGCAGTAATATCATTTACGGGAGTGTAATTGACAGGACAAGTAGAAAAATCAAGTTCACTATCGTTTTCTTCTCCACCAGTACTATCGCCTATCAGCGAATGGGATTTTCTCAATGAAAAATCAGTATTCATGTCATCTGTTAAGATGTTAATAACTCCACCTGCTGAATACAAAACTGTGTTTGCAAGGTCACTGGTAATAACATCAATAACACGAGTTCCTCCACCTAAATCAAAAGACCCTGCTGGTACGGTTTTTTCAACCATGAGCATTGGTCCACTAATCCCCATGCTTGCACCCGTTAGGTCAATTGCATTGTAGTGAATTTCGACAAACGGTGCAAGATTGTGAGAAGACTGCAATGCAGGTACTTTGAGTAACGCAATGCGAGATTCTTTTTCAGGTCTTAAATGAAACAATCGTGTATCGGCATCATTGAATGCTAATGGTACTGGTCCTTTCAAAAAGAAAGGTTGAACGTTGAACGATGCCCCACCAATTGCAATCAATTCTTTTTTACTTGTAGGTAATCCATTGTTTACAATAGATTGTACTTTTGATGTGTTTGTAAAATTGGTTATTCTCGACCTAAAATTGCTCGCATAAGCATCTATTTTGCTATTCATTGAGATACTTTGACGTAAATGAGATTGACTTGAATCAAACGATAGTGAAACTATATCAGCACTACCGTCCATCATTTGGTCTACATTCATATTTGAAGGAGTGGGAAAACGTCGCATGTATTCGTGACCGACAATATGCGATAACGCATGTCGTCCACTGTGTCCCACCTGAAACAATTCATCGAGATGTGAAGGCCACGTAACGGCAAAAGGATTGTTTGTGTCTACACTGGATATTGCCATGCGGGAAGAGTAGACTAAACCGTGATTTTCATGTTCACTTTCATCCAATACCATTTGGCCTGTACGGTCAAAAATTTGCGAACCATAGTGTGGAGGTTGGTACGGTCGCCCTGTACCATTATCAATCAATAAGTCGGCATTGACAACGACAAAGTAATTGTCCACGTCAGCCGTTCTTGAGTGTAGCAAACCACGTAGACCATTCGTTCCATTCACAAAATCAACGTGTATGCTCGATATGGTGACTGTACCGTTGCTTCCATCAATTGAATGCAAGCGTACTCGTTCAGGTGGTTTTTGATTAGGTTTGAATGTATTTTGATTGATAGCCCCTGCGTTGATGAGCAGGTTGTAGGGTGTGTGTGCTACAGAAAGAGTCGTTGGAGAGGCAGGTGTAGTGTACAAATCATTAACCTTGTACTTCCCCATGCTGTACGGTGAATCAGTAAAGGTTGCAATAGGACTACTACTGTCGTATGCTTTACCTGTTAGTTTAGCAATTAAACTTTGAGCATCGGCTGTTGCAATTGTAAACGTTGTTGTGCTACCGTCTGTTGCGGCTGTCACCGCATTCATCGTGTAGATTGTTTCAACAATATCAAGCGGTTCTTCAAAGCGGTACATACCTGTTGTACCGTCCGTCATTGTTGGCATTTCGGGCGCAAAAATGTTACTTCCCGCACCGTCTGAAAAGTGAAGGGCTTCTATAGCCCCTCGAAATTGCCCACCTTTTCCGCCTACGTAGATGTGACCGTCTACAGGTTTTACACGGTATGATTCTGAAAATTGTTGAAAAGCAACACGTTGTCCATTTACATACAATTCCATTAGTCCTTCTATAAATGAACATACGACGTGATACAATGGTCGGTGTTTAAAATTCAAACTGGTTGCTTCACCATAGGTACTTGTATCAAAACGATTGTAAGAATCATGCATTTCACCAAACTCTTGTGCTGGAAACACAATACCATCATGTCGAGTTGAAGATGATGTTGCACTTTGTATCAAAAGGGTAACATCACCGTTAGGCGTTTGTGCTTGTAAAGTAAACCTCGCTGGACCGGGTGTATCAACCGTACCAAAATCTATACGAAATTGATTTTCTCGTTGAGCAATAATACCCCCGCAGTCAGGAATAACCCATGCTTCAATTACGAAATTATCATGACCTATTGTACTATTGAGTTCTTGTTCGTTAAGAACTGTAATTGGTGTTTTTGTGCTCCCCCGATGTACACCTGTGCTCGCAAACCGACTTTGGGGAATGACAATAGAATCAGACACACCATCAAAAAAGAAAGCGTGACTCGTTCTTCCGATTGCTACCATGTTATCACTCACAAAATCATATTTGTTACAAGCATAAGAATGGTAAATGAGTAAACATTTGGTTCTCCACCAACCTGTACAAATGTCGCTTTATCCACAACAGCCCTCATGCCTTTGAATGACATACCTACTGAATCTCCATCTTGTGCTCCATCGAAAATATCACCTGCCGAACCTGAAAATTGTGCATAATTGAAATTTTTATCTTTGTGTGGTAAATCTTCTATACCTGCCGTTGTGTACATTACAACTGATTTATATTTTTCATCAGCACTTACAGCACGTACAGATGAAAGATATGGTAATTGCAACCCTACAATGTAATGTCCAGTGTTTGAAACACCAGCATTTGAATTTGATAAGATAGCATACAACTGTTGTACAGTGTCACCCGCACTCAAATTTTGACTTGATGTAGCCGGAACGCCGCCTGAAAATGTTGAGATAAGCGGTTGTGATTTTAAAGAAGCCCAATCAAGTACACGAGGATACGTATTATCTGTATAACGACTATGTGAAAGATTACCCGTAGGAGGATTTGTATAAGTCATCTCTACTTTTGTGTTACCCCCATTTACACCTGTTACTATAGTAGCGTTAATGGTTGCTATTTCGTTGGTTATGAGATTGTATAGACCAGTAGCCAATTCTGCTTCTGTTTTATATGAAGTCCCATCATGGAACGCAAGAATATATTCATTTGGGACTGCCGTTGTAGCATACCCTGCGGCGGCACTATTTACACCAAAGAAGATTATGAATGTATCAGGGTTTCCACTCGTAAATGTACCGTCCCATATAATGAGGCTGTGTGCATCAGCATATGAATTATCATTCAAAGCATCGGACACTGTATAAAACCCATGTGCGTTTGAGTAAAGCGATATTTTGTTGCCACTAAAACCCTCACTTGGGTTGTAATTAGCATCAATAGCAACGGTTCTTGCGCTAAAATCAATAAACGATTTGGCGTTTGTACCAGTTGATGATAGTACTGTGTCACCATCAGTGATTACACCTTCAAGCGTTATAACACTCGTTGTAAGGTTCAAGTCAGCCGTTACTCTACTTGAACTTGCAAACGGTAATGGCACTGCCATAACCTTTCTATCAACATCAATTGACACACTGGTGCAATTTAATTCATAAAAACGCCCATTCACGCTTATCAGGCGCACAGGTGTGGTGGAGTGTCCAGTGCTCATCCGTATCGACCTCGCATGGTAGTGCCACCAATACTACGTGACATCTCCTGTTGAATCATATTACCAATCTCTCGTGCCAGTTGTCGCTTATCGGTGCGGTCGGTGATTCCACTGGCGTTTACATTGATGTTGAAAGTAGAGCCGCCTCCGCCTCCCAAATTAGTACCCGCTACAATGGTGTCCTTGTCGTTGAACGCAAACGTACCTTCGGGTCCACTAAGGACTCGACTGTAGCCTACTGGTCCCATGACTGCATCATCGAATAGTGAAGTTACACCACCAATAACTCCACCGATAACACCGCCGCCACCACTTGCGCCCCCTATTGCTCCTCCACCCATGTCTTTGAGCATATTGAAAGGCTCCATAAAAATTCCAATAAGGTCTTGCGCTAAACGCATAGCCCCTGTTTTAATTTGTTGAAAGGCATAATCAATATTATCACGTATTTGCCCTGAAGCGTTTTTCCAAAATTCTTCTTTTGACCATTCAGGCTCATCGCTTGATGTAATCAAATCATCCCAATCAGCCGCCAATTTGTCAGCACCCGCTTTACCTTCTGTAGCAATGGTATTGCTCAATGTTTGCCAAAGTTCATCTGTCATCCAATCAGGTTTGGTTCCCAATTCAAGGAAGTCTTCCCATTGTTGGTCAGCCATACCCGCCGAAGTGTCTTGTAGACGTTGCCAAGATTCTTCATCCATCCAATCAGGTTTTTCTTCCAAGTTGTAATACGAATACCATTCTTGTTTTGCGGCATCTTTTCCTTTTTTTCCAAGTTCTTCCCAAAGTTCGTTGGTCATCCAATCAGGTTTTTCGCCTTGTAAATTCAACATACCGTCCCAATCTTGAGCCGCCATAACAGAAGCCTCTTCCTGTAACTTTTGCCACAGGTCAGGAGTCATCCAATCGGGTTTTTCTTCCAAGTCCAACATTTGGTCCCATTCTTTGTTGAAAGCGGCAAGAACTGCCTCTTCAAGAATTTGAGCCTCATTGATGGCAGGTTTAAACATACCAGTTAGCATATCCCCTACAGTACCTATTGGGTCTGTAACAGCGTCAAAAACAGCCTTGAATGTATCTCCGATACTTTGTATTCCATTCAAAACAGGGTCAATAAACGTACTTTTGAACCAATTCCACAATTCACTAATGGTGTTTTTGATTGCTTGACCTGCCATCTCAAAAGCCGGCCCAATCGCTCTTGCGGCGTTGGACATTGAAACAAGTGATGCAAGTGCTGTCATACTATCCCTCAATCAAAATCTTCCGGAAAATTGTAATCCAGTTTCACTATCTCCCTGTCACCGACTTTAGCCCTTAGTCGTTGTTCCTCTCTTCTTTCCTCTTCCCTTTTATTCTGTCGCTCTTTGATAACCATAGCCCATGTAAGTGATTGTTGGAAGAGTGGTCGTGGCATAGCGTATACTTCAGCAAGGGATATGTTGTAATGTGTCGCTATGATGTACGCCCATTGTTGTATCTGTAAGTTGTAGTCGTTGGGTTCCTCGTACTGCTCTTTTTCCATAAATTGCGTGACCGCTACTCGGTCACGTTGGTAAAATTTCCAGTCATATCCTCCAAAATCTCATTGGGTTTTGGAAGGACTTTTGCTATTTGGTCGCCTACGTACCCCTTGAGGTCAAGCAACTCTTCGGGTGTAAGCACAGGATTTGTTTCAACAATCCAATGAGTGAAAGCGTATCTCCAGTAAGCCTGTAGGTCGAACTTTAGTGTACCATTGCCTTTGATTTGCATAAGTTGTCCAGTCGCCTCTTGTATGTCAAAGTAGGATATGTCCTTGACCCACACTTCCATGTAAACGGACGGGTCGTCCTTATCTACTGAAATGTCATACTTCGTCGGCTGTTTGTTCTTCAACAATAGGTTCTTGTTCTCCATTAAGGTCTTCTTCATTCGTTTCCTCTCCATTGGATGCGGCTACCTCTTCGGTAGGGGCTTCCGAATCACCGTCAAGGGCTACCTCTTCGGTAGGGCTATCGGGTTCTTCTTCGGGAATAATACCTTCATCGTTCTGCTTTAATCGCAAAACTATCTCGGCTTTTGTACCGTATACGGGTAGACCTCGCTCTTTGCATAGGTCACGAAGTTCCACTACGGTGAGTGAATCGTATTGTAGGTCGGTAGGGAATGGGTTTGCATCAGCAGGTGGAGTTGGTACTGGGTCGCTCTTGACCTCTACTTCTTCAACGGCCTCTTCTACAACCTCTTCAACAGGGTTGAGTTGTTCAGCGACATAATTGTGAATAACGCAAATATCCAAACGAAGTTCGGTCGGGAGAGGCACTCCGTTCATCATGCATACCCATTCGAGGTAACCTTGCATTCCGAGTCTTCGACATTGGTTTAACGATGTAATCATACTTTCACCTCAATACTTCAAAATGGTATCACGAGCAAGCACTTTGATGCTCTTTGGCATAATCTTGAGCGTACTTTTCATTGCACCCTTGTCTTCAGGAATTTGCATTGGTGCTTCAACAACGTAGTACTCATCAATGAGAATAACAATTTTTTCCGTATGGTCTGCGGTAGTGCTACCTCGTGCTTGCTTTTCAAATTCAACAACAATCTGATTGGTTGTCGCACCTTCACTGTTTACGCTAAACGACGTACCTGCACGCATCTTGTGGTAAAAGATAGGGTCATCAACAACAATTTCCATGGTCATCTCATAGGATGTTTGACCTTCAACCATAATCGAAGTATTACGACTACCCGCAAACGGCACAGCCGATTCAGCCGAATCTGTTGAAGTATGTGTGTTGTTGATGGTGTGGAATGCTTGCATACCAGTTGAACCAGTAAGACTGAAACTCAATACTTGCGCTACAGTAATACCCGCAGTCGTGATTTGTCCATTGTAGAACATAAACGGTTTTTGTGTACCAATACCGATACCTGATTTCAACCTATCAACAGCGTTGCTTGCTGTGTCATCAAACATACGATGAGGATTGTATCGACTCGTTGATGTACCGGGTGACTCAAGTCGTCCTACATCGGTATACGTTAGTGCTGAATTGAAATTAACAGACAATCGCAAAGCGGCATCGTTATCTGTTGTAAGTGAAAAATCGGTGACCTTGCAACCTCGATAAATACGTGTCAATTCTTTTGAATCAGTCGATGTACCTACTGCTCCACTTCCTGAAAATGCAACATCACTTCGTCGTTGTGATACTTCAAGACAGAATGAAGGAACTTCGCTACGACCAAACAGAAGATGCGTAATTGAGTTGGTTACTGTTTGGGCTGATGAGTCAATAGCAGGGGCATTTGTGCTCCCTAATGCACTGTTATCGTATTCAAAGACCTGTACATCTGAACCGTTTGCATGTGTATACGAAAGCGGTTGGTCGAGATATATCGTGTGGTCGGGTTGAGCCGTCCCAATAATACGACGAATTTCATATCCATTTGCTTTGTCAAAACCCCTGTCAGTAATCAAACCATCCCAAGTACCTTGAGTAGCAGCGTGGTCTGTTACAATATCAACAACAGGTGAAGCATCACCACCTGATGTGTCTTTGAAAAGTATGTACCTTCCTTTGCTAAAATTTGTTGCCGAAGTCAATGTGACATGTGATTGCCCTGCGTGTGCCTTAGCCGCAAGTGTGTTTGTTGTGCCTGATGTACCAATGTTACCAACAACTTCGTTACCTAAACAATACTTCAACCATCGGGCTGAATGAAGATTGACTTCAAATGAACCACCTTCGGTGATGTACTTACCGGGTACTTGCACCGATGTATCTCGACCAAGCCCGACAACGTGGTATCNCTTCAAATCNACNTTTGTTTCAGGTANTGCNATTGCNTTTGCAATNCCCAAAAANTGGTCNATNANTANGGATTCACTTGGGTCATTCGTATTTGTTGCTCTTGATACGGAAGCAGTATCCAAAGGAGGAGTTTTGAAAGGCAAAATTTCCAATGTATCTCCCGAACTAAATGTCGTACTCGCCATTGCTGGGCTTATCTTTAGCGTTACACCATCGTTTTCAATAATTGTGAAAATTTTTCTGTCCGTGTCACTACCAAGACCCGTAAATGTGACTTGAGAACCAACCAATGCATTCTTTGGGTATTTCAATTTGTGAAGACTATTTTCAAAAATTTCGTCATTTAGTTCAGATGAAAATGTAATTGTGGTAACACCGCCACTATTTGNGGCACTCATTGTAACGTCAGTACCATGACGAATAATCATACCCGTTTCGGGGGCAAATAGGACTTCTGAAACATCTCCCTTGTAGACTGTCGATGGCATTTTTTATCACCTATGGTATCAATTCTGCGAGTATTACTACTTCTATCTGAAACGTCATGCGAAATAGAATTTTGCTACGGTCACTTAGGTCGGTTCGTGTCTTGAATACTAACCGGTCAAAATTCGTTCCATCCCCCTTACGCTTACTGTGGACAAGTCTTCGTATCTCGTTCTCAAGCAGTTCCAAGTGNTTCCTACCCTTAACTGTTCTCATNTCTACGGTTATNTTTATACGTGTTGTNACAAAATCGTAGAANAGTTCAGGNGCNTCTTCGTTGTGNGCTGTTTCGTACAGTANNACGTAATCNTGCTTNTGTAAATCAAGACGCTTGCCGTGTTCAGGAGAAGTATCAGTGATGTCCAAAACGACTGGTCGGTAGTTACCAGTGTTGGCTCTATTCCAATCCGTCTTGAAGATGTCAAGCAGGGCTGTAAGACCTTCCTTCCATGTTGCAACCATGGTATCACCGCTTCTCCTTCAGGCGTAGCCCGTAGGTGTCACCCATTGGGACTCGACGTACTTCGGCTTCTTCGATGGTGTCTTGGTAGGTTTTCAAGACAATTTCGCCATTGACGTAACGCATTCCGTTGTTTGCAAGTTCAGGGTGTATTCGTAGCATACTCTCGTCTGTTGCTTTCTTTAGCCTGTTTTCTTCGTCTTTGTTGAGAGGCAAGCCTTGCTGATTGATGATTTCACCATCTTTCATCATGAAACCAAGTGCAACAAGTTCAATGTTTTGCATACGTTGTCGCAGGTCAGGTGGGCTATTGACAAGTTGCTCAATGAGGTTTCTTTGAAAATTGACATCCTTCAATAGCAAAGCGTTGGCTTCTTCGTGGTATCTTTCGCCCTCTTTTGACCATTCACGATAAGGACTCTTCTTCAATTGAACACCACCATTTCAATGTACTTCGGCAGGGTTCGGTCGATTTCAGATTGATACAATTGTATTTTACTGGTTAAATCAACGTTTTGAGTACCTTCAGGAATCAACACGCTACGGTCATCAGCCATGAGCAATTCAATTGCTACCATCTTTGTACAGATGTCTTCAATGGCTTTCTCCAAGTAACGTTCACCGTAAATGTACGCTACCTTGATGGCGTTCCACTCAAAAAATGGATATGAGTTGTTAAAGTATACAATACCCTCCTCGTGGTCAAGCCACCAGTCACGTAGACGTGCCATATCTCCACTGCTTGAACCACCTTGCAAGTCTACCAAAAGCGATTCTTGAGTGATTGTACCACTAATGTCGCCTAATGCTGAACCAGTGACAACGACACAATCCAAAAACGAAGTTGCTGTTTTACGTAAATAACGAAATACTGTGTCGCCTTTGACACAAACACCCGCATCCACAAAGCCAGTTGTAGAGTTTACATTGACAGTAGTCGATACAACGCTGGTTACAGTAGCCGTATTTGTTTGTGTTTGCGAGATTTCAATGTTGGAATTTGTAGTAACGATACTGCAACTCTCACCTGCTTTGACAGGGCGCATCGACGTTAATTTGACCACACCTGTACCATAATCGCTGTTTGCTGTTGCCAAGAACTCGTTATGGACACCCACGTTTGACGTAGAGCCTTCCAACGTAAACGCTGGTGAAAACTCAACAGTTGCTTTGTTTACACGGTCTTCCTTGTTTACCAAATCCGCAAAATTTTGAGCCACAGTTGTAGCATCAAAATCGTCACGCCATTGTCCTGAACCAGTGCCTTGCTCAAGAGAAGCAACAGTACCATTACCGGGCGAAACATAGATACCGGCGGTTGCCAAATCAGATACATCATCAAACTTGATACGTGCTTCCGCACCGCATATTTCTCGATAATCATCACCCTGCCATAACTCAATGCGTAGCATTTGTTGGACGTTACGGAATAAGAGTGGTGCAGTACCAACATAATCTGTGTAGTACCGTCGTCGGTATGGCTTGTATGTATCGAAATTGATGTACTCGGCACTCACCAAGTATGGTCGCCAAGCGTTGTGCGTTACGTTATCAATACGGTCTTGCATCTTGAGAATAACGTGGTCTACTTTGGCCTTGGTCATACCTCGTGTTTTACCGTTGGTAAACGAGGCTTGATTTTGTACGTACCCGTTGTCGGCTACCTGATATTCCGACGCAGTAATGGGTGAAGTTGTGAACGTAATTTTAACGTGACCCGTACCCGCACTGTCACCACTTTCGCTTGCTCCTATATCTGAAATTTCCAAGTCTTCTTTTCCGAATGGGTCAGCATCGCTGTATAAGCGTACTTTATCCCCAATAGTAAATCCATGATTACGGAAGTCTGTACCAGTAATGTAAACAGCATTGGTATCAGCATCAGCCGACATCAAGACGGCTTCTTGCGGTCCAATGTCAAGGAGGTCAGCAACTCTTTGGGCGGTAGTGTATACAGTAGCAGTTGGGTCGAGTGGCCTTGTTTCAGGTTCACCGGGTGAGAATACTACTGGCATACATACTCCTCCCTCACAGTTTTAGTACACTCCAAGCATCACGGAAACTACTGATGTGGTGTACAGCCTTTCGAGCCATACGGTCCATGAGGTCGTCCTCGCTTTGTGGGCGGTCGTCTTCTTCCTCGTCTTCTTCCCTATCCATGAATTGATTGTCAGGCTTTAGGTTGCCCTTTTCGTCAAGAATTTCAGAAAGTAGTTTGTCTTGTGCAGTTTTTGGCGAAGTATCCCGATTTCTTTGAAGAACTTCTTGTTCTTCAGGTCTAAGACTCATCAAATGGTCAAACACTTGTTGTTCTTCAGGTGAATTACCAAAATTAGCATCAATAGCCGCTTGCTCACCTGCTACATCAGGCACACTAAGCGAACTTCCCAAAGTTTGCCCCTCAAAGGGTACTCTTTCGCCCATGAACTTGATGTTGTGGGCTTCAGGATTCATCACCATGTCCCTCATGAGTTTGTCACGGCCTTGTGTGAACATGTCACCAGTAGGGCTTTGACCGCCTTGACGCATTTGGTCAGCCATCATTCGGTTTGCAAGTTGTTGCAAGCGCATCTCTTTGTCGCCCTGCAACACCTTTTGTCGGTGTGGTGCTATTGCTTTAACAAATACTCTACTCATTAAATCACGCTCGTTTTGTTTCATCTCGATGGCCTAAATTGTATTCCATAGGTTTGTCGCAAGCCCCGCAGGTTTCTCTCCACAGAAAGTGAAGAAAGCCGCAATGCTTGCAACGAGTCCCTGCTCCGATGTTAAGCACATCACCGATATGACGATTACGGTTGCGTTGAGCACTCGTCACCCCTGCTAAGGGATGGTCTTTCTTATCGGCTACGTTACTTACATCAAAGCGTACGCCTTCTTTGTTGGCACGAGCCATGTCGCTCAAGTCAATGTTGCGTACCTCGAATCCCACCTACTCACCTCAAGCGAGTTGGTAAAGAACGACAAGAAAAGTGTTTCCAAGCACAGTAATGCATTCAGTACCAAGCACTGCGTTGGTTGCACTCGCATCGTTTACCGCTTGAATAGCGGTGTCNATGGTCGTTTCCAACGTGCTCAAGTCACTGAACTCTTTTGGTGAAAGAGGTCCAATAATCTTGGAACCAACCTTGGTTAGTGATGCCATGTGTCGTCACCTCAAGAGCGACGACCCATTGCTACAAATGTACATGCACCGCCAACATTGAGTGTCGCATCGCTGATTCCCGATGTTGGGACTGGAGCCGCCGCACCGATATTGTTTACCATTGCACCGTCAATTGAAACGAGCAAATCGCTCAAATCAATTGCTTCTGCGCCATCGGTACTACCAGTGATTATTACTCGGTCGCCAAAAACTGTTGGTCGTGGGTCAATTGTTACTGCCATTATTCTTCATCTCCTGTAATTTCTTCTGTTGCTTCCTCTTCCTCGGACGGGTTTAGATGTGCCTCAACGAGTTCAAGTGCCTTCGTTTTGGTCATGTACCCACTTGGTGTATCAACGTTTTGTTCTTTCAACCATGCGAGTATATCCTTTCGACTCCATCCGGAGTCAGGAATACCATCATTTCCACCGTCCACGGTTACTCCTTCGTCACCTTCAAGTCGAAAGTGGCTCAACGGTAGCGTGTGTCGCCATTCATTGAGCCACTTTTGACTTACTTCGACGGTTTCACCACGAATCCATTGACCTGCTCCATGTCGAGCACGCCTTTCGTAGTAAGGACCAAGATAGGTCACCGTAGGCATAGGAAACAACCTCAAACGACGAGTACTGTGACTGTGTGATTGTCACCAGTTGCTTCCGCACTCAAAGTGAGTACAAGTCCACTGTGTGTAACCGAGTAAGTCTTTGCTTCTGTACCAACAGTGTGTCCCAAGATAGCGACAATCTTGCTGATAGGTGTTCCATCATCAAGGTCATCTCCTGTTCCTGAAGCACCCGATGCAAGTGTGAGTGTCGGTGTTGCTGTTGCGTCATCAATATCGAACTTGATGGTGAGCATTCGCATCGAGCCACCTGCTCGGTTTGTGGTGTCATCGTTGGTTGCAAGGAAACCAGCGAGGTTACCGGGGTATGAACCCGTCGCACTACCATCGCCATTTGCTCCATCCAACCATCGAGTTTCATCGACTGGTGAACCAGTACGCATGTCCAAGTCAAGAAGAACCGATACATCTGAAATGTCGGTGTCCTCAAACGTTATGCTAATTCCTTTGTTGTAAACTGTATCGCTTGCCATTTTTCATCATCTCCGTAATTTTTTTATCCTCACTTCAAATCCCGAATGGAACCGTGACCTCCAAAGAAAGTAGTCCAAAGTTCTCCCATTGTGCGGTACATACCTTCTTGTCCAAGACGGTTGATAGCGAATGGGTCGCCAGTTTCAATTCCGGACTCGAAGTACTGCGTTGGGATTGCAGTGGAGAAGTAAAGGTAGTCAGTGTCGAGGAAGTACATACGACTTAGAGTGTCAGGTTGTACATCCTTGGAAGGAATGATTGGGACACCGTTGTATGTTGCAACGATGAAACCTGCCTCAATACCGGGTACACCCTTTACACCATTGTAGGTAGGGGTGACACGCTTCTCTTCCATAAATCGCTGTTGCGATTGGAGGAGTTGCTGTAGACGCATGAGTGTGTCATATCCAGTAAGGATAACCTTCGGGTTACCACCACGAGTCCAAATCTTTTGGAAGAGGTCGTCAAGGTGGTCGAGGGAGAGCACACGGTCTGTACCACTGTTCTCGTTGTGTTCAGCGAGGGACCAAGAGTTTGCACTTCGGTCGATGCTGTACATGTCCTCGTTTGTAGAAGCGGATGCACCAGTGGTAACACGGTCGAGGGACTCGAAATCGTTCCCTGCAACAGTTCCCTTGTCAGCAGTCATCATCTTGTTGATGTGTTCAGCGTGGTGCTTACCCATCTCTTCCTTGAGGATTGCTCGAATGTCGCCAAGTCCGTCGTCCTTGTCAGCAAGGAACATTGCGGTTTCGCTCATGTCGAATGTGTGGACAACCGTCTTTGGCTTGGCCGCAATGTGCTGGAAGGTAGGCTTGGTGGTGTCAGGTAGTGTAGCGTTTTCAGCAACACCGCCGCCCTTTGCGAAGGAAGGTCGTGCGGTGATGACTCGCCATCCACTGCGCTCCCAAGGTCGCTTTGGTAGAATGGAGAAAGCGTTGAACTCTTGGTTCAACTGGCTCCAAACCTTGCGTCCGTAGATTGCTTGGTATGTACCTGCGGTCGTAGACAGCATAGGTGCGTCAGCCTTGAGCAACTCGCTACCGGAGTAGGAGTAACCCATGGCGTTACCTGCGCCGTAATAATATCGTTCCATGTCTGTAATGCTTCGGATGTAATCTCTTGCCATATTCTCAACTCCTAATTTCAGGCTCCCCTCAACGTCTTGTTTGCAAGGCTGTGAACCTCATCCCATGACATGTTACCCAAGTCTTGGGTTGAAGGAATTTCAACATTTGCGGAGGAAGCAGACTTTGCGATGGTGTGGCTCTCGGTGCTCAAGTTATCAATGCGCTCGGAGAGGTCACCAATTGACTTGAGGACTTCTTCAAGAGGTCCACGAGCATCAAAGGTGCTTCGTTCTGCTTCTTGCTTCTCGATTTCGAGTTCTTTTGCAAGTCGCTGGGAAAAGTTTGCTTCCAAGTTGTTTCGGAAGTTTTGCTCAAGAGATGCGGCCTTGTAGACTTCGTATGCATTCTCGATGTCGGCTTGGGAAACGTTGCCTTCATTGAGGTAACCCTTTGAGAGTTGTGCTGGACCCATTGCTCCAGCAGGTTGCTTGCCGCCACCTGCTGTGAGGGCTGAAAGAGCACCAGTGGAAGGGGAACCGTTTTCCTGTCCTCGTCCACGGACTTGACCAGCAAAGTAGTCAGCACCATCGACGGAATCAGGGTTGTCGAATCCACCAAGTTGAGCCTTAGCCAAGTCGTCAAAGTGAGCACGAGCACCTTGAATATCGACTCCAGCCGATTTCAATGTGTCTTCCATCCAGTTGAGGTATTCGGATGTAATTACATCACCAAATTCCTCACCTTTCATGTACGCCATTTTGTCGTCATCTTTCTTTTCTTCTTTCATGTCTTCACCATCTTTCTTTTCTTCTTTTGGCTCGTCATCTTTTTTATCCTTGATGTGCTCACGGAGTTGAGGAGGAATTTCTCCTTTTTCCATTGCATCAAGTCGGGCTTCCAATCGTTCCATAACGCTGTTCAAATCAACTTCACTTGTCATATTTGTGTCCTCCTTTAGTATACTGAATTGTGCTTCAGGGTTAATGCCCTTCTCACAAATAGTAATTTCATGCAATTCCATTTTTGAAATCTCTTGATAATCGCCTTTAATGCTGTCAGACTTTCGCACTCGCTTGAATGCTTGTCCTCCAATTGAGAATCCACGAAGGTTACCCTTGCGAATCTCGGCGGCTACTTCACGAGCCTTCTCAATGTCGTTGCGGAGTTGAACAACAACAAACATGCCAGTGTCGTCACATTCAGACTTCCACATTCGGCCATTGCTGTCTACGTAAGAATCCAAGACTTCACCGACTTGGATGTTTGAGTGAGCCAGTTGTACGTTGCGGTACTTCTCACTCTTCATGAACCCGTCAAATGCATCNTTTAGAGCACCACGAGTNATAAGGTCGCCTTGCTTATCGACAAGTTCNACCGATGCATAACCTGCAACAACCAAGTCAGACCCACTCTTNAGNAGAGNGATGTCCATANNNGGTNGCTTTAGCGTCAGCATTGAACTAACGATTCTTTGTAACCATATTTAAACCCGTACTATACTTTGGAAAGTACAGGTTCATCATTTTTGAAGTCCAAACTAAGNTGCTCGCCCTCTTCGGTATCTGTTTCAACAGGCTTGAAGTGTTGCGGTTTTTTCTTTTTCTTTGGCTCAATATCATCGACTCGTTGATGATAGTCAGGTAGATTTTGTTCATCAGTGAGTTGTGTTGGTCCAGCAGGGGATTCGACAGGGGTTCCTAAATCAATACCAAGTCCCTTCGGTCCAGTCCATGTCATACGTTCTTTCGCAAGTTTATCCAATGTACGTACAATAACTTCCAATGCTTTTTTCTTATCTTCGGGCTTGAGCAAAATATTCTCATCATCTTCTTCAATGATACCTACTGAATTTTCCTCAACACGCTTCGGTGATGGCTTCTTTGGCATTTCAAGGTCTTCGACCTTTGACTTCTTTTGCAACTGGCCGCTAAACAGAAGCGGAGCAAGTGGACTCCAAAACGGCTGTAGGCTTTCAGCCAGTGTAACACTGTAGTCGTTTTTGTACAAATCACCCATTGTGCTTATTGGAGAATGCACATACCACATATCACCGACTTCATCGACTTGGTACGTTACAGTATCAATGTCCTTTAGAATAACGTGTAAACCATCTTCATCGTATTCAACGTCATGTGGGATATTGATAGGTGAGTAACCTTTGGTTAGCAAGTCAAGCGACTCGGTGCTCGCTGGACCTTCACCCTCACCCTCGCCTTCGATTTGACGAATCTGTACAGTGTAGACATTTTTCTCACCACGAGTCTTCTTGGTAATACCACTTACCGATACTCGTACAATGTCACCGACCTTGTACGCTTTTTGCTCACGTCGTGCTGTACCTATGTCCATGTAGTGCTTACCATCAATCGTAACGGCTCGATTTTGCAGTCCTTCATCATCAAGCAGTGGACCTGCCCCCAACTGGTATGTGTACGGTCCATTCCCTCGTCGGTCAAGTACAATGAAGTTGTAGTCACGAGTCGGTCGATACAATACCCACTTTGGATGTCGATACTCACCTTTCATGTATGTCGATTTAGAATCACGCAACAAGATGTTATCGTGGTCATCTTGCATTCGCTTGACAGATTCTTTCAAGCCTTCACTATCTGTCATTTTTGTATCGTGTGGTCCGGGTACAATGACATTCTCGTGACTTTCAAATTGTGAGCGAAGAATCTTGACACGCTCAAACAACAGCATGTCGCTGATGTCATTGTTGTCGTAATTGATAATATCAATGATATTGAGGTCTTCATCTCCCATGATTCCATCAATAGCGTAGTTTTTGTCGCTTACCTTCACCAGTGCTTCACGGTGGTTCTTGCGAAGACCAACCTTCTTACCCTTCTCATTCAAGGCAGTGACTTCATCACCGTTCTTAATGAGCATGACACGCTTACCGTCGTACCACTTTGATACGACCCATGAACCACTAAATCCACGTAAGTGTTCTAAATCACTCATCTCAAAAATGCGATGCATTGGACGAATCAAAGGAGTCCACTGTGGGTCTTCTTCTTTCATTAACAACTCATCAGGATTAAGCATTCCTTGGATAAACTCCGTCATTTCGTTGAGAGCCAGTTTGTTTGGGTCTTGTCCGATTGGTAGGAACGTTTCAGGGTCAAGACCGAAGATAGGTAGATTGCTTTCTCTTGGTGGTGGAGCGTTACCCCATACTTGTTCTCGGACATCTTTACCATGCACCATGTCGGTAAGTTCGTGTGGTACAGAATGATACAGCCCTTCCTCAACATTTGTACCTGCTACCATTTGACCATCGGCTGTAAACTCTACACCAACCGATGGTGCGGCGAGCCATCCACCGTGATGTCCACCTGCATCNAANGTATCAAAGATNCTGTAATTGTTAGGATTAGGCGCACCNACAGGCACTTGNGTCATNCCGGGTCTTGCNCTNATGGAAGTTGTAGGTTGTTCCATTCGNCCTTCNTGTTCAACCATTGGATTGTAATGCAAAATTGTGTCCAAATTGTTTCGTGTCGTAGCGGCAATTTGAGGAAGACCTTTTCCTGATGAACCACGCTTGTATTGTTGAGCACCATGTACATCATTTTCAACCATCTCCAATCCATTTGCATCAGCCAGTGCTGTGAATGAACCACCCATAAGTTGCTTTACACGACGTGGTAATGAGTGTAGTTGAGGGAACGACTTGAAGGCACTTGGTTTCTTGACTTCCGAATAAATGGTATCGAGCGCACCATGATACCCATTTTCTTGAGCCAACTTTGAGAAACGCATTGCATCGTTCAAATCTTTTTCATCTTGTTCAAGTATACTTTCATCGTGAAGATGTGAAATGTCACTGTTGTGCAAATCCGTTATGTTACCATGCATCAATAGTTGATTGACTGTAGAAGCAAACAATGGTGTGTTCATTTCATTTGACCTGTCGATAATTGAACGAGCATGTTCTTTCATTTCAGGAGTTTTTGGCAACGCCAGTGCTTCAAGCACTTCTTCCACACTCATGTTACCGTCTACTTGGAATCCATGTTCTTGCAAATGCGATGCTACGTTTTGATGGAAGTTACCATTTGCGGGGGGTTTATCGTATGTTATATCGTCAAATGAAAGACCGTAACCAAGTGTTTGCAATCCATGTACATCGTGCGGCACATGCGTAATGTATCGTTGTGCATCACGGAACATTCGTGCATTGTTGTCAATGAATTTTTGCGGGTCGTTTGGGTCAAAAGCAGTAGGGTCAGCCTCAAGCATTTTTTCTTTAATCATCGGTGCAACTTGTGCCACCAACATACGATGTGCTTTCTTGAGGTCTTCTTCACGTCGTTGGTCGATTTTCCAATGCGATGTCATTTTACTTTGAGTACTTTCAATGGCTTGTTGTTGAAGCGAAGTCAATTCAGCAACCTTTTGAGAAAGTTGTTGCTGAATAATTGGCTTGTCAATATCATCTGCCTCAACCATGCGTTGATTCAAATCATCAACTTCTGCTTGCAGTTTTTCTTCTTGTTCAAATGCAGGGAGTGCTCCACCAAAACTCAAACCACTGGTAACAGCGTCAAGAAGTGTTGGCTTCTTATGCTTAAACGAGCGACTACGACTTGACAAACTTATCAGTACATCATCCAAGAAATTATCAACAATTTGTTTTATGGGTGTAGTATCGTTTTTTGCAAAACCCATACGTTGTTTCAAATCTTCAAAGTCTTCTTTTTCCAAATACTCCATAATGGCCTTTGGGTTTGTTGATTGAATGGTTTTTGATATTTCAGTTAAGAAACGTAATCCTTCACGTTGTTCACTGCTTTGCAAGTAGTCTTTGACTTTACCAAATGATGGTGATGGAACGCCCCATCCTAAATACGCAAGCATATCTTCTGTGGTTTCACCGCCACTTACTGGTTCAGCATCTCGTATGAAATCGTTGAACGATATAACTGATTTTTCTGTAGGATTGTTTAGGTGATTGAATCGACCCAATTGCATAATGAGTTTGTGAATATCTTGTGCATTATTGACAATATGCTTATCGCTTCCATATGGTGCATAATTACGATACGAGCCGTGATGAATGAATGGATTTCTTGTAAGTACATTGTTAAACGCTTTGAGGTGAGGTTGATTTTCAAACAAATCTTTTCGTTCACCGTCTGTCATATGCCGTATTGCATATTCATAGGGGGCTGAAAGCGACGATTTGTGTTCAGTGAAATTGTTCTTCGTCGTTTTGCCTTCTTTGAATCCTGATTTTGATGATGCACTTGGTACTGGTCGTGAAACATTTGACGGTGAAAGTATATTCTGAATTGTTTTCAATTCATTATGATAAACATATTTTTGTGAGTTTTCATCGTATTGACCGTGTTCTTGAGAGTGTTCAGGCATGAAGTGAGCACCCAAAGAAAGATTGTTTTGATTTGGCACGATAACAGTTTTTTCACCACTTTTACCAAAATCATGCATTTCACCGAGCAACGATACGCTGTCATCGTCTGAAGTAGTAGCGTGAATGATTTCGTTGTATGTAGGTAATGTCATCCCCGCACCACCTATGCCTTGAAACGGCTTGGACCAAAAAGAGCCAAGACCGTAAGTATGCCTTCCGTCTTCGCTTGTACGCCAATACGAAGGCTTGTCTTCACTTGGTGCTGGACCATGAACGGCTTTCAAAAATGATAAGTGCTTACGAATATCTTTTTCTTGTTGTTGCAAATTCATTGATGAAGATGCATCTTCCTCAATGTTTTCAATCCAGTCAAGCGGTACAAGTGGACCATCCATTTTTCCATAAACAGGGTGCATCGAAAGTGGTTCTCTTGTTTTAGGATGAAAACCTGCCATGTATAGAATGTCTTCAATAGGTAATCTTGCATGGTCTACTTTCATGGTTCTTTTACCAAATTGCGCTCGTTCAGCATCTTTCAACTGTTCCCATTCTAATTCAGGAAGTTCACCCGTTTGGTGAAGATTAAGTCGTGGCAAAAATTTCATTCTTTGCTTGTAACCTTTTCCAGCGTCTTCTCGCATTCCATCATACAATTCATTGATTTCATTAAGAATAATATCAGCAATGGACTCATCGTTTGAACCATATGGAAGATGCGCTCCTCTTGCCATACCTGATTGTAAGAAACGACCCGCTTCACTTGCTTCATAATCAGTATCGTTATCTTCCAATCGAAGTGAAGCATTACGTCCTAACATTCTCGGACTTCGTACAGCCCAATTCATTTCAGGTGTTTTTCGCATAATCGCATTGTGCGTAAAACGAGCCGATGGTACTTTTTGACCGTTTGGTAATTCAATCAAGTGATTGTCGTCTACACCTTCACGCATACCTTTCATAACCGCAGTACGTTCTTCAGGCGATAACCACTCAAGACCAAGCATGTAACCATGATGTCCTAATGCAGTTGCATGAATTTTGTAATCATCATCAATTACAGTGTCTTCACTTACCCATTGCCTCGCTCGGTCATCAAAGTGGTCTTCACGCAGTTTTTGAAAAACATCCTTTGGAGTCATACCCATTGCAAGATACTCATCTTCTCGTTCTGTGTTTTGTTTTTTCCATCGTTGAAAATCACGTTGGTAAAGGTCTTTTTGATGTGAAAGCATTGAGCCGTTTTGCAAAATACTTCCAAGCAGTTTGAATGTTTTATCTGTTCCTTCGGGTTGAAACCCAAATAGTAACGGATGCTTTTGTTTTGAAAGTTCATCCAAGTAATCCTTTTCCATTTCTTTTTCTTCATCCATGTACCCGCCAAATGTGTGTGCTCGAAGCATTTCAACATAGTGCGGCATACCTGTTACAGAATGCAAACGAAGAAGCGGGTGATTGGCAGGGTGAAATGGAAAGTGATATTCTTTGTATGGATGACCTGCTGTTGGTCGATATACAGGCCATACAGAATGATGGTCAGCGTTTTTCTTTCCACGTTGTAGTCCATCAACCCAAATGTGGTTTGTCAAATCGTCTTGTGTGTCTTGCGTATTGAGAAGTAGTCCCGCACCTGTGTCTGTCCCAGTATCGTATTCATACTCGAACTTATCCTCACCCTCTTCTTTTTCTTTGATAATCGCATCAGCGATTGAATACAACGATGTGTAAATTATTTCGCTTGGTGCTTTTTGCATGGATTGCCACGCAATGATGTATTCAGCCGCATTACGTTCAAGGTCAAGTTTGTCGTCCAACGACTTTAGCAAATCGGCACTTGCAATGTCAAGTTGGTCATACGACATACTTTCACCGCCATCATAGCGGCTTGAATTCTGGACATGCGTGGAGGTCAGCACCCATCATTTCAGGCATTTTGCAACCAGTTTGTTGTGTTGCACCGCATGAACGACAAATTGTTGGTACAGGTCGTTGCTCACTCATCTCACGCATCATTGCTTTACTGGATGCTTTATTGAGTTTCTTTGACTCACCCATTGCATCTTCCCTATCCACACCGCCACCTGCATGTGGATTCATACGAGTTGAAAGTTGCTCCATGTTGGTTGCATCCTTACCTTTCTTTTTCTTTGGTGCGTCTTCTGTTTCGATGGTCTTACCGTTGGTGGTAAAGTAACCACTCTTGGTTTGTCCACCCGATTCAGCCATGAAAGCAGGGTTTACGTCTGTGATTTTTTCAGCCTTGAAACCGGGTTCGGCTTTTTTCACCATTTTTTGACAGCCCATTTTTTCAAGTTCTTCATCACTTAGTCCATCTGTTAAGACAACATCCCCATGTGAAGAAATTTGTACGTTATCCATACCATCAATGACTTTTTTACATTTATCGGAAGAAATACCACAAGCATCAGCACACTCATCAAGACTGGCCGCACCCCCTTTCTTTTTCAAACAAGAAACAATTTTTCTTTTGTGGTCATTGTTTTCTTCTTCTTTCAAAATAGAAAGTTGGTTTAGACGATGCTCAATTTCTCTTGCTTTGATAAGCAAAGGTGGTTCACTTGGACGGGGCTTCATTAGTTCATCTCCTGTTCTTTTGCTGTTGCTGCCATCTCATGAATTTCTTCCCATGACATGTTGTGGAACTCCTCATTGGTTTGAGGAACGGATGAAACTGGGTCACCCTTGAGAATTGAATCGTTTTCCATATCAGCACGAAGTGGGTCAAAGCCCAAATCCATTGACAATGGAGTAGATGAAGAAACCAAACCCATCTTGCGTAGCAACGCCTTTGGGTTGTTGATGGTCGCACGAAGACGCTCGTTCTCTTGCTTAAGCAATGCCAAATCAGAATCCATGTTCTCCATCTTGGTAATGAGAACGCTCATCAACTGCTGTGCATCGCTGTCAGCCATAAAACTCAACCTCGTCGTCCAAATGTACCGCTTGCAGGTCGGAAGTTGCTTCGAGATTGTCGGCTTTGCACTGTGCCTGAAAGACGGTTACCGGTAAGTGGTACATAGTCGTCTTTCTTTTGGAAAGCATATGGGGCTACTCCGTTTACATAGATGTCCTTTGCACCTGTTTTTGAAGCGGCATTTTCAGCCTTGAAGATTTCAGTTTGTAGGTCTTCAAGCAAAAAGTCCGATAGTTTCTGTACTTCGTTTAAGTGTTGCTTTGCAAGACTACCATCTCCTTGTTCAAGAGCCGTCAAGAAAGCCTTGTTTGCTTGTTCCATTTTTCGTGCCATTGGGTGCATTTTCAATAAATCCATGAGAACCCCTCTTGTTTGTGTCATTGTATACTTGTTTAAAGAGTTTTACCGCCCTCTCGGTCTACGGGCGTTCAATAAGGCGTTTGATACATTTTGCATTATGGAAGGTTCAGGACCACGCTGTTGAACGCTTGAAATCGGTGAACCGCTTCCCATCGTACCACGTCGCTGTGGTGCTACTGGACCACGATTGCGTATTCCCATACCCTCACTACCGGGTTGAAGTGGTGGTGCAATACCGGGAGGAAGTTGTCGAGATTGCGGCGGCATTGCTCCCATTTGTGGTGGCATTCCACCCATCATCTGTGGAGGCATTCCCCCACCGGGTGGCATACCTCGACCACCCATCATCTGTGGAGGCATTCCCCCACCGGGTGGAGGCGCACCGCCGGGTGGAGGTGCTGGAGCAGGTGGTGGTTTACGATATACAAATCGCACATCACGGTTCGATGGGTCTTCCAAAAGTTCAGGTTGGAATCCAAGTTGCGCCATACGCTGTGCAACGTTGAGTTCCTGTTCATCTCGTCGTAGACGTGTAATTTCATCTTCTTCCTCATTCGGATAAAGTGTGAGTTTCCAATCATCAATATTCATTTGACGGAGTAGACGTGGGAACAACACTTCGGTGTAAACTTTTTGTCCAAATTCAACAGCACGATTGGTAACAAGAATTTGCAAGCCTTCGTTATTTAGACCACCCGACTTACCGTTATCAACCATGAAGATTGAGGATACACCATAGAAAGCCGCTATACGATTACGTATCTCATCACGTACAGCGATGTACTGCATTTCTTCAAGCGTGTCCATGAATTTAATCCAATTGACACCACCACGACCTGATTGTGACTCAATACCAACACGAGGAATGTAGTGTGGGTCACGTTCCAATTTTTCATCAGTGGCTTTCCAAAACGCCTTCATGGATTCAAGGTTGTCTGTTGTAACAGATATGACACCCTTTGGAATACGACGTTTTTGATAAGCCGTGTAAATGTAGTTGTCCATTGCCGTCAATGTCATGGCTTGTCGCCACATGGTATTGACAGGAGAGCGACCGTACAATTTTGATGGATTGTATTTTGAAACATGCAGTACTTCCCCTTCAACAAAGTACTGCGTCTTACCGCTACCTGCCATATTGACGTAATGGACATCTTGAAGGTCAGAACCGCATATCTCACACGTATCGTCTTCAGCATGGGTCTTTACTTGGTCACGGTGTATCAAACAGGTTTTGTATCGTCCACCACGTACACCACGTTTGTCAGCAACAATACGCATGAAAATAGGGTCACCACGTACCATTTCTTTGACTCTATAAAATTGTACTTCTTTGGATTCAGGGTCAATAAAGTACTCCTTTACCAAAATCAAAAATGCGTCGTCAATGATGTTAAGGTCATTTTCAACTTCATGAAGTAGATGGTGAAACGATTGCTCCATGCTGTTTTCTTGCTTAAGCAACCACTTAGCATAGGTTAGTTCATCAGGGTCGGGTTTACGTACTGCACCACCACATTCTTTGCACACTTCCATCTCTTGCTGATATTCTTCATCACATGCTGTGCATTTGACAGTAAAACGTTTTTCCCAATAGAATCCACGTCGAAACATTTCTTGACGTAGTTTTGAAAGTACAGTACGAAGAATAAGTGATTCGTTACTTACTGCAAACAACGCAGGGAGTGTAATACCTTGCGCCATGACAGGTTCTTGAATACCGCTTGACCAAAGCGGCATAGTTGGTGTAGGACTCTCACGACGACGGAATGGACTTCCAATAGCCGATAGGAATCGTGAGATTCGTCCTTGTTCTTCCGCCATCACAATCCCTCCGCATAGCCACCTATGGTATCAGCGTCTACTCCCCATTTGTTTAATAACGATTCGGATTTGGTTTGATGGTCTTTCCAATTGGTAAACGTCACCAATTGATACAACTCATTCTTACGCAGTTTATCCTTTTCATCAACGTAAGCAAGCATCGCTTTGGCTTGTAAGTCTTTCAAACGCATGTGCGGCATGGCATGNTTTAGTACGTGCCGAATGTCATCTTTGGCTGAAAAAATAAGCCGATGAATGGTTTTTTGCGTATTCTTTGCAACCTTTTGGTCGGTCACTAAACGACCACACCCAACGGCCTTTTGCAAATCTTCACACAATTGCTTACCCATGTTTCCACTGGCTACAAAAGTTACACGAGGGTCACCACGTTCTGAAATGAAAATACTTCCATCAGAATCAAGTGAACCCGCCATGTAGCCCCATATGTCTTTGATAATCAAACCGTGAGAACCAAACTTAAGATACGTGCCTCGTGATGTGGCTTTGTACACATCGTATTCTTCACCATATAGTTTGAGCAACGATGCCATTTTATTGACAGTCATGTTTTTCTCAAGATGNCCTACACCCCTTCGTACAAGTTCACGACTTGATAATGGACCTTCTTTTTCCAATACATCAGAAGCAAACTCAAGGGCTTGCACATCAACATGTGGTAAATTATCTGTTTGCTTGAGTACATTGCGCCACATTTTCTTTGCATCCTTTTGCAGTTGGTGAGCATTAACCCACTCCTCTTGGTCTTCAGGTGTCCAGTCTACTTTGTCATTAAGTAAATTCAAAACTGTATTGGCTTTCAAAAATTGTTGGCACGCTTTTTGTANACTTACAGAACGACTTTCACCAAACTTTCGCAGTGCCTTTAGCAACTTATCATCGAGTCCTAAACTTTTGATAACTTCATCAAGTCCATCAGCCCAAGTCAATTGTTTGATGGTTGCTTCGACTTCCATTGCTTTGAGCATACGTACGTCGGTGATAATTGAGTCATACAGATGCTTGTTGGCTTTATCATTACGACGGGCTTTACGGCACTCACGAATAATATCGTTTGCACTTTTACCCCATGTCGATTCAAGCCACCCGTCACCGTTTTTTGCAAACGAGTATTTCTTTAAATCTTCTTTAATCATTAAAGTAGAAGAAACTTCGACTGGTAAATTTTCATATGAAAAATGTGGGTGTTGAGATAAGGCTTTGACGACCATGTTGGAAAACTCATCAGAAAAATGGATAGGCACATCATAGGTGTCGCCTACAAATGCACTACCCCACATATTGACCTCTCCATTGACCAATGATTTAGTCTTTCTTCTTCTTTACACCGACTTTCTTTGGTTTAGCACCAATGGCAATTACCATTACCATGCCTTTCTTACCCTTCATGTCTTTCTTTTCATTTTTCATTGCTTTCACCACCGTAGGTTTTCCACCCACACCTTGTTTCTTGGCTCGTTTGCGTTTTGTAGCCGCACGCTTTTGACCTTCGCTCATTGAGCCACTGGTCTTTGGAGTCTTACTCGATACTTTGACGCTTGGGCGACACTTTGGATAACCTTTGCTTGATTTACTGGCTTTGCTACGACCACAAGGTGGGTGCTTACCATCTTTGTCTTTTCGACTTACATCTACCCACTTTTCCTTGAACCAACGATTCAAGTTCTTGATAACAAGAACGTCATTACAGCAAGAACAACGGTCACTCATTTATTCCCCGCCCATGCATCGCATACAAATTCTCGATTACAAGTAAAATCATACCACTTACAATAACCTGTCATTGGGTCTTCTGTTGTTGAATCATCCCACGCTTTACAATTACCGCATTTTTTTGAGCCTGTGGCTTTGCGATAGTTCGGTGCGTCTTTTTTGGCTTTTATCAAAAGCCATGCTTCTTCAAGGGGATTCATTTTTTCTTCCCCTTCTTCTTGCGGAACTTACCACGGCAGTACTGCACAGCCCACCCATTAGCATATGCTGATGGATAAACCTTGAACTTACGTTTTGCCGCCGCTTTACCTTCAGGGCATAATTTCTTTTCAAGCATGTCCCATGCTGATGTCATTCCTATACAGTGCTCACAATTACAATTCATTTCATTGCCTCCGGTTTATCGTGTGCTATCCAGCACAATTCACAAAATCCAAACGGTTTATCTCCCCACGCATAACATATACCGCAGTACATAAAATTATGATTACCCATTATGTGTGTTGTATTATACATCTAAAACCCCCATTCATTAAACGGATAAATCATGGTATCATCCACCCGCCAGTTTTCTTACCACCTACGGTGTTGTCGAGCCAATCGCCAAATCCGGGCATCCAATCGTCAAGCAAAACAACTGTGCCACGGAACTCTTTCGTACCCCAGTTGGCTAACGCTAATGCCATAGCCAAGTCATCGTGCGTACCAACAGATTCCAACTTACCGTTCTTTTGCATACCAAAACGGTTGAGTTCTTGCTCAAGTTTATGTGTAAAAGTACGACTACGCTCGTCGCCATACGGTGTGCGAATTTGTCCTTGCTCAAATGCCATCAGCAAAGACATGAACATGCTTTCTTTGCGTTGTCGAGTTGTCATAAATGTCTTGATAGGAATGTCATCACGCATGTCTTTGAGTTCAGCCGCAAACATGCGTTGGAAGTTGTTACCTTCAAGTTCAATCAAATCAGGCTTGAAACGATTGTTAAGCAGTAGAATATGCTTCTTTTGCGCTGCACCACCCAGTCCCTTTTCGTGAACAACACCTACGATTTGCTTAACGTTTTCATTAGGAGGTGTACGAAGCACCAACATAGCAGTAAAGTCAGCGTTCTTGTCCGATGCAATAGCAGTGTCCCATCCGATGAAGTGTTGCCCAAAGACTCCTACAGGCTCACCTTCTTCGTCGTAGTCAGTTTCAGCCCTGTCAAGCAACACCAAATCTTTGTCACGAGCCTTTTCCAATATGTCGTTTGGAAACATACTTGCAACGTCATGAATCGGTTCACAAAGATACTCACGAGAAAACTGGATAGCCGGCATAGAAAGTCTTCTGTGTTCAAGTGCCTCAAGATTCCATCGTTCAGGCCACAGTGCTTCACCCTCATTGTTGATAGCGGGAAATGTTTCAACGGTGAAAGCATCTCTTTCTTCAAGTTCAGCGTACAAGTCGTTGTACGAAAACGGCGTACCGACAATCATCATGCGACCACTGTGGTGCAGTACAGGAAGCAAAACACCGTAGAACCAATCAGCCGCACGTTGCAGTTCAGTACCCGTTGTACCCCATAGAATATCGTCACATACAACCACATCAGGGTGGAAACCACGAGTACCTCCACCAACCGACTTTGCCATCATACGACTTCCATTTGAAAACTCAAAGTATGTCTTTCTCCATGGTCGGCCTTGTGGAATTAGTCCACGTAGAATGGATGTTGATTCGATGTTGTTGCGAATAAATCGCATGTGTTCAAGCGTCTGTTCAAGTGAGTGTGAAAAAATCATGACGTGCTTATTGGGGTTGAAGGCTGCAAGCCATAGAGCGTACGACATAAANAACACAGACTTGCCGTGGTCACGACTTGCTTTGACACAGTAGTATCGGTTTTCTTCCAATCCTTTGTCCCAACATTCATGGTGATATGAATAATCAAATCCAAGTATGTTCTCAAAGAAGTATCGAAATGACTTTGCCGACATCTTCGCATCCATTTCATCAATGAAGGCTTGGATGTCTTCGCTCATTTACTCACTCTCGCAATTTAAAGTAGGCATCAACTGCAAAAGCACCTGCTTCTTCAGGGGTCATTTTGTACAGATACGTTCCCATTGTGTCAAACAAATCGTGTACAAAATCGTTGGATGTTTGCAATAGATTTGGATTTTGAAGTCTTTGATAAGCGGCATATGCTTGAACATCAGAAGGATTAGTTGAGAACATACTTGGGTCAAGCGGTTGTTGTGGGTTAAATTGACTTTGTTGGTGAGTTGGTGGACCTTGTGGTTTTGCACCGGGTACAGGTGGTAGTGCGCCTTGCGGTCCACTGGGGCGAATTTGTAATTGTTGTTGTACACCGGGTGTTTGTTGCGGTACAGCAGGTCCACCGGGTGTTCCCATAGGTCGGCCTGTTGTTTGAGCCAGTTGTTCAGCCGCAGGTTGAACTAAAGATTGGTTACCTGCTGTTGGTGTTTGTGTAGGCATCATTGCTCCAGTTTGATATTGACCTCCTGTAAACGCATCTGCCGCCATTGCTGGAGTTAATCCAGTTGGTGGTGCTTGAGGTGTAGTGTTTGGCCTCATAGGTGAACTTGATTGTGTTTGAGGTTGTGCAGCAGGGGAAGAAGATTGTTGTAAGGGACCGTATGTTCTTCCTTGTGGAGCACCTGCACTAAATGCAATACGATTAGGTCTGTTTTGTCGCTCTTGTAGTTCAGCACGTTGCTGTTGTATAGTCGGATTAACTGCACTTGAAATAGCCCTCGAAGGGTCATATCCTTCGTATGTATACTGTAAATTCAATGGAGCAAAAAGATTACCACCTTGTAATTGATGAGCCGTTTGTAATGTAGTGGCTAAACCTGCTGCACCTTTTCCGGCTATACCTGCTAATGCTGCTATACGTGGCATAACACCTACATTTTTTCCACCTCCTACAACACGAATCAAATCAGATAATTTCGGTGAACCCCCACCTACCTGTTGGAATTGTTGCGCTGGTGGAGAAACTTGTTTTCTCACCAAGATTGGTTTATCCGACATACTTTCACCTCAAATTCATCTTTATGATTTTTACAACTTGAGGCTTGACATTGTACGACTTTGCAATGTTATGCCAGTCGCCCATTGTATGTTGTATAGCCGTAACTTCGCTACTGGTCAATCCTGTGTATTTTGCAAGATTTACTGGTGATTGTAGCGATGGAGTAATGTGCGAAGAAACGTCACCGTCAAGGCTTGCTTCTTTGTATTGCATACGTTCAAGAGCCTTCATCAGTCTGTCCATAAGTGGAAGATGCATGTCCTCGGCTTTCATGTAATCAGTCAGCAGACGTTGGCGTGGGTCTGATAAGGCTTGCTGTGACCTTGCTTCCAATTCGGTCAAAGGAGCATCGCTAATTGGTTGCGGTCGGGTCGCCCCTGCAATTTGCAACATTTCACGGAATTGCGCTGGTGTGAAATCAGCAATACCGGGTCGTAGTTGCTGAAATTCAGGAGTAGGTGTCCCAGCCGGCTGAACAACAGGACGATTTTGCTGTGGTGCGGGAACAGGCGGAGGTGTTCTTGCCTGTTCAACGGGAGGTACACCTTCCGGCTGGGACATTCCTTCTTTGTTTGGAGCAAAGTCTTCAAGTTCGTGAAGATATGCTTCCATGTGGTCATCCAATACTGGTGCGGGAAACTCACCCGTTTCAGGGTCACGAACAGGATAACCGTGTATGGTTTGCATTCGCATCGGTTCTGTTGGGATTTCACCAATACCCATTTGCACAGTGTGACCTCGTGCTTCGGCTTGGTGGTTGGCTAATGCTTCAATGACGTTACGAAATCGGTCTACTTGTTCAAGTCGCTGTTCATTGTACGGTAACCCTGCGGCCTCAAGTTCATCAGCCGTAATTTGATGTTCACCAAACCTACTGCGACTTTCGTTTTCACCTCGACCCGAAGAACGTGCAACCGACATAACACGCTTTGCGTTTTTGTGCAAGCCTTGACCACCTTTTTCCCCTGCCCTGAAGTACTTGCCATGTTCTTCGGCTGAAAGTTCATCTTCGGGCGCACCGAATTTTGTCATCATATAATCGTACAACTTTTTGAAATTACCTTGATAACTGCGACCAAACAAATACATGAGTGCAGGTACATGTGCCATATCTTTAACGAGTGCTTCTTTGAGGTCGCTGTTACTAAGAATTTCACGAAGACCTCGCTGTATCATGTTTGGTGCACCAAGTGTACCTGTATTGAGCGTAACTGGTACATCAGGAATAGATTCAATACCACCCTGCTCCAACGCTTGGTCAATCATGGCATGTGCCGCCGCTACAAGTTTTGTTGGTGCTTGACCTCCACTCATGATGTCCTTGTCCATCGAACGTGAAGGATAAAAGAAAATGTCAGGTAAGTGATGCACTGTTTCCCATGTATGTACACTTTGTTGTTCAGGAAAATAATCATCAGGGGCATTACCCATCATTTCACTTGTGTATGTGTCAGGGTGCGAACCTTTGCTTGAATACGCCCAACCCTGCGGTGCAGTATGTTTTGCATAGACATACGGATAGGTTACACCCGATTTAAGAGAACCCTTGATTTGGCGGTCTTCATATCCCATGTCTTGAAGTAAGTGAAACAAATTTTGATGAAATGGAATATAATAGGATTCAATAAAACGACCCATTGGAGTTTGGTGTGCGTTTTTGTTGGTAAGTGTCGTAATTAACGTATTGTTGTGTGTACGACTTTGACGGTCAGTAATTTCTTCACCCTCTTCGTTTTTTGATGTTGTACCAGCAGGTAGATGATTTGCTCGTATCTTTCGCCATGCTAAATTGTCAAACGGTGGTAATTCATGGTGATGACCATGTGTGTGAGAACGATTAAAATTTTCAATTGCCTTGTTAATTACTGCAACAGGGTCTATGTCACCTTTTCCTGTTTTATTAAAAAAATCAGCAAGTTGCATCGCTAAAGCGTCAATTCCGTGATAAAAATTACCGTGTTGCGTTTTATACGCTAACGGACCCGAACTTGAATCAAACTCACCTTCAATAACATCTCCACGCCCATTGTGTGCAAAAGCGGGAATGTCAGGTTCGTGCGGTGGACGAAATGTTGCCATAGGTGGATTGCGAACATTGACTGGTCCTTCGGGTGGATGAAGTATCATACTCCATGCTTTGAGCAAACGTGGAGGCTGAATACGAATCATCCCATATGCCCCCGCTTTGAAGTTAAATATCCAGCAGGGTCAAGTCCAAATCGCTTTGCATCTGTTTCCAAATTTTCAGTTGGACCTTCGGGGTCTTCTTCGTCTTTTGCACGTACACCCGCAGGGTGACTTGGTACATGGCCGTTCTCCATTGCTGAACGTGTACCTTGCATTGACTTATGCATACGTTCAGCACGCTCTTGTGCCGCAATCAAGCGACGAAGAAGGTTGAGTTTGTGATACATCAGGCTACCACGTCTTGCTTTGAGTAAGTCGCTTTCTGTGCGTTCCTCACTCATCATCATTGGAGTCGATGCTTGAGGTAATGGCGAGATACTTGATGGTGCTTGCATAGGTGGACTTGGAACACCCATTGGTGGTGCGGGAGCCATAACAGGATTACGGGGTCGTCGTAGTCGTGGACGACGTACACCAATTTGTTTGAGCGAAGGTCGCCTCATTTGTCCTGATTGTCCGGGCAACAAACTACCAAGACGACCTGCACCTGTTGGACCTGCTGTTACGGAGCGTTCACCGTATCGAGCGTGTGGTGAGAATGTTGAGCGTACATTACCAAGTATTTTACGAGCCTCGGATTGACCCATATACTGTCGATACTTCTGTGGGTCTTTGGACATTGGTTGCTTTGTAGCAATACCACGGTGGCTCATCTCAACAGACAAGTGTGGTTTCATCAAACCTGTTTTCTTACCACCCTTGATACCACGCATACGTGCTCGGAATCGACGCATGGTTGCACCAACTGGATTCATACCACCGGGTGGTCGCTTGAATTGACCTGTTGATGGACGGAACTGTTGTCGCTTTTCACGACGACGACGTGCTTCAATACTCTTGGGCGTATCACGCTTGAGAATATCGGACACCAAAACAAAGTCATTGGATTTTTGCTCAAGGCGAGGGTCAGGAATAAGAGTTCCATCAGAAGTATACACCATATTTGGAACTGGTGATGGGGTTAAATCTGAATAATCAATTGCGTCATCTCGCATCATAAACTTTTGAGGTATCATTGTTGTAGAAAGGCGTTGCAAATTATGCAGTTGTGCTGGACTTAAATCAAACCCTGCACGTTGAGCAATTGAGCCACGTCGCCCACCACCAAAGTTTCCTCCACCTAATCGTTCAATGTTTCTTCTTTCTATAGGAGGGTAAGGTAATTCTTGCTGTTGTGAAGGAGAAAGTTGAGTACGAGCCACCAAGTAATCGTAATAATCAGGGTCACTGTACATCAGCCTTTTATCAATACCTGCGTCCAATCTTTTTTGACCCATTGCGAATTGTTTTCTACGAAGTTCTGCTGGTTCTCCAGCCGCACGTCGTGTGCCGACCATTCCATGTGCTCNACCTTCTGCTATGTTTTTTTGACTTGGTGATTCACTTGTTCTGAATCGAGGGTTAAACACAACCCCTCTTTGGTCACCAAGCACAGCCTTGAGTAACGTAGACCAAGCATTGTCCATTGGCTCACTCATTGCAATTGGTAACGGTCCAGTCATTGCTGAACCTGTACCNGTCTTTGCACCTGTNGCAAGGTCGAGAAGATTACCACGACTACCNGCNGGACCACCTTGTAGGCTAATCTCACGCTCGTTATCTTGCTTGTTGCTGTCATCTTCAGGCATAGGTGACTCTTCACCCTTTAATCCCTGTGATGAACGAATCTTGATGTGTTTAATTTTATCACGACGTTGCTTGCGTTCTTCGGCTCGCAACTTGCGGTTTTCTTCTTTCTTCTCCTTTTCTTCAGGAGTATTACCACTGTATTTTGTGCCGTCCTCATTGGCCGACGAGTACATCGTTTCCGATTCACTACGTGGTGCATACATTCGGGTGTCAGAACCTCTTCCCATCATTGGCATTATTCAACCCCCATGTTTTCTTGCAATTGTGCTTTAATTCTTGCCCACGTTTCAGGACTTTCTTTGTTCAGTTCAACCTGCAAAATATTGAATGTTTGATTGACTTGCTGTGTTTCACCTTGTGGACCCCATTGGTCTTGGAAGCGCATCAAGTCTTTGACGGTTTCTCTTACTTCCTTATGTAAAGAAACTGCATCACGAACAAATCCATCTTCGTGAACAGTGCCTTCGTTCAACAATTCTGTCAGTTTTAGATTCAAATGTTCAGCGTTGCTACGTAGTAGATTCAATTCATTACCGACAGCAAACGACGCTATCTCAAGAGCCGCAGTTTTTTGCACCAAAGGTTGGAAGTGATGCTTCATGTGTTGGTACACCAAGTTTTCACTAATCCCCAATTCTTGAGCAATGACTTCACTTTGTGAGCCGTCAGCAAAATAGATGCTTTCATAGTCGGCTCGATGAGGTGATGTGCATACAGGACAAGATGCATTTGCTGCTATGTGATATTCACCCATATGGTTGCGATAATGACGGTCGGATGTGTTCGACCTCCACCCTTTATCTTTATCCAGTTGCTTTGGTGAAATGTAGCCTTGAAGCAGTTGTTCTTCCAACTCTTCACGGTCTTCGTCCATGCAAAAAGCGCATGAACGTTTAACGACACGCTCATCCGCCATGACTGTCTTAAGGCATACCCTTTGAAAACAATTATGGTGATTGTATCTTTGGAGAGAACTATGTGGAAGAACAAACGAATCGCTGGAGTTCCAATCTCAACCGACTCGTTTAGAAGCATCAAGCAAGCCATGAAAGACATATCAAGGAAGGACTATGCTGATGATGATACAATACTGCATCGACTTCGCATATGCCGTCCTTGCCCACACTTTGGTACACGATGCACAGCCTGTGGTTGCCATCTTAAGACAAAATTAAAACTAAAAAATTCAACATGTCCTTTGCGTAAGTGGTCACTATCGAGTGATTCTCGAATAGATTCCAGTGACCATCAANACNCTTCCNAAGAGAGCAACAAGGAAGTATGACANNGTTGTNGATGACAACTCATTACCCTTAAACAGCATAATAGCAATCATTGTCAAAATGATTGAAATNAACTGTACCATAATCATGTCAATAATGACACTACGTGGTGGATTCATGACATTGAGCGAAGAGGTTGAAAATCCATACGGTAAGTAATTCTTATCTTGCATTATATCATCGTCCTGTAAAGAGTGTACGAGCAAATGAACCTACCCCGCCACCTACTTTTTGCATCATGCCTTCATTNTGCAATGCNGCANTTANNGCTCCNCCCATCATAGATTGCTGTGCCATTTGGTTCAACTGCATTTGTTGTTGTTCAGCAGTCTGTATGTTTTGATTTGCTGTGCTTTGGAGAGCAGTGAACTTCGATGCAATGTTGTCTGAACTCATGGTTTGCAAATGAGAAGGCAGTGAGGTTACATCCATTTTGAGATTACCATCATCATCAGGAACAAAGGTTGCGTTCTTGAATACTTCAAGCACGCTAAACGTTACAAGGTCGTTAAACATCTGTACCATTGTTGCCATTGATTCACTTGCTACGAATCGGTCTACAGGTACGATACCACGCAACAACATAATTTGAATTTCAATTTCTGATGGAGGCATAACTGGTTGATTCATATATTGAGCATTGTCGCCAAGCATACCTGTCATAAATGCGCCTTGCGAACCCATTTGCATTTGCTGATTTGCAAACGGATTTTGTGTTTGCATTGCTGGTTGAGTACTGTTTACACCAAGATTGAGTGCACCATTGGTATTGGTGTTTTGATTAAGATTCAACATCAGACTCACTCTCCCCCAAGTTGTACCTCTTCAAGAGTGTTTTGTTGCATCTGTTGGTTAAGAATTGTCTGAAAAGCAGGGGTTGGTTGGTTCATCATTTCCAATTCTGCCTTAAAAATTCTTAAATCAAACGTCACTGTAGTAATGTCGTTTTCTTTTGTAATTGGATTTTCATAATACTGAATGTTGATACCACTGAATTTTTTGCTGTCTTTATCCAATTCAGCAAAAAATGGCTCATACTTTTCCAACATAGCAGGTTGCGGGTCTTTTTTCTTCATGGTTGCAACAGGCACAGTCACCATTGACACACCTTTTTTCACACGGTCACGTAGACGACGTGGGTTTGCTTCACGCAATTTGTCTTCTTCCGACTCCCATTTGTTGAGAAGATGATACAAATGCAAATGTTCAGGACAGTATGTACCTTTCATTTTACGTCCATTCATGACTTTTTCCTTTGCCACAAATGCTTCGGCTTCTCCTGTAACTGGATTTTGCCAGTACAGTTGCCACAACGAATATCCTGTATCTTCATCGGTAATCTTTGCATACAAATTGTCATGTTGAATCAACTTTGCACAATCGCACCCATCAACAACACACATACTGGCTTGACGGTCGTATCGGTACTTTTGTCCAAACAAGAACCGCATAGGGTTAAACAATGCACGCTTTGCTGGTGAAAGTAGTTTACGTGCTTGACGAATATCTTTGCGTCGTGCTTTATGTGGGTCTGGATGACGTGAAGGGTAAAAATTGACTTTTGGAACCTCAAGGTTTTGTTCCGACGCAATTTGTTGCATAGCCGATTGTGCAGTGGCTTGCTCCATAAGTGTAGCATAACTCAACGATTCATTACCCTGTTGGCTAAGTGCGTACAAGTGTGCCTCGTTTGACATACCCAATCCCGCTTGTTGAGGAGTTTGGTACATTCTCATTCTTCCACCTTCTTGATTTCAATCGTGCTGTTGTGTACATCAACATCCCATTCAATCTTGTCACCCTTTGATAGTTTCAAGACTTTTACAATCCACAACGGTATAACCGTACGTAGACTTTGTGTTTTGTTTCCTACAGACGTAATGTTTGTTTTTGTCATGTGCTCACCTATGCTGTCAATAAATCGACCATTGTATTTTCAACGTTCCACCCTATTCTTGTGGCCATAAACGACCGTCGTGTAGGTACACCTCCACGTTGCAGTCGTATTAAATCATCCCGAAACGGGTCGAATATCTTGTGTTCACCAATGCGGTCTTGTTGCCACAGCATTGCGGCAGTATCATCAAAGAAGCGGTCAGCCTTATTTGCGACCAACATAATCAGTTTAGGCATGTACTTCTTGCCCTTGCGTCGTGCTTTCCAGTTGCGATAACGATATTGTCGATTAAGAATGGCATCAACAAGAAACTTGAAACCTGCAATTTGTTGCAACGCATCATTACCACCTTTGAAGGCTCGGTCATCAAACATATAGACGACAGCCTCAACTTGTCGATTGACCATATCATCAATCCAAAGATTCCAAAAACGCTCTTGTCCACCTACGTCAGAAGAAAACACAACACGCTTGTGTCCTTTCCAACTTACACGTTTACGTGTTGGTTTTGGCATTTTGTACTTACCAAGCATTTTACGATGAAGTGTTCGTTCCTCTTCGGGTATGTCTTCCATCTCACCGGGTGTTGTCATAAAACGGTCAAGTGTTGTTTTACCAACCATACCCGCACCATAAATTCCTACACGTCGTGGTCGCCATGAGTTCCACAGGGCTTGACCCCAAACCATGACACCAACCAATGCTGAACCTGCGGGGTCTACCATTAAAACAACCCCAATATCCAGTTGCCAAGGTCTTCAATTTTACCTACAAACCACTCTACGGTGTTGTCCCATATTGATGCATCTGTTTGTTTTTCCCACAGGCTTGTTGCTAAAACAGCAATCAAAGTAAATAGTATGGTACGAAGCCATCCCCAACCCTTTTCGTAATAATTGTCAAGTGTGTTTTGCGTATGCATGGCACGAAGTGTTGCTTCGGTGCTGTCATCACTTGGCGTTTTGAATATGCGACCCATGCGGGTTCACCTCACTCTTTCTTTTCTTCCTCTTTGATACCCAAGTTAATTGGTTTATCGACAATAGCCTCATGCTTTGGAGGATATTTATTGAGTTGATTGTCATCATACTGGCTTACCAACGAAGGAGAGCCACCTTGTACACCCCACGATGGAGGCATCTTACCGGGGTTTTCTTCCATCCAACGCAGTTCACGCTCAAGTTGCGCTTCTTGCATACGCAACTCCATGTCAGCACGACGGTTATCGAAGTTGGTTTGTAATGAACGATAACGAGATTGTCGTTGTCGCTCGGATTGCTGTATACGTACACGTTCTTGCATGTTCTGTTCAAAGAACATCTTGAAGAAATAGTATGCAATACCTTGCACAAAGAATGCCGCCATTGCGTAGGTAAAACCGTTTACCATTGGGTCGTCATGGTTGAGCCAAATGTCCTTGTCAAAGATACCAATTGCCAATCCAACCAGTGCGGATTGCGACAAAATAAGTCCCATTAGTCGTATTTCAGCGTCCGAATTTTCAGTACTGCCCTGCATCGTTCTCACTGTTGGTCAAAATAGTGGGCAACATAAACGTTTCGCTATGGTCACTTTACCGCTTTATTCACTTTATTCACAGGTATAGTCACTAAATTGACCAATACAATAGTCATTTATTCATAGNTACTACAATTATATTATAATTAAGAGTAGTACTCATTTGAATGACCATAACTTTGACCAACGTGACCAAAGTGACTTTTTTGACTTAGGCTCTCCAGTTATAAATTCAATACCAGTCTTTGCTTCTATAGAATCAATACGCTTTGATTCGTCGTCAAACCATTCGTCAAGCATCTTACATCGTGTCATATTACTCACTGGGTCGTAGTGTCCCTTTTTCCTTAAAATGCCTTGCTCGATTGTCGTGTTCGGATTCCAGTGTCAGTTTTCCGCCTTCTGTATGCGACACGTCCATGTGGTCGCCACTACCGTAGATGCCACGTCGCCGTCGCTCACGGTTCAACTCCTCCCGATACTTGACTCGTTCAGGACTGGACTCGTACTTTTTGTCGTACTCCAACTTGTGACGCTTGGCTTCAGGTGACAGGTCTTTGAGCAATGTGTCTATTGCCAAGTCCATTGGTTCACTGGCGTTCTTTGCTTGCCAATTGTGTGCAAACCCAGTTGCGTCAGGTTCGTTCATCATAACGTGAGGTGGTTTAACATTGAAAATAGACTCGTCGGTAGGGAACTCTTGGGTGTATTGAGGTGCTGTAACTTCTTGGTTTTCGTCAAACATTTGCATTAACCGTTGATGTACNTATTCGGGNTTTTCGCTGTTACGCATTNCGAANTCCCTGTAACGATTCAAGTAATTTTGAGCAACGTCATCCCCTGCTGTTGCTTTCAAATGATGATATTTAGCCGCAGGGTCTTCTTCTGTCAAGAAACTTTTTCCGGGCATAAACTCGTCAATATCCAAAAGACGCTCATCAATATCATGTTCCATATCACCTTCATCAAAAGCCATTTGACCCTCTTCTTCGGTTTGTGGAATAAATATGTCAGGAGAAATGTTTTGCCCAGTAAACTGTGGTTCGTAAAAATCTACAAGTCTTGATTTATCTTCTTGGTCTAATCCAAACACGTTTACAGGGTTGGCATCGGCTTCACGTTGTCGAGCCAACAACTCTCGATAAGCCGCATCTTTTTCTTCTTGCGTTGATGATGTTTCATCTCGTGAGTATTCACGAGTACCAGCGTCATACCCTCCTAATCCATACAAAATTTCATCCAGTTGGTCTTTGGACATTTCATGGTAAGGTTGGTTCTTAAGCAACGCATCCATTACCAAGTCCATTGGTTTGCTACGCTTAAAGTCATCTTTGAAAGGCAATCCTTCAAAAGTTCCTTCTTCTTCGTCAAATGGATTTACTCGTCTTTGTATACCTTCTGTAGCATCATCGTGAACTAATGTAGTTGGAAAATACCGACGACCATTTCTTGTCATTTCTATTGTTTTATCACCGGGGTGAACATCAGTTTCTTCTTCTTGTTCAGAATCGTTCTTGAGCAACGCATCTATTGCCAAGTCCATTGGTTCACTGGCAACGATTCTTGCGCCGCCCATGCGGTCAAGAAGAAAATCAGATGTTTTAGGAAGATAACCTGTTACTGGGTCACGTTGGCTTTCAATGGTTGTTGCTGGTAATTGTGACAACATATCGTAAACTGGTTTGTAATCATAATACTTGTATTCGTCACCTGTAAGTGGATTACCTGTTAAAAGTCTTCTTGCTGATGATACCAATTCTCTTCGAGGAGCGATAGCGGCTGTTCCCAATCCGCCGTCTAAACGTACAAATGCGTCTTTATCAAAACCAAATGGTTGATACCCTTCGGGCTGTGTTCTTCCTTGTGCCATACCTGCCATCCATTCAGGTTTGTCAAGTATACCAAGTGTTACAGTATCACCGATTCCCCAGTTAAAATCAGGATAACCCATTCTTAATTCAGGTGTAATCGACTGTAAATCATTTGGATAACCAAAATGACCTTGTATTTCCTTACGAGGGTCGTCGGGTATTTCATAGTCAAGTGTAAAACCGGGTATGGTTGCACCACCTTCTCTTGCAATTTGTCGTTCAAATTCTAATGGGTCACCGGGTCGATTACCACGAAGCGGTACTGGAATATTGTACGCTGGCATACCAGCACTTTCTATGCGATGTACACCTATATTTCGTATGAAAGGAACATCTTTTATCTCTAATCCATAATCTTGAGGCGTTGGAATTTCACTGTAAATACGACGCTGTGCAGCACTTTGGAACTTAAGCAAGGTGTCCATTGCCAAGTCCATTGGTTTTCCAGCGTATTTCATTTGGTCGGCTTCACTAAAGCCTCCTTTATTACTACATATTGCATTATATCTTGGTGATAACTCTACCTTTATTTCTTCACACGATAAAGATTTAAGCCACTCAATTCCATAGGGACCATTGATTGCTTCTAAGTCGCCACTATCAATAATCTTTTGAATAAAATCATTTCTTATCCTATCCGCACATTCACAGTCTGTTTCGTAGTCTTGTGTTACATTTACTGTGGGTATGTCCTCTTGCATAGGTATTTGTTCTTCAACGCCTTGCGTCATAGGTGGAGTAAGTTCGAGTTGCTTAAGCAAAACATCCAATGCTAAGTCCATTGGCTCGCCTGTNATGACGGGGATAAATGGCTCATTTACAGGATAACCTTGTATTTCATACTGTTCAAGCATTTCTTGTTGATGCTGTGCAAAATCATCGGGATGCGTCAAAGCAAACGGATGGTCTTCTGAAGTATCATACGGATATTGTGCGTTTTTATGTTTGTAATAATCAGCAAAGGAAGGCACTTTTGGATGTTGCATAAACTCTTGAACAGTCATTGGTTGGTTACCAAGGCTTTGCATAAACGCTTTATGCTTATCAAAGGCTTGCATAACGTGGTCTTTGTATGTGTCTTTGTATGCGTTAAGTGCTCGTTGTGTTGATTCATCACGAGCCAATTGTTGCACGCCTAATCTTGCATTTTCTGCTCCTTCATCAAAATAAAATTCAGGAACTTCAAGTTCTATGTCGTCCATCATTTGTTGCTCTTGAGCACCTTGCAATTTAAAATGCGAATCAGGCATTTGCATTTTTGGATTTCTACGCATTATTGCATCGCCTTGCTCCATTGCATCTTCAGGCATGTCTTGCCGTACCTGTTCTNGAAATTTTTCAGGCGTTGTGCCCATACCACGCAATGTGGATATGGTAAGAGCATCAATTTCATCTATGGATAACGGATTTAAGCGAGTTTCCTCTTTTGCTTTACGATTCCAATTTGTAAACATTGTATCACTTATCCAAATAATTCACTTAATTTTCCAAATGGGTTTGAGGGGTCATATAATTCAGGATATTCTGGTTCGGGTATTGGTTTGGATTTTGGAATGGTAGGCAAATTTTCTTCTTCTTTTGCTTGTAAATATGCGTTGGTTGGATAACTGGTATTAAATCTGTGGTTGAACAATTCAATAAGTGCATCCTTTGTATGTGGTGGTGCGTTTGCCAACGCCGCTAATGGGTCACCCCACGTTTGAGGTAAAGTTATGTCACGCAGTGTAAGTGCATCCCCTGTATTGGGTCTGTCCCACCAATCACTTGCACCCAAGCGTCGTATCAACCCAAGTTTATTTTTTAATTTACGTTGTCTTGGTTCACCACTGCTAAAGTAATCACGGTCCTCCCCTTCCATTGCTTCTAAGAAACGAATTTTTTCATCGTCTGTAAGCACAGCCGGCATTCCATGCCTATCGACCATATCTTCAAATTCAGGGGGTGCATACTGCATAAATGGTAAATGGTCACGAATGTAGTTAAATTTTTGATTACGTGATAATGTATCATCTTTTTCTCGACCTATGGCTTGACGGAAATCCTGTGCTCTTTTTGGTTGAAAGAAGTTTCTTATGTCATTTAGTGAAAGAAAATTTCCTTCACTACGTCCATCCCCTCTTATCATATTCTTATACGAATCATTGTATCGAAGCGGTACAAGTCGTTCAGGGGCTATACGACTGTGTACAACGGCTTCTGTTGCACCTTCTTTTGCCTCACCTGCTGGACGTGCTTGAAATACATCACCACTTGGTGCACCAAATCCACGAACACCAATAAGCGCATCTGTATCGTGGGTTGTAACTGCCCTGTCTAAATCAGCAACGTACGGTGTAGTCAAAAAGTACCCACTTTGAAAGTGTTCAAGAGGTGGGTTTTGTGATTGCATAAGCATAGGGCGACGACCCGTATTTCGACTTTCATAACTTTCATTGCTACTGTTTGGAAGCGGTATCAAACCGCCGCCCGTTTGTGCCATACCGCCCATAATGTCACGACTACTTGCACGACGTACAGCCGTTACAGGGGCTACTGCGCCTTCACGCACCAATCCCGTTTCAGGGTCAAGCCAATCTTCTGTATGATATGAGGGGAAATGTTCAGGCAACGTAGTTTGACGACCAAAGTAATCACGGAATTGTGGAGTATTGCGAAAACCTTGAAGCAATTTTGTTTCAAATGATGTTGGTCCTCTTGTTGCATTTGGTGGTTGAGCCAAACGACCAAATTTTTGATTTACTTCTGAAATAGGCATTGGACCTATATCACCCATTATTTCAGCATCTCTCATACTTGCTAATGTCTTTGGAACATTGGAAGCATTTCTTTGTCTACGCATGTCTTCAATGTATTGCTGTACTAAATCTTCAGGGTTTTCCGTTTTTGCTCGCAACTCATCAAGATGTATGTTTAATTGTTGTTCTGCTGATAACGGTGATGCTGTGACGTTTTGATTCTTAAATGGGTCTAAAATGTCTTCAAATACAGGAAAATGACCAAGTGCACTTTGGGTTGTCGCAGGTATGCTTTCGTTTTGTTTAAATTGAAAATACGGGTCTTGTGCTTTTGGCGTTGGAACTTCAGGCAAACTTACTGGATAAAAGTCGCTAAGACGAGTCTGTTGCTTAAGAACAAGCACAGGCTTCGCTCCGACCATACTCGTGCGAGGCAACGATACAATTTAGAAATACCGACACATACGAATGGTATGGGCGACAAGGTATTGGTGGTTAAAGCACCAATCTTACCACTGCTTTTGCCACTACTTGGTGGTCTTGGTATGGGTGCTATTGGTCGTAAATTAGGAAAAGAAGGAGCCGAGGCTGCTGCTGGTGCAGGTGCTAAGGCCGCAGCAGGTGCAGCAACTCAAGCGGCTACTCAAGGCGCAACAAAAGTTGCTACAGAAGGTGCAAAACAAATGTCAGGTAAGCAGTTTGCAATGCAAATGGCTCAACAACAACAAAATGCGGCGGCTCAACAGCGTCAAGACCAAAAAGCACAGCAAGAACAACGTGCTTTGGAGATGGCTGAAAAAGCAAAAGGTGGCGCAGGGACTATGCAAAAGCAGTTGCAAGATGTACTTGACGACCTTCGACTGCTCAAAGGCACACTGCAACTACCAACTGCTCTAAGCGAAGAGTTGCGTGACACCATCAAAACGCTTGACGACGACCACGTTATTGTCGATAACAAAGACGAAACGCTTGTTCACAACACGACACCGTTTACAGAAGACATTATTCGNCGTTTATCGGAAACAGAAGACGAGAAAACGGAAGAACCGTTGTTCCAACCACAGCAATTATTCTATTGACCGAAGTCGTCAAGGCTTGTTTGTCTTGTACCATATTGTTGTTCAAACAAATTGCCTAATTTTGGTTGAATTGTATCTTGAAAATCGACCAATGGAAGCGTATTGTAGTCGGGTTGCAAGTCACCCCAACCCTGTACGTTACGTACTGCTTGTTGTTTTGAGTCTATTATTGGGTCTTTCATGTAAACAAATTCCGGTCGCCCAATACTATTATACCGTGTATGCATTTCAATATTTGGTGCTAAACGACGTTGAAATTTTTGATGAAATGGTTCAGATGCATAATTTCTTGAAGTTGTATGAATGTTCATGTTGTTTTGCAGTATTGTATTCAACAGTCTTCCATAATGCCCTTTGCGTCGTTCACTATCTCGTGTTTCAGCCATTAGGCTTGATAATGTTGGATTTACAGTTGATACTCCTCGACGCTCATTCATTTCTTTAGGTTTTCTTACCATTCCACTAACCTTTGAGTATTCATTACCTTCATNATCTTCAAGAACGTATTCATCGCCCCAACTGCCTTCAGGATAGCGTACAACTCTTGTTGGTGTTTTAGGTGGGCTTGTGTCCATTCGACGTGCTAAACCTTCTGCAAATTCCCTGTCTATGACTTCTGCTGAATCAGCAAGTACGGGCATAAAAGACGAGCCATTTCTTGGTAACACTCTTTGCCGATTTACTGCTCGTTCACCATATTGCATTGTATCGTCTTCTTTGAGCAAAGACCAAGCAATGTCAAAGGCTTTCATTCGTTCACCGCTTTGGCTTGATGTTTTGCAAGGCTTGACTAAAGTCACGACCTACAGTAGCATCACCAATAAATTCAGGCGGTAGGGTTGTTTGACGTGGGTCTTGAGGCATTGTTTGAGGTTGCGGTAGTCTTGGTGCAAACTGGATAGGCGGAGCCTGTCCTTGCTGTCGAGCCATAGCCAATGCTTGCGCCAATTGACCCTGNGGGTCTACTTGCGACTCCATTGCCTCACGGAAGTCTTGTTTCAACATAGACCACGCTATGTCAAANGACTGGCTCATGGTGTTGGGAGGTAGTTTCACCATAAAAATTTTGTTTGAAATTTTTTTTCTCGGAAAGGTGTGCGTGATTAAAAGAAGTGCTATGGGTTTGTGCTATGCTATGCCTCCGTCTAAGGAGGCGTGCTATGGGTCGTGCTATGGGTCTGTGCTATGGCGCAGTACCACGGTCTATAGAACGGGGTACTTGCGTGGGCGGGGGTGGGGGCATAGCGTACGGCTCTCGCCCCTCGCCTACGCATAGCACGCCTACGTGCTATGACGGCGAACTCNTCNCCCCACGCCTATAGCATAACACCTCGTCACACGCAAGCCCCCATGAATAGCGTCCCTTGAACCCAACCCATATGGGTGTTGCATACGAAACCCTGCCTTCTCTCGCCCACGCTATGCCTTTGTGCTATGCTCACACGCAAGGCGTACATGCGAGGAAAAACGCTACATCGGACTGTTTCCTTTATAAGTCGGCAAAGAGAAAGAGGTCGAGGTATCAAACATGTCACAGAACACACAGAACCCGTTGCCAGCCGTTGAACGTACCCTCCCATTTGCTATGCAGATGGGTGGTCTTGCGGAGGTGATGCTTGACTTCTTCACGAGCAAGCGCACCAAACTCACCATCCCCATCGTCTTCGACGTGCATGGTGTCCCTGCATTCACCTTCAACGGCTCGGTTCCAACCGAACCATCGCACCTTCGCACCTACACTCGCAAGGAGTTGCTCGACATCATGACCACATCCGTTGCCCTCGGACACCAGTATGGGAACGCTGATTTCAAGGCGAAAGTACCCACGTACACGAGCACTGCAAAGGAGATGGTCGCTATGCTTGAGCGCACTTACAAGGTGAGCAAGGGCGCAAACGAGGGACAGATTCGCAACCTTTGGGCACATGCGATGGGGTCGGCTCGTGGGCAACTCAAGCGTGTAGCACAAGCCAACCTCAAAGCAACCGTCCTCGCAGACGGAGATGCATGGTATGCGGAAGGCGTTGTCGATACCAATGGCAACCCTCGTGTGTATGTGTCCGAGAACAAGGCTCGTAAGGCATTCATTCGCCAGCCTATGCTCGATGCAAAAGGCAACACAACCACTGACCCAAGCGAGCGTGTGAGTGGTGGCTTTGGCGACCAGTGGTACGTTGGCTTGAGCAAGGCCGAGAAAGCCGACCTCCTCAAGACCGCATCTGTGTACAAGCAGGGGCACAAGGTCAAGGTCGTCAAGAAGACCGATACCACGCCTAAGCATGTGGCTCAATCAGCATCGACTCCTTACACACTCGACGTGCTTGCTGAAATGGCATCTGTCTCGGTCATCACGCTCGCTAAGAAGGCGGGTGCGCCTGAATCCGTGTACAAGGGTAAGGGTGCGAAAGGCCGTTCCATCACATGGATTGGCGACAACCCAGCCCTCGTCGCACAGGCCGATGCGTCCCTTTGAGTAGGCTCGCAGTGACCCGTTGAGTCGTAAGCCCACACCCACGTAGGCGTGTGGGCATCCGCCCCTCGCATGGCTCAGGCCATGCGGGGGGCTTTTTTTTATCGCAAAATTCCCCATAGCACGTAGCGTGCGGGGTGCTGGAGTCTTCACTGCGCCCTCGCCACACGCTCGGACTTGTTCACCATTGACTCGCACCCATATGGGTTGGACTCTTCACGGCTCTCGTACCTGTACGTGAGATTTTTCCTTTGCTCCGAGCGACGTGCGACAGCAGGGCTTCCTCCTATAAGCACGAGGTTGGTGGGTGGGGTGTCGTCGCACCACCCTGCATATACAGGGTGTTGATTCACCACCCTATACAGATGCAAGTCTATGGTTTCAACGTGAAAGAATCGCACGTCACTATGGTCACTTTATTCACACCTCTATTCACACAGATGACCATAACGAATAGTCAATACTCATAGGGTACTACTCTTAATTATAATATATACATAGGAGTATGATAAATTGACTATACCTGTTGTAGTCATCGCCATGAACATGGCCGTGAACAAAGTGACTACATGACCACAACGACACCCAGCAAAAAATCGAAGGACTGAAAGCCTTCCTTTATAAATCGGCAAAGAGAAAGAGGTCGATGATTTCGGCTTCGATAAAACGGATATTCAGCCCTTCGGATAGAAGGTACATACACATTAAACGCACCAACAATGGGAAGCATCTCTATGCTGTGTACTCAAGTAACAAGACACCACAGTTCGGGGGTGGACAGATACTCACCGACCTACGAGCAACACCACGGCAAATCTCAATGGCCTTGGCCTTCGCAAGACGAGAAGGTTACGAGGTACGCTATTGGACTGGCTACGAAAACTGGTGGACACAAGACTGGGTGCGTGTCAATCCATTCCCAATCGAGGTGAGCGAATGAGAAAGATAACACAAGACGCAGTGAATGCATTCATGCAACACAAGAATTTCAGGCGAGGCAACACGACTGTTTCCATATGGAAAGACGTTGCTGAACTGTACCTACACAACAACCTCATCGCTGAACACTATCCCGATGGGCGAATCCTCATCAGCAATGCGGGTTGGCCTACGGTCACAACCAAAGAACGACTCAACGCTATACCTCATGTAAGTATTTACCAACGTAACTTCCAGTGGTATCTCAACGACCAACCATGGAACGGCAACTGGATTGAGGTGACAGCATGAACATGGTCGAAGTGTTTCCCCTTCTGTTCGTCGGAGCAGTGTACATTACCATCGCAGTCAAGTTGCTTTATAACTCGGCAAAGAGAAAGGAGTTGATTCAATGAACGCTGATACCATACACCAAATGATACGAACCTTCGTGGGCTACGGTGCTCCCGACCACAAGGATGATGTTGGTCCGAACAAACCCGACTGGCCGTTCTTCTCACGTCTTGCACACCAAGAGCAACTTGATGAGCGTGACCTCATCGAAGCATCGGAACGATTCCACAAGTACCGCAACACACAGATGCCTTCCATCCTACGTGATGCTGGCATTGATGGTTCAGTCGATGCATTTCTTGACGACCTACGCAAGCGTGGTGAGGTTGCCAAAGAGAAGTACGAGCGTGACTTAGAAGTATTACGTGAAAAAGAATATGCCATGCGTCCATTCGACAAAGCGGTGAAGCAATACATCCGTGAGCACATGCTTAACACAGGACAGAAGCCTGACCTCGCTCATGTTAAACTTGAGTACGAAGAGCAATCGCACATGACAATTACTGAACAGTACGCCATGAATTTACTGGAGAGCACAAGCGTGCCAACCATCACAGCCTTCCACGTCAATGACGTATGGAAGAACCGATACGGCAAGGAGTTCACAAGCGTACGCATCGGTCTGTCCTATCCATTCAACACAGACTGGAACAACATACTCAAGTCCGTCGCACCATTCCCGAAGGTCAAGTTCAATGGCGACCTCAAGAAGTGGACCATCGAGAACACAGAAGAAACACTTGACCTCGTACGCCAACGCTTCAAAGAAGAAGGCGTGTACATCAACACCGAACAACTCACAGCCGAGTTCAATCAAGCCAAGCCCGAAGCCCCTTCTGTCACGCAAGTAAGCGCACGCTTACAAGGCTCAAGCATCATCCTACAATGGCCGTTCATTCAAGACCCATCAGCACGCAACCAAACACTACGGTACATCAAAGAAACACAGGGTCGCAAGTTCAATCCTGATGACAAGACATGGAGCATCGCATTGTCCGAAGCATCACCGTTGGTCGATAGGATTCGCACAGCAAAAACCAACCTACCTCACATCAATGAGATTGCTGATGCCATCGAAGCCATACCCGAAGTCGCATCCTACATGCGAGAGCGTGCTGAACGCATCGCCATCAGCAGTGCATCCGTACTCGATGATGACGAAGCCATCCAAGACATCAAGGACATACTCATCGAATCGTTTCCCGATGACCGTGAACTGTACCCCTTCCAGTATGTCGGAGTCAAGTTTGCTCAACTCGCACATGGTCGTGCCTTGATTGGTGATGACATGGGAATCGGTAAGACCATCCAAGCCATCGCTCACATTGCATTGAACATGCACAACACACCTGCACTGGTAGTCTGTCCAGCATCGGTCAAGTACAACTGGGAGAAGGAAGTCAAGGCGTGGCTACCCGAATGGAAGGTCGAAGTCCTTAGTGGATGGAAGGGAGACATCCCTCGCCATTGTAATGTTGTCATCGCAAACTACGACCTCATCTCACGACGACGTGAGCAACTGCTTGACTATGGTTTCAACATTGTTGTATGCGATGAGTCGCACTACCTCAAGAACAGCAAGGCTCAACGCACACAAGCAGTGCTTGAGATTGCCAAGCAATCCGAGTCGGTCATCTGTCTTTCAGGTACGGCCATCACCAACAGACCAAACGAATTCTATACCACACTCAATCTCCTACGCCCGAATGAGTTCAGCAACTTCTTCGAGTATGGTAAACGATACTGCGACGGACATCAGAAACCGATTGGTCGTGGCAGGTATGCGTGGGACTTCAACGGTTCATCCAACACAGAAGAGTTGCACAATCGTACTCGTGACTTCTGTATTCGTAGACTCAAGAGCGAAGTGCTCACTGAATTACCTGCGAAAGTACGCTCGCTTCACTACATCAATCCAACGTCGCAACAGACGAAGGACTACAATGCCCTGCTTCGCAAGTGGCTTGACGAGTATGATGCACACCGACACTACGGTACACTACCCAAAGGATTCGTTCTCAACATGCTGACTGACCTGCGTCACGAATGTGGTCGCATGAAAGTCGAGCACGCCATCCAGTATGTCAAGGACTACGTGGAGATTAGTGGCAAGCCCATTGTTGTCTTCGCACATCACCGTGACATTCTTCAAAGCATCTTCACCACACTACGTGAGGACGATAACCTACGTGGCAAGGTCGGTGCTATCGCTGGTGACATGCCAGCACACAAGCGACAACAACAGGTCGAAGCGTTCCAACGTGGCGACCTCATGGTTCTCGTGTGCTCAACCATCGCAGCGAAGGAGGGCATCACACTCACTGCGGCTGACACCACCCTGTTCGTTGAACGTGAGTGGGTTCCCGCATACGAGGAGCAAGCCGAAGACCGTGTGAATCGCATCGGTCAAGAGAGTCAATCCGTAAGTGCAGTGTACCTGTCCGTCGAGAATACCATTGACGAGAAGTTCAACTACGTCATCGAACAGAAGCGCAAGGTCGTGCAAGCAGTACTCGACGGTGGCACTGTCGAAGAGCGTGAGGGTATATCCAACATGCTCATCGCCAAGATGATTGAAGACGGCGACATACCATCAGACTTCCTCTCTAAGAAAAGGAGGACTGAATCGGTTTGATTTATAAATCGGCAAAGAGAAAGAGGATGAAAACATTGGAGGTTAAAGTATGACATCACAGAAGGCAGAAGCATTAGCGAAGTATACGAAGGCACACGAAGCAGGAATGATGAGTGGGTATTGGCAACCACTGTCCACCATGCGATACAACTTGCTCATCGAAGAGAGCGAGTTGTCTGACATCATGACAAGCATCGAGTCGAAGGAGAAGTTGAGTGGCTATCTCAAGAGCCGACTCATCAGCACCGAGATGATTGAGGAGTTCGTCACCAACATCACGACATCGAACATCACACATTCACTCACTGACGGCAGACTTGTACAGCCACTCTTCGTACGTGCCTGTCCACTCACACCACGTCCGGGGGTTCTCGAATCCTCACCTGCATTCACACTCGATGAGTTGCGTGACACACTGACTCGCATCGCTGACAAGATGTTGTCCGTCGATACTGCTGACACCACAGCCTACGACCACGGACTCATCGACCCATTCGGTTGCATCATTGTACAGCGATTCGTTAAGGCTGACGCATCAGCCGTTGTCGCACCGAACTCATACATCATGATGGGTGACAGCCACGATGGTATCACAGCAGGGAGCGCAACGCTTCGTCTTGCTCTCCCTCACCAGTCGGACTGGAACACATCAAAAAACTTGAGCATGCTCAACATCGACCCTGCACTCATTGAACTGGAGTTCATCTCACGTATCAATGGTAGTGGTGAAGACATGAACGAGCGAGTGACTCGTCACAATCGTGGTTCAATGGCTATCAATCACGAGTCGTACATCGTACAGTTGCGTGGCTCATCGGGACACACACCACTGGTCACTCCACCTGCGGGTGTGACCATCAACGGTTCGATTCCACAAGGCAAGGTCGAGGTCAAGTCCGTACACATTGTTCACGATTCAGGTGACGAAGAGTTGGCTCGCCTTGAGGAGTTGCTACGCAGTAATCCATCCAAGGGTACAGTTGTATCGCACATCGGTTCAGGTGCATCGCACTTGTCCCACCATGCAGGGCAGTGCCGTAAGTATGGAGTTCCTTACATCGTCAATGAGGTTGAGGTTGGACAGCAATGGCAAGAGGTTGCATCGGGATGGGTAACAACCGACATGGAGTTGGAGCCTCAACCATACAATCCATTCGAGTTCAATGACGCATTCCAATCAGGATTGCAGGTCGGCTTGCATCGCTTCGCTCGCCAATATGGTTGGCTCTCCAATCACTTCCATCAGTTCATCGGTGCTCCATTGATTGACCCATCCAACACTGCCTTCTTCGGTGGTGTGTTTGTCGGATGGCTTGTCAATGCAGGGCTGTCCGTATCTGTTGGTGAGTTGCGACACTCACCAAATATGCGTAATGAGAAGCACACGTACATGACACCACTGGTTGTGTCATCCATCTATGGTGACCGCTTGCGAGAGAAGCATGACAGAACCATGAGCGACAATCGTAAGCACTACTACATGGCTATCGAAGACAAGCCCATCACACTTGACTCCATCATCGCTCTCTTCAAGTGGACGAGTAAGCAATACCACGGTGGATGGTCGGGTGGCTACGGTGGTGCGAAGTACAAGAAGTCGGTGGACAACACACTCAAACTTGCACAAGCAATCAAGCGTTACCTCAAGAAACCTACCGAGCAACACATGCTCGATGTCCTTGGTGATGCAAACATGTGTGAGAACAACATGCACAACACTGGGTTCTTCTTCAACAAGTTCCTATCCAAGACCGCACTCGACTGGGGTACGAATGCGGGACTCATCGAACTCAATCCAATGGAGTTCTTCCGTGTGTACTATGCGGCGTACGATGCATACCAACACCGTGACGCTGACCATGACTCACAGGATGTCACGCACATCCTCAAGTATGTGGAGAACATCACAAACGAGTCACTGCAATCCAATCCTATCTTCCTACGCAGTGACCTGCCTCAAGAGATGCGTGACCTTGAGGAGAGGATTACTGGGTATGGTGGTTTCCACGGTAACGGCGTACACGGTAATGCTCATACTGGTTACGAAAGTAGCAATTCGCAATTCATCCCATGTGGTTCACTCCACTGTGATAAATGCAAAGACCTCAAACTTGCACAGTTCAAGCGAGCATTACCACTCTACAATGTGTCGAGTGTGACCACCAACGTACAAGCACTCTCCTATCCTGAATCGAACACTGTCGATGAAACACAATCCAACATCATGTATGCGGGTGTGGTCATACTCAAGCAAGTGATGCGTACCAAGGCATTCAAACCTACAACTGACTTCATCATCAAGACACTCAAGATGGGTGATGAGATACAGAAGGACTTCAACAAGATGACCGACTACCACAAGGTCAAGGCACAGCAAGCCTTTGCCAACTTCTATGCACTGACCATGGACAAGCCTGTGTTCATGGAAGCACTTGACATACTCACACAGGAGGAAGAATGATGGGACGACGAAACAAACGTAAGACTCGAAAGCAACGACGAAAGAACAAAAAGAATACTGGGGGAAAGAAAATGAAACCGATGACAGACAAGAAGACAACGACGACAAACACATGGAGCAAGCACAACTGCCACACAGGACAACAGGCTATCTTCACATCAGCCGATGGCATCACCTTCTATGGTGGTGGCAAGAACCGTAGCGGTGGGTGGCACAAGATGTCACCACTGCCTGACCTTGCGATGGGTCCGAGCGAAACCATGCATGGTAGTGTTCCATCCAAAGACGAAACTACTGTACCCGATGGGTTCTCGTGTGTCAAGTACATTGGCAATCACGCACCTGAACCTTTGTTCATTCACTTGGACTTTCCCGACTTTGGCATCCCTGCATCACCTGCATTGTTTTGGTATGCATTGGTCGATGACATTCGTGAGCATCAACTTACTCGTGTATCTGTGCAGTGTGCAGGTGGTCATGGTCGCACTGGTGTACAGTTGTGTATCTTCCGCTACCTCACTGCTACCGAAGAGGAGCGTGCTTCCTACACAAGTGCGGCTGACCTCATCGAGTGGGTGCGTGATGCACACTGCCACCATGCTGTCGAAACCACTGGGCAACAGCAGTACATCGCTGATGTATGTGACCTACCTGTAGGCAAGGCTATGATTGAGAAGCCGACCTACACATTCAATCAGTACAAGAACATCTACAAAGACTACACGATGGGTGGCAAGTGGGGTGACACTGACGACGACGATTTTCAGTCGGCCACGGATTCACAGGACATCTGTGAAGGCTGTGGCTCAATACTCATTCAAGCCGATTACGAGTATGGTGAATGTGGCGTGTGCGGTCATACTATTGGTGGCCATGAAGATGTGAAACTGGATGCTTGCCCTGCTTGTCTTGGTAAGCACATTGATGACAATGGTATTTGCATGGACTGTGATTACGACACGACTCGTGAGGGTGAGTCCAAAGAGAAGAAGATTTGCTACGACTGTGACCGTGACCTCAATGTACGTGAGATGTACATTGAAGAGGGCGACACTTCTTGTGCATCCTGTATCGTTGAGCGAGCAAATGCAAACAAGGGTGATGGTAAGGCTTTGGTCTTTACACCACCGAAGAAAGACAACGAGGCTACCCTGCAATGTACAGTGTGCCTCAAACACAAACCTGTGCGTCACATTTACGCACACGAATTGATTGATGGAAAGTCCACAGTGACTTGCTTTGAATGTAAAAGTAAGAACTGATTTATAAATTGGCAAAGAGAAAGGAGATGATATTATGGGAAGAACACACCACAACACATACAAGAGTGCAAAAGAATGGGAGCAACAAGGACTCGTAGGTAAGAGCCTCCAGTTCACGGACGATGAGATTGTATCGACACTGGGCATTGGTAAATCCAAAGACATGTGTCGCACCTCATGTGCGATGGACATGGCACTGACGTACACGCTGATGTCCTTCGGTCCTGACCGTGAAGTGACAGCAAAGGAATGCATCAACGAACAGACACGACGTGCCTTTTGGTACGACACACGACTGCTCGCACAGGCCAAGACCTCACAACCCGACAAGACCGACACTGAATACTTTCAAGAGAAAGGTAAGTACCCAATGGTGACTCGCACTGGTTGGCACATCAGGAAGACCTTATGGGATGGAATCGAAAGCGGTGCTACATGGAAGGAGTTGGACACCAACCCTCTTTATCGTGCGAAGATTATTTCTTCATGGTCGAGTGCCTTGCACGTAAGGAGTTGGGAGAGAACATCGCACCTCACCCCACTTGAAGACCACATGGAGCGTGGCATGAACCGTGTGCTCATGGACAAGGATGGCGAGAAGGAACTACTACGTTGCATCAACAAAGGTTTCAATCGCATGGTCAAGAACGGACGGTGTATACAAACATCTGTAGGTCGTGGTCGTACATTCAAATGGACACAATGGAATTGGTTGGAACAAGTACGCCAAGAGGTTCTTGTAAGCAACTCGTTCAACCGTAAGATTGGTGACACCATCAACGGTTGGGAGTATGCCATCAAGGACACAACGAATTGGTGGGGATGCCAAGTCCACACGTATCACTGGAAGCCTGTTGATGTACTTGAATACTACAAGGTACGAATCGCAAGTGGTTCGGTAACCAACGGTCAAGGTAAATACTACAATGGTAAATGGAATTACCCGAAGGTGTACAGTGATGTGTTCCAAGATACACCGTATGTCTTTGGTACAAAGGCACAAGCGGAGGACTACGCTTCACTGCTTGATGAACAATTGATTGCACCCACCACATCCTATCCAGTATGGCGTGAGGTTGATGAGGACTTCAATACAACTGACAAATCCTTGTCGGCTGTTGCAGTGGCGGTTGATTATCCCTTGCGACTCAAGCCCGACGTGTTTGTTGAAGACCTACCCACTCCAAAGGAGATACTGCTTGAGTTCCTCAAGTCACCTGCGGCCAAGTCAAACTACATGGGTATGTTCGACAACCTACCAAAGATTCCAGTGAACATCGTACAGGTGAAGAAGGAAGAGGCGGAGGCTGATGCGTGAGTCTGATGACTATCATCAATCACTGCTTTATAAATTGGCAAAGAGAAAGGAGATGAAAACCATGGAACGAAATTATAGATTAGTATTGAGCACAACGCATTGGTATGAGATGGAACGAGTGAACCCGCATTGGTTTCAAGTGACCTTCGTTGAGAACGGTGACGAGCGATACGTAGGCTACATGGTACGCAAGACGAATCGTGGATGGGAGTTATACAACGACCTATCGGATTCGGGACCGTCGTATGTTGTACCCAACCGAGCATCACTGATACCGATGTACACACCCAAATACACAGATGAGGAGGAGGAATGAACATGGTGAGTTGCCCTGCGTCACTGGACGAATTAGCATACAACCATCACTGGAGTGGTGCTGGACGAATTACACTCAAGGACTTGAAAGACTACGGTTTTGATGAGGAAGTGGATGACATCATTGAGTACATTCCACACATCATAGACATGTGGAAGCAAGTGCTGAAAGACATGAAAAACATAGAACAAGAGAGGGATTACAATGACCGAAAACAATGAAGACAAAAACACAGAAGAACTTACTGACGAACAAGAACAAATTATTGACATGGTTGCGAAGATATTCGCACCAATGGAAGGAGTGACAAAAATGAACGAACAACCAAAGCAAACAATTAACGAAGAATACAAGAAGAACAAAAAAGTGGACGGGCCGACCTTACAGATTCGTACCATGAGCGATGGAGGTACTGGTAGAATGCACCTTCAAGGGTATGGTGAAGTCACCATCAACCGTGAGTACGGATTTGCGGCCAAGTATCAAATGCCACACGACGTAGGTATGTACCTTGCGGCTCTCAAGCCCAAGTACCAATCCTTTGCCACAGATACAGTGGCCTATGTACGTAACGTAACTGTCGAGAAATACGACGATGGTTATCAACTCGTTATTGACGGTTCAAATGAGGCTGATATGATTGAGGGTATTGACAACATCTTCAAGTTCAACTTCTCAAATCAATGGCGACTCAACATGCACTTCCAATTGTGCAACGAGTTGATTGACTTCGTTGAGCAAAACAATGCGTACATTCAGTGTGAAGGTAAGCGACCAACACAAGGCGTTGAAACAACCGAGGAGTGAGCAACATGGAGCATCCTGTATTGGTGTTCAGTCTTCGCACTGACAGCAACATACCCATTGACATGCCCGATGATTTTGCCATGACAGCACTAAGGATTGCGGGTCTTCTCAACCAACTCTACAACTGTGGCGTTGAGGTTGGGTACGGAAGTGCGACCCACAAGTATGTCGATGACATTTTGAAACACTTGGACCTAAGCGGTGAGCAACATGATTGACACAAACAGATACGAGGGACACACACCTGCGCCGTGGCGTATATCTGATTGCGGCCATGGTTACATTGACGCACAGAACTGGATTGGTAGCGAAGAGACAGGTGATGGATGGGTTCAGAGTGTCGCTAAGGTGAGCCAAGAAGATGGTGAGCGAAACTTAGTCCACTCCAATGTAGATACTTGGAATGCGAATGCACGACTGATAGCAGANGCTCCACTTCTTCTTCAAGAAGTCAAGCGGTTGCGTGAAGCGATAGCAAAGCGTGACGCATTGGTTAATTCGATGAACACAGCAACGGTTACTTTCATTGACAAGTACTACGCACTGGATGATTACATGCTGTACACAGGTGAAGAAGAATGATTGACACAGACGAATACGGAGAACAAGATTGGTTGATTCGTTGGTATGACGAAGAGGCAGGTAGTGGCGATGGTATGGATTACGATAACTTTTGGGAGGCATTTGAAGAATTCAATGTGGGTGTAGCAGAAAGTCCTAACCTTGAATGGTCACTCGCACACTACTACAACTACAAGCCCGACGGTGAGGGTGGGTGGCACGAGCCAACCGAACACATGTTGCTGTACTGGGAACAACAAGATGATGTTCATTACCCACTCGCTGAACAGATACAGAACATGCTCTCTTTGAGGGATGACACTGAGTGGGATGGTAAAGAATGGAGGCGAAAGGAATGATTGACACAGACGAACCGACGCAAATAGATTACATATTACATCAAACAAGAGAACACTCACCCGATGGGTGGCGTAAGTTGAGTAAGTCGTTGATTGAAGTTAGCGATGATGACAGACTGTTGATTGAATATGCACCACTTCTTCTTCAAGAAGTCAAGCGGTTGCGTGACTTAGCAATCGAGGCTTATGAGATACCTATGAACACAGGTGAAGAAAAGTGTATGGTTAAACATCTACTTAGGGAGATGATTAAATGAAAAACAGACTGATTGACACAGACAAATACGAAGGACACACACCTGCGCCATGGCGTGGACAAGTGGACACAGATGGAAAGACCGAGTTTGATGAATACGGGTCTGTGTGGAAAGGCAAAGATGTCATAGCACTTGTTGATGACCAAGCGTGCGATGAAATGTTTCCCGATGCGGATTTGAACCTCATAGCAGACGCACCACTTCTCCTTCAAGCATACAATGAGAAGTGTGAGGAAGTCAAGCGGTTGCGTGAACTGATAAAGGAAATAGCGCAACATGACGCTAAAGAGTATTGGAGTTATGAACTATTACAAAAGGTGGAGAGGATTGAATGATTGACACAGACAAGTACGAAGGAATGACATACAACAATTGGAAAACAAGTGGTATCGTATTAGAGATTGCGGTACAAGACCTACTCGCAGAAGTTAAGCGGTTGCAAAGAGCATGGCAAATACTACGCTCAAAAACAGAAATGAGTTGCGTATGCTTCACTGAATATCCCGACAAGCAAGACATGAACACACATGAATTGATGGACTTGGTACTTAAGGAGGCGAGCGAATGAACGACCACCAAGACAGTGAGCACTTCACCTACGAGAGAACGTGGGCGGAGATTGAAGAGATGCTCGACAAGGCCGAGCGCAAACAGAACAAACACATCACAGCCATGCAAACATGTCCAAAGGACAAGCGCATGTATCACATGAGAAACTACAAGGCACTGGAAGGTGTCGTCAAAGCATTGCGATGGGTACTGGGTGACTTAAACATACAGCATCCACTTGAATAGATTCACATGGGTTTATCCAATAATAAGGGCAAAAGGTTTGACCTCGGAGATAGTTGTTGTGTTTTCTCAACGAAGCCCTTCCCCATCTGAATTTATGTACAACGAATACATGGGATAACCATGCGACCAGTTCGATTCTTAGGAGGTTCGACTGGTGCAACCTTGTACGATACCGAACAAGGACCACGAGTAGGCAAGCAAGGAGCGCACCCTGCACACATTCAGAACGAGTTCGACATGAACCGATACTTGAATGCTTTAGGTGTGAATGTACCTCAAGCCGAGATGATTACACACAGGGGGAGGCCGACCATGCTTGCCGACTTCATAGCCGATTCACAAGAGGTTGGTACAAGACCAACTCAAGAAGACGTACGACAACTACAGCGTGACTTCGTACCCCACGCATTAACAGCCAACTGGGATGTGCTTGGTATGACTGGTGACAATGTACTACGCCAACCTGACGGCTCTCTCTCCTACGTCGATGTAGGAGGGGCGGGTGCGTTCCGAGCAATGGGCGCACCGAAGGGAGATAGATTCACCACGAATGTAGGTGAACTTGACTCGCTACGACAACGTAACCCTGTGTTTCAGGGGATGAGTGAACAAGACATAGGACGTTCACTCGATGCATACGGAGGTATCGAACCAATGGAACAAGCATTGCAGTACCTCCGTGATGCACAGACTCGCAACATCATGCAACAACGAGTGCAAGACCTTGCACGTCGAGTGGCTTGATTCAGTAATCTTTGCTTTATAAATCGGCAAAGAGAAAGAAGGTGAAAACATTGGAAGTGAAAGTATGAGCGAAAGCATTGAAGAAATGAAAGTGGGAGTAATGGACCTTAAGATACAGGCTAACCGTTTGACCGACAACATCCATTCCTTCTATCACATACATGATTTGAATGACATGAGTGATTGGATGAGGATATGTAAGCGTGAGTTACTCAAGGGCATGGCTATTGTGAATGAATGGATGAACCTATTGTGGGATGAGGTGACTGAATGACTCAAATAGACAGGCACATGTTACTATGGAGAAAGCATCCTGTATGGTTCAAAGAGAACATGGGTGCTGATGGTGTTGATGAATTGATGAACAACATGTACAATGAAATCGTGCGACTACGTGACATCATCAACAAGGCTATGCAACAACATGGTGTTCTTGAGATGAGAGGATGTTTGTTTGAATCGGGTTGCATTGATGCCGAAGGACAATACGAATCAGGCCACTGGGAAAGAGAAGGTGAAGAAGAATGAAAGCAAAAACAATTGAAGGAATGAAGAACGAAATGTGGGAGAAGGCATTTGAGCATGTACTCAGTGACCGTGAGCGTGTCATTGCACTGTCATTGCATCTTGCCACTTTTGGTATAGAAGAAAGCATGGAAGATGTGGACAATTACATCGGCACAGATTATCTTGTCTACACTGATGAGGAAGCGGATGATGCAGTGCGTGAGTACATCGAGGAAACGGTGTGGGCGTTCAGCCCATCCTTCCTACAAGCACATACTGGTGTGGACAGTAACACAATCATGCAAATTCAAAACACTCAACTTGACTCCCCTAATGAAGTTCTCACTGCTATGATTAAGGACTTCGATGCCTTTGTCGAAGACGCAGTACGCTGCGATGGTCGAGGACACTTCCTTGCAACGTATGACCACGAAGAAAACTATGTGTCCTTCTCAAACGAAGAGGGCAAGAATGTCACGTACTTCATTTACAGGGTGTGATGAACATGGGTACAAGTTACGGTAGTCAATGGGAACCTTGCGAGCGACAGAACGGTACAATCATGATGAAAGTACCTACGCCTCCTATCATATGGTCACTGGATGAATGTGCTCGCAACCTTGCGGCATGGATGAAGTGTGAATTTTACGAAGCAGATGAGTGGGTTATACTCAACAGCAAAACGAAAGTCAAAGACATACTTCAATGCTGTGCTCAATTGAATGCATGGGATTCCGAATACATGTATCACAATCACACTCCCGACGACAACATGGTGACTCTCGCAAAGGAAATCATCGCACATCACTTTCCTGAATTTACACAAGAGGAGGAATGACAATGATAAACGAAGAAATGTTTGACTTGATGATGCACATGATTGGCTACGGTGGTAATACGGCGGAGAACCTCATCGACGCTATGAACGATGAATACTACAACTTTAGTGATGAAACCATCGCTACATTCGCACGATGGTGCGATGAACGGTGGGGAACCAACATCGAGCAATCAATTAGGATAGCAAAGGAGGAACAAGAATGAGAATAACAGTTGAAGTAATGGAAACAAAAGAAATTGAGATTGCACACGATGAAGACTACTGGATTTGCGACTCCGTACTGTGGAAGATGCGTGACGAAATTGACCCTCCAGAAGAGGGCTATGTCATGTACTCATCGAGTGCTGCTGAATTCAATCTTGAATGTTTGATTGAGAGTGGATGGAATCCCGAAGACCTCATGGTGTGTACCATCGCAGGTCACGACACAGTATGGCGATACGAAGGTGAAGAAGAATGAGTGCTGATGATGTACGTAACTCCGCAAGCAAGATGACGAGGGCTGAACTCATAGAGGCTGAGGAACTTTGCAGGGACCAACTACATGCATGGGTCGAAGCATTTGATGCTGTTCAATACTATCTCAGACAATATAGATTGAAAATCAAAGGTAAGTGGGGGAATAGAGAATGACAACTGTTGAGTGTGAATACTGTGAGCGTTTAGTTCCCTCACATTTAGCCTATGAAACAGGTGAACTTTCAGAAGATGTTCATAGAGAGCCACTTTATTCATGTCGTGACTGTATCAAGGAGGAGAACGAATGAACATATTTGTACTGGACACAAACCCAATCACTGCGGCACGAATGCATTGCGACAAACACGTACCAAAGATGTGTGTAGAGGCCGCACAGATGATGGCATCAGCCCTGCGCCGACATGGTGCTACCGATGAGGACATGCCACTCACCAAGAAAGGCACACCGTACAAGGGTGGTTACGCCCATCACCCCTGTACCGTTTGGGCTGGTCATTGTAATGATAATTTTCAATGGCTATCTCACCATGCAAAAGCATTGTGTGACGAATACTACAAGCGATTTGATAAGCGTCATGCTTGCCATGACCCCATCAACATCATGTCCGATTTGGACTTCATTATCGCTGAAGGTGACCTCACACCATTCGCACAGGCCATGCCCGACGAGTATCGTAATGAAGATGCGGTCAAAGCATACCGAGCCTACTACCATTCCAAGCAGTTCGCCAAGTGGGAGAAGGGTACACCTGCTCCCGACTGGTGGCGAGGCGTGGAGGTGACGGCGTGATTTACGAATACTCAAGTGGTATTTACTACGACACGTCAATCAACATTTTCTTTTTCCTAAACGAACAAGGCGAAGAAGTTGAATGCAACGAACAAGGCGTGGAGGTGACGGCGTGAAGTGCAATTGTGACGCTTACCCCTTTGAGCATTACAAATACCCCGATGGGCTTTGTGATTCGGTGGGGGAATGTTTGCATGAAGAAGATTGCAAATGCGAGGAGGCGAAGGAGTGAAGGAAGGATTCAGTCGAGCATGGTTCTTACACCCACGATGGGAAGAGGCTAACCGAGCATGTGAACATGCGACAGGCATGGGACTTTACAATGCATGGGACGAGGATAGAGGTTGCACGAACAGTAGAGCAATGGGGTGGATGACATACAGGCAAGTAGCCGAGTCAATTGCCGCTTTGGTATTTGGTTACGAGGCATGGGAGGTGACGGCGTGAGATTTTGGAAGAAGAAAGAAGAAAAGAAAAGGAATCATTTCATTATAATTTGTGAGAAGTGTTGGTGGAACTTTACCGATGAATACATACGGAAACAAGGTGAAGACCCAAGACCATTCTACGGTGATGTATGCTCGTGTGGCGGGACTGTCGTACGAGTCGATGACGAGGAGGTGACGGCGTGAAAGCGACATTCAAACACGGTGAGAAACGATACACACCTACGGTATTGCACACAAGCATTGACGGTAACACATACCTGTGTGGCATGGAACGTGAAGGCTCATGGCATGACAAGTGCATGACGGATGCCTTTGCTAAGTCCTTGCCAAAGTGTAAGGATTGCGAGGAGGCGAAGGAGTGAGCATACTTTCACTGTTGATTTATAAACTGGCAAAGAGAAAGAGGGTGATAAAATGACGGCAACTGACAAGATAATTGATGCGAAGATGAAGATAAGTATGGAGTTGCAAGCACTGCAACGACGACTGGGACTGCTTGAAGAGTTTGAGAAGCAAGCCTACAGTACACGCATCTGTGAAGAACCATACCATGATTGGAGGGACATACCTTGGGAAGACGGGTACACAGGTCTTCGGTATGACCCTACCCAATATGGTAATGAGATTGTGAAAGACATACACATCTGTGCCAAGTGCGGTGTAATACGTAGAACTGTATTCACACTTTCCGATACCGAGATTGAAGACCCATTCGATGTACTACGGGAGGAGGAATGAACATGACAGCCAATCACGCAATTAGTATGGGAACAGCATTCAGATTCTTTAGTGAAAGAATTGAAGATGAGGTAAAGAGCCTTCGGGAACGCGGCATGACTCGCTACGAGTTGTGTTGGGATAAATTACACTCACGGCTGATGGAACAAAGCAAATTGGCTATTGACCATGTTTGGGCTGAATTTGCACTCAACTTGATGGAAGCCATTGAAGATGAAATTCTTGGACCGATGGAGGAATGAACATGGACAGGAAAGAGATTAGGGACGTGGGTAGTTGGTTCAACAACTGGTGTGTAACATACACCAACGAATGTGGTGATGTCGGACGTGATGAGTTTATCGAGGATGCTTTGAAAGCATTGGAGAACTATCTTGAGTGGGTGGTCTGATGTACGACTGGTACGAAAAGATGGACGCACAGATGTGGGAAGACCGAGCGAATGCATCGTATGAATGCGACGTGTGTGGCAAGATTGTCGATAGCGTTGAGGAGTATGATGTGGACGGCACGATGGCTTGCTCACATTGCTTCGCACTACGAGAGGAGGAATGAATATGAGAAACACACCAATCACATTTGCGAATGGCTCGTCACTGACTATGTGTGACCTTGAGGATTTTCGAGATACACTCAAGCCAACACACACGGTTGTGACCTTGTGCCGATTCCCACCACGATTCATTGACAGTGACAAGCAAGAGCGACATCACTACTACTTCCGAGCACACAACAACGACCCATACATTTGGCAACACGCATCGGAGTTGGTACTCGACTTACTTGACAAGGGTAAGCACGTACTGCTACACTGTGTACATGGACGTGACCGCACTGGTGGTGTAGGTTTCATTGTGCTCAACCACATGTTTCCCACGAAACAAAGCGGAAAGATATTGGAGATGATGGGTAAGGCTCGGCCAAAGATTGGAGTTGATACTTTCACTGAAAAAGTATTATTGGCGAAAGGGAGTTTGTATTACATGGTCATAGATGAACTGGAAGAAAGGAGAGATGACAATGAGTAAAGACATGAACGAGCACAACATCAAAATCAAAATCGAAGAAGATGAGTTCATCTATATCGAATACTTTGAGGCGTGATAATATGAACGAGAAAAAATTGATGAGAAAGACGAAGAAAGAATTGTGTGAGTTGATACTTTCACAACAAGAGCAAGAGGAGATTGTACACTGTCCCTCTTGCGGAAGTGACGAGATAGGATACCGTAGCGATTTCATGAGTGGGTCAATCGACGTGGCCTGTGCTGATTGTAAATCAATGTGGTTTGAAGTGTGGCAGTTCAAAGGAATTGAAATGATTATGGGAGAGGATAACCGTGTGGGTAGCAACGAATGAAGGATGGATAAGCGTCGTCAAGCGACATGGTTCAGATGAACTACTGGTGCGTGCTCGCAATGAAGCGCATCTAATCTGTGTCCTGTTGTATTTACAGGAACAACCATCGCTTGAGGATGGTCGCATCTTCATAGACTTCGATGCGGATTATCCGTATCGAATGTATGTCACGAGAGAAGAGTTCAACAGATACATGAACAGACAGATTGACCGCATTGACTATGGTAATTTCAAAGCAAGCGTTCCTGACAAAACGTATGCTCGTGCATTGAATGATGTGTGGTACACGATGTACCAGTGGGGTATACCACATCGACCTACGGATGAGTACACTATGCTGGACGATTTCGGTTTGGTGTACAACAATGAGCGCATTGCTTATGAGGAGGAATGACCGATTTCCTTTATAAATCGGCAAAGAGAAAGAAGGTGAGAAAATGGCAGTTTACAAAAGACAACCAAAAGAAACGAAGCGCAACTATGTTTGGCGAGTAATGCACGAACAGTTTGGAGATACGGAATGTTCACGAAATGAACTCTTCCCGTTCATCTCTAAGCGTTCCAATGTATCGTACAAGAACTTGTCCGAACAATTATCGAACTTAGCACAGATAGGATATGCAACCAAGCGTAAGTGTCCATCACGCAAACGGACAGTATACAGTCGTATCATTCCGAATGAAAAGAAATGGAATCTATCACATGCTGATGCACAAGACTACAATGCAGACCACAAGAAAGTGAACGACGTTGTTGAGGCGGTCAATCCGTGGTTGGCTAATGTTGAAGACGTACCTATTGGGGATGTGCTGTGCATTGTGGGTGTACAACGAGATGACCTAATGAGTGTGTTTGATGATTTGATTTATCACACACCAATCAAAACTCTACGTGTAACACATCCCGCACTGTATGAAATGGTATTGCATTATGGACGAGGTGCTTGAGATGAAAACATTCATGGTCAAAGTAACGTACGAAGGCGAGATACTTGCTGACAGCGAAGAAGAACTTGAGGGGAAGTTGTGGCTCGTACACAACTTGTTCGCTAAACCATTCAATGACACATTGTTTGACGCAGTGGATTATGAGATACTACAGGAGGACTAAGTGTGGGATTATACAACGATATGACAAGACTTGCGTGCTTTGTAGCACAAGTAGGTATGGACAAGTGGAAGAGAGAGGACGTAGAGTTCATGGTTGATGAGTGCGGTTGGGAAGCGGCTGACGATTTCTATGAACGATACGAGAATACATTCGGGGTCGGCTGCGCTCAACAGCGTGAATGGATTGCTGAAATGGCAGAAGAAGAGGAGGACTAAGCATGAGCAGGGAAACAATACCGAGTGGAGCAACCTACCCACTTACAATGGAGCAACAAGACCTACAAGATTATTTGGTATTTATGAAAATTATGTTGAAAGATTGGCATGATGAACTTGAAGATATGCTCACTTACAGTCCCACAGATGGTTTCAAGTATGAACTTAGTGCCAATGTCCAACACATACAAGCGATATACAAGGGTGTTGAGGCACAACACAAACAATTTGATTCAGAAATGGGAGTACAATTTTAGGAGGAATAAATATGGCACACGCAAACAGAATAACAGACGTAGATTGGGACAGCATGAATAACGAAGAAGTCTACTTTACAGTTGTAGATGAAGACGGACAGGTTGGTAAGATTCAACTCAACATGAGAATTATCATCAACGACTACAACCACTACATTGAATGGAGGGAATAGATATGGCACACGATTTAGCACAAACAGCAAGCGGAGAATACATGACAGCATGGGCGGGTAGTACACCGTGGCATGGACTGGGAACATCTGTCGAGGGTCTGATGACTACGACGGAAGCATTACAGAAAGCACACCTTGATTGGAATGTGGTGAAGTTACCATTGTGGTATGATACATCAGATGATTTGACTGTTAATCCTTCTTTCAATGCTGTACCTGACACATACGGTGTCTTCCGTGAGAGCGAGGAGGGGCTTGTCCCACTCACTCGTGGGGGCAAAGCCGTAGGTCGAGTATGGAAACCACTACAGAACGTGGATGCATTTGCATTCATGGATGAGATTCTACAATCGCACGAGGCGGCTATCGAAGTTGCAGGTGCATTGGGTAACGGGGAAACCGTATGGATTTTGGCGAAGTTGCCTGATACCATCATCATCAACGGGCAAGACCCAGTTGAGCAATACTTCCTTATCACGAACAAGCACGACGGTACAGGTGCAGTGAAGTTCCTTCCTACACCAGTCCGTGTCGTTTGTCAAAACACATTGAGTGGTGCGATTGGACGAGGCAAGGCATCCACCTACAACGTGCGTCACACATCCAAGATGGGTGAACGTGTTGATGATGTACGTCGAGCACTGGGTATCATGAACAAGCAGTTCATCGAATGGGGTGAACAAGCAAGCGAACTGGCTACTGTCGAGTATGAGATTGATGATGTCAAGGAGTACTTCATTGATGTGCTTGGCCTCAAGCGTGACCCTGAAACGGGCGAGATGGCCGACAACACCAAGACAAAACTCAAGATGAATAAGTTGATGCAGTTACTCTCAAGTCCACAGAACAATGTGGGTGACATGGGTGGCACATGGTGGGCGGCATACAATGCTGTCACCGAGTTCATCGACCATCACGCTACTACGCTCCGTAATGGTGAGAAGAGTCGCAAGGGTATTGAGTCGGCCATCTTCGGTCCTTACGCTCGCAAGAAGAAGATTGCTTGGGAGTTGGCACTGGAAGTGATTCAATGAAGTTACAGGTACGAATGAACAACCACGAGTGTCTTGAAACGGCAACCATCAAAGTCTTCGGTAAGAAGTACGATGTAGCCGTTACACTAAAAGATGAAACCGAATGCCCTGTATGTGACACACCGAATGCTAACGTGTATGTGCTTGACAGGGACGACTTGGTTTTGACTGCATGTGAGCATTGTGAGATATTCACGGTGTGCAAAGTAAAGAGAGGTGAATGATATGACAGCATTTGAAGTAAACGAAGAACTGATTGTATGGGCGAGAGAACACATTGACAGCATTCCCGTTGGTGGCACATGGTCACCACAGGGTGCAGGTGTCCAGTACCATAAGCAAGACGAAACCACATGGGCATTGATGTCCATGTACGACCATCCCGACACACACGCATTCCATAACAGCGTGATGGACTTGTTCAGTGAACTGGGTGTCACTGTTCAAACGCCTGATGGTTTTGAAATGGTTGTACCACCACTTGACCCGACACAAGTTGCGGAGCAAGAG
>FUFK010039436.1_pt1 | contig 125085 bp, 93 predicted proteins | sample 1021851 | NCBI WGS metagenome assembly FUFK01 (sample SAMEA51879418, study PRJEB19060) | metagenome
TTTGAGGATTATCATTGTAATTATTAATTAGCTCCTAAAAATCTCTTTTCTTTTATTATAATAAATGAAATTAAAAACCAGATAGGGAATGATGTAGAATACATCAATAGGAATTTTAAAAAATAAATAACTGGCAATCACTAATACTATATTTGATACGATGAAAAACTTTAGGCTTAGATGGCTTTTTATATGAAATAGGTATATAAGCAACAAACTGTGTANNANATTAATAGGTATCNAATAATTAACAATTGGATCAATGTAGNTTNTATCAAAAGGTATNTCGTTAAGATTTGCTTCATCCATCATTATACCTGACATAAAATATGTTAAAGTATAAAACACCAAACTGGAGGGCCACAGTATATACGTTTGAAACCTATACCATTTCATCAAATTTTATCCCAAGCCAACCCAATGAATAGTAGTAGTGCGAGGTGTTTAGTCATTTAAGAAGAATCATTTTCTTAGTATCAATAAAATCACCTGCCTGAATCTTACATAAATAAACTCCCGCAGATACTGGCTCACCATGATTGTTAGTAGCATCCCATTGAATTGACTTGAAACCTGATGATTGATTGGCATTAACCAGATTATTTACTACGTTACCTAGAATATCATAAACCGTGACATCTACGTAAGAGGCTTTAGATAGTTCATACCTCAATGTGGTAATAGGGTTGAATGGGTTAGGATAATTTTGGTGTAAAAGAAAGCTACTATTAATATGGCTATTCCGAATTGATAAAACCTGGGTCTCACAATCTCCTCCAGGAGGAATTATCCAATCGCAACCATCTGTATTTTCGGGTCCATTAATCCAGCATTGTATTAGTTCATCATAATCTTCTGAGAGAGCCCCTGGTTGATATGGCGGCATAAAATCATTTATCATTACATGCCCAAGGGCTTCAAAATTCTCATAAGCAAGAATCATATTTGATCTGTGACAATTTAAACATTGATTGCCCTCTATATGTATACTCCTATTATCCCATTGGCTCCCGTAACCGCCAACAGCGAAATAAGGCAAATCCGGAGATTCAAATTTAGGTACAACCGTTTGTGAGGAGTCATTTGGCATCTTAGCTTGATCAATCCAAGGATCATGAATGAATGGGTCGCTAGTATGACAAGAAATACAATTAGCTTGAGAAACTGCAGGAGAGTGCCAGGCAACATCAAATTCACTTGTTCCAAAAGCAGGTAGCTCACCATCTAATAACCCGTTTTCATCAAACTCTAAAAAATCTGATTGGACCATATCACCAATAGCATCAGGCGATTCAAAAAAGCAGGTTGCACCTGTTTCAGAATTGTAACCTATCATTTGCACTGAAACAATCCCATAATCCTCAAAATACTCTTGACCAGCTGACCGACAAAAATATACCCATATAACTTCAGGCATTGGATTGCCACTCAAATCAACGCCCTGAACTCTTCCAACCCTTGATCCAATAAAGCAACCTCCCTTAAAATCAGTNTGATCACATTCTCCATGCGGTTGGTCGACACTCATCGGAATACCGTCAACATATACAGGGATTGGGACACCATCTCCACAATCAACTGTTGGAGGCACTCCTACATAATCAATACACATCTCAGCATACTCAGTAGTATTAATAGGTATTGGATTATAGTCATCAAAGGGTATACAATCGTACGTAAAGCCCAATGTGTCATTTGAGACATCTGTACAAACATTCAAACTACTATCCCATGAACACCATTCAGGGTATAAAATACAATCTGAGTAATCAAGATCAGCGCAATCAGCATATGTTTTGGTCAAAATTGTTGAAAAAATTATAATTATAAGTTTATTATGCATCATTTTCCAATAAGATGATAATCATATAATAAACAAGTAACTGNCCTTCTCTTAAAATACTTTATAAGGGCAGGGTTTAAGTAAGGCATCAAATATCTCTTTTTTATAGTGGGGTTACTTATTAAGAGCTTAGAATTTTTGCTAAATTACCAATTGAGTCAAATAAACCATAAGGCTTTATATGATTCATTTCTAATATTTTTGGATGATACTTACCCGTTTTTACTAATATTCCATCTACTTTTATTCTTTTTGCTCCATATATATCATTGTCTAAATCATCTCCAATCATTAAAACCTCATTTGGATCAAGATTTAAATCATCCAATGCTGCTTTGAAAAACTTAATGCTAGGTTTACCAACAACTATAGCTTCTTTATCAGTTGCGTATTCTAATGCTTTTACTATTGAACCTGAATCTAATTTTAATCCAGAATCAACCCTATAGTATTTACCTAGATGGAGCGCAAGGATTTCAGCTCCATTCATTACATGATTAAATGCTTGATTAAGCATTGTAAAGTCCCATCTATCATAATCACCAATTACGATTAATTCAGGGTTACTTGCTTTTAGATTAAATATTTTATAATCCTTTTTTAGGTCATCTGAAATATATAATGCACAGTTTGGGTTTCCCATCTCTCTAATAGTTTTGACCCCAGAGTATCCTGCTGAAAAAATATGTTCTCTTTTACATTTGATGCCCATATCTAACAGCATCATATGTAAAGTATTTCGACTTTTTGTTGTTGTGTTAGTTAAAAATCTGAAGGGGATGCCTTTATTTTCAAGTACCTGTATAGTTTTTAATGCTCCAGGTAATAACCTGTCAGACTGTATAAATACTCCATCTAAATCAAATAGAAACCCTTTAGTCCTTTTAATTCTTTTAATGTCCATTATAAAATCTAACAATCATCAAAGAAACAAATAACCCCACGAATGTGGGGTTTAAAAATTGCTAAAATAAATAATCAATATTTGATAGCTGTACCATTAACACTTACCATTAACATTGAACCTGTATCACCCAAAGTACCATAATCAATATCTATACCAACAACACCATTTGCACCCATTTCTCGAGCTTTTTGATTCATTTCATCAAAGGCGATATTACGAGCTTTACTAAGTTCCTCTTCGTATGCGCCAGACCGACCACCAGTAAAATCTTTTATAGATGCCAAAAAATCTTTAACAAAGTTTGCACCTGATATTGCCTCTCCAGCTACAACGCCCAAGTATTCTTTAATTTCTTTTCCATCTATATTATGTGTTGTTGTGTTTAACATAATTAATACTCCATTACATTTATACAATCTAACAATCATCAAAGAAACAGGAAACGGACTTTCTTTTAAAATGCTTTGCGGGGAGTACGGATTAAGAAACCACTTTAATACGCCATACGCCTATAGGTGTGTACCTTAAAAGTGTGTACCTTATTTGATAAGTAATGATTAAAGATGATTAGAATTGAAACAGAAAACCCCCGACATTTGCCGAGGGTTTCTATGAGAGGAACTATGGTATTTNTCCTCAAGTGATCCGGGTGAGACTCGAACTCACGACCAATGGCTTAAAAGGCCACTGCTCTACCAACTGAGCTACCGGATCTAAATCTGCGAATTTTGATAGGATCTATTCTCAAATTTATAGTCTATTGTATTATAAAAAAAATATCGTTTTAATTACTTTATAATTTTAAGTAGAAAAATTCTTTTATTTTCAAAAGTGTTACGTAATTTATTTCTCTAAAGTTCTTTCAGATATATGGATACCTCTTGTTTTAAGATATCGATTTACAAACATCCAAATATCTGTTTCTCCGGATACGATTTCCGGAGGAAAAACTCCATATTGATTATATCTTTTCTCTAGAAGAAAGTTTACCGTGGCTGTTGCAGTATATCCTGTTGTTCTTGCCATTGACGATATCGAGGTAAGGTCATCCGTTTGATCATACAGTAAATAATTATAATTTTCAAGTTCACATTCAATTTTAATGTCAAGAATTGTGAACTCTTTTTCTCCATGATTTAGTTTCCAATCCTCAAACAACTTTTCTAACGATTTTTTATTATTAGGCTGGATTTTATTTGATTCAAGTTCTCTTTTAATCAAATCTGCATGCCCAGGGTAACGAAGTGTTTTCTCTAACATGTTAGGAATATGACCCATTGTAGTCAGTATTGATCGCAACCCATCAGAATTAAATGCCTCAAGACTCCCAACTCTATCATATTTTTTCTCAATTATTTCTGATAAGGCTGGTAAAGTTAATATTTTTCCGTTTCTCATGATTCTTGCAGGTCTAATATATTCTTCAATCACATCAATAGGAGAAAAGGGAGCCTTGTAATTATACGGAGGTTTAGGTTCCATCGGTAAACCTCCTACAAAATATTGAAAACTTAAAATCTTTTGATTTTTATCTAGTGCACCTAATATAAAATTTGGTATCCCAGGAGCAACTCCAGCATCGTAAATAACAGTAATTTCATTTTTTTTTGCTATAGAATTCAGTAACATGAGATTTTCTCTTGCAAAGGAGATATCAACAATATCTTTTTTGCATTCAATAATCTTTTGGACTGTTTCAAAACCAAGACTTCCTGGAACCGCCACTAGTACAATATCGGTTTCGGAAACAAATTCAATTAATCGATCTGTGTCATTTAAATCAAAACAGGAAGTAACAATATTTTGATTAAAAAATTGGACCTCTTTTAATGCTTTATCATTAAAATCTGAAAGAAATACATTATGCTTTTTTGCAAGATCGAGCGCCATTGCTTTACCAACTAAACCCGCTCCAATTTGAGCTACTTTAGCCATTATAGTAGGATCTCTTTCAAGCGTGAATGAAAATGAAATATTCCAGATTCATAGCTTTTTGATATGATCCCATTTTTAAATCCCTTTGATTCATAGTTCGCTTGTACTGATTCACATATTTCAATATCTTCTTTTTGAATTATATCACTAAAATCTAAATCTTTTTGAATTTGTTTTTCATCTATCTCCTCAAAGTAATAATCAAAATGCACCAAGCAATTTTTCTCATCTATAGGTTCTACAATGTTAGTCTGCAACCTTCCTGGGGCAATATTTAGAATCACATTTGGAAAAATTGTAACATAATATGCTATTGGGTCTTCAGATGAATCATTTTTGTAGGGGTTAAGCTGTTGGTCAATCAGACACCATTGTAACGAAAACTGATCATGTATCTCGGTTTTGTAGCTTTTATAATTAATGGTTTTGTTTAATTCAGGGTGTACTATGGGGATGTGCAACCCCTCCAAATAATTATCCATATAAATTTTCCAATTACAAGAAATGTTATACGAATCACGTTTATAAAATTGGTAACTATTAAAATTCCTTTTATCTATACGTTTTTCAAGATTTTTATAAATAGACTCCAATGAATTACACTTTTCATTAAAGTTTATAAAAATAAGTCCATCCCAAACAGATACATTTATTTCCTTTAGCTTGAAATCACTCTTTCTGAGTTCGCTATCATCAAATCCACGATTATTCTTGAGTTTTCCTTCATTTGTGTAGATCCATCCATGATATTGACATTGAAATTGTTTGTAGCAATTATTCACGTTTACGATCGGACCGCCCCTGTGCTGACAGATATTAAAATAAGCTTTTATTTTATTCTCAGTTGTGCGCGTAATAATAATTGGCTGTTTAGTAATTGTAAGTTTTATCGTATCTCCTACATTCGGGATATCTGACTCTGGTCCAACTAACTGCCAGGAATTAAGAAATATCTTTTCAACTTCAATTTCAAATTTTTTAGATTGAAAATACCAAGGGATAGGAATAGTAGTATTTGAATATTTCATTTAATATTTGTAATAAATGTTGTGAGAATAATGTAATTTCAATTTGCTAATCTTAGTAAAGGTCTTGTCAAGCACGTCGGACCACCTGCGCCTTTTAATGATATTTCTGAGCCATTGTAAGTCTTTACTTCAACACCCTCAGCTTCAAGCTTTTTCTGAGTAATTGGATTGCCTTTAAGCATGATCACTCTACGCTTTGCCATTGCCAATACATTACAACCCAAAGAATAATACTCCTCATCTGGGACTTCAATTAATTTTATATTACTTTCAATGAGGTATTTTATGAAAGGTACTGGAAGTAATTTAGAATAAACTAAAAATAGATTATCATCAACTGGAGATAAATTACTCATTAGATGTAAACAGTCGCTCGGTCCGTTCCAATGAGGTAAAGGAACTGATATTATCTTTTTTGCCCGATTACCTAATATCTTTTTGAATTGACGAATTCCTTCTTTATTTGTTCTATAGCCTTCTCCAATTGCAACAGTGTGTTCGTTTATCCATACAATATCTCCACCTTCAAGAGTACCTTGACCCTTAATTTTCCCTAAAACTGGCATGTTAATCGATTGAAAAAATTTTTCAGCACAACTGGTCTCTGTAGATCGATCAAACTTTCCCATATTACACAAAATTAACCCGTCATTTACCATACTAAAAGGATCGTGTGTGTAAATTGAATCTAAAGTAGTGTTTTTATTACCTGGTAAATAATAAGTATCTGAACCAAATGATTTTATCAGTTTCACAAATAAATCATATTGTGCAACAGCCAAATTGAAATTTGGTGAGTTGGAATAGTTTAATGTCCTTGATTCTTTATCACACTTACTTTGGCTTTGGAATGCATCTTTAGGGTGTTTTAAGAGAACACACTTGACCTTATTCACCATGCTCTGGCATCCAAAGGACACCATTGTTCAATCCAAAGAACCTTCTACGCAAGTTGTTTCAAAACCACCACGTATATTATAAGTAGTTGTTATCATAATTTTATTTGTTTCCAAAACATTACGAAGATCAGAATAAATTCTCCTTGTAGCGGCTTCTTGATAAATACCCACATTACGAAAACTAACGAAATAGTATTTTAATGATTTTAATTCAACACATTTTCCTCCTTGAGGAAAATATTCTATTTTTACGTAAGATATATCAGGGAGACCGCTAAATGGACACACAGCACTAAATTCATCCGTCTCAGATTTGATGTATTGATCTGGGCTATCAAAATTAAACACTTCTAGCAAATCGGTTTCAATGTGTGATTCGTCAACATAATCAAACGTTTTTCCTTCAGCTTTAGCCATGATCTTCTCCTTCATATAAACAACCGGTAGAATCAGTTTCTTTTATTTCAATTCTCTTCAAATCAGGTAATGAGTCAATTAGTTTCCCCCAAATCCATTTACATAAGTTTTCGCTTGATGGATTAGTTAGTCCATCAAGTTCATTTAAGTACGCGTGATCGATCATCTTAAATATTGGAGAGAAAGCAGAATCAATCTCAGAAAAATCCATTACAAATCCTGTTTTCTCATTTACATCGCTACTTACGCTAATCTTTATCTTGAAAGAGTGGCCATGGACATTTTTACAAGGGTGCCCATCAGGCAAATTTGGCAAAGAACGAGCAGATTCAATATTAAATATTTTATATACTTCCATAGTTCAAATTAAGGTATTCCCATAGTTTTATGGGTTTGAAGACTAAGCTTCCAAAGGGGATGTTTCATAACAAATTCCTTAGATTTTTTTATCGCATTTTTTTGATTCTTGCCATCCATTGGTTGAATGAAAAAATGCTCAAATTCTAAATCTTCATACTTTTTTGGATTCATACCGTATTGAGGGTATACAATTTTTAACTCATTTCCCTTTTTAATTATAAGATTAGTTTTTGCTTTTGGACTAACGCAAACCCAATCAATGTTCTTGGGAGGGTTTATAGTGCCGTTTGTTTCAATTCCAATTTCAAATCCAGCGTCATGCATGTTCTGAATTAAGTCATCATCCATTTGCAATAGTGGTTCGCCGCCAGTACAAACAACATAAGGTTTAGAATTTTGATTTTCAGGCCAAAGGTTAAGGATAATACTTTTTATTTCTCTTACAGTATATTTACCACCATTTATACCATTAGTACCCACAAAATCTGTATCGCACCAAAAGCAGGTTGCAGTAGGGCGATCTTTTTCAAGACCTGTCCATAAATTGCATCCAGAAAAACGAACAAAAATAGACGGCCGCCCAGTATGAAATCCTTCTCCCTGCAATGTGTAGTATATTTCTTTTATTTTGTACATCAACCCTTAGGATAGCTTAGGGGATCAATAGCACCCGCTTCCTTAAAACCTTTTAACCTTATAAAACAGGCATCACATTCTCCACATGGGTTACCATCCTTATGAGGATCATAGCAGGTAGAAGTCATCCTATAATCAACGCCAAGTTGCAATCCCCTATTAATAATTTTAGACTTTGTCATGTTAATCAGTGGAGTATGAATTTTAAATGCATTACCTGAAACTCCTTCTTTTGTAGCAAGGTTTGCAGTTTTTTCAAACGACGCAATGTATTCTGGCCGGCAGTCTGGATACCCACTGTAATCGAGAGCATTCACTCCAATAAATATATCAAATGCTTGTAAGGTTTCAGCCCAAGCTAAAGCCAATGATAAAAAAATAGTATTTCTTGCTGGTACATAGGTAACTGGTATATCTGACATGTCTTTCTCGCTTCTACCTTTTGGTATGTCGATATTGTCAGTTAGAGCAGAGCCGCCAAATTGCGAAAGATCTATATCAACTAAGCTATGATTATTTACTTGATAGTGATCAATAATCTGTTTTGCTGCATCTATTTCAAACTTGTGTCGCTGGCCATAATTAAGGGTTAACGCTGCTATCTCAAATCCAGCATCTTTTGCTATTGCTATGCATGTTGTTGAATCAAGTCCTCCCGATAGAAGAACCACTGCTGTTTTACCCATGTTAAATATTACCTAGTTTTTAGCAAAATACTTATTTTAAAAATATGTCATATGGTTATTAAAAAACCATGTTCGTTTAAACTAATTTCTAAGTGACTATTACGGTAATAAGATTTAATAAATCATACATTTACACTTAAAATTAGCAGTAAAAATTAATCAAAAAATGAATGCAAATATTGTTACAAGTGTTCCTGGTCCTAAATCTTTAGAACTAAAAGAAAAACGAGAAAAAAGTGTGGCAAAAGGGCATGGTTCAGTGTGTGGAGTTTTTGTAAAAAAAGCTTTGGGCTCAAACTTAATTGATGTTGACGGAAACACTTTCATCGATTTCGCAGGTGGAATTGGGACTATGAATGTTGGGCACTCTCACCCTAAAGTAATCCAGGCAATGGAAAATCAATTACACCAATATACCCATCCTTGTTTTACCGTTGCTCCTTATGAACCATATGTAGATCTTGCAGCGCAACTTAGCAAAAAAGTACCAATTAAAGGTCATTGTAAATCCGTATTTTTTAATTCAGGAGCAGAAGCAGTAGAAAATGCTATCAAAATTAGTAAAGTTTACACTGGTAGATCCGATATTCTAGTATTCTCACATGCCTATCATGGTAGGACACAAATGACAATGTCGATGACTTATAAGGAAGATCCATATAAAAAAGGTTTTGGTCCGTTTATTGATAACATTCATCGCATTGAATTTCCAATTAAAGATTTTGATACTAAAGACTTAAATATAGATCCAAGGCGAATTGCATGTTTGGTAATCGAGCCTGTTGCAGGTGAGGGAGGGTTTATTCCAGTTGGGAAAAGTGCCATGCGACAAATAAGAGACTTCTGTAACTTATATGATATTATACTAGTAGCAGACGAGGTCCAAACTGGATTTGGTAGAACAGGAACATTGTTTGCAATGGAACAATTTGGTGTTGAGCCAGATTTATTTACTGTTGCAAAGTCAATTGCCGGAGGATTGCCCCTTAGCGGTGTTGTAGGTCGCTCTAAAATAATGGATGCTGCCCATGTTGGTGGGATAGGTGGGACATTTGGAGGAAATCCTATTTCATGCGCAGCTGCACTTGCTGTACTTAAAATAATGGATGAAGAAAAATTGCCACAGCGTGCAATAGAAATTGGATCTAAAGTAGTATCTGCAATTAATAAGCTTAAGGAAGAGGTTCAATGTATCAAATCAATTAGAGGATTGGGAGCAATGCAAGGAATTGAGATTGTAGATTACAATGGAGATCCAGATAAAGCTCGCGTATTAAAAATACATCAACACGCTCTGCAAAATGGCCTAGTAACAATCACTGCGGGTACATTTGGGAATGTTATTCGAACATTAATGCCTCTTACAATAAGTAATGCTGATCTAAATCAGAGTCTTGATATTCTTTGTAACGCTTTAAAAAATTCTTGAAAACTAAAAAGAGACGACCATTCAATAGAAATCACTAATCAATTATTTTAGTGTTTTTCTTCATCAAGAAATTTAGCGCCACAATTATTGCAAAACCTTGACCCCTTCTTTTGATACTTATCTTCACAGACTGCACATCTCATAAACCTCCTGTCTTCAGCAAAATGCATTGCTGAAGTGACGATTCCTGTTGGTACTGCGATTATTGAATAACCTAAGATCATAATCATCGCTGCAATGCTTTGTCCCAGACTTGTCTGAGGAGAAATATCTCCATAACCCACTGTAGTCAGTGTAACGATAGCCCAATAAATGCTTCGGGGTATACTAGTAAAACCAGATTTTTCTCCCTCTACCAAGTACATTATCGAACCGAGGATTACCACAAGGGTCATTACGTAAAATAAAAATACAAATATCTTCCTTTTGCTAGCGTACATAGCTTTTCTCAGCATTTCTGCTTCACCCATAAACTGAACTAATTTTAGGACTCGGAAAATACGAAGTACGCGTAACACTCTTATCACGGAAAAAATCTCAGCTCCTGGAAATAAAACGCTTAAGTAAGTAGGTATGAGTGCAAGTAGGTCGATAATACCGAAGAAGCTAAGGATGTAACTTTTTGGAATGCGTACACAATAAATCCTAAGAAAGTATTCAATAGTAAAAAATATAGTAAATGCCCATTCTAATAAGTAAAGCGTTACACCATATTTAACATTATATGCTTCAATACTGTCGAACATAACTAAAGCAATGCTAAGTAGAATACTGACGATCAGAACTATATCAAAAGCTTTGCCAGCTGGAGTTGTTGTTCCAAAAATAACCGATTTTATTTTTTCTTTTAACACGCTAATATTTAAAAATACTATTTATTGAGCTAAGATAGTAAAAATTGAGTAATGTACTTCTACTTATTCAATGATTGGTGTAAACATTTTGCCAATCTCAGTATTTCCATTTGCGCGATATCTTTGTCCTGTTTCTAAGTCTTCAATTATCCACTTGGTTGGACACTTAGTTTTTATGATGAGATTAATAGGCTTGACAAGTTCTGTTGCTTTTTCTCCATTTTTCAACACTCTGTGCTGTTTCATTTGATCACCTCAATTAAAAAGTTTATGTTTAGTGTTAGGGCAAAAATTAACTGAACCTTAGTTGGTAGCATGCTTAGCAGGTTGTATATAAAAGTACTGTTTATATTTGCCAAAAACTTTTTTTCTCCTTGATGGGTATACTTTTTTCATTGTTATTTCTCCGAGTTTATTTCGCCATACCCAAACACCAGAGGGATGCCCATTTTCAAAAAAACCTTCTACCGCTCGTTTTCCATTTCTATACCATTTCGTATATATGCCATCTAAAATATTTTTGTTAAATGTGTATCTCCATTCTCTTTGGCCATTTTTATAAAACAACGATGTAGTTCCTTCTAGAAGACCGTGTCTATAGTTTTCATCTAATCTTCTTTCGTTTGGATGCCACTCTATCCATCTACCATGCTTTTTACCATAAATGATCTTTCCCATTTTTACCTTTTTACCATTTGCATATGTGTAGACAATTCCATTGACTGGCTTATTTTCATTTTTTAGTTTATAAGTGCCATTATACTTTTCTAGCTGGTTGATCTCGTAATAGTATTGAGCACTTAAACAATCTAAGAGAAGTAAGTAAGTTAAATTTTTCAATATTGTAATCAATTGATACCCTACTTAGTTTTTAAAAAAACCTAAAATTCCTTGAAGTAGAACACATACCCCAACTATTAAGGGTATCAATAGTAACGACTTTAAAGATATGATAATTATTATGATTCCCAAGAGTATAAATAGAATGTGGACTGTTCTATACGTCATCTCATTATTTCATGATATTTGGAAATGAACAATGTAATCAGGTCTGTTTGTAAAGTGCAATTGCAAAGCTTATAAACACCAAGGCAAGAATAATTGCAATAATATTTAGGGGCTTTCTATTTTTTAATTCTTCTTTATCATATTCTTGCATAAAACCATTAGACATTAATTGAACCAAACCCCGGCGCCTTTTTTTCTTAGTCTTTCCCCGAGCATTTTCTCAATTTCTAATGCATCCATTCTTGTAGGAATAGGGTTGTATTTATCATAAATATCGGGTCTAAGCTTCAGTCCAAACTTTTTTGCGTACCTATTTGATCTATATCCTTCTTTGTGTTGCTCAAATCTTAGTGTTGGTTCCCTTACCGATTGGCCTACGTAAAAGCAACCGTTGCCTTTGATATAAAATGGGTTTTCAATTCTGAATTTTTGATATTTAGCAGCTTCTTCATCTAGTTCAATAACATAAACAAAATATTTTTTCATTCTATAATCTACTAATCCTTTTAATAACGATAAACAAAAACACTTGAATTTTAATTCCGGACTTTGTCTTGAATTAATGACTTTCTTGTCTCAATTTTTGAAACGATGATTTCAATTAAGCGATCTTCGCCTTTCTGAGGTCTATATCCTGATTTCAGATTGTGCCCAAACATTCGTGCAGTTAATTGCCAGAATCCTGCACTGAAAACATTCCTAAAATCTTTTATAATATTATACGAAGTTTTATTAGTCTCTCTGTCTATTAATTTTATTAAAATCCTTCCCTGATTTCTGGTAAGTCTTCTTATTTGATATCCATATCTTGATATTAGTTCTTCCTCAATTTTTGAAAAAACTTCTCTTTTTCTTTGATACCTTGTAAACCTTGAGTGTAAGTATAAACTATCTATTACGGGTTTATATTCTACTAGTAATTCTGATGCTCTTTTTGCATATGGATAGACTCTTTTTACATCTTTTTCAAGTCTACTATAATTTTTACGTAGCCTCTTTCTATTGCCTGCTATATAGATGGGACTCATTGATATTAATTCATTTTTCATAAAAAATACTTTTGGGACTTCATTTTTTGGTTGTTTGACCGTAATGTAACCTATTGAAGAAAAAGTAATTTGATCATCAGCTTGGAAGAGATGAAGATCACACACACCATTACTATCTGTGGTTGTGCCAACATTATTTTTGAATACATTCACGTCTGCAAGCGGCAAGCCTGATTGGGAATCACAAATTGTTATTGTTTGAGTGTTGATAAGTCCGATAAGGATAAAAAAAACGATCATGGTTAATTTATTTAAGTAGTAACTATCTATTTAGAATGTTCATCTGAAGAATCATGTAGATCAACTTTTTAATCAGGTTATTTTTCTCTAAGTTCTAAGAAAATCCTCTTTTTCCATTCCAGTTAGATTTTCAATGCCATTTATCAGCTTTAAAAGACCTCTTCCCACAATTAAAACTGTGGGCAAAAAAACTGCAACATAGCTTACCCATGTCATTGTTGAGACTTCTTTATTAAAGTTGGGTTCTCCAGGGTTCGAGGTGATGATTTGACTAGCTAAAATAAATTGAATGATTGAACTCGTAAAAAAACCTATTATTAAGTAAGCTCCCGCGTTATATGATAAATTATCAAGCGTTGATTTTTTATTATCAGACAAACTATTTCTGATTTTGTCAGTGTCAAAAATTATATCGTTTAGTAGAACTGAATTAAATATTGCTCTTTTGTATTTACTAATGCCCCAAAGTATCAATCCAATTATTAATGGTAGAGATCCTTCCTTAATTATTAACCAGTTCTTGGATAAGCCCAATTCTCCGCCGAATATTCCAATCCCGCCAGTTAGTAAGACATTTATAAAACCAATTATAGCTATAAAATTGATGTCTTTTTTTTGTTTGAGGTCATGAACGAAATAAATACATGGAAATAAAATGGCAATTAGAAACGTAATTGAATCATTATTAATGTTTAAAGCGTTTGTTTCAATATAATTTAGCCAGTCGCTGCCATTACGCAAGATAACTGCGGGTATTACAATATTTAACAATATATTAAAAATTGGGTTTTCTCTCTTTCTGGGCACTATTTTAACTACTCCTAAAAAGAATATGCAGCAAAATTCAAGATTTTAACTAGTGAGTCAACATGTTTTGAATCTAGTCGTTTAAAATTTTTAGTATTTCTGCCGTATTTCAAATAAACCGGCTGATNCTGAAAAAATTGCTCTAGCTCTTGTACTTTTGAATCAATACGCTCTCTGTACGATTCAATGGTAAAGTTTCGTTTTTTTATGAATGCTTTATTTGATTTTTTAACAAACCACTCCCATTTATCTCCTCTTGTATTGTACATCTCAATGAACTCATAATTTAGCGGTTCCTTTCTATTGTATAACCTAAACTCAATTTCTGTAAACTTATTTCTTTCACCTTCTAGAAGCCCGGTTGTGATAACTATAGGCAGAGCTTTTATTGAGCTTCTTTGGTACTTGTCTGTAAATCTAACAATTGAACCATTTTTGTTTTTTATTTTCACTACTTTTCCAGTTTTTGCTGCACTTGAATTTTCTGATAAGCTTGATGAGCAGCTAAAAATAATAAGACATGATATAAGGCATAGAAGCAATAGTTTAGGCATTGAGCTTAAATATGGTATTATATTCATAAATAAATTTAATTCTTAGGTATCAAAAACTGAAACTATGAACTACAAACAAACACGATAAAGATTTTAAACAGAGCAATTGTTATCTTACTACTCGAATTTTACCAATCATATTGATAATTATTTTCTCATGAATTTTCATCAAATCATTTGTTTTGAAATATTTTTAAAATTTATAACATTATTTGTTGCGATTAATTTTGAACATATTATATACTTTAAGGTCTCTTTTTTTTAAAAACTTTTAAAAAGAAGGTTAAAAAGAGGGAAATAAAAGATCAATTAAAAGTTGTTTTTTTACTAATCAACTTTATGAAAAGGCTCAAGGTTGGCGCTAGGAGCCTTTTCTTGTATATAAAACTAATTTATTGATTTAGTCAGCTTTTTTGAAAATTGGGGGCGATCGGTATCGACGGGATAAAAGATATGTAAGATTGCATGCGGAGGATAACAGTTCCCTCCTAAATCACCTGTTACAACTATATATGCCGATTACGGCTACATGGCTGCAGCATAGTTCTAGCGGCTCGTTCCAATTTAGATGCGTCTATGGTCTGAATTAGGAACGTCATTAACATGGACTAGTCCTAAAAATGTTTGCGATTTTAGGATGAAGTATTAGCAGACTTGTTTGTGTGTAATTTTGTCTCTGATATACGCATAAATGAAAACTTAATCAGAAGACTAAGCTTGTAGAGGTTTTACATACCTTTATTTCGGACGGGAGTTCGATTCTCCCCGCCTCCACATTAATTTTTATTATGCTTCAAAATTAAATTTTTGTCCTCGAATATATTTTTAATACAACTAAATTATTTATACACTATTAAGATAGCGATCAAACTTAAACCAAGAGAAAATGGCTAAAGCAAATTTAGACACTCACAAACTAAAGCCAGGCGATGATCATTATAAAGCATATGTTGGTCCACCAGATCAATATGACTTCATGGGAGCTACTCAATTTCGTTTACTATCTACTCTAGGTTTACGATCAAACCATCGCTTATTAGATGTTGGTTGTGGATCATTAAGAGCGGGGAGACTAATATTAAATTATTTAGATGAGCATAATTATTATGGTATTGAGCCCAACAAATGGTTAATTGAAGATGCAATTAGAAATGTAATTGGTGAGGATGTAGTTAAAATCAAAAAACCTAACTTTGATCATAATGACCAGTTTAATACTGATGTTTTCTCAAAACAATTTGATTTTATTGTTGCACAATCTATTTTTTCACACTCTAGTAGTGACATAATTAGGTCCGCATTAAATAACTTTAAGCATTCACTGAAAGATAGCGGGATTATAGTTGCTACTTTTGTTGAAGGGCTCACAAACTATAGCGGGGAAGGATGGATTTATCCAGGATGTGTGAGCTATCGTCGGTCAAAAATCATAGAGTTTGCAAAAAAAGCAGAACTCCTAATACTAAAACTACCATGGTATCACCCTCGTCAAACTTGGTATATAATGACTAAAACTAAAAATCGATTGCCTAATAAAAAAATGATGCGACATCTAAGTGGAGCAGTTTTATTTGAACCTGATTTTATAGAAAGCTGGAAATCAATTTACAAGTATAAAAGCATTGTAAGGCTGATTCATAATACATTTAGCCAAACTATTTTTAAACCTATCAAGAATATATTTCATAGGAAAAAACTGAACTAAATTATTCTCTCTCTTAACTGCTACATAGTTACTAAAAGCGGAGCCTAACATATGCATTTGGTGTAATTCCAAACATAGCAACCTCCGCGATTGATAGATTTGTGGTGTAGGGGTTATATCTTTTATGACTTATATTATTCTTATTGTATATATTGTAAATTGAGCAACCAAAATCAATATTTACTATTGAGTTCTGGATACTTTTAGAGATATTAACATCCATATGATGCGTGGAGGGTAATCTTCTTAAATTTCTATTACTAATCACACTTATGTCATATCCAGAACCAGGCTCTACATATACATTATCAATGTCTGTGAATACTCCGCCAGAACTAAAAACCCAGCTGATTGACATATTTAAATTCCATAACTTTGTCATTGCTATTGTTTTAAATTCGTTTGATTTATTTTGGTCAGCTAAAAATGAATCCCCATTATTAATTTCAGAAAACCTTTGTTTTGCCTTGTTATAGTGGTAAGCAAACCAACCATTAATTGGTCCTGTTTTTTTACGAATAATAACTTCTAAACCATTGCTAATTCCAGACCCAATTGATATCTCATCAACTATATTTTCATTGATAATAGCTGTTTTATAGGAATTATCGAACTGGAATAAATTATCTATGCTCCTCGAATAGATGCTAATTGAATGGCTGTAATTTTCGTTATCAAATGTTAAACCTAAATGCGAATTTATTGAAGATATTTCAGGTATATCCCTTGATGAAAATATCCACATATTTTGTGTTCCTCTTGTATCGGTTTTGTTTGAGACTATCTTATGTATGAATTGATGGTGTTTATCTACAGAGCACTCCAAGGATAGGAAAGACTGCATTTTATATTTTAGTGAAAATCTAGGCTCAAAAAAAAGCTTTCCTTTTGAGTCATAATGTGAAACTCTTATTCCAGTTGACAATCCTGTTTTACTATTCAGGTTCCACATATCCTGTATGTAAAATGCATGCAAGAAATCTCTTTGGACGATTTGACTATTGTTACTTGATGAACCGTCTTTATTCACGGTATTAAAAATGGAGGACAAATATGTTTCTTCAAATCCAGTTGATATTTTGTGATTGTCCCAAAATTTGAATTGATTAGAAAATTTTATTCTACGGTCGTAAAATCTATTTTTTTCATCAATAGAGCCTATAAGGGTATTTATATTTGCATTTACTAAAGAAAACTGTTCGGCGATATGGTCACTTCTAACTCCATAATATGAGATACTGAAGTTAGAATCATACATATGACTCCATTTTGAATAAAAATTTACTATCCCACCCAAATGATCAAGGTTAGTATTCTCATTAATACGTACACTGTCATTTCCCAGAATAGAGCTGAAACCAAAGTAATCTCTTGACTCTATTACAGAATCTTTTCCTTTAATTTGTGTTATGGTCATCCTATGCTTTGGGTTTAGCAAAAAGGAAACTCTGCTATTAACATCTTCATATGAAGATTTAATATCATATGTAGCGCTCTGACTATAGTTATTATCAGCAGTCTGCGTTAGTAAGTTAAATTTATTGTCTCCAGTAACATATCGCTGGATTGATGAATAAAGTCTAGAATATTTTCCTGATGGATTTGATTTTCTCAAATTAACTATGACGCTGCCTTTGCCAAGCAGAGGAACTTCTAAAGTTAGACCTTGACTCATAAAATTTGCATATAAAGCCCCATTTGCTCTGCTGTTATTGCCTGATCTACCAGATAGTTCAATAACACTTGATACTCTACCACCAAAATTAGATGGTACCCCTCCTTTATAGATTTGGACATCTTTTATGGCCTCTGAGGCAATTGCTGTAATAAATCCGAACATGTGCCCATCATGATAGAGTGGCATACCATCTAGCATGATTAGATTCTGTTCTGGAAGTCCACCTCTAATATATAGGTTAGAGGTGCCGCCTATACCTAGTGTGATACCTGGTAAATATTGCAATGAGCGAAATATATCTATTTCGCCAAGATTGGGTAATGTGGATATGTGCCTGGGAGAAAAAGATACTTGACCTGGTTTATTTGAGCGATCCATAAATTCTCTTAGGTGGCCTTTAATTGAAACCTCTTTTGAGCTAATAACTCTTGGGGACAAAGATACTAAAATCAAAGTATCTCCGTCTTCAGGGAATGATAGAAGCTCAGACTTTGTTTCATAACCAATATAAGAGACAGTTAAAGAACAAGATTTTGTATTTATTTGAGATATTGAAAATATTCCATCGTTGTTAGATATGTCACCAAGGTGAGTACCACTAATAAATACATTTGCATATGGTATCGGCTCACCTGTGACAGTGTCAACTGCTCTACCAGATATTGTGTAAACATCGTTATTTACAGGGACGTAGATCACATATTGTGAATTAAATTTTTTCCATTTTAGCGAAGTGGATGACAATATTAGTGATATCGACTTATCTGGGCTACAATTAAAGCAGGATTGAGTGATATTTTGATCTGGAATGCTATCAAGGAAAATTATTGGTAGATCATATTTTTCTATGATGTCTCCAATTGCGGTTTTTACGCTAATTTTATTGTACTGAAAGTCTAATGTGTCTTGGGCGTATAAATCAAACTGGATGCCCGAAAAAACTAACAGCAGGGATAATAATATGAAGCTCTTAAGTTTAAAAGATAGTACATAGATCACCGTTTAATTTAAACTCATGCTGAGTTAATAAAGAAATGGTGCGTAGCACAGTATTTAGGTTTGGTGCATCTATAATTCCTGTGACCGTTATTTTTCTGAGCTCTGGTTTTGAGAATTTGATTTTTATATTAAATCTGCGTTCAATTTCAGAGGATAATTCACTTAGAGTTGTTTTTTCGCAATAAAACTTTTTATTGATCCAGCCTGGGTAGTTGGAATAGGATTTTTGAGGAGTAAGGTCGATGTCTAAATCAGATTTCAAATGTATTAACTGACCTTTTAATAAATCGGTGCTGGTAATCTCATTAGAAACTGAAACCACACCGCTGTTCACTCCCAACTCAAAGCCATCTTCTCTTGATCTTACATTAAAAGATGTTCCGAAAACGGTAATGGTAGCATAATCTGTATTGACTATGAAAGGAAAATCGCCTTTTTTAATATCAAAATAGGCTTCCCCTTCTAAATCAATGGTTCGATTGGAAATATTAAATTTTTTGCTATACTTAATTTGGCTATCAGAATTTAATATAATTGTAGATCCATCTGGCAATTCTAAAGAATTATTCTCACCCATTCTTGCAGAGGCTATCTTGTAATTAAACTTTTCAGATACAAAGGTAAGAGCGAGCAGAGTTATCAGAGAAAATGTCGCGAGCCTACCTAAGCTGAATTTGGGCAAATTAAAAAGAAGTTTCTTATAGTCCCATGCCATTACAGATTGATGACGAGGTAAGTCACTTTTGATTATATCCATTTGCTGAGATAATCGATACCAGACTTTATTCTTATCGGGTATTGTGGGCACTCTGTAATTATGTTTGGCCTTTTGTATTAACTGTTCTATCTTGTCAATATTCATTTACGTCTTTAAATATTTTTAGCACATAATTAACGCGGAGAATTGTGATTTTACTCACAAATAATTTTCTAACTTCGCTCTTAAAATCTTTAAAGCCCGATAAATTTGATTTTCAACTGTTCTAATGCTCAAACCTAGTATTTTAGCTATTTCAGGATTAGTATATCCCTCCATACGACTAAGGATAAATATTGCACGACATCTTTCAGGAAGATCTTGGTTGATAATTTGATTGACTTTTTCTTGAAGCATATCAGCCTGATTTACAGATTCAGGGTCATCATAATGTGATTTTCCATATTCAGGGATTAAGTCTTTATGCCTATTTCTAACTTCAACATGTCGGAAGTGGTCGTAGCAGAGATTTGTTGCTATGCGAGCAATTAAGGAGAAGAAAGATTTTTTTGGAATTAAAGATGATCGTTTTTTCCATACCCTAAGGAATGTCTCCTGCGTTATATCTTCCGCTAAGTCACTATCTTGTAAACGGTAAGCAACAAAACGGAACAGCGTGTCATGGTAATTAGCGAATAGATTTTGAAATGCTTCTTTGTCAGAATTTTTGACTCTAAAGAGCAAATCTTTATCTTTTTTAGACATTTTAAATAATTAACCTAAATTTATTTTTCAGTTTACAATAATTTATTAGAATGAAAGAGTATCAAATATTCTTCTTACCCCATACTTTAAAAATTACGTGTGTAAATGGAAAAAATAGATAGAAATTGTTATTGATAGGCAACATGACAGGCCTTGTATTTTCACTAATCGCATATTTTACTAAAAAACCAATTAAGTTAGTTGATAAATATTTTTATAATGATTCTAGGTGCTCTCAAAATATTAGAAATAATTTTTCCGCTTATGAAATTCCTGGATTAAACAGATAATAAAGTTTAAACTTGAATCAGAGTATAAAGATAGGTAGACGTGCTGTTCGTTTTGAAATATTCATTCAAGCAATAAAAGCAATATGATTTTTTTAATCAAGGTAAAAAGAGTTTGCTTGATTACAACTATTTGTATGTTAGTTGGTTGCGCATCCTTTAAAGCACCTTTATATCCGGATATAATTTATAATGATAGGCAGCCCTTAATATCCGTTACGTATGAATATGGGGAAATACAATTGATTTTGCCGCTCAAATATGATGGAGCAATCCCTAAAAATATTTTATTTAAAGTTTATTCACAGGGGGATACCACACATCCGATAATATCCATACTACAAGAAGCACCAAAAGAGTTTCTCGCTTACCTTCCCCAAGGAGTTTTGGATATACGAGGCAAGACAAATTTGATTAAAATAATTCCCCAAGATAGCAACTTTGATCCTCTAAATGTACGTTTTAAAGGCATACAATTTGGTCGAATTTTACTTCCTACAAAGACCATCCGCATTGGGCAGTTAATTGTTTCAGGATATACAAGCCTAAATACCAATGATAGTATCATATCTGGCGTTGGTATATCTATGCAAAACTTTGACAATATCATTTATCAAACTAGTTCAAACGAATTTGGCTACTATCAAATAGCAGTCCCTGGTGAATATAGATTTGCGGATCATTTACGTTTAGTTGCTGGAGATAATTTGATTTTCAAACCTTTCAAAAGGAAACTAGATTTTCAGGAAAAAAGAAAAATTAAGTTAGATATTGCAATGGGGCCAAGTGAGGAGATGAAAGAGCCTCTCTACATGACAAATAAGGGTAATGTTCATTTCAGAGATGGACCTGATATTGGATCAAAAACTTTATTCTTACTAGAGCAGGGTGAGATCATTTCCGTCAGTAGAGTAACGCCAGGAGAATATTTTGGTTCGATCGAGGTTGAACTCGATAATGCTAAAAATATAAAAATGGAAGGATGGATAAATCGCTCTGATTTAAGGCTAGTTAATATGAAAAATATTTACAAATTGACGCATGGGGAATAAGGTTTTAAAAAATTTGAGTTTAATTTTCTTCTTTTTAAGTGCGCCATATATCTTTGCTCAAGTCAAACTCGATATCAATACAATTCCGAAGAGAGTCGAAGTTTACTTGGACGGTGTAAAGCTGGGAACTTCCCCAATAAGAAACGAACGTATCTTACCTGGTGTACATAAATTTGAAATGAAAAAGAATGGCTATGCACCCATAACATATGATGTTTTAGTTAATTCCGCCCAGGCTATTGAATTAGATTTTTTCATGAACCCAATTTATGAATGCAAGTTCGTAACAGAAGAAAAAAGCTTAGTTTTTGAATTAAACGGTGAGCATCAATGGGATGCTCAATCAATAAGATTGAGATTAGAGGCGGGGAATCATGAATTAAGGGTCTTTAAGATTGGAGAGATTATTGATGAACAAACTATTCTTGTTGATCAGCCAAAAAAATATAATTACTTATTAAAAAAATCTCTGAATTCAAAGTAATTAACTTGAAACATATTTTCACCACATTCTTTTCAGTTTTTTATGCAGTATGGGCCATAGACGAAAATAGAACGTATTTAGTTATAAATAAATTTAGTGAGCCCATATCCGGAATTGATGAATCTTTAACCCAAAATTTTGGACAGGCCTCGTTTAATTTTCAGACCCACGTCCCTGATATATTTCAAGATATTAAAATTGAACTAAATCCTGCTGGAAGGTATATAGAAAAAATTAAAGATCTAGGTGAAAACTATAATGTTGATTATGTCGTATATAATAATATTAAATATGAGGGTGATAAGCTTGTTATTGAGGGATTATTTTTTAATACTCTATCTGGAGGTTTAATAAGCAGAAGAATGATTAATGTTACTAATTATGAAGATAGAATTTTTAATGAATTGAATCTATGGGTTGGCAAAATTTTGACGGAAATACAAAATGAGTGGGAGCAAAAAAGAAAATCTGTTTTATTTTTAGATCCAGAAAAAATAAAATATGATAAAACACCTTTCGGAGCGGCTTTAAGAAGCTTTGTAGTACCAGGCTGGGGGCAGATGTATTCTGGCAACATATTATCAGCAGGTGTTTGGGGGGGAATAGAATTTTTTCTGGTATCGGCTTTTATCTTTAGTTATAGTAATTATGATAAATCAGCAAAGAGCTTCTTAAATAACTCTGATCTTTACAATAAAACAGATGATGAAAAAAAAGTTTCATTTTATAGAAACGCAGCGGAATTAGATTGGAGTAATCACGTTCTCTACAGTAAGATGGCCATTGCGCTTGCTGGTACATCATTGATAGGGTGGATATCAAACACCATACATGCATGGGTTTTCGGTCCTAGGCCATATACAAATATATACCAAAAAGGGAGAGCGACAAGCGTATCTCCTACAAGATAAACCGTGGTGCAAAAAAACAACTGTAAAATATTTTTTCTTATATTATTTACTTCATGCACCATATATGATAAGATATTTGATAATCCTGTAGATTTTAAAGCTAATCAGGAAAGGGGTATCGGTGCTCCAACATTTGTATTTTATCCAAAAACACAAACTGTATCACAAACAGATTCAGTTTTAATTGGTTCTTACATAGTCTTTGAAAAAGATTCAACAGAACCCTTTTCCGGAGTACACGTACAAATAACGTTCCCTGATGATATGTTAAAATTAGATACAATAATACCAGGGCTATTTATCACTGACACTAATCAATCTATACCATTGTTCACATATACATATGATGGTTCTAGTCAGGTTGATATTTACACATACTTTTTGGATACGTTAAAAAAAGAGGTCGAGGGTACAGGGCATTTGGCTGATATAATTCTAAGCCCCTTAAGTTCCGGAATTGACAGTATACACTACAATTTAGAAAATTGCAGAATCATTGATTATGAGGAAAATCAAATCAATGTGAATGGCGATAGAGGTGCTGAAATAGTAGTCCAATGAAAATTAAGATTATATTTTTGTGCGTAACAACGCACGTATTCAGCCAAGAATTGTTGAATGAGACCTTCGACAATGTCTCTAGTTTCCCATACAATGGGTGGGAGTTTATACCAGACCCATCTCAATATCCGCCAAATACAGGTGAGTGGAGAATTTCTACTTGGTCTACTAGCTTTAATACAACTCCCCCTGCGCCAACTTATTATTGGGGGCCAGCTCAATCTGGCACTAACGATAATCCGTATAGTGGTCATTATATGTATTCGCCCATCATAAACGTTGGCGACACAACAAATGTAATAGTAAGGTTCCAAATAGCTCTCGACGGGTTTCCTTCAGATGTGCATTATAATGGTATGAATATTGAGTATAACAGCGATGGTACAAACTGGATAAGAGTTTTAAANTATGAAATAAGTAGTGGCAGCGGAGATCAAGTTGATATATTTCCAAGAACGGAATCTTTCTATGCTACAATGGGACAAACATTACAAATTAGATGGGAAACATATGGATCGAATTCCTATTATATTGATAATTGGCATGTGGATAATGTGAGAGTTGATGTTGTCCAATCTATTGCCGAAGCATCAATATTTTCTAGCAATGAAGATCCACAAAAAGCTATACCTGGAGATACAATATCATTAGCTTTTCAATTACCAAATGATCCAGATCCTGGTTCACCCTTTGTGCTCATCAATTCAAGCGAAGTAGAACTGAGCAATATTCTAAACGATTATACAGCGACGTATATTGTTCCTGATGATGCAACTGATGGTCCAATTTCGTTCGTAATTGATTTTACATCAGATGGTATATCCGGCCCAACATGTAGAAAGACTACAGATAATAGTAATGTCCTCATTGATGTAACTGGCCCGGTTTCTCCAGTCATAACAGATAATGTATTATCATTAGGCACAGATGGTGCAGTGGGAATCTGGAGTTCCTCTGACGATCAGGTTCAAGTAGATGTGATGGTACCCAGTGATACTACAGTCATTGCATTCGAATACGAGACAGGAAACTCTATCTCATTTAATGGGACTACAGGATATGTCAACATACCAATACGTGATGAGTATCGTGTTGACTATAATTTTACTTTTGAAGCTTATATCAATGTGAGAAGTTCAGAAAATTTTGAGGGTTTTCTTGATTTTGGCAATTATGATGAAGGTACAAATCAATATGGCTTTGGAGCATTTTTGTATTCAGGTGGTTGGCGATTTTACCTTAGAACTGAGCAATCAGCATTCAGTGATATTCAGCACGTAGTTGCTTCTGCACCTGTTGATACATGGGCTCATTTTGCTGTAACCTTTGGAAATGGTACTTTAAAGCTTTACAGGGATGGAATTCTTGTTGACTCGAGAGGTGGTTATAGTGGGCCCGTAGACTGGAGTGGGTTTTCAGGCGATTTAACCCTTGGTCGCTTCGATTATGACGAAGGCCAATACCGTTATTTTGACGGATTAATAGATGAAGTTAGATTTTGGAATGTAACCAAAAGTGAAAACCAGATTAAAGCCTATAAGACTATTGATTTAACAGGTCAAGAAGCAGGGCTAATAGGATATTGGAAATTTGACGAATCAGCTGGCTTAGTTTCTAGTGACCTAACAACAACAAATAATTCTGCAAATATTATCAATGCCAGTTTTGTTCAGGATTCTGAATTTAGATTTCAAGAAGAAGTCCTAAACACAAACGCAATAATAGGGTCAAAATTTCAGATATTATCTAAGATATTAGGCAATGATAGTTTTACACTGATTGGCGATAAAATAGAGATAGTAGAGATTCCACCTAGTCCAGGCATATTGACTCTTACAGCAATTGGAGATTCATTTGAAACAATACCAGAATTTGCTCATTCTGCAACTGCAGAATTTTCTGCAAGACTTTTCGATGAGGCTGGTAATTTTGCAGATGGCAATACAAGTACTACTACATTAGAAATTGACATAGAAACAGAAGCTCCCACGCTTGTTAGTTTTGAGTCGGATAACACATTCTCTCATTTAGCAAAAACGGGAGATACAATAACTATATTATTAACCTACCCAGAAGATGTTAACTTGCCAGAGATAACTATAGATGGAAACAGTTCTTCCGAGTCAGTTTTATCAGCAAGGCAGTTTCAATCAAAGTATACTTTTAATGGAACCGAGCCAGAGGGACTGATAAATACTTTACAATCTTCTGCTACCGACTATCTTGGCAATAGCGGAGTTTATAATGGAGGATTAGTTGGTAGCGAAGCTTCAGCCGTAAGGTATGACAGGACAAAACCAGAGCTGGATGACGTGTCAATTTTTTCCGGCAACAATAATAATAAATGGGCTACGGTGGGCGATACAGTAATGATTTCGATAACAGGGTCTGAAGCTATCTTAGACAAAGAAGCTACAATTCAGGGGCAACAAGCAGAAATGACAGTCATTGACAGTTCGATATTTAAGGCCAGCTATAAATTTCTAGATTCAGATAACGAGGGTCTTGTCAACTTTAACATCAGCTTTTCTGATTCTTCAGGCAATGATGGTATTAATGTTATAAACACAACCGATCAGAGTTGGGTTGTTTTTGACAAAACCCCTCCTGAGGATTTTATAACCGGAACTGTATCAGCTTCAGGGGGGAATCAAATAATTGACACATGGAATTCAACAAATACAAATGTTGATATCTCAATACCCATTGCAGGGAATGATACCACATTAATCAAAGGAAAGATTCAGATTCTAGCGAGAGTAGCTTTAAATGACTGGGAGATAGTTGGGGGATTATTTGAGATTGATCAAAGCGATGTTGGTAGTGATAGAGTTGTAACAATAACAGGCTCTGATATTGAATCTATAACTGGGTTTGCGGAGGAAGACACGATAAAATTTAAGGCAATACTCTTTGACAGACCCGGTAACCAAAAGTATGGAGATGCTAGTACAAGTCAACTCGTAATAGATCAAATACCCCCAACCATTTCTTTAATACATATTCATTCAAGCAATGATGATTCAACCAAGGCAAAAGTTGGTGATCAGATAAAGATCAGTTTTACAGCTGATGAATTGATCAGTGCGCCAGTTGTTAATATATCAAATAATGAGGCTACACTTTCTAACCCAGAAAGTTTTATATGGGAGGCGATATATGTGATGAGTTCAGATGATTCAGAGGGAATCATTCCTTTTGAAATAGAGGACTTTATAGATACAAGAGGCAACCCTGCGGCGGGAGCGAATTCAACCTATGATGGAAGCAGGGTTTTATTTGATAAGACAAAACCGGAGTTGACACAAGTTGAACTCGTTACAAATAATGATTGGAATGAAAATTGGGCCAAGAGCGGTGAAAAGGGCCTAATAAATATTAGTTCTTCAGAGGATTTGTTGACACTTGATCTCACCATCAATAGTAATAATGTTGCAGAGAACTGGGTAGACCCCAGAACTATAAACCATGAATATATATTTTCTGATCTAGATGAAGAAGGTGTCGTGGTCTTTGAGTTAGTTTTCTCAGATTCAGCTGGAAATGATGGAGATATAGTGGTATCCACAACAAATGATAGCTATATAATTTTTGACAAAACTGCTCCTGAAGATTTTACATTGGGAACAGTTAGTTCAAAAGGGGGTAACGAGGTAGCGTCATTCTGGAATTCAACAAATACAGAGCTGAGTGTAACAGTACCAATAGACAGTGATACGACATTAAATAATGGTAGAGTCCAGATCTTAGTTAAAATTGGAGAAAGAGAATTTGAAGAATTAGGAGAACAATTTATTATAGAATCTGATGAAGTTGGTTTAAGCAAGATAATTTCTTTTGAAGAGAATACAATAAGATCAATTACTGGTTTTGATCAGGGAGCGATCATTACAACAAGTGCAATTGTTTTCGACATTCCAGGTAATCAAAAAAATGGATTGGAAAGCGAGAATTTGATTACAATTGAAGAAGTTTCACCAAACATAACGCATGTTTCTTACAAATCAGACTTTTCTGACACTACTCTAGCTACAGTGGGAAACCAAATCACTGTTACAATAAAAACTGATGAGGCTATTCAAGAACCGTCAGTATTAACCTTTGGTAATAGTACAAATATCAATTTTGAAGGTGGGAACAAGTGGAGCAGTACTTATACTTTACAGGAGCAAGACCCAGAAGGAGTGGTGTTTTTTCAAATAAATGAAATATTAGATGTAGCCGGGAACCCAAAAGAAGGTACATCTACGACTACTGACGGCTCTGTTATTGTTTTTGATAATACTCGTCCAACTTTAGATCTAGTAAGAATTATATCTAATAATTCTGATTCAACATGGGCAAAAGTAGGTGACAGCATATTAGTAACATTCATAGGAAGTGAATTATTAACGCAACAGTCAGTAACTGTGTCTAATCAGACAGCAGACGTCTCTGATTTAGGATCTGAAAAATATGTTGCTGTGTATGAAATGAAAAATGAGGATCCCGAGGGGCAGGTAAACTTCCAAATAATTGTCACAGATTCTGTAGGATTAGAAAGTCAAGTTGTTTCAGAAACTAGTAATTCTTCAACGGTTATTTTTGATAAAACCTTACCACTATTGAATGAGGTTAGTATATTATCTACTAATAGCAATAATTCATCTATTGCAGTAACCGGAGATGACGTTATTTTATCATTCACTTCTACTGAACCGTTACTTTATGATTCACTGGTAGTAACAATTGCTGGTGAACCAGCTGTGTTAGCTCAGGAGGGGGATATTTTTAAGGGGACATTAAATTTAAGTGGGAATGAGCCGGGTGGCATTATATCGTACACCATAGATTTTAAAGACAGGGCATCAAATTCAGGTATTCAAGTAGTATCCACCACGGATGACAGTTATGTTAATCATGATATTATTCCTCCAGAATTAATGGCGGTAACTATTTATTCTAGTAATGACGATACCACATGGGCTAAGGAAGGTGATACTGTTTATATAAAATTTAATGCTAACGAACCATTAGACAATTTGGATATAATTATTTCTGGAACAGACTCTGATTATACCGATGACGGTGCCGCTTTTTACACTGGATTTCGCGTATTAAATGAAAATGATGATGAAGGTCCTATCAGCTTTAATATTGAATATACTGACTTAGGTGGAGCAACTGGTCCGAGTGCTAACTCCTCAACGGATCAGAGTTACGTAAAATACGACAGAACATTTCCTGTTCTGACTAATATTAGAATGAAATCAACTAATTCTATGGTAGATTCAGCAGGAATCGGGGATTTAGACTCATTATTTTTTACCGCCTCGGAACCACAACGAAACTTAGAGGTGCAAATACTCAGTTCTAGTGTTGAATATGAACAAAATGGCCTTCAGTTTTATAGTATTTACGAACTGGCTGAGGACGACCCAGACGGATATATTACTTTCTCCATTACGCTTATAGACTCTGCAGGCAATAGCACTGGACAGGTGATTGGAACTGATGATGGTTCATCAGTTTGGTATGATGGTACAGTCCCAACAATGAGCCCAGTTTCTTTTCATTCGACTAATGTGAATAATGACGGCGTGGCAGTCCTAGGCGATACTCTCATTTTAGATTTCACATCAAGTGAATCACTTAGCAATATATCAGTATCAATTGCTGGTATTGTTTCAGAAATAAATCTTTTAGATGGATTTTTACCGACATATCAATCTAAACGGATTTTAGATGGAAGTGAAGATGAAGGCGTTATCCCTTTTCGAATAATTTTTTCTGATCTTGTGGGAAATGATGGAGGTGCCATTATAACCACGACAGATGGCACTAGTATTCTTTTTGATATGACCCCTCCTGCTCAATTCACCTTGGATTCTTCTTATTCCTCTGGCGGTAATATAATACCTGGGTATTGGAACTCATCTAGTGATAGCATATTCCTCAGCGTATCGTTGCCTTTAGATGATCAATCCTTGGTTGGGGGTAGATTGCAGCCAAGGGTAAATTTTGGTAATACAGATTATGTTGACCTTGGAGATCCAATTGAAATTACAAGTATACCAATTGATGGTTCATTAACGCTAGGAATCGATGAAAACACATTTGAATCTATTCAGGAATATTCTGAAAATATTGATGTGATATTCACCGTGTCAATATCAGATAGGGCAGGTAATGTGACAATGGGAAACAGTGATAACAGGATTATACATATAGATGAAGTTTTACCAGTACTCACAAATTTAAGTATTGGTTCAAACAATGTTTTTGGAAACAAGTGGGCAACCAAATCAGATGCAATTACAATATCATTTAGATCGAGTGAGGGATTGAATTCACCAATTTCTATTATATCTAGTGATTCGGTTGTTCAAACATTTAGTGAGGATGGTACTGAATGGAGTGGGATTTATACTGTGAAAGAACAAGATAGTGATGGCTTAGTCGATTACAGCGTAACTTTTGCTGATTCTGCTGGTAATATCGGTAGTCAGGTTACTGAAACAACAGATGGAACAAAAATTATAATTGATAATACTCCACCTGAAATAAAAAACCTTAGGGAGGGAGCTAATGAATTGGATATCCCATATTATAACATTGCAGACTCGATAACTTTATATTGGCAACATGAAGATACCACATCGGGGATACGCGAGTCCTATTATGGATTAGGGTCAGATTCAAACAATGCTAATATTAATGACTGGGCGTCTGTGGCAGATGATAATTATGGTGGATGGAATAATTTAAGCCTATCGAATAATTCTAAATATTTTGGCGGAGCATTCACAAGGGACTCCGTTGGTAATTACTCAGATACTATTTGGGGAGATGGTATCACGATTGATACTGAGATGCCTGATACAGGATCGATAATTGATGGTTACTGGTTAATAGATTTAGACCAAACTCCAGATTCTACAAGACTTAGTTATAGATGGTCTGAATTTTCTGATAATGTTGGTATTGATTATTACCAGTTGGCTATCGGCACATATGAAGATTCCACTGATATTCTTAGTTGGACTAGGACCGACAGCACGGACAGTCTAACTATCCGGGGCTTGTCCTTGCAAAAAAATATTTTATATAATACCTATATTAAAGCAGTTGACTTAGCGAGTAATAAATCTCATGTCCAAAAAACAGATGGGATCTACTTTGATAATTCAGTTCCAAGTATCAATGCAATTAATCCAGATTTTTTTGCTGATACTTCTGATTTTCTCTCCGTCCTATATACAGATACAATAAAAATAAAATTTAATAGGCCACTTTATAGTTATAAGATAGAGGCAAAATCAAGGCTACAAGATGATCTTTTTTATGATCATAGTTATGATGATTCTCTGATTACGATTATTCTTGGCAACGTTCTTACAAGTTTGGATACTGTGTTAGTTGTTCTTGACAGTGCCATTGCATACAATACTTTGCAAATGAATGATACTATTCGCTTTTATTCACAACTCTGGGGTGATTTGAATTACGACTACGATTTAACTGTCGAGGATATATTGATTTTTAATAAAAAGTGGCCTTTGGTTGATCTTGGGCCGTTTGAGAATGAACCACCCTATGTTCGTCCTACACCTGATGGAAATAGTGATTTAACTGACTTATCAGCTTTTGCAAAAATGTGGCAGTGGAGGTACTTTAACCTTTCTTTCGATACAACTAGATCATTAATTCGTTCAAAAAGTTCGCTAGATATTACTGGTAAGGGATCTTGCCTCTTAATACCTACTCCAAAATTATCATCAATGGGTGAGTTGCTAATTGGTGATACGGATATTAACCTTAAAGAATCATATGTTTCAAATTTTAGTAATGAAGGCTTTATTTTTAAAGCTTATGACCCCTCAAATGGAATTGTTCAATTTTCATTTGCTAATGATAATGGTATTGACTCAGCTATAGCTATATATGTACCTAAAAATGCATCCGATCAGTTCTCAGGAACAATCCAGTACCACTTCTTTGATTCATATGGAAAAGTTTTGTTGGAAGGTGTTTCACACCTAAATGTTAATTTCCTACCTGAAAAATTTCAGGTATATAAAAATTATCCTAACCCATTCAACCCTGTAACTTTTATTGAGTACGACCTTCCTAACACAAGGAGTGTGGGTATCACAGTAATTGATATACTTGGAAGAACAGTTAAACATAACGTTTTCAAAAACCTAAAACCAGGACGACATACCTACACATGGAATGGTATTGGTGATTTAGGTCATGAGGCTAGTGCAGGAGTTTACTTTTTATATATTCAAGCTGGTCAGGAGGTAAGTGTACAAAAGATGTTGTTGCTAAAATAATCATTAGATCAATGGTTTTATAATAGACAAAACCCCATTTATTACAAATTGTACAGCAATTACCAAAAGAATTAAACCCATTAGTCTTTGTATAATTCTCATAACTGAAGTACCTAACAAATCTATTAGTACGGTACCATTTCTCAATATAATGTAAACAATTGATAATACAATTGTAATAGCAAATCCTAATGTTGCGTAGCTATATATCTGGGGGGTCTGGCTAGATAATAGCATGGTAGCAGTTATCGCTCCTGGACCAGCTATTAAAGGTATGCCAATTGGACTTATCGCAATATCATCACTTTCTTGTGATTCTTCTTGTTCAGCAGGTGTAGTTCGCGACCTACCTATTCTTGCCTCGAGCATTTTCAAACCATTTCTAAAAAATAAGATCCCTCCCATTATTTGAAATGCCTCAATTGTAATTCCAAAAAAGGTAAAAATAAGGGAGCCAAGTAGTGAAAATAAAATAAGCGTAAAAAAGGCAGTGAAAGAACCCTTTTTTGCAATCTTAATTTTTTCCTCTTCAGTAAACCTTCCGGTCATTACAACCAGTAAAGGTGCAATTCCAATTGGGTTTGTAAGAGTGAATAATGTTGTGAGACAGAGTGCAAAAAATTGTAGTTCTGATTGAATGAAATCAATCATTACATTTTTTCTGGTGCAGAGATACCTAAAATACTGAAACCATTACCTAGTACTACTTTGACGGCTTTGACTAAATTCAGCCTTGCTCGTGTTATTTTATGATTATCGTTGATTACTCTACATTTACTATAAAACTTATGAAAATAAGTGGCGAGTTGTTGAAGGTAATTTGCAATGATTTGAGGCTCTAAACTTTTGTATGCATTATCAATAAATTCTGGAAATCTTGTCATATACTTAATCAATACTATTTCAGATGTTTCATCTAAAAGGGAAGGGTCATAATCTTCATTAATTGGTAATTTTAGATCTTGTACACGTTTGATTATATTACAAATTCTAGCATAAGCGTATTGCAAATAAAAAACTGGATTTTTGTCTGATTGGTCACTTGCAAGATTCAGATCAAAATCCAGGTGGGTATTCATACTTCGCATTAAGAAAAAGTATCGAACCACATCTGCACCCACCTCACCAACTAGCTCGTCAAGAGTTATAAAATCAGCTTTTCGCGTAGACATTTTGATTTTTTTACCATTTTGTAACAATGTAACAAATTGATAAATGAGAACTTTGATGTGGTCGGTTTTGTAACCTAGGGATTTCAGAGCCATAATTATATCGGGGTACGTGTCTGTATGATCTGCACCAAACACATCGACTATAAGGTCATAGCCTCTTTTGACTTTATTGATATGGTATGTAGTATCAGGAACCCTGTATGTTGGCTCTCCAGTACTTTTTATAAAAACACGATCTTGGTCAATACCGAGAGATGACGTTTGAAACCAGGTTGCTCCGTCCTTATAGTAAACTAGTTCCTTTTTTTCAAGCTCTTCTAAAAGATGTTTTATATCTCCATTATCGTAGAACATTTTTTCATTTATAAAACTATCAAACTTAACACCTAGTCTTCTTAATGATGTTTTAATTTGATCAAAAATTATTTTCTCTGTTTTTTTTCTGAAGATTGGTGAACCCTTACTCAGGTCTTTACCATCCTCTTCTAGTATATACTTTGCAATGTCTTTTAGATAATCTCCTTTATAACCTTCCTCAGGGAATGGAATATTTTTCCCTAAAAGATTGAAATATAATACTTCTACTGATTGCGCCAAGACTCTCATTTGTCTTCCTGCATCATTAAAATAATATTCTCTTGTCACATCATAACCTTGCCACTCTAAAATGTTCGATACAACATCCCCCAATATTGCGTTGCGACCATGCCCAACTGTAAGGGGTCCAGTGGGATTCGCACTCACAAATTCAACATTTGCATTTTTGCCAATGCCATCTGCACCTTTGCCATAATTATCTGAGGCCTCAATGATAATAGAAATTTGGGATTGCAAATATTTATTAGATATTTTAAAGTTTATGAATCCTGGTTTGCTAACAGACACTGCATCAATATTATTTAATTTAGCTTTTTTTAGTTCACTAAAAATCATATGTGCTATTTCAATTGGAGGAACTTTTAAATCTTTAGACAATACCAGTGCAACATTGGTACTAAGGTCACCAAACCCATTAATTTTAGGCGGTGCCAACATAATATCTTTAATCGGATAGGATAATGAAATTAAAACTTTTTTAATTTCATTCTTTAATTCTGATTTAATTTGTTGCATTTGTTAATCTCATTATAGGTGCGTCTGCCCACAGTCTTTCGATGCCGTAGTATTCACGTTCATTTTTCTTGAAAATGTGAATAACAACATCAAAATAGTCCAACAAGATCCAGTTTCGATTCTCGTATCCCTCTAGGTGTTTGGGTTTTTTTGTAGTCCCTTTCCTGATATGATCTGCGATTGCTTTTACCTGTGGGTCTGAATCTCCATGGCATATTAAAAAATAATCTGTGATGGAAGAAATGCCTCTCAAGTCCAGTATTACAAGATGTTTCGCCTTTTTTTCTTTAGCAAGATCGATGATTTCTTTTAGAAGGGGTTGATCATCAATAAAACCCTTATTGGATGCAATCATGGGAATTTACTTTGAAATATAATCAAAGACCTTGCTGTAGGTATCTATATCTTTTCCAATAATTACAGTAACGTCCACACCAAGGGTTTCGTCAGGCACATGAGAAATGATAGTTTTATCATTCAACGGCACTCCAAAAGATTCACAAATCAATGCGATACCCTCAATCTTCTCATTTCTTCCAATTATTTGTGTTTTAGGATGTTCATGACTATCAGCATTTGCTGCTTTCACAACATCTACTTGATGCTCCAGGAGTAAAAAATCTGCGGTTTTTGCCGCTACACCTTTAATTCCGCACCCATTTAGAATTTCTACTTTTACTTTATGTATTGGTTTCTTTTTGTAAACACTCGCTGCTAGCTCTCTTGGAGATTTTTGCTCTGGGAAGTTGACATCGATAGGTACGCCATTGTAGGCATTATTCTGTGAGAAGGAATAAATAAAACCAAGTAATAAAACTCCTGCAATTCCTATTGCAACATTTAAAGTGATATGTTGCTGATTTTGCTTTTTCTGTTTTTTACTTAATTTTCTTGGAGACACTTATTCTGTACGACCAATGTTAAATGGTGAAAAATTTTGATACTGTTGTTGCTGAGGTGACTTAATGACCTGAACTTTCAAAAAGGAATTTTTGGTTGGTTGAAAAATTAATCCAGCATTGTATCCTATATCCAAACCTGGTATGAACTTTTGACTTTGGAAAGCTAACGGATTGTTATAAATAGTTATATCAGCGTTTAATTTCAAATTTTTCATTGGACTGTATGACATCTGATTTGAAAAGCTAAGCAATGAAAAAGACTCCACACCTGTTGTGATCATTGACATGTTAAAAGATTGATTCATTTCAAATTTATCTAAATCAAAGATACTAAAGTATTGACCTGAATCAAGATCACCATTTAGATTAGATGGGACTCTTTTCAAAGGGACCTCTGATCGAAACTGTCCGTAGCTCAAGTTAAATAAAATTATAAAAGTGAATAAAATGGTTTTTTTTGAGCGCATTATTTGTTGATTAATTTAACATACATTGGGTTTTTGAAAAATAGAAGAGAACAAAATTTTATTAATTATAATAAGAGTCAATGACTGCGCCACCTAAACATATCTCTTGATCATATAGAACAACCGACTGACCGGGTGTTAATCCAAAACATGGTTCTTCAAACTCTAAATTTATTCTGTTGTTATCTAAACCTATTATGGTACAAGATTTATCTTTAGACCTGTAACGAACCTTTGCACTTAAACTCTCCTTTGATGGAGGATAACCTGCTATCCAATTCAACTCAGAGCATCGTACATACCTATGGTACAGAGCACTATTGCTGCGACCTTGGCAAACAATCAGTTCATTATTTGTTAAATCTTTGCCTACTACATACCATGGTTCTGATATTTTTGAAAAACCACCTCCGATACCAAGTCCTTTACGTTGTCCAATCGTATAGTACATTAATCCGTCATGTTTACCGACAAAATCTCCACTCGTAGTTTTCATCGAGCCAGGCTTAAAGGGCAGATATCGCTTTATAAAATCTTTAAAATTTCTTTTTCCTATGAAGCAAATTCCTACGCTATCTTTTTTATTATAATTATAAAAACCAAGTTTTTCAGCTTTCAGCCTAACTTTTTCTTTGGTAAGATTCCCGAGTGGGAAAATAGAATCTGAAATTTGGTTTTGATTTAGTCCATAGAGGAAATAGCTCTGGTCCTTTTTCTCATCAAAGCCTTTTTTTAGTATGACTTTTTTTCCTTCCCGAGCTCTGCGTACATAATGTCCTGTTGCTATTTTTGAAGCACCCAATTCTAGTGCGTAGTTTAAAAACTCCTTAAATTTTATCTCAGTATTGCACAAAATGTCTGGGTTTGGCGTTCGACCTTTTTTATGCTCTTCTAAAAAACTTTCAAAAACGCGATCCCAATATTCTTTTGTAAAATTTACAGAGTGCAATCTAATATTTAATCTGTCACAAACTTGTAAGGCATCATTATAGTCACTTACGGATGTGCAAAATTCTGATTCATCTTCCCAGTTTTTCATGAAAACAGCTTCCACCTCATAACCTTTTTCTAGAAGTATGGAAGCGGCTACTGCACTATCCACCCCACCGCTCATTCCTATGATAACTTTATCCATTTCAATTTAAGATATGTTTTAGTTGCCCTATAAGGTAGTCAATCTCCTCCTTTGTATTAAAGGCGCCAAAACTAAACCTTAATGATGATAAGTTTAAATCATCTTTTAAACCTAATGCAGAGAGCACAGGGGAAAGTTTAACTATACCAGATCCGCATGCTGAGCCGCTGGATACGGCAATATCTGCCCTGTCGAGTGCAGCCATCATCATGTTAGATTTACGACCAGGAAATGAAACATTGATTAAACCAGGAACTTTTTTCTTTTGATTACCATTAAAGATTATGTTCGATGTAATTTTCTTGAGTCGATCCTTAAAATATGTTTCAAGATTATTCAATAATTTTTTATGGTCACTTAAGGAGGAGCAAGCTAATGTACATGCAAGTCCCATTCCCGCAATAAGAGCAACACTTTCTGTACCAGCACGAAGACCCCTCTCTTGCCCGCCCCCTAAAATAAGCGGATTCAACTTTTTAGGATTTCTTACATATAAAGCTCCAACGCCTTTTGGACCGTAAAATTTATGTGCAGATAAAGTCAAAAAATCAACATCAAGCTTTGAAACATTCAACTCCATTTTACCCATGCATTGAACCGCATCAGTATGCACCATAATTCTTTTCTTTTTCGCAATCTTAACCACTTCAGTTAACGGCTGTATGCTCCCGATTTCGTTATTAGCCATCATGAGGCAAATTAATGATGTATTGCCCTTTATATTTTTAAGTACTGAATCAACGGATATTGTCCCATCACAATTTAGATCAGCAAATGTACACTCTATGCCGAAACTACTGAGATGATGGAGTACCTTATTTACGGCTGAATGTTCTATTTGATTTGAAATGACATGTGCATCACCTTTATTTAATAGTGACCAAAGAACTTGATTGTTGGCTTCTGTACCTCCACTCGTGAAGATAATTTGTTCAGGATCAGCTTTTATAGAATTTGCAACCTGATATCTCGCTTTTTCAATTAGAGCTCTAGATTTTTTACCTGATGAATATATGGATGAGGCATTTCCATATATTTCATTATTAATCTGATTCAACAAATCTAACACTTCAGGTTTAACAGGAGTAGTTGCACAATTATCAAAATAATACATATTACCAAAATATTAGGTTCACATAGTTATCTACAATTTTTTTTGATATGACCTAGAGGTCATTTCTTATTGAGGCAAATTTTATTGTATTTTTTAAGTTAATGTAAAAAGGAGGTTTTCGTTTTTCTAGCTGTGCGGATGTTTCATTGTAGTCATAGTCATATCTAACAACATCCCAATCTATTTTGTTGTTTTCAATCTTTAAGAAAGCCACGGCCCCACGTTGATCTCTATCGAATGGAAGCCCAGTAGCACCTTGACAAAGAATTGTTAGGTTTTCAACTACTTGATGACGAGGTACATGCACATGGCCATGCACAAATACAAATTGCTCAATCTTAGGATTTTGTTTTGCAATACCATCACGCCAAATTAATGCTTCCTCAATAGAGGGTGGTTTTTCATCTCGTTCAAAGTATGCGTGTGTAAAATCAATGTAGGTGTTATGGACTATTTCAGAATGTGAAATCCTCATTTCAGAACAGAAATCGTGACCTTCTTTTCCTAGTAATTCCGCAGTCCATTTTTCATTACCAACAATAGCTTTACAAATTGGATCATTCGGATCCATTCCCTCTAATGAAGGAGAGTCGCTTTCCCATAATTTTTCGATCAAATATCTATCATGATTGCCTCTGATAAAAATACAATTATTAACACGTTTAAGCTCAACTAGTGTTGCTTCAGGCTCAGGACCAAGAGCAAAACAATCCCCTAAACAAATGACTTGATTTACGTCAGATCTCTGATCAATTAAATTGAGCGCTTTTATAAGAGACGCTAAGTTTGAATGAACATCAGTAATAATAGCGAAGGTTTTAGAATTCATTATGATAAAATATACTTTTTTTAGTTTAGCTGTAGCAACATTTTATATTTTTTTTCTCGAACAATCTTTAATGGATTAAAATCAATAAAAAACGCTAATTTTGTTTAAACATTATTAGCCAATCAGCAAACTCTAGTAATTAATTTTGATAAGAACACACACAATTTTTGGTATAGGGAATCCGCTTATTGACATAGTCATTAATGTCCAAGAAGAGGATCTAGTAAAGTTAGAAATGAACAAGGGCACGATGGAACTAGTAAGTGGAGATCGTCAGGAGGAAATAATCAAATATTTTGAAGGCGCAAATATATTTTATAGTCCAGGCGGATCTGCTCCGAATACGATTATTGCATGTTCTGGCCTTGGAATCGATTCGTTTATACAAGGAAAAATCGGCAATGATAAGTTCGGTAGTATTTATCTTGATCAAATTAAAAATTGCGATGTTCGATCAGGCATAATTCAATCAGATGGCGCAACGGGTTCGAGTATAGTATTAGTCACACCAGATGGTGAGCGTACTATGAACACACATCTTGGGCTTTGTAGGGACTTTAGCGCGGATGATTTAGATATGGATACATTGGCTGAATCAAAATATTTATATTTTACTGGTTACATGTGGGATACAGAAACACAGAAATCAGCACTAAAAAAGGCAATATCAGTATGTAAAAAAAACGATGTGAAAGTTGTTTTTGATGTTGCTGATCCATTTGTTGTTAATAGAAATAGGTTGGAATTTTTGGACATGCTAAGAAATAGTATTGATATTGTTTTTGCCAATAAGCCAGAGATGGAAATTTTATTCAATTACAAAAAGATTGAAAAATCAATTAAAAGAATTATGCAATATGTAACTTCGGGAGCAATTAAACTGGGCAAAGAAGGAGCCATTGTTTTTGATAATGATGTTCATTTCAGAACGCTTGCAAGACCTGTGGAAGTTTTAGATACTACAGGAGCTGGTGATATGTTTGCCGCAGGTTTTCTTTCTTCACTAACTAGAAAAGTACCACTGGATAAAGCTGGGAAAATAGCAGCATACATAGCAGGGGAAATAATTAAAGTTAATGGCGCTCGAATCAACAAAGAGACGATTGAAAAAATCAAGGAAGAAGTATTTCATCCTCGTTATAATTTTGAATTTTAATCGTACAATTGCTTGGATACATAATTATTGGTCGGTTAAATTATGCTTTATCAAAAAAAATACTAATGTATGGAGGATATAATCAAATGAAATACTTGAACCTTTTGTTTGTAATTGTTATGCTATTTGTCAGCTCTGGAATAATATCGTGTTCAAGTCAAGAGTACACTACAGCTAAACTCGCGATACAGCAATCTGATTTTAAAAAGGCAGAAGAATGGCTGCCAAAAGCAATGTCCGTTGAACCTGACAACCCGGAAATTCCAATGGTCATGGCAATTGAAATACATGCTAAGAATGAAAGATGGTCTGAAATGGTTTCGATGTTTGAAAAAGCCATGAATATAAATTCCGAAAAAGTCATTGAGGTAAGAGGTTCTTTTATTCCAGTTAAAGATGCAGTCAATAACTACAGAGAATTTTATTGGGCAAATAGATTTAATGCAGGTGTGGAACAGTTCAAAAAAATTCAAGATAACCCTGATAAGAAAATGGAATATTTAGACGTGGCAATTAATCATTTTCTAGACGCGTCTATTATTAATCCAGAGGATGCCAACACATTATCCACTCTTGCTAAATGCTATCTTGATAAAGGTCAAAAAGAATCTGCTAAAACTGCCGCTTTGAGGGCGGTAAAAGAGAGTGAAAATAGTTTTGATGCAAATTTTAGTGCAGCACAAATTTTATTAAGTGCAGGCGAGTCTACAGATAAGGTTATTAAGTATTACAAAAAGGCTGTCGAAATACAACCCTCGAATAGTAAGGCTCTTAGAGAATTAGCTAGTTCATATTATGATATTGGTGAGAAGGGTAAATCTATTGAGGTTTTTGAAAATGCGATCAAAAACGAAGAAAACGATACGACAAAAGCAGATTTATATTTTAATCTAGGTGTAATACATAATCAAATGAACAGCTTTGAAGATGCTGAAATTGCCTTTGACCAAGCCTTTTTTTATAATGAAGAGGACTACGAAGCAGCTTTGGGGATGGCTAGGTCGTATGAAGGTCTAGGTGATAACTACCTGAATGGTTCTGAGGGTTTTGAAAAAAACTTAGAAAAAGCCTCACGCTGGTACCGGAAAGCTGAGAAAAAGATAAAATCAGTTATGGTAATTGATATCGATAACAAAGATACTTACCAGAAGAATTTAGAATTAATTCGATATAAAAGAGACGTTGCAGAAAGTGAGTAAATTTAGCTTACATTCAATTAAATATTTTCAGTAATGCTTGTAGGTATATTTATTTCAATTGTTGTAATTAATAACCACATATAATTTTCTATGGCAAATACTTACCTGTGATTACTAATGTTTTCGGATAGTTTGTATTGTCTCCAGTCCTCCAAGTTTCACAATCTTTTAATCCAGCATTAGAAAAAATATTTTTCCATTCACTATCAGACATTATGGACATATGTACATTCATTTCCTTACCCCATAAATAGCTTTTTGGATTGCCTATATAACAGTCGATACCTGCAATAATTAATCCGCCAACCTTAATCCAATTATCGACAATATGTTTTATTAGCTTTTGGGGATTTTGGAAATAGTATATCACCTCCATACTATGGACTATATCTACCTTTTTTTCTGGTTTCCATGACATTAGTTCATCACAATAGTAATTATTTTTAGGATCTTTTAATCGCGCTTTTTGAATCATTCTCTTTGACCCATCTACACCAATAGCCTCGATGCAGTTTTTTTGTGATGATATTTTTTTCACAACCCACCCATTTCCGCAACCTGCATCTATGAAAGTATAATTTCGATCATAAATTTTATAAATGTAATCCAACATTTTTACTACAGATGGTTCATGGGTCTTGGCCATTCTTTCATCTTTACCCGCTTTTGCCCATTCATTAAATAGATCTATTGGATTTCTCTTCACTTTCAGCACTTTACTAATATGGTTTATAAGCGTTGAGGCCCAATTTCATAATTAATTTAACTTTTTTCTTTTATTCAAATATTCTGTTAAACTTTTATCAAAAGTTTCATCTGTATAGATGGGTACATAGTCAATTGAATTCTCTTGACATTCTTTCTTGTAAAAACTTTTCAGGTCATCGATTATTTGTTGATAATTAGCTTTAATAAGCCAAGGTTCTGTTATAATATGCTCTCCGGTTTCCATATCAAGAAATTGAGTACGTGTATCAAAATCAAATTCAAACTCTTTTCTATCTAATATATGAAATACAATTACCTCTTGTTTTTTGTGGCGAAAGTGTTTCAGACCATTAATAATATCATCAGGTTCGTCTAAAAGATCGGAAAATAAAACAATTAGACCACGTTTGTTGATTCTCTCTGCCATTTCATGTAAGACTGATTCTATTTTTGTGTCCTTATCGGAGTCTCTATCATCCAGTTGTTTTAAAATTTGGTTTAAGTAGCTTGGCTTTGATTTAGCAGGTAAAAATTTATTTATTTTGTTTGAAAACTTTACTAAACCTACGGCATCTTGTTGGCTAATCATTAAATATGATAGAGCAGCTACAAGTGAATTGGCATAGGCAAGCTTTGATATATTACCACTTTTATACAACATAGACTTGCTTGAATCGAGGATGATATGCGATGATAGATTTGTTTCCTCTTGATATCTTTTTACATATAGTCTGTCAGTCTTTCCGAACAGTTTCCAATCGATGTGGCGAATCTCATCTCCAGTTTCATAAGACCGGTGTTCGGCAAATTCTACTGAGAAACCATGGTAGGGACTTTGATGTTTTCCTATGATATAACCCTCAACAACAAGTTTTGCCTTTAGTGCCATTGTATCAAGCAGGGCTACAGTTTCAGGTTGAAGATATTTTTTTTTGCTCCTCATTTAACTCTTAAATGATCTAGCAAATTATTGATAATATCATCAACTTTGAGCCCGTCAGACTCTGCATTAAAATTAGGCAGCACACGGTGTCTGAGAATTGGTAGTGCAAGAGATTCAATATCGCTAATGTTAGGCGACGGCCTACCTTCAAGGATTGCTTTGGCCTTTGCACCTAATACTAGATGTTGTGATGCTCTTGGCCCAGCACCCCAATCAACTGACTCATTAATAAAATCAGGTGCTGATTCAGATTGAGGCCTCGTCGCAGAGGTAAGCTTGACAGCATATTTCACCACGTTATCAGAAGCAGGAACTCTTTTAACCAAGTTTTGGTAATATATTATCTCTGACTTTGTCATTATTGGCTTTAATTCATCATTGCTAATTGTTGTTGTGCCACGAACTATTGATATCTCATCCTTCTCTGTGGGGTAATCAATATTTAGACTAAACATAAATCGGTCTAATTGAGCTTCTGGTAAAGGGTAAGTCCCTTCTTGCTCTATGGGGTTTTGCGTAGCTAATACAAAAAATGGCTCATCTAATTCATAGGTTTGCCCCCCAGACGTCACATTATGCTCTTGCATTGCTTCAAGTAGAGCTGACTGTGTTTTTGGAGGGGTTCTATTGATTTCGTCCGCTAATACTATGTTCGAAAATATTGGACCCTTGAAAAATCTGAAAGATCGTTCGCCAGAAGTCTTATCAACATCTATTAATTCAGTGCCAGTTATATCACTGGGCATAAGGTCAGGAGTAAATTGCACTCTATTGAAAGAAAGTTCCAAGACATCTGACAATGTTTTAATTATTAAGGTTTTTGCAAGTCCAGGAACTCCAATTAAAAGTGAATGTCCCTGTGTAAGAATGGATATAAGTAGGTGCTCCAATATTTCTGTTTGTCCAACTACCTTTTTACCAACTTCCTTAAAAAAGTTGTTTCTTGCCTTCTCTAAATTGTTTACTGCTTCTAAATCTTGTTCTATTTTTTTCATGGTTAATTAAAATGTTTTGATAATTTATTAAAAATAAAAAGAGTGATCTCGAATTATATGAGTTATCCTAAATTAAATAGTTTCTGATATGATTTGTATTGGTAAATAAACAATTTTAATGCGTAAAAAGTTCAGAATATGATAAAAAGACCCCTAATTGGACAATCCATGAAAGAGTTAAAAACCCTTGTTCAGTCCTATAATCATAGGCCATTTAGAGGCGAGCAGTTGTATGATTGGCTTTACAAAAAAAGAATCTATAAATATGAAGAAATGTCTGACTTGCCCCTAAAGTTGAGAAAACAATTGCTGGATATACCAGTGCACCCTTTAGAAATAGTAAAAAGTGAAGACTCTAAATCTAAACAAACTAAAAAGTTCTTATTTAGGTTGAAGGGGGACCAGAAGATTGAATCAGTCTTAATTAGGGATGGTAGAAGAGCAACAGTTTGCATTTCAACGCAAGTTGGATGTGCAGTGAACTGTGATTTTTGCGCAACAGCAAAAATGGGATTCATACAAAATCTATCTCAAGGGGAGATTGTAGATCAATTTATGCAATTAGAAAAAATATGCGATGTTAAAATCACAAACGTCGTCTTTATGGGAATGGGTGAACCATTCTTAAATTATAAGAATACAATCGGAGCAGCACATATATTGCATAATCCTAAAGGTATAAATTTGGGAGCGTGGCGTATTACAATATCAACAGCAGGCATAATAAATAAAATAAAGAAATTTACCGAAGACAAAGAACCATTTAAGCTGGCTGTTAGTTTAAATGGGACATCTGAGGAACAAAGACTTAAAACTATGCCAATCAATAAAGTTCAGAGTCTCTCAAAATTGATTAAGGCGTCAGATAGGTATGCAAACTTTTCTAGAAAAAAAGTAACTTTTGAGTACGTGCTCCTAAAAGGAATAAACGACTCGCCGAAGGATGCAAAAAGACTTCATCATATGCTTGGGTCAATAAATTGCAAACTGAACTTAATTCCTTATAATGAGATCAACGGTATTTACAGGCGCCCTGGTGAAGAGGCAATTAATTTATTCATTAAAGAATTAGAGAATGCACCATTTCTAGTCACTGTAAGGTGGAGTAAAGGTCATGATATAAATGCAGGTTGCGGTCAATTGGTAAGTATTTCAAAATGAGCAAAGCAATTCATGTATCAGAGATAATATTAAAATCTACTGGTTTTGAGGGAGAAACAGCGATCATATTAGGTTCGGGTCTTGGATCATTTACAAATATATTAGTCGATAAAATCCATATGAAATATCAAGATTTACCTCATTATCCCACATCAAGAATTTCTGGTCATGCAGGGGAGTTAGTCCTAGGTAACATAGAAAATAAAGAAATATTAGTTGCAAGTGGTAGGTCCCATTTTTATGAAGGATATTCAAACGAAAAAATAACTTTTCCCATCAGGGTATTTAAAGAGTGCGGTATAAAAAATTTAATCATAACGAACGCAGCGGGGAGTTTAAAAAGAAGTCAGCCACCCGGTACTATTGCCGCAATTGTCGGTCATATTGATTGTTCATTCCAAAAACGATTTGAAGCTCCGCTGCTGAACACTGGTCCTAAGTATCACTCCCCTAGATTAATTTCTTTAGCAAAATCCGTAGCGAAACAAAACAAAATATTATTAAATGAGGGGAATTATTGTTGGACTTTGGGTCCAATGTACGAGACACCACAAGAGATAAACTACTTCAAAACTTTAAATGCATCTGTTGTGGGGATGAGTACATTACCTGAAATAGTACAAGCCGGATTACTTGGGTTAAACATTTTAACTCTTTCAATAATTACCAATTTTGCAGCCGGTGTTTCTGAGGCCATTCCTTCGCATGAAGAGGTGCTTTTTAATGCCAAAAATTCACAAAAAAGTATAGTTAAGTTACTAGTAGAAATAATAAAGAAAATTTAATGGTCAATTTTCGCACTGAGATAATTAGTATTCAAGACACCATAATAAACTGGCGCAGAGATTTTCATAAAAATCCTGAATTAAGTTTTAAAGAGTTCAGAACAGGAGAGTTGATTGCAAAAGAATTAAGATCCATGGGTCTTGAACCAAAAACAAAAGTTGGGAAAACTGGTGTCACGGCAGATTTGGAATTTGGCAGTGGCCCCATGATTGCACTTCGAGCCGATATGGATGCACTACCTATTCAAGAAACCAGTGGGTTACCATATTCTTCAAACAACGATGGCATTATGCATGCTTGTGGTCATGATGGACATATGGCAATACTTTTGGGTGCTGCAAAGGTGTTAACGGGTAAAGAAAAACAATTTAAAGGCAGAGTAAGATTTATATTTCAGCCTGCAGAGGAGGGCCTTGGTGGTGCTAAGTACATGATAGAGGATGGATGTTTAAATGGTGTGGATGAAATTTATGGCCTTCATTTATGGAACTATCAGAACCTGGGTGAAGTTGGTGTAAAAGAGGGCCCTGTAATGGCAGCTGCAGATATGTTTGATATAAAGATAACAGGGATCGGTGGGCATGGCGCGGCCCCGCAAGGCACCGTTGATAGTATTGTTGTGGCATCACACCTTGTACAATCATTTCAGACCATTGTAAGTCGAAATACTAACCCACTAGACAGCGCTGTGATAACCATAGGCCAAATTAAAGGCGGTCAAAATTTTAATATTATAGCTGACAAAGTACATTTGTCAGGCACTGCGCGGACATATACAGAAGAAAATCGCAGAATGCTAAAGGAAAGAATGAATGAAATAGTTCTTGGAACTGAAAAAATGTATAATGCGAAAATAAAATTTGATTACAATGATGGATATCCCCCAACTGTAAATCACTCTGTTCCAGCGCAGAGAGTATTAAACGCCGCAAGAAAAGTAGTGGGTGATAAAGCTGGCCCATTGTATAACTCGATGGCTGGCGAAGATTTTGCATACTATTTACAAAAAAAACCAGGATGTTTTTTCTTTGTTGGTTCTTCACCTAGTGAAGACAAACTATTTGAAACACCCCACCACTGTTCTCACTTTAACATAGATGAGAGAGCACTTTTTATTGGGTCATCAATTTATTTGAATATTATAGACGATATTTTAGGTGTCTAATATCCTACTGCTGCGGTTTCACCCCTGCAATCACCGCCACCAAAAAATCCATCTTCCGTAATCATTATACAATTTGCTTCCCCAATGTAACCACCTCTATAGATTATACTGTGACCCCTAGATCTGAGATTAGTTAATACATCCTCTGCTAATCCCCGAGGCTCTATTTGAATTACATCTGGTAGCCATTGTGAGTGAAACCGAGGCGCGCAGACAGCTTCTTTTATGTTCATTTTGTGATCAATCACATTCAAGATAGTTTGCATTGTGGTAGTAATTATAGTTGAACCTCCAGGAGAGCCTACTATTAAAAAAGGTTTGTTGTTCTTAAGAACAATAGTGGGTGTCATCGATGAAAGCGGTCTTTTATCTGGAGAAATAGCATTTGCTTCATTTCCGACCAGCCCAAATGCATTAGGTACCCCCGGCTTTGCTGAAAAATCATCCATTTCGTTATTGAGGAAGAAACCTGCACCCTCAACAACGCACCCGTTTCCGTAAGATAAATTAATTGTGGTAGTAACGCTAACTGCATTACCCCATTGATCAACAACGGAATAGTGAGTTGTCTCCGGAGACTCATAGATATCTGCATTTCCTGCATAAACTGCTTTACTAGGTGTTGCTTTCCGCATATTTATGTCATGTATTCTTTTTTTTGCGTATTCTTTAGATTTTAACATGTCTATTGGAACATCCCAAAAATCAGGATCGCCCATGTGTTCAGCTCTGTCAGCATATGCTCTTCTTTCTATTTCAGTAATTATATGGACATAATCTGAAGAATTCCACTGTAGACTATCAGTAGAATAATTCTCTAGCATATTTAGCATGTTTACTAATAGAGCGCCTCCCGAACTAGGGGGCCCCATAGACACGATTTGATGTCCTTTATAAAATCCTATCAAAGGTTCGCGATAAATAGATTTATACTTTCCTAAATCATCAAGCGAAATAAGACCGTTACCGTTTTGCATTTCTCTGACAATTAACTCAGCAATTTCCCCCTTATAGAAACCATCACGCCCATATTTTGATATAAGTTTTAGTGTTTTGGATAGATCTTTCTGCATTAATCGATCGTTTGCTTTCCACAACTCCTGATTTTTCTTGATAAAAATCCTCGCTGCTTCGTTATTCTTTTTGAAAAAATTTCTATAAGCATTTAAGTGTTTTGCCTCGTAATTTGAAATCAAAAACCCTTTTTCAGCGAGTTTTATAGCGGGGGCTAATACTTGTTTGAGGGAGACTGCCCCTGACCCATGATCCCTAAAAATACCGACAAGGCCATCAACTGTGCCCGGCACACCGCTACTTGCGCGAGAATAGAGGGACATCCCATCTATAACATCCCCTGAATCGCTTAAGAACATGTCTCTGTGAGAAAACGATGGAGCTTTTTCTCTATGATCTTGAGTAATAATTCTACCATCAGCAAAGGTGGCAACTAAAAATCCTCCTCCCCCGATATTCCCGTTGCTTGGAGAGGTTACAGCTAGCGCGAATCCGATCGCAACGGCTGCATCAATGGCATTTCCGCCTCTTTTCAGGATCTGAACCCCTGCTTCAGATGCTTGTTTACTTGTTGATACTACCATTCCATTTTCACTGAAAATCGGATCAGGGCTTGCACCAAGAATTGGAGTTAAAAGCTGAACAAATATTAAAAATTTTAACTTTGTTTTATTCATTGGGAAATAGTTTACTATAAAATATAGTTTAAAAATGCTCTTTATTTTATAGTCAAGATGTTAAAATTTTGATTTTAATATATGGTACATAAAAATCCATACAACCTTTACAAAACAACTCAATGAACAACACATTAGAAATCTTAGAAGTAGGGATGCGAGATGGATTACAAAATATAAATACGAACTTAAAAATAAAAGATAGGATAGCATTAGTAAAAGGACTAATTAGTGCTGGGATAAAGAACATTCAATTAGCTAGTTTTGTGAATCCTAAGCGAATTCCACAAATGGCATGTGCTGAAGAATTAATAAGAGAAGCCCCTTTAAAAACAGGTGTGCATTACAGTGGTTTAGTATTTAATCAGGAGGGGGTTGATAGGGCTCTTAGTTCTGGGATAAAAAAAATCGAAACTTCTATATCTGTTAGCGAGACATATAATAAAATGAATTTGCGAATGGATATTCCAAAAGCTAAGGAAAACCTTAACAATATAATTAGTATGGCAGAAAGCAATAATCTGAAAATAAGAGCAGGTTTACAATGTGTTTGGGGTTGTTACTATGATGGTATAGTAAGTCAAAAAGTAATAGTCAGAATGTTATCAGATATAGTGGACATGGGTGTTAAAAACATATCACTTTGTGATACTTTAGGGCAGGCAAAACCTAGAGATATTTCTAATCTTTTAAAAAAAATACAAAAGCACTTTCAGGGGATACAAATATATATGCATCTGCATAATTCGCACGGGCAAGGACTTAAAAACTTGATTGCATCATTGCAATTCAAAATAAAGGGTATTGATACATCTTTGGGCGGCATTGGAGGATCACCATTTATTAAAGGATCAAAAGGTAATATTGCAACGGAGGATGCTGTGAATTATTTGCATAATAATGGTATCTCTACGGGCATTGATACCAGAAAGATTGATCAAACTGTTAAGAAATTAGAAAATATAATTGGTAGCTCTCACTTTACAGCGCAAAAATATCAGAGTGATTAAAGATAATAGGCTACGCCATATTGTCTTGAATAGCTTTTAAAATCTGGTCAATAGATATTCGATCCTGTCTTTGGTTATCTCTATGCCTTAAAGTGATTGTACCATCATCTAAAGTTCTATGGTCGATAGTAATCCCAAAAGGCGTTCCAGCCTCATCTTGCCTATAATATCTTTTACCAATTGAACCTTGCTGATCAAAAATAACCTTAATATTTCTCTGCAATGCATCCATAACTTCTTTTGCCTTTTCTGGCAATCCATCTTTCTTGGTCAGAGGGCAAATCACAGCTTTGATAGGCGCAATTTTTGGATTTATTTTCATTACAATACGATTATTTTCTTTATCATCCCAATAAGCGTTGGCCAAAACAGCTAATAACATGCGATTAAGGCCTGCAGAAGTCTCGATTATATAAGGGAGGTATTTATCATTGTTAACTTGGTCAACAAAAGAAAGATTTTTTCCCGAGAATTCTTCGTGGCGGGTGAGATCATAATCAGTTCTATTATGTATACCTTCGATTTCTGACCAGCCAAAAGGAAAGTTATATTCTATATCCCATGCCTCTTTTGCGTAGTGAGCGAGTTCACCATCACCATGCTGTTTAAAGCGTAAATTTTTATTATTAATCCCAAGTTGGTCCGAGTAAAATTTAAAGCGCTTATCTTTCCACGTTTCTAATTCCTCCTCATCAGTACCTGGTTTAACGAAATATTGCATTTCCATTTGTTCAAACTCTCTTGTGCGAAAAATAAAGTTTCTAGCAATGATTTCATTGCGAAATGCTTTACCAATTTGAGCAATACCAAATGGTATTTTTAGTCTCATTGAACCTTGGACTAGCTTATAGTTTACGTATATACCTTGAGCAGTTTCAGGTCGTAAAAATGCAAGAGAACCGGCTTCCTCTATGGGACCGACATTTGTTTTAAACATCAAGTTGAACTGCCTTGGCTCGGTCAGCATGCCGGTGGTTCCACAATTAGGACATTTTGTTTCAGACCAATTAATTGCCGAAAATTGCTGTGAAAATTCGTCAGCTCTATATCGAGAATTGCATTGTTTGCAGTCGACTAAAGGATCGTTAAAAGCTCCAACATGTCCAGAAGCTTCCCATATTTTTGGGTGCATGAGTATACCGCTATCAATCCCAACTATATTTTGATTGACTTGGGTCATTTCCTTCCACCATAATTTTGATATATTATTTTTTAATTCAACTCCTAGCGGACCATAATCATATATTGCGGAAAATCCACCGTAAATTTCCGAACTTTGAAAAACAAAACCTCTTCGTTTACAGAGAGATACTAATTTCTCAATGCTATTTTCCATGAATGAAATAAAGTTTTTTTAATGCTAGAAAATCCATTACTTTTTTTTCACTTTTCGCCTTTTTTTTGGAGGGTTTGCAATCCTTTGGTCAATTAATTCTATGGCTTCGTCAAGGGTAATTAATTCTGGATCAATGTTACCCTTCAACGAGGCATTTACTTTACCATCACTGACGTACGGTCCATACCTACCCGTCTTTACGGTTAGGTCTTTCCCAGATTTTGGATGCTTGCCTAATGATTTTATATCATTAGATTGTCTTTTTCGGCCTGCAAGTAATTCAATAGCCTTATCTAAGGTAACATCGAGTGGGGTTTCTTGACCTTTTAATGGTGCATTTTTTTTACCGCATTTAATGTACGGTCCATATCTACCGTAATCAGCGGTTATTGCCTCTCCATCATCAGGATGAGCTCCTAAGTTCCGAGGCAGGGAGAGCAACTTTAGTGCATATGAAAGGTTTACATCAGGCAATGGATAATTTTTTGGTATACCTTTCCTTGTTTTAGTTTCTCCGACTTGGACATAATGCCCATATGGACCTTTTTTAATCCATATAGGCTCATTTGTTTCTGGATCATTTCCAAGAGGTTCATTCTCGATAGTTATTTCTTCGAAAATTTGTTCGATTGTTTCGACTGTTAGATCGCCAATATAAACATTTTCTGGAATAGACCTTATATCTTCCCCACGACGAAGGTATGGTCCAAATTTACCAATTCTTCCTTCAGTATTTTCTGAAATTTGCTCGGGCATTGTTATCTTACAGGCTTTAGGAATATCAACCTTTTCTTCTAACATTTTTTCTAACCCCGTAAATCGTCCACCGCCCTTATAAAAGTTAGTCATAAAGGGTATTGATTCTAGCTCTCCGCGAGAAATTTCATCCAGTCCATTTTCCATTTTTGCAGTGAATTCCTTATCTACTAGGTTTGAAAAATGATTCTCCAATAACTGGGTCACGGCAAGACCTAAATATGTAGGTGATAGTTTACCACCTTTTCTATCTACGTAGCCTCTGCGTACAATTGTTGCTAATATTGAGGCAAACGTAGAGGGTCTCCCAATTCCGTTTTCCTCTAGAGCTTTTACCAAAGAGGCTTCTGTAAACCTCGCGGGTGGTTTTGTTTCATGCGATTCTGTATCAATTGATTGACAATTAAGAAGTTCACCCTCTTTTAGGTTGGGTAAAATACGCTCTTTATTTTCAAGATCTTTATTTTTATTGTCTTGGCTTTCAACATACACTTTCATGTAGCCTGGGAATAATACTATTTGACCGTTAGCACGAAATTCTGCCTTTTGATTTTTTATTGTTACAGAGGTTTGTTTTAACTTTGCAGGTGGCATTTGGCTGGCTATTGTTCTTTTCCAGATTAAATCATATAATTTTGAGTGATTTTCACTTAGCGCATGCCTCACTTCTTCAATTGGGCGGAAAACCCTATGTGCTGGGCGTATTGCCTCATGTGCCTCTTGTGCGTTTTTAACTTTTGTAGCGTATTGATTTGGTTTTTCAGGCAGATAATCATTTCCAAATTCTTTTTGAATAAAATTTCTTGAGCCAGCAAGAGCTTCTTCGGATAAATGCGTGGAATCCGTCCTCATGTAAGTAATAAATCCATTTTCATAAAGTTGTTGGGCAAAAGTCATTGTCTGTCTGGCGGAATATCTTAATTTCCTTGAAGCTTCTTGTTGAAGGGTGCTTGTAGTAAATGGAGGCTTAGGGTTTGATTTTCGAGGACTCTCTTTTATTTCTGATACTTTCCACTTGCCACCTTTCAATTCTTTCACTAATTCATCGGCTTGACTTTCAGACAAAATAATAGCGTATTGATTTTTTAAATCTCCGGTTACTGAATCGAAGTCATTACTATTTGCAATTTTAACGTTATTTAGTCTAATTAAGGAGGATTTGAAATCTTGACTGTCCTCGATCTTGAGCAGTGTAGCTTTTAGGTCAAAATAAGTGGTCTTATTAAAATTAGCTCTTAAACGATCTTTGTCAACTATCATCTTGACTGCTGCAGATTGCACTCTACCGGCTGAGAGGCTAGTGGTGACAAAATTCATGTTACTCTGAAGCGTTGCCCAAAGAACCGGAGAAACTTTATACCCAACCAATCGATCAATAATCCTGCGTGTAGCTTGAGCCGCAACGAGGAATTTATCTACCTTACGAAAGTTTTTAATTCCCTCTCTGATACCTGCTTTTGTAATTTCAGTAAACTGAACCCTCTCCAATTTTTCCTCCGGAACTTCTGTTGCTAGATGTGCGGCAATCGCTTCTCCTTCTCGGTCTGGATCGGTTGCTATCAAAACGCGTAATGCTTTTTTAGACTTACTACGCAGTTCATTGATGAACTTTTTCTTCTCTGGTAACACAGTAAGTTCTATCTTGAACTCGTTTTCAATATCTATACCAAGATCATTTTTTGGTAAGTCTTTTATATGCCCAACGCAGGAAAGAACATCATAGTCATCACCCAAATATTGTTGGATAGTTTTTACTTTTGTTGGCGATTCTACTATTAACAGGGACTTTTTACTCATTATATAAACTATCTTGAAAAATAATTAGGTTGCAATATTGACATATGTTATGGTCGAATTTGTACAATAATTTACATTCGCAAACTATTAAAATTTTTTAAAATCTCAGATTGTAAAATCTCTTCCTGTGACCCGTTCTTTAAATTTTTTAAACAGAGCGTTCCTCTTTCTATTTCAGTTTCTCCTAAAATTAATGCAAAGGATGCTTCGAGACGGTTTGCGTCTCTTAACTGTGATTTTAAACTGCGTCGAAGTGGGTCTGATATTACAGTGAACCCAATTTCTCTTATTTTCATTGATATACTAATCATAGTTTTTATACCTAATTCATTTAAGCATATAAAATAGACATCCGGTTTGGGTTGTTTAAATATTCGACCAGTCTTATCCATCGCAATTATAAATCGTTCCATCCCCGCTGCAAAACCTATTCCAGGAGTTGTTTTCCCTCCAATACTCTCAACAAGATTATCGTAGCGTCCGCCACCAATCAAGGCATTTTGGGAACCAACCTTGTCTGAAATAAACTCAAAAACTGTATTTGTATAATAATCAAGCCCGCGAACAAGCCGATTGTTTATTGTGTATGGTATTCTTAAACATTTTAAAAGCTTTTTTAATTGTTCAAAATGAGTTTTATCATTGTCACTATAGAACTCAGAGATGTTTGGAGCGTTTTTTAGTATGTCGATCTCTTTTTCAATTTTTGTATCAAGTATTCTAAGGGGATTGGTTTCAAGTCTTTTTTTACTGGTGTCGGATAAGTCGCCTTTTAATGGGTTTAGATACTTTTTAAGAGCAATCCTATACTTATGTCTGCATTCTTGTGACCCAATACTGTTAATATGAAGTGTTGTCCCCGCATTTAAGCCACACACTGACAATATTCTCCAGGCCATTCCAATAATTTCAGCATCTTGCTCAGGATTATTTGATCCAAATGCTTCAACTCCAAACTGATGAAATTGGCGCTGCCTCCCTTTCTGAGGTCGTTCCCTTCTAAAAAGTGCTCCAATGTAATATAATCTTTGCACCTGCGCTTTTACATTTAAATTGTGTTGGATATATGACCGAGCTACTGAAGCTGTTAGTTCAGGTCTTAAAGTCAATGATTTACCGTCTCTATCCTCCCATGTGTACATTTCTTTTGAAACGATATCTGTATCTTCACCAACAGTTCTTGAAAAAAGTCGGGTTTCTTCAAAGACTGGAGTGCGGATTTCATGATATCCAAATTGGCTACATATATTGCGAACTATTTTTTCGAGTTCTTGCCATTTACATACTTCATCAGGAAGAATGTCATGAGTTCCTTTAATGTTTTTAATTGCATTCATTTGCTATTGTTAACGGTATTTTAGTCTAGTTCCAATATTTTTAATGAACACTGCGCTAAGTTTGATCTATAAATTGAATTTTCAAATATATGCTGTGTCCAGCTTCTTCAAAAAATTAAGTGAAACAGTTAGGATCTATCATAAATGCTTACTTTTCATTATCAGAATTTGTTCAATAAGATTTACTTGTACAATTAAAGAATCAAAACCCCGCTCCGGAGTATATTCCTCCCCTTTTTTCAATTTTCAGGTCCTGTAAAGTAGGTGATTTAACATTTAACTTGAAGTTTATTCCTTGACCTATTCCAGTAGGGGTCCAATTAACGGACAACTCCCAGCAGTGAAGATCTCTATAAATAGAAAACGAATGATTGACTAGGTTCTTTTCTATAATATCAAACCTGGCACGGTGGGATACTTTCCATTTCGACGTGACGTTAAAAGTTGATGTGGTGTTAGCCCAAAAAGATTTCTTTATATCAGATGGATTTAAAGCTGAGTAGTTATAGCTCAAACTGATATTACTTGTCCAGAACTGTTTGCTGCCGGTGGTATTTTTAGTATTATTTATAGGTTTCTCAAGGCCGGGACCACTAAGGTCGTAATCTTTATTAGCATCATCATTAGCTGTATCTAATGTGTCATTAGTAATATCTTTTTTAAATGATTTTCCTTTTAACCTAAAACCGGTAGAAAATCGTGCATTGATTAGCCTTGGGGAAATGATATTGTCATTAATCTTATTAAACTTTGATATTCTTCGGCCATTTTCTACACTATATTCATAAAAGTCATGAGTCATGCTCAAATCTAAATTGAGCTTACCTGCAATCTTTGACCTAATGCTCGAATTTAAATTGGATAGCCGGAGTGAGTCAGCAGCAAAATTATAATTTGAACTCATTCGCCAGCTCATTAAATCTACTTTTTTTTCTTTATCTTTGGTTTTGATTTTTGTTTGGAATATGTTATTTAGGCTGAACGATATTGACTTTCTCTCGCTCTTAGGTGTCCCGCCAGCCATGGTCCCCGCAAATCTGTCCAGTACTATTTTATTTCCCAATGAATCAGTTTCAGTGTAGACATAGCCAAGGTTTTTACCAAAAATTGGCTGTGAAAAATCAGGTGTCCAAGAGTAGCCTATTGATGGTGATAAAACGTGCCTGAAAGCTTTAATTGGACCAAATGGAATCGGTAGTAGACCATAGAATTGAGTACTAGCGTTTAAATTAAATGAACCTGTTGTTCTTGTTGCAAATCCCTCATTTGTTGATTTTTCAAATTCGTTTCCGTTCCAAAATCCTTCAGTTGTCTTATTTACCCAAGCCGACTTAATATTTATTGTCGGATTAATAGAAATGTGTTTTAATAATTTTTGAGGAGCATTTATTGTTGATGTGTGTATCCATGCATCGTTCTTTTCGTTACTCTTAACCAATGCACCCAGGGAGTCTACCTTCCATCCAAAGTTACCGCCGTCAGTTTGTTCAGACTCGAAATAGTCTCTGGAGGTATTTGTATAGTTTAATCCGTAGTTCCATGTAATTGTGTTATACCATTTTTTGTTTGTGGCTGTGGAAGGGAAAAAATTGCTTTGTCCATGCCGGAAAGAGAATTTAGGGAAAGTTGCGTTTTTGATATTTAGTTGTGTTCCGGCTTTGGTAGGATTAATAAAATAATTACTCTGAGGATCTACTTTTTCATTAATGAGAAGGTCAAGATTGGAATAATAGTTCGTGCTAAATGAGTTTTTTGATTTTGGCCATCTTTTGCTGTAGCTAATATTTGAAATTGCTTTCTGGTCCATTCTTTCAGCCTCAGACAGTCCGTACTTTTTATTGTAGTCGCCGCTAGTAGAATAGGTCACATTTGCGTTAAAAGATTGATTTTTCCTCAATTCATGTTGATGATTCCACCTAAGGGTTGTGCTAGTTTTTCGATTTTCTACAAGGTCCAATATATCATTAGTTTGATTGAGATACTGCCTATTGAAAAAGTTTATACTACCGCTAAACTTGTATCGCATGCGATACAGAGATTTCAAGCTAAACGTGGCCCCTTGTTTGGATCCAATTCCGATAGTGAATTTTGAATCCCAGTATTGGCTTGGTGCCCAGTAAAATCCTAGTCCTTGGATGTATTGACCTCTATTTTTGTTGTCCCCATAAGAGGGCATAATCCACCCAGAGTGACGCTGTCCGCCTTTATGAGGAAACATACCAAAGGGTATACCAAATATCGGAATCTGTCCTAGGTGTAAAATAATCGGCCGAGCTATTACTTTATCATCCTGAATAATTTTCATCTTACTTGATTCAAAATGAAAGTGCGCTGTGTCCCTATCGCAAGTTGTATATACAGAATTTTCTATATAAAAAACTTCTTGAGATTCATTTCTTATTTTTTCTCCAACATAAAATCCATCATCTGCCCTTGTTTTACCCTGCTTAATTGTGCCTTTACGAGTTCTTAGGTTGTATTTCATCGCACTACCTGTCATTGGATCGCGACCACTTTCTCGCACAACTGGGAGAATAGGCTCGGTGATGGTATCGCCATCCAATCTTGGTAAAGCATCAAGTAAATTATTTTTCCAATTAACATTAACAAATCCAGCATCTAGATCAGTGTCCATATGCCTAATATTAACATTCCCAATTAAATCAGATTGATCCTGCTCTGAGTAATAAAAAATTGTGTTTGCTTTGTAGGATATTGGGGATTTGTTATCATTTGATAGCGAATCGGGCTGATATTTCCCTTCAGAGCCGCCTATTATGTTGATATTTTTTAAATCTTTATCAGAAAATTTAATTTTAATTGTATCCCCTGAAACATCATTACGCCCTTGATATATTGAATCCTCAAAAACATGGTAAAGGGTTCTAGCCATTCCAGCTATTTGTATTGAGTCTATTTCACCATCTTTGAAAAAGCTAACCAAGCTAGAACCTTCCATTTGATCTTCAAATTCAAGGCTGTAATTCCTTGATATTGAATCAGATACTGAACTCTGGTATCCGGTTGATTTTGTAGTTACTAAAGCTTTTTTTGGGATATCAAGCTGCGCTAATTGTTCATTCCGATATTCCAATAGAATTTTTTCTCCTTTCAAAACTTGAGTGTTGGTACTTATTTTAGGTTCTACCTTTAATGTTGTGGTCTCTTTTTCCCTATCATAAATAGCTCTTCCACATGTGGCAATCCTCATCGAGTCTTCAATAATAACATTACCAATAGCTACGTAGGAGACACCATCGTGACGTGGAGATTTTTGATATTCAATTCTCCTTGCTCTTATAGTTTGCCCTTTTTGTACTAAGGATACATTACCCAAAGCAAGACCGCTATCTACGTTTGTGAAAACAATTATAGTGTCTGCATTTAAATCGTAGTCTCTATCCCAAATATGAGATTTTCCTATACTAAGTAATTTGTCTTCACTCGAAAAAAATTTGATGGTATCACAGGTAAGCGTTTGATCGTTTTTTAATGCAGAAACATTATCATATAAAACAGAAATATCTTTCATTTCAAACTGCCTTGCCTGATCACATTTAAGGGTAAGATCTCCTTTTTTGAAAACGACATTCCCGGATAAGATTTTTACGACTTGATCTGCAGATGTTTTGTTCTCCAGAATATCTGCCTGTTTGAGATAGAGACGCTCACTAGGTAACAGAAAGTTAAATAACTGAACACAAAAAGGAGCGCTGTACAGTAAAAGCTTTATTAGCTTATGCATAGCATCCATAAATTTTGAGCACTAACCATATTAAGTTAAATTTACAATGTTTTTTAGTCATTAACGGGAAGTACATAACATGAATTCTATTTATAAAATAGTAATCATTTTTGTTATTTTTATAATTAGCTGTGGTAGCAATGAGGGGAATATGCAGAAATTAGAAAATGGATTATTAATTGAAGACATAGTTGTGGGTGTTGGTAATGAGGCGAAAGATCATAATAAAGTGGTTGTTAACTATACGGGAACATTGGAAAATGGTTCCATTTTTGATTCTTCTCTAAAACCAGGAAGGGATCCATTCACATTCACGCTCGGAGTGGGTTCCGTAATAAAGGGCTGGGATCAAGGTGTTAAGGGCATGAAAGTAGGTGGTAAAAGAAAATTAGTTATTCCTCCAGAGTTAGGTTACGGTGATAAAGGAGCAGGTAATGTTATCCCGCCCAACACAACGCTTTATTTCGAAGTAGAATTGTTAGAGGTAGAAGTATACTAATCAATCTACTTCTGCTCTTCTTCTTTAATCCTTTTTTTGGATGCTGCCCAAGAACAAATTAGGCAGTTACTTAGACCATGTCCGCGAGCAGGACAGTGCTCGCGACCAAAAAATATTATTTGTAGGTGCCTTTTGTTCCAGAGTTCCTTATTCCAAAGCGCCTTAAGATCTCTTTCTGTCATTCCAACATTTTTTGCTTTTGACAGTCCCCATCTGCTAGCGAGACGGTGAATGTGAGTATCAATAGGGAATGCGGGTATATTGTACCATTGTGACATTACAACACTTGCTGTCTTGTGACCCACACCGGCTAAACTCTCTAAATATGTCCAATCGCCTCGCATACCTCCTCCATCGATCAATTGTTTTGCCATCTTATGTAGATTTTTTGCTTTTGTCGGAGCCAAACCGATTTGCCTGATAGTTTTTTGTATTTTTTCTATGCTTAAACTATACATTTCTTCGGGTGTCTCCGCTAGTTTGAATAATTGTGGCGTTACCTGATTTACCTTTTTATCAGTGGTTTGTGCTGAAAGCATCACTGCAACTAGTAGAGTATATGCACTCGTATGATCAAGTGGTATTGGCGTACTAGGGTATAAGTCGTCAAGTATGGAACCTATTTTTTGGGCTTTTTCGGAACGTTTCATATTCAATAATTAATCATTCAGCAAAGTTATGCAAATATTGATGTAATTCTTGGTAGCTATGGTTAACTAAATGAAGAGCCGGGTATGGGAATCGAACCCACCTACTGCTGATTACGAATCAGCCGCTTGAACCAACTCAGCTAACCCGGCAATACATTTACAAACTATCTAAAATTATTCCTCTTTTTTTGGTAGTATTTAATTGCTCTGAATGCGCCATAGATTTCTCCAAAATATACATATGCTGTAATCGCACCTAAAAAAGGGGTGGCTATAGATTTTCCGTTCTGGTTGCTGTGGTAAGCTAAACTGCCAGTTAAGTAAAAAGCCCAAAAACCAAATAATCCATCCATTATGCGTCCGGCATAGACTTTGCCCAGCCCTGGTAGAATAGTAGAATAAAGAGATGCTATGTATGGTGATTTTTCTGAAATAATTGGCTGCTGGTTAACGGGATCTATTAGCCTACCATCGTTGTCTTTGAAAGGCATATTTGAATCAACATGGTACTTTATTGCAAAAGGATTACATCTATTGATTCTATCAGCGGCAATAACACCGCCCTTCAAAAAACCATGTTCAATAATAGCCTTTGATCCAAAGTTTGAGCAACTGGGAAAGAATTGGCAGTCGAAAAGTTTAGCATTGTATGAAATACGTTGCCATGCCGCGATAGGAAGCAGAGCTATTTTTTTAGTTAAACCTGTTCCATTTGCTTTAAGTAAAGAGTCAACAGGGTAGGGAGAACTACCATATAGTACGTATGCAAGACTTAATGTGAAAAAATATTTCATGGTCAATATTACCGAGATTTATGCTAACCTTAAACATCTTACGTTTATAGATTTAAACTAATATGGAAAGTATAATTGAAACAATAATTTCAAACCCAATCTATATAGCTATTGCTGCAATCATTTTGATACTAATGGTATATGCAGTTATCAAAAAGATAATAAAGTTAATAATTGTAGTCGGACTTGTATTGTTATTTTATTTGGTTTATCTTAACTATACTGGCCAAAAGGTTCCAGAAAATATGGATGATTTAAAAGAATCCGTTTCTGAAAGTGTGAAAAAAATAAAAGAAACAGCATCGGAATCAATATTAGAAGCAAAAGAATCAACAAAAAAGATTGTAGAAGAGAAAGTTGATGAAAAAATAAATGAATTATTTGAAAATTAATTCTTACTAATTAAGGTAAAAAATCAAACATTAGACTAAGAAAATTATAAAGCAAAAAACAATAAAACGAACCTAGGATGAGTAAGCTTGCAGGGGTAATTCTGTAATGGACTCTAAACTCGCTGTAGTTTTTTTTTGTATCATAGTATTCAATCAACATTTCAAGGGTTACCTTACTCAAATAAATTGAACATCCAAACAGGATGATCAAAGAAATTAAATCAAAACTCGTAAGCGACTTTAACCAATGCCCAAAGCTCATATCATTTTCCTCAACAATTAGCAAAACTCATTTAGAAATGCTGCTCTTGCACCCCAAACCATCTGTCATTGGGTTCATACAAAAGAATCAAAACTGATGCTTTTTTTGTATTATGATTCTTGGTAGGTTTCTTCTCATTAATTTTTACTGATATAAGCATTTTTGTTACTCTATCTTGCCGGGTAAATCGCCATCAAATTGTTCTTTTAGTTCATTGTTAAATATAGGTAGCATATTGAATAACAATTCAATCTTTCTTGGTTCAATTTTAATTCTAGTTAGAAAAGTATAATGCTCAAACATATAATCTGGGATTGGAATGGGACGCTAGTGGATGACAGATGGTTATGCATTGAAGGTATTAATTGCAGTCTGAAAAAAAGAGGTCTTTCAGAAATTACAGATGATGTATACAAAGATATGTTCACTTTCCCAGTTGAGCATTACTATAAAAAAGTTGGATTTGATTTTACAAACGAACCTTTTCGAGTTGCAGGTGATGAGTTTGTATCGTATTACCAAAAAAATTTCAGCAAGGTCAAACTCCATGAGGGAGCTCTGAATACTATTAAAATAATAGGTCGTGAGGGTTTAGAACAATCAGTTTTGTCTGCAGGGAAAAATGAATATCTAGTAGACTGGATAAAAGAGCATCAGCTTTTTGATTTCTTTAATAAAATAAGAGGCATAAACAACCATTATGCTAAGGGTAAATTAGCATTGGGCAAGAAATTAGTTGAGGAATTGGAGCATGATAGAGAGGAAATTATAATGGTGGGGGACACCATTCATGATAGTGATGTTGCAAGAGCAATGGATATTGAATGTATTCTAGTTGAACATGGTCATGTTAGCAAAGATAGGCTATTGAAAACAGGTAGGAAAGTTGTACCTAACTTTGAAGAACTTCTAAAGGAGTTATTTTAAATATAATATTTTTTGAAGATTGCCACCTTTCTGCGTGCTTAGTTTCACAAAATACACTCCATTACTAACTTCCTGACCTAACTGATTTTTACCTTTCCACGTCATATGACTTTTACCAATGGGATAATTATCTAAAGGAAACTCGAGAATCAGTTGTCCTAAGACGTTATATATATTAATAAAAGCACCTTTTGTTGTAGCTAATTCAAAGCCTATTGTGATAGATGCGTTGAATGGATTTGGGTAAGCTGGGAGTAGGCAAGCCTTAAGTGGAACACTTTTTACGAATTTTTGTTCTAAAAAGTAATTGGTGTTCTGTTCTGATGGTGAACCATAGTTTTGTGAACTTGACCAAGAGATAGCCATTGAGTTATCATAATCTGGGTTTATAAGTTCCAAAGTATGACCTCCGCCGTCCGGCTCGATGGGCCAAGGATCAGAGTCATCATATTTAACTGAATCAATCAACATACCTTGGTTATTAAATATTCGTATTTCATCACCACCGCCACTCAACCCAAAGTTAAACGGGCCAGCTAGAGGCATAGTGCTTACGAAAAAGTTTAAAAAATCAGACGGTCTTTGTGCGATTATGAAATATCCACCGCTTTCGATGATGGTATTTTCCGATAATATGAATGCATGATCATTATTATCATCCTTCATTACCCAGTTTGTAATATCAATTTCAGACTCGCCTGCATTAAATAATTCAATCCAGTCACCTGTATCATGAGAATCATGTGAATTATAATTTATTTCATTAATTACAATTTTTCCTGGTGATAATTGAGATGGAATAAATATAGCAGTAAGAAATAAAGAATCGTCCAATTCGATCTTCATTTCTCGAGCTGAATCTGGATATTCTTGCCAATGACTAAACTCATAACCATCCTTTTGTATTGCTTTAATATTAATTGGTATACTGGGAAAATAGTGACCCTGCCAGTTGGTATTTTCAATCTCTAGAGAATTTATATTTATTGACCCAGCTAATTCGGGTTCTATATTTAGTGTTATCTTATTTAACTCAGAAAGATTGAATTCATTTTTGAGATGTTCAATTACATATGAACCTCTTTGAATCCCAAAATTTTCCATGTTGGCTATGTTGTTTTCCCAATTGACAGCAGAATTTGCTCCTAACCCATTATTATACCATCGTTCTTGGTGATATCCAACTGTGTTTGCAATACGACTAGAAACAGAATCAAGATGAAAACTTATACTTTCTGGTTTTAAAACAGTGTTCAATAGATCACAAAAAGTGTTTATGAAAATATTTTTAAAATGATTGTTTTCCATCAGTTTCCTAAATAAAAATGTACTCCATGGAGGATTTGGCCATCCAGGGCCATCATCCTGCAACGCAAAAGAAAGGGTATTAAATGTGTAGGCGTTAGGATCCCAAATGCCAAAACCAAAGTCCGTATCATAGAGAATCCAGCGCCATTTACTATCATTATAATGATCCCTCCAAAACTTGATGTTATTTCCAGGCCAGTCTCGGTTATCTATGAATATTTGAAAAGATTGATATGCCATGTATGATTTGATGTCAATCCAGTTATCTATGGCATTTTGCACTGAAGGGGTACTAATGTCATTCATCAAAAGGTAATTGATTAAATTCCTGTAGTCTGTGTTTGTTCCATGGATAATATTTCCATCATTAACCCCATTAAGCTCTAGCAAATCTACGTCTTCAGGCAACACAGAATGGTGAGAAGATATGAAGTGTTCATTTACTTTTTCCCTAATGTTTTGAATGCCCCAAAATTCGCCGTTAATGTATAGCACAGCTGGCCTATATCTTTGGTGATCAATATCAAGGTTATTTGTAAGGCTGGTAAGAAATCCATCTCTTATGAGAGTCGAGGTCCAATCATTACCTGAATTACGAACTACAAAAGCCTCATAGCTATTGATATCTGTAGCGGGAAATAATTTATATTCGAAACTACTTGGCCCCAAAGCACTCCTTGCAAAAATTGAAAGTGACTTTTGTGGAAATCCTCTGCTCCAACCGCCGAAAATCTTGGCGCCTGCGTTTGCACTATAGCCAGAGCCATTAGTTTCCAATATTTCAAAATGTATTTTCCGCTCCCAATCCTCCCAGAAGTTTGCACCAAAGTGTGGAAAATCCCAGCTTGCGTTTGGCCCAAACACATACATTCCAGTATCTGCATCAAAAAAACTATTGGGGTCAGTTGTGAGAAATATTTTTGGAAGGTCAGCGGCATTGTCAGTTTCAAAAATATAGGTTTTAGATACGGATTTTGATGAAATCCAACCGTCAAGAAATGCATTAGCTCTTAGAACGGTTGTAGAAAATAATTCTATCTCATCATCCTGATTATACAAAGTAGATTGTGTAGTTGGGGCAGTACCATCGGTTGTATAGTATAACAACGAATTTGGATTGGGATGTGAAATTTGGACTCGCACCGGGGAGCTAATAAAAAACCCAGAATTTGGATAAAGAGTTGGTTTTGATAAAGCTCCCACGTAAGGTGGAAAAGAATTTGTCCCTCCCGGGGAAGCTGTCGCGAACATTGCCCAAGAATCACTTTCTGAAAGCCTACCATAGGATATGTCGACATCCATTTCAGGGACAAAAATAGAATCTAAAATTGTTTCATCAGAAGAACTTAATAATAAATGCTCCCCGCTTGAACTAATTTTAAAATTTGTATGTACATATGTACTTGGAATCTTCAGTAACTGATGAGGTAGTCTAGCGGTGGCTGAATTGTTTTCAGTATTATAACCAAGTGTTAAAAATGGTATGCAAGTGAGATCAGATGAATTAGAGGAGTAGTTATGGACTTCTACAGCAAGAGTGTTGACTCCCTCATATATAGGATAGGTTTGCAAATCAATTTCTATATACTGAAGAATTTGATCGTTATACAATTCAGCCTCATGCAGATCTGTTGACGTGGTAAGGTAGTTTAATTCAGATCCAGGTTCCCCAAGATTTTTTCTAGAGAATTCATTACCGTTCAGATAAGCAACATAGCCATCATCGTAATCAATATGAAACAATACTTTTGCAATTTTAGACAAGTCCTCAATAATAAAACCCTTTTTTGCATAAACACTGGTAGTTTGTTGAATTTGCGTATTATCGTCATTGTCGCCGTATCCAAATCCACTGCTCCCAACTGACCAAAATCCAGTGTATGTTTCAGGCTTTTCCCAGTCCTCAATGGGTTCGCTGGTCCCGACCCAAAAGGACCAATAATCACCCCAGTCAATCTTGGCATCCCATTGTATGACATAATCTTTTCTATCTTTTGAAGATGCAAAAACTATAAAATATTCATTTGGACCAATAGATATGTCGGGGAATGACCATTTTGATAAATCATTGCCATCGTCACTAATATTTAAGCCAGCAATGAAAGCTGCTTGATCTGACGGGTTATATAATTCGATCCAATCTGGACTGTCTCCATCTTCATCAAAAAGGCTTTCTGTATTGGATGAGACTACTTCATTAATTTGAACGCTTTGATGAAAAGCAAATTCACATATAAAAATCAATACAAACAGTATATAGTCTTTAGATGGCAATTTTTTAACTATTTCTGTAATTCTATTTGTGAATATTGGGCTTTCGTCAGTTGAGAATTATCGTGGGAGAGTGTCGCGAGTCCAACATAAAATGACTTACCCCACATTGTAATGTCCATGTCACCAATTTTTCTCCATTCAGAATTGTTGAGCGCAAAAAACTCTATGACTTTACCAGTTTTTTTAACTTTTAATTGGGCATTTTTCCAGTTTACTTCAGGCCCTCTTTCGGCGGACATGGTGCCCCCATTTTCTAGGCGGTACCCGAATTCAGTAATTCCTGTTGGGAAAACATTTATCAGACCATGAGCTGATTGCTCACTGAGGTTTTTTCGAACCATTATACCAGCTTTTGCATAAGGGTGCGTGTCCCTAATTGAATCTACTCTTACCTTAAAGCTAAAATCACCTTTGATCTTTTGATATACAAATCTGAATTGATCTTTTTTATTCCATATATCATCTCCACCTCCATAAATAAACCACTGCTTATTTGATATTTTTTGCCCACCATCTAAAGCTTTGCCAATGTCTGTAGCTTTCCATGTTCCTGGCAAAGGATCCTGATCTGGCGCAACATTAATTGTTGCAGGTTTTTGGGGGTATGAATCGAGTGGCGAAAGTTCTGATTCGGTAGTGAACCAGTAAAAGAGATCTTTGTCTTTTTGGATTTTCATTGAGCCAAAAGACTCAAACCAAGCTTTTATTTCATTGTAGCTTGCTTTGGTTAGGTCAACGTGATTAAGCGGATCTGAGTTTGTAACGAGCCCCCAAGATCCCTCTGGAATGCCTCCCTTATTTGTCAGTACCTTGTAGGACCACATGGTTGCAGGCCAATGTAGCTGTTCGTAAAAATCTGAGTAACGGCGCATCATTTCGCCTCCACCTGCAGTCTTGTGCACTACATTCCATTCACCAACGAGTAGAGGGGCTTCAAACTCTTCCATTTTCTTTATCCAGTCTTGAAGGCCATTTCTAAAATAGTCTACATGCGTATATGGTTTAGGAACCCCGTTACCAAAAAGCCCAGGATAAAAATGCATTGTGTAAATAACGTTTTCAATTTTACTTGATTTTATTTCTTTATAAAAATCTATACCCCATCGATGCCCCGGGAAAATAATAATATGCTTATCATTTTTTTTCCGAATTGCATCATAGGTTCTCAAAATTATTTTCTTTAGCTCTTTATCTCCACTTCCCCAAGGTTCATTCAATAAATCATAGGCTGCCACAACGGGTTCATTTATGTAGCGATCGGAAATCTTTTCCCACAACCAAACCATTTGGTCTTGATAATCTTTATTGGTCCAAAGCTTATTGTATCCTGATCGTCCTGAATGGTCCATCTCGCTTTGTCTCCCGGGTGCGCCATGCATATCAAGAATTACATACATATTTTTTGATTTAGCTACTTTGATTGCAAAATCAAGCCAGTACCATGCGTTCTCTTTAAGTTTAAATGGTCTGGCGTCCGAATTCATTAGAATTTTATAGTCAAATGGTAAGCGAATAGTGTTCATACCATATGATTTGACTACATCAAAGTCATCCTCATTTATCCAGTTTTCTCGATAAATGTCCATCAGTGTCTCTGCTTTGTCTTTCCCGAACCTATCTTCGAGAGTTTTTATAAATCTATATTGGTCTTCAATACCATTTTCAGAGAAATTGTGATAATCAAGCATCCACATTTCAAGCATTAGCCAGTTTCCAAGGTTACATCCCTTCAGGTATACTGGCTTGCTGTGCTCATTTACAATTTTACTGTCCTCTAATTTTAAAATACCATTCGCAGTAAGAATGGAAAATGATATGGTTGCATATATGATTATTTTTTTCATTTTTTTTATTTGTTTATAGATGATTTGTTAAATAATTCTTTTTTATCGACATCAAAATCAATTCGTTGTACTTTGCCTGAACGATTAAAAATTGATTCACTAGTTCCGCGATCAATTTTATTTCCTTTTATAATTTTTACCTCACCGTCTCTGAAAGTCAATTTCAAACTAGGACCACTTTCTGTTTTTGAATATATGACTGGCACTTGACAATAAGTATAGGCCAATTGATTTTTTTCGATCGATAATTTTATTTTTCTATTTGTTGTGTCAAAATACCAAAAAGTCTCTCTTTCCAGAAGAAATTCATTAGAGCGTAATAAGTAAGGTTTAAAAAAGATACTTCCGTTTTCTATTAAGCATCCAAGTTCTCCAAACCTTGTCAAAATTTCTTCCTTAACTTGGCCGGTCATTCCAGGCTGCTGTGCACCAGAATGTGATGGTGTGTGGGAGTAAGGATCAAATGGGAAAGCTCCATAATCGGCCGGCGTTTTATCCGAGCTTAATCCATTCCGTATTTTATAATAAAGAGATCCAACAGTGTTTAGTTCATGCTCTCTTGTATTGTTATTTTTATGCATTGAGAAATAACATTCTTGGGTTGCGAGGAGTAGTTTGGATATCATGTGCCAATAGATTGATCCAATGCCTTCGTAGGAAAACATTGTTCCAGATCTACCAGTGAATTCTCGATGATTAAATACAGACTCGAAGATCTCGAAAATAATTTCTAATTCTTTATTATCTATGTTAGTGAGTATTCCTTCATTCTCTAGTCTATTAAGAGCATGACCCAGGTCAAAGCTGTTTCTGAAGTTTGAATTAAATCGACAATTGCCGTCATGATCTACATCAACTATTAATGAATTTTCTTCAGAGATCATTTCCTGAAGCACCTTACTTTTTTCTAGCGATTCAGGAGATATAATGTTCTTATTTAAAAATGGAATCGCCTCCTTCTCAGGATATAAGATAAAGCTTTTCATGTCTGAACGATATAATTGACTCGAAAAAAGAGAGGTTAACGTAGCAAGGATGTCGGAGGTACCTAATACTTGAGAACTAAGTGCCGCTACCTGACCTTCAAGCATTAGATCAAGTTTTTTTACATTAACCGTCCCCTCTTTGTCGTCAATTTCAATTGTTTTATATGCTTCGAATAGATTGTTTTCTGATTTACTTAGGTATATCGTTTCATCAACATGCAAACAAAAAGTAGTTATAAAATCTTTTGTTTTTTCAACGGATATACTATCTTCTTTAGTTAAGTCTGAGTTCCGAACCTGATCTCTATATTTTTCAAATATCATTCCAAGACTAGCGAGATAGGACATCCTATCCTTATCTGAAAAGGCATTGTGCTTTTTCGAGTCATTTGTTATAATTTTTCTAACATTCTCGAACCACCAGTGAACCTGAGATGTCACTTTGATTTCACTAATTTTTATATTACAAAGTAGTTGATCGAAATATTCGAGAAACCTTCTAAGGTAATAGAGTGTGACCATAGACGTTCCGTTACCAACTAATGCATTATTCGCATCATTCCATTCAGGGCGCTGTGTGTTTAGCCATATACCTGCACCAGGTACGTAATTACAAATTTTAGCCAAAGACAAGACCAATAGTTTTTCAAACATATTCACATGGTGGACTGCGTTTTCTTGATCAAGTATTAGCCTTCCGTCTGAACCTATTTCTTGCACTAAATCCATTATGTAAACGTGCTTATCTAATTCAAAATCAATTGTTTCTTTGGGGTTCTCCACCATTTTTTTAAAACTTTTTATTTTATAAGGGATGTTTGCGTAGCTAAAAATCTTTTTGCAGAGTAGGTTTTCTAACTTCCCTGGATGAAAATCAGTAGAATGCTCTAAGAGTTTAAGCAGGTAAATAATTTGATGATCATTCCAGTACCCAATGTGGCTCCAGCTGTCATCCTGTTCAATTACTTCCCAGTCTATACCCTCGCTTGTTATTCGATAAGGGTTGTAACCATCAATGGAGGTTCCATTTAAAAAAATACAAATCATTGATTCTATAGATTCCGGATAGCTGAGGGCCAGCGCTTCCCAGTTTTGGAAGATATCTCGCCAGTTACCCTCATAATACATTTTTGGTTGCTCATTAGTATCTTTAACTATAATGTTAAAATAATTCCATGGCCTGCTTGGGTCACCATGTCTTCTTCCAAGTGTGAGGGGGAGATATTCCCTACTGAGTCTCATCAGAGAATGGTTTTTTGTATTATCTCCAAATTTTTTCAACATCTTCAGATCAAATTCTTCAGGAAGTTTATTAATTTTAGAGCTATAATTGTTCCAAAGTTGGACATTCCTTTTTTTGACAAAATTAAGAAAATTGTCTCTTTTAATTTTGTAATTATTAAGAAAAACACCTCCTCTTAAAACGTTATAGGTAACATTTGCAGTGTGGTGTAAATCGTTAACATTATTATTTGTACACTGGAATGCGTCAGCCGATCCGACATACTTTTCGAATGCAAGATAGTTCTCTTCTATGCTTTTTTCTAATTTTTTCTTAATTGTTGGAGGTTTTTTTAGGTGCGAAATGGTTCCTGTTACATCTTTTTGTGACTTTTTTACATCCCCGATGATGTACCAGGAGATTCTTTCGCCAGGATCTAATTCTCTTTCAATATATTTCAGATAACTTCCTGGCTTGCCTCTTAATAGATGATCTTTAGGGAAGACACCGTCGAGGATAAACTTATCAAGTGACTTTTCATTGAGTGAAACTTCATTTTTACCATCATAATATGACCATACAATATTTGTATTTAAAGACTCGCCCGGTTCTGGGGTGTCTAAGAGCAACGCATTTAAGTAAAAAAGTGCATAATTGTAATTTTGATTGTATTCAGAAACCTTGTAAGCATTTGCAAGATTACTCATACTCTGTTGCGTTCGAAGTTCAACACCTGCAGGCATAATATTTCTCAATCCGTCAACTAAACTTATTTGTATTGTATCATCGCTATCATTTTTAAGGACTGCTTTACGAACAAAGCCAAATTCTTCAGAGGAATGCCAGCTGTAACTAAAAGTGAGTCCATTTGTATGGTTGAATTCTTCAAATTTGATTTTATTACCTAGGCTGTTTTTGTAAAGATTTCTTTCCTTTTTGAAATCATCAATCTGGGATGAAAAAGGTTGCCATAAAGAGTGCTTGTTTTTTTTACCAAATTTGATAGCGGTTATTGGCCCGGTCGAGCCTGCATTTTTATGAAGCAGGTCATCAGTTATGTAAGGAAATAATGCATAATCAGGTTTCTGCCTGCCAGCTGTCAAACAACCAGAACTGCTGATGTACATCCAATGGTCAGACGCACTCGTAATCGTCATCAAAAATGGGTCGATCTCATTAAAGTCAGATATTTTAAAAAGTAAATCTTTCATGGAGATATTTGTACTATCATTTCAGTGGCTATCAACGATGGTAATAATTGAACGAGCAGGCATAGATAGAGGCTTAATCTCTAAATTATTATCATAGCAAAAATGAATTTCAGAATCATGTTTGTTCATTATCACGGTTACAATGTCTTCGCTTTTATTGATAGATGACAGGGCAAGCAGTTCTTCTGTATCATTTTGACAGTCAATAATTACATCCCCACGCTTGATAAATCTAGAAAAGTGTCCGATATAATAAAAAGAGCTTTGATATTGAATTTTTTGTGCAGCAGTATCAATTAAAATGGGTGCACTACAATAATTACCCACATGGTTTGGGCCACCTTGCTCATCAAGGATCAAGTTCCAATCAATCCAAGCTACTGTCCACCTATTAAGATCGTTAATTATAGATGTTGCATATCGTTCTCCTAAATCCCAAGACCCGTTGTGAGGACCACCCTCTTGACAGCCCTCGGTAAAAATTAACTCTTTATCGGGAAATTCGTCGTGAACTTTTAGGACTTCGTCAAAATGATTGCCGTTGTACCAATGAAAACCAGTTCCCCATACGTATTTTGCTGCTTCTGGGTCTGATAGCACGGCTCGAGCTCGTTCTAACATAATATCACGGTTGTGGTCCCATATTATGAGTTTTTTATCAAGCAGATTGTTATTGTCTAATGCAGGGCCCAAAAAATTTTTAATGAAGTCACGTTCTTCATCGCCAGTGTATATACATGAATCCCATGTTTGTACAGCTTCTGGTTCATTCTGAACTGAAAGTCCCCATATTGGAATTCCTTCTTTTTCATAAAATTGGATATACATGCAGTAATATTCTGCCCATGCGTTCCTGAATTTTTTCTTTAGTTTTCCTCCATTGTTCATTTCACCATTTGTTTTCATCCACGCAGGAGGGCTCCATGGTGAGGCCATAATATGAATCTTTTCATGAGCTGAGTTTTGCGCATCTTTTATGAATGGGATGAGCATCTTTTTATCTCTCTCGATTGAAAAGTTTTTTAACTCGACATCTTCGGTCTCACAATGTGCATAATTTCCTAGAGAAAAATCACAACTGTTGATGTGAGTCCTTCCCATATTGTATTCATTTCCAGTCTGTCCAAAATAGGCTTCCATAACCTCCCTCTTTTTTTCTTCATTAAGCTGGTCGTATACGCTTGCAGATGCTTCAGTAAAAGCACCTCCAAAACCCATGATAGTTTGGCGTTTACTGTTTTTTGAGACTCTAATTTTTTGTAATGAATTTTTGGATTTAGTGCTCAAATCACCTTCTGCTAATTTTTCAATTCTAGATCCAAAATCTTTGGAGGTTAAATAAACTGCGATGTTTTGTTTTTTGCTCATTTGTATTCTCTGCTATTTATTTTCATCAATATAATCTCTATACCAAAAAAAGCTTTCTTTTGGTATTCTTTCTAAGGTATCAAAATCAACCCAGATTAGTCCAAATCTTTGACTAAAACCTTGCGCCCATTCGAAATTATCCATTAATGACCATGCAAAATACCCAATACAATTCACACCATCATGAATTGCTTTTCTGAGTTCTTCGAGATGAGAATGGTGATACTCTATCCTACGCTTATCAACTACCTTTTTATCATAGTTTGGGGTGTCCGAGTAGGAGCAACCGTTCTCAGTAATGTAGATGCATTCAACATTGTACTCTTTTTTTAACCTGAGAAGCAAATCATAAATACCCCGGGGGTATACTTCCCAACCAAAATCGGTAACTGGCCCCATTTCAACATCTAATGGAAGATTTTGGCTTTCTTCTATTTGGTCGCTCCGTATCACTCCACGGCTATAGTAATTAACCCCTAAAAAATCAGTTCTAGTTCCTATAATGGCTAAATCGTTTTCTTGGATGAAATTTAGATCAGCGTCTTTTACTGCATTCCTTATTTTGAGCTCGTCAAATAAAGATTGGGGATATTTGGTGTTGTACAGAGGTTCTAAAAAAAGGCGATTAAACATATCGTCATAGAAAAGGGTTGCGACTTTATCTTCATCGCTCGGAGAGGCTGGAATGGCTGTGCTAAGGTTTAGAGTGATCCCTACCTCAGCATTAGTTGAGTTGAGCTTTATTTCAGGGATTGCCATGCCATGAGAAAGTAGTAGATGATGGGCTGCAGAAAGGCTCTTAACCCAATTATTTTTAATACCTGGAGGTTTGTGTCCTGTTATGTATCCTATGTGGCTAATGCACCAAGGCTCATTGTGAGTAATCCAGTGCTTGACTCTGTCTCCAAAATTTTTGCTTACATAATAACTATATTTCACAAACATGTCACTCATCATTCTATTTGTCCACCCACCTTTGTCTTCAAGCCCTTGCGGAATATCCCAGTGATTTAATGTAATAAATGGTATGATACCATACTCAAGAAGCGTGTCAATAATACGGCCATAAAAATCAAGTCCTTTTTGGTTGGGGCTTTTTTCTAACCCTGTGGGAAATATTCTGGGCCAGCTGATAGAAAAGCGATATGAGTTTACCCCAAGTTCGTTCAAAAGAGCTAAATCCGGCTCCCATAGGTTAAAGTGATCACAGGCTATGTCTCCATTTTCCCCGTTTTTAATATTCTTTTTATTGTGGCTAAAAGTATCCCAAACTGAAAGACCCTTTCCATCAACAGATGGTGCTCCCTCAATTTGATAGCTTGATGTTGCCGTACCCCACAAGAAATTCTTTGGGAAAGGATTATCTTTAGTCATTTGATTTGATTTCCTCGATACTTTGTTGTACTGTTTTTAACCAGCCTGGAGAGGCAGCACGAACCAGCTGCTTTGTATATTCCGTGGACGGGTTTTGTATTAAATCTTCAGATTGATTTTCCTCGATGATGTTGCCAGCTTTTAAGACTATAATCCTGTCTGCTAAATATCTTGCAGAGGCAAGGTCATGAGTAATGAATAAAATTGTTAATCCATTTTCTTTACGCATTTTAGCAAAAATTTCTAAAATCTCCATTCTAATAGATACATCTAGCATCGATGTAGGCTCATCGGCGATGATAATTTCAGGATCCAAAATTAATGCCCTTGCTATGGCAACTCGCTGTCTCTCGCCTCCAGACATCTCATGCGGAAATTTATGAACAAATGTTTCAGCAGGAGACAAGCCAACTATTTCTAAAGTTTTGATAATATGATCAAATAATTTTGTTTTACTCTTTAGTTTGTGTCTTACTAGGGGTCTGGAAAGGTGGTGATACACAGTGTGTATACTGTTTAGCGATCCGAATGGGTCCTGGAATACCATTTGCACAGCTTTTCGATATTCTAATGGCACATTTCGAGCTTCAGTAACTTTTTTATTTTTACCATCCAAAAGAATTTTTCCTGCAGTGGGACGTATAAGCCGAGTTATCAGCTTTGCTATGGTACTTTTTCCGCTACCACTTTCTCCAACAAGAGCAACTATTTCCCCTCTTGATATTTTAAAAGAGACATCGCTAACAGCTATAAAATCATTTTTATTAATTAAGCCCGGCATTTGAAATGTTTTGGTCATGCTCTGAATTTCAAGGATTGGAGTGGATGAGAAATTGTAGGAATCGGGTTTTGATAAAAGCTCTTTTTTTCTCTCCCCAGATGCTGAGGGAATTGACCCTATTAATTTCTTAGTGTATTCATGTTTAGCATTCTTTTTAATGTTTTTAACATAATCTAGTTCAACTATTTTGCCATTTTTCATGATGGCCATTCTATCTGCAAACTCGAGAAGTAAATTTAAATCATGAGTTATAAATAAGATTGTGAAGCTTAATTCCTTTCTCAATTCAATAATTTTTGCGAGAATTTCGCGCTCCACGATTACATCAAGGGCAGTGGTTGGCTCATCCATTATAATAATAGGAGGCATGACGGCAAGTGCAATAGCAATGACAATCCTTTGTTTCATCCCGCCTGAAAGTTGATGCGGATAGCTATTCAACCTGTCTTTATCGATATCAACAAGAGCTAGCAACTCCTTAGCTCTGGTATCAGCTTCAGCTCCATACATTCCTTTATGGGTTTTTAGCACATCGGCTATTTGTTCCTTAATTGATAGCACCGGGTTGAGAGCATTTAATGCACTTTGCATAACAATTGAGATTTGTTTCCAACGAAAACTTTTGGTTTCTGATTTTGAACAGGCCAGGATATCTGTGCCGTTTATAGTTACTGAACCACTGCTAATCACTGCTGGCGGAGGGAGAATCCTCATCATAGCCTGCACGACCGTACTTTTACCACTTCCAGATTCGCCAACCAGACCAAAAATTTCCCCGTGTTCAATTCCAAATGAGATGTTATCTACTGCTCGTATTCGGTTTCTTTCAGTTACATAGTCCACAGATAAATTTTTAACACCAAGTAATTGCTTATTCATCATTCTTAACCACTGGAGTTATCCCGCTAATTATCATTTCATCGGGAACCTCTTGACGCCATAATCTCTCAGATATTAAGCGAGGGTTTGTCACCTCATCAATCCCGAAATTAATGAGTGTGAGTGCAAAACTAACTATTGCTATGCTCACTCCTGTTGGTACAAATGTCCACCACGACTCTGTTAGCAGTGCAAGGTCATTACTTGCCCAATAGAGATTAGTACCCCAAGTTACTACGCTAATATCACCAAGACCTAGAAATTCAAGGCCAACCTGGGCACCAATTGAGTAAATCGAAGCGCCAATAAAAGAAGACGCAAGTAGGGATAACATCCTTGGCATAATCTCAATCAAGATTATCCTAATATTACTCTCTCCGCTGACTATAGCTGCAGATACAAAGTCGCGGTTTCTGAATGTCATCATCTGAGACCTAATCACTCGTGCGTTCCACGCCCAACCGGTCAGAACCAGTACACCAAGTAGAGTTCCAGGACCCGGAGGTAGCCAACTTGCAAGGATCACCATTAGAGGTAGCCCTGGCATGACCAGGAATATGTTTATGATTAGTGATAAAAAATCATCAGTGCGGCCTCCATAAAATCCAGCAGCACCACCAATTAGTGCACCAACTAAAATGACCAATATTCCTGCGCCAAACCCAACGAGCAGCGTTTGTCGCGCCCCGGATACTGTTTGAGCAAGTACATCTTGACCCTGCCCATTTGTCCCAAGCAAATGTTCAGCCGATGGCGGTGAAAGAGGTTTGCCCAAAAATTCAGAAGGCGACTGAACGAAGAAAGGCCCCAAAACTGCAAGAAAAATGAAAAATAAGATAATGCCGCTACCAGCCGATGCTTTTTTATTGCTCATTATTCCAGCAAACCAACGACTGATTATATTGCTATGTTGCTCTTTCATTGTCATTTTCTGGTTCGTGGGTCAAAAACTAAGATAGCGATATCTACAAGCCAGTTGGCGGTAAGAACTGCAAGGGTTATTGTCATAAATATTCCTTGCATCAGAGGAAAGTCCTGTGCTTTAACAGCTTGTAGAAGCAAATAGCCTTGCCCAGGATAGGAGAAAATTATCTCTGTTAAAAGTGCGCCACTTAGCACAAAACCAAGAGCCATTCCAAAACCTGTTAAGTTAGGTAAAATAGCATTTCGAGCAGCGTAACGTAACATAATCAATCTATCAGAAATTCCCTTTGCATTTGCAAAGGTAATATAATCGGCACCTAGAGTGCTTATCATTGTATTTCTCATAGAAAGCATCCAACCTCCAAGACTGACAAATATCATTGTGGATGCTGGTAAAACAGCATGATGTAAAACACTCACAATGAATGTCCAATTCAATGCGGGTTTCACTTCGCTTCCATATGCATGCCCAATAGGAAACCAATTAAGTGAAAAACCAAAAATGTAAAGAGCAAGCATTGCCAGCCAAAAATATGGGAATGCTCCTAAAAACGCTAAAATTGGTGGTAGAAAAGTGTCAAGCTTTCTTGTCCTGTTCCAGGCTATGAATATTCCAAGCATTGTCCCTATCAAAAAAGCGATAATCAGGGACGCACCCGCCAAAAAGATTGTCCACATCAGACCGCTTGAGATTATATCTGAAACAGGTTCTGGGAAATATGCTATTGATGTTCCAAGATTACCGCTCAAGATTCCATTCAAGTAAGACCAGTATTGAATGATAACCGGATCATCTGTTAGTCCAAAGCTTTGCCTCATTGCCTCAATTGTTTCCGGCTTTAATTTCCCACGGAATCTTGCAAAAATAATTGATGCAGGATCACCAGGCATTAAGCGAGGTATGATAAAATTAAGTGTAAGAGCGGCAAATGCAGCAACCAAATAAAAACCAAGGCGTCTAATCAAAAATACTATTGATTTGTTCATCGCTTTTCTACGTTTAATAGAGTGAAAATAAAACTAGGCTGCTCGTTGTTTGATAGTGGTCCATATGGATTATCTTTGCTGGGGAAATTTATAAAATACTTTGTGTTGCACTGTCCCCATGCAGGTTCAGCAAATAGGGGTATGCCAGGGGCGTTTTCAATGAACAGGTGCTGCAATTTGTATATGATTTCTTTGATTTTATTTTGGTCTGAAGTTTTTTCAAAATCCTGAATCAAGATATCTGCTTCTTCTGATCCAAATCTGTGCCAATTTAGGTCCGCAATTTCTCCAATAGGTTTAACATACTCTGAAAACATCATTCCTTTGAAAAAGTTATACGGGGACGCTCCTTTTTCAGCCCAGCCTACTGACATTTCAAATTCACCGCGTTGCATTCTACCAATCCAAGCACCAAAATCGTATGTTCGCACAGTTGCTTTGATCCCAACAGTTTTTAGGTTTTGAGCAATGACCTGTGCAGACCTAATCCAATCGCTCCATCCAGAGACTACAATAATATCTAGCTCTAGGATTGAGCCATCCGAGTGTATTCTCATATTTTTCCCGTTTTTTTTGTATCCAGCAGCATCTAGCAGATTATTTGCCTTAGAAACATCATACGACGTCCAGTTCTCTTTGTCTTCAATATCTGGAGAATGCCATTTTGCCATGGGGCCTGATAAACTCGTTACGTGAGCAGCTTCTGTGTAGTTGTACATTCCAACCTTCACTACCTGAGGTCGATTGATTGCATAACTTATTGCCTTACGAACATTCACATCGCTCAATACTGGATGTTTTGTATTGGTATGTAAAAAAGTAGAGTATCCAGTATTTGGGAACCAATATTTATGGTGCTCCGGATCTTTTTCAACAAAAATACGTTCGATAGCAGGAATAAATGCACCTGACCAATCTAAATCTCCACTTAAAAGTGCCAGTGTTACTTGTTCGTTGCTCGAGAATGCGGGGAATATCAGCTTATCTACTTTTGGTTTATTTTCTTGCCAATAATTATCGTTTTTTCCAAGCTCCCATATCTGGCTGTCAAAACGCAGTATCTCTGTATATGGGCCTGTGCCTACGGGATGAGGGTTGCTGTTTTTAAGTGGATCACTTAGTTTGTTCCAAATATGCTTTGGCACAATGAAAGTCCCAGCAACTGCATCAAACCCTGGTACATAAACTCTTTTAAATGAAACCTCCAATGTCGTGTCTGATGACGCGTTTACACTTTTTAAATAGTCCCATGAATTACGAGTATCTAAAGCAGGATACTCTTTTGTAAGATTAAACGTGTAGGCTACATCATGAGCGGTGAATGGCATTCCATCAGACCATTGAACGCCTTTTCTAATTGTGAAAGATAGTTTTTTATTGTCATCCGCCCATCTATAGCTGGTAGCCAACCATGGTACCCATGTTGCTTTGATAGGGTTGTAAACATACAGCGGTTCATATATACCACCCCTTGTTGGCCATCTTGGTATGGACGCTGGATTTAAAGGCTCAAAGTTTCGTACCCATGATAAAAACTGTTCTTGATAAATAATCAGTCCTTCAGTATCTCTGGACGTTTCTCTACCACAGGATTGAATAATTAATAAAACTGCAATGAAAAGATTACAGATTCTTTTCTGTGTCATTTATACTCTCATGCGAATGTTTTTTCGAATAGACTCTTACGTAGTCTATTTCCATTTTGGAGGGGAAAATGCTATCGTCAATTCCTTGCGCTCCGCCCCAATTGCCACCAACAGCAATATTAAATATAAGATGGAACCTCTTATCAAATGGCCACCTTTCCCAGCCCTTGTCTTTTTTTGCATACAATAGAGATATTTCATCATTTACTTTTATTATAATCTTTTCTTCATCCCATTCAAGAATATACCTATTGAACTCTCTACATGCGTCTGGCGTTCTTAGGTATCCATGCTGGTCAGTTCCACTAATGTTGCCCGCAAAAAGGGCAGCATTGTGTATACTGGTGACGATAACATCTTCATCATACCCAACGTGTTCCATAATGTCAATCTCTCCGCTCAGTGGCCAGTTTCCGTATTCCCAATCTGTCGGAAGTGCCCATAAAGCGCTCCATGTACCTCTACCAGGTGGTATTTTTGCACGGATTTCAAAGCGGCCATATTTCCAGCTATTCTTTGTTTTGAGCCTTGCGCTGGTATAATTTGCCCCACTAAGGTACTCTTTGTGGGCTTCAATAATTAATGAACCACTATCTAGGCGCACATTTTTTGAGCGCTTAGTATAATACTGGGATTCGTTGTTTCCCCATCCGCCTCCTGTGACCCAGTTAATAGCAGTGTCAATTCTGGTTACCAAATCTTCGTTATCGTCTTGATAAAGATCTTTATTTTTGTAGTAAGTACCTCTGAGCCCTTTTTTTCCATCAGGCGTGCTTAAGTGCGAGCTTGGAACAAGCTGCTTTGATAAAAGGGTGCTTTCCCATCCAAAAATTATGGCCTCCCCACCGCTGTCTTCAAAATATTCGATTATTATTGGGTAGCTCATTCCCTGCTCAAGAACTATAGCTCCGCTTTTTTCGGTTGGAGGCTGAGGGTGCCAGTCGTCTATAATTACACTATCGGCTACGACTAGCCTGACACCATCATCAGATATAATGTAAAAGGTATACTCGTCAGTGACATCAATTTGTATGCTACCCTCCCATCGTATCGAGAAATTATCCTTGGGGAAATTGTCCGGGACAAAATTTGGTGAACTGTTTCCATACGCTTCAAACGACGGTGCGCCTGTACCCAGGTCAAATGTCCATTGCATTGTGTCAATCACATTTCCATTAAATTCGTCATGCCACACTAGACTCCAACCCGGAATCTCTTGATTATTCTCATTCTTATTGCATGATATTGCAAGCCAGAGTAAGCATACGGACATGGTGGTCTGAACAGGAAATTTTTGCATGATGTTTCTAACTATTATGTTGTTATGATTGAAAGAGATTGAATATCAATTTATGTCAAGTTTAGTCTAGCAATTTAAAACCATTATTCATTACTTATAAGTTATTCAAAATTGTAATTAAAAGTTTACCATATCATCCGATTTGTAATTTTTTAATATGCATGAGCAACATGCAGTTATTGAGTCTTTATATTATTTTTATTATAAGACGTAAATTTTATTAAGTTATGGCAACAAGATTTAGCTTATTAACCAAAGGAGCAAGGGAAATGAGGGGTAAGACTGTTATTACTATTTTCGGGATTTTTGCTATACTCTCGGGTATCACTATTGCACAAAACGTTTCAGTAACATTCAAAGTAGGAATGGCAAATGAAACAGTGACCAATGGTGTTTGGCTAGCTGGAGGGGACGCCGGAAACCCAGGTTTTGAGATGACAGACTCGGATGGAGACATGATCTACTCAGTAACCTTGAGCGTGCCACAAAACGCAAGATATCACTACAAATTTGTCAACGGACCACTTGATCAATGGTGGGGCGGTGCATGGGAATCTGTGCCAGAGGCTTGTGCTGTTGGAGAACACTCGGATCGTTATGTTGATGTTGATGCTGAGGATATGGTTTTAATTCCTGTAGTTTTTGGTACATGTGATTTCATTGAGCCTACATATGTTATCAATGATTTTAATGAGTTGCTTGATGTATTAGACGAAGGTGATGGTGCATTTTGGGAAGAATATGACGAGACATTATCTGATCTGAATTTTAGCGCATTATCGCAAATAATAGACCCCAATTATATCTATGATGATAGTCCAGTAATGGGCTGGAATTACGGAGTTGTTGGAACATTTAGCTGGGGTGGTTACACTGCACAATTGAGTTTGTTTGATCAGGCTGCAGATCTCTCAGACTACAACTACATATCATTTAAACTCCGTAATTTATCGGAGCCTCAAATTGGTGGAGTATTTTTTAGGTTTGTACTTTTTGATGTTAGTAATACAACATCATGGTCATCAAGAGACGATGTAGAGGTTTGGTTTTCTTTCTTTGAAGGAGCTCAGTCACCACTTTACAATGATCCTGCAGATGGCTGGGTAGAATATAGAATACCACTTGAATGGTCAGGTACTACTGCTCCAGGGACGTCGTACACTCTGGGCTTTACTAATCCTGGGTGGGTAGGAGTTCCTGGTAATCAAACTTTTGATATTGATCAGATTGGAGGAATTGCCATCGAGGTCGTAAGTACAACCCAAGGTGCGGTGACCCAAGGTGAATTCTTAATCGAGGATATTCAGGCGGTCTTTTCACCTACCATTTCAGGTTGCACAGATGTCGATGCTTGTAATTATAACCCCGATGCAGATGTCGATGATGGTAGCTGTTATGACTGTAGCAACATTACTTTCAGAGTGGATATGTCAAATGAAACAGCCCACTCGCAAGGAGTGTATATGGCTGGAGGCACACTTGGGCAGGAAGGGTATTTGATGGAAGATGCCGATGGAGATGATATTTGGGAAACTACCCTGCAGTTAAAGGTTGGGGATACAACAAGATATAAGTTTAGGAACCAGCCAGCTTTTAATTCTTGGAATGGATTTGAACCCTCGGGTGGATTGATTTCGGGGGGTTGCTCAGCGCCTGATGATTGGTTTAATAACCCAAGTGATAATTATGATGACAGATTTATTATAGTTCCTAATGTAGATATTGCTCTGCCCACTGTTTGCTATGGTAGTTGTGTATCTTGTGATGAGGAAAACCGTGTAAATGTGACATTTTCCGTAGATATGAGCGATGTAGAAACTAATCCAGCAGGTGCTCATATTTCTGGTGAGGCTTTTCCAGAGCCAGGCCTGACTATGGCAGATCCTGATGGGGATGATGTCTGGACCATCACGGTTGAAAAATCTGTTGGAGAGCTATTGCGTTACAAATTTGCCAATGGTCCTGTACCAAACTGGCAAGGGGATTGGGAGGAAGTGCCGTTGCAGTGTCAACATGCTGACAATACCGATAGGTGGCTTATCGTTGGAGAAACAGATATGGAGCTCGAAACTGTCTGTTTCAGCAGATGTACCGGTTGTGTAGAAGACTATCCTGTTGATGTTACATTTAATTTGGACATGAGTAATGTCAGTGGCTTCGATGGATCGCAGGCACCATTTGTTTTCGGGTCTTACAACGATTGGGACCCATCCATTCCAACCCAAATGTTAGATTCTGATGGTGACTATATATATACAGGAACAGCGGAAGGTCTTATGTTTTATGACTCAGTTACTGTACTTTTTGCATATGGCGATAATTTTGAAACGGTTCCGCAGGAGTGCGGGGTCTATGATACTGAACTCTCAATGTATGTAAGACCGATTCATATTACGGATGCTGATGGGGAAGCGACTCTAATATTAGAGCCTGTAGAATATGGAGCATGTCCGCTAGACGACAGCCCAAAAGTCTTATTTCAAGTTGATGCTAGCAGCGTAATTGACCTATGGCCTGAGGGTTTTGATCTGTGTGCTACAGGCTCATTCGATGCCTGGTCAGGTTGCGGACTAAGTCTTTCAGACCCGGACGGTGACAATATATTCACCGGCATTCTCACCGGTTTGGAAGAGGGCACCAATTACGAGTACAAGTTTGTAGTTAATGTTGGAGGGAATTATTTGTGGGATGATCCCAATACTGACTCTGGTCCTCCCATCGGCTCAGCGTGTGACTTTAACCCAGGAGATGCGCATGGGAATTATGGCTTTACTGCTGTAGCTGGCACAGAGCCGCAAGATCTTGGGGTGCAGCCATGGAACGGATGTGTTGCCTTAAGTAACGATGAGAGCGACAAAAGCTTGGTCCCAAATAAGTTCGCATGCAAGGCATATCCTAACCCGTTCAATCCGCATGTCACCATATACTATGAACTCGACAAGAACGAATTTGTAGATGTTTCTATTTTTAATGTGTTAGGACAAAGAGTAAAGACCTTGGTAAATACTACTCAGAACGTTGGTACGTACTTATACAACTGGAATGGTCGTGACGCGAACGGAGTAGAAATCAATTCGGGTATTTATTTTGCTATCATACAACATGGCTCATTTAAAGATATTTTAAAGATAACATATCTAAAATAAAGGCCACAAAAAAAAGGGTAGCCCGGCTACCCTTTTTTATTTTAATGAAAATAAAAACATAACAAAATAAGAACTAATGCCAGATAGAGCAACAAAGCCAATATCTATTTTCATTTTTTGCTTTAGCCTATGCTTTACTCAGACAGCTGGAAAAATTGCAGGTAAGGTTGTGGATGATGAAAAAAATAGTCCTCTTGTTGGGGCGAATATAATTATAACCCAGACTCAAAAAGGTACTAGCGCTGACAAAGAGGGTTACTTTAATCTAATAAATGTTACCCCCGGTAAATACTCTGTAAGGTTTATGATGATCGGGTACGAAACAGTTACCATTGAAGATGTTATCGTATCAGTAAATAGAACAACGTCGCTTGATGTCAAAATGAAACAAAGCATCATCGAGGGTGATGAAGTTATTATTTATGCAAGTAAGCTTAGCAGAAAAAAAGACCAGACAAGCACCGTGAAGAATATATCTTCTGAGGAGATGGAATTACTCCCTGTAGAGGACCTAAGCTCTGTCGTGAACATGCAGGCAGGTATAGTCGCAGGCCATTTTCGTGGTGGGAGAAGCGATGAGGTTAGCTATATGATCGATGGCATTCCTGTCAATGATGCCTATGGTGGAGTCGCAGCCGTCTCAACCTTGGAGGTGGAGTCGGTAAAAGATCTAGAGGTAATCACAGGCACCTTTAATGCCGAATACGGAAACGCAATGAGTGGGGTAGTTAATGCTGTTACAAAAGATGGCAGCAACGAATTTCATGGTAGTTTGAATTCAGCCTATTCAACATACATCACAGATAATAAACGAAATGGAGAAAAAGTATACATCGGGCTTGACCCTTTCGGTATTAATTCAAACTCTGATTTTAGGTTTAATCTTAGTGGGCCCATAATTAAAGATAGGTTGTACTTTTTCTCAAACTTTAGGACACAAGGCATTAACGGGCATTTAAATGGCATAAGAAGATTTAATGTCTGGAATCTTAGTAATTTTTATGATCAAGATTCATCAAAATGGTATAGTGAGAACACTGGAGACAGCGCTTTTGTCCCCATGAATAAAGGAAACTATTCATCTTTAATGGGTAAAGTATCACTCGACTTAGGGAACCTAAGACTATCGTGGATGTTAAATAATAATTATTCTCAATCCCGAGGCTATAGTCATGTTTACAAATACAACCCAGATGGTAGATCTTACTCTGACGCAAATACCTCTTTAGTAATGTTTCAGCTGAATCATTTTTTAAACGAAAAAATGTTTTACGATATCAAATACTCAATAACAGACAATAACTATGGCTCGTATGTCTTTGAAGATTATGATAGCTATGAGGTTATCAAGGAGGACGGGATCTATCAAGGTGTCTATCGTTTTGAAGGAGATACAGTATACAATTATGTAAACGATAAATATATGACGGCCTTCGGCACCGGGTTTTTTACCGGGGGTCAAGATAAAGGTTACACGAAAAGAGCAACTGTCTCTAGGAATTTCAAGACTACATTTAATTGGCAGGCAACTAATGCACACAGTATCAAAGCGGGGGTCTCAGCAACATTTTACGATCTTCAAAATACCTATCATACTATAAGAAATGCATATGCCGGAACAGAGCTAGAGTCTAATAATTACAAGCCAATAGTTCTTCCTGACAGTACTGTCTACTCAGATATGTATTCAGTTGAACCCAAGGAAGCATCATTCTTTTTGCAAGATAAGTTTGAGAGAGACGAGATTGTAATAAATTTTGGTCTTCGCTACGATACCTTTGATGCTAATACATACTATCCGAGTCAAAGAAGAAACCCTATTAATGCATCAACCTACTATCTTAAAAATATTGATGGCACCGATTCTTTAGATTCAAATGGGAATCTGGTTGTTGACATTCAAAGAATGTCTGAGCCAATTGACTCAAAGGTAGCATCTCAGCTCAGCCCAAGATTTGGATTTGCTTACCAGCTTGGAAATGTGGCCGTACTTCATTTTAGCTATGGGCATTTTTTCCAGATGCCACCTATGTATGCTATATACTCCAATCATTCCTCGATTATCGGACCTAGTGATTACTCGACAACAGTAGGAAACTCAAATTTAGCAAATGACAGCCTTGGTCTTAATGCACAAAAAACCGTTAGCTATGAGGTTGGTCTCTGGCAGGAGCTAGGTAAGAATACCAGCCTAGAGGTTAATTTATACTATAGGGATATTTATGATCTATTGAGTCTGGCTACTGTTAGCACATACAACCAAGTTGAATATGGAATATACACAAATAAGGATTATGGAAACGTCAGAGGACTAGAGCTAAAAATGGACTACGGAATAAATAATTTATTCATCCAGACAAACTACACATATCAATTTACAAGAGGAAACGCTGATAATCCTGCTCAAACATTTAACAGGCAGGGTGCAAGTATTGATGAAGTTATTCGTTTCATACCAATGAGCTGGGATCAGCGGCATACATTTAACTTGTCTGCGGGTTACAATACTCAGAAGTTTGGTATCTCAGCTACGGGCTATTATAACTCTGGCACACCATACACTTTTTCTCCTCAAGGAGAGAGCAACCTCGCCTTATTGAATTTGTATCCAAACAATGATTACAAGCCCTCTAACTACCACGCAGATTTATCTGCATATATCAACCTACCCAAAATTTTTGGGTTTAGTTCTAAGATAGACTTACTAGTTTATAATCTGACTGATAGGTATAATGAATACGGTGTCAGCTCGGAAACTGGAAGAGCATACTCAGCGGTCGTAAATGAGACAGAGTTATTGAGCCACAGGAGTAATTTCAACAATTATGAAGATCGGTATAAGGACCCTTCGTCTTTCTCCGCCCCTAGGCAGACAAAGGTAGGTCTTACGGTTCAGTTTTAAAGATGATAAAGAAAAGTATAGCATCTTCCTTATTTTTCTCACTCGTTTATTGCCAGGGTGTTGATTATGCGGGGCCTGACGACCCCGCCGGAGATATTGAGGCCGAGAGGGAAGGATATATGAATGGGAATCGTGTACTCCTTTACTTTCAGAACACTACCGAATTATCCGCTTGGCAAAAGCCAAATGTATCAAAGTGGCCTAACAACCCTGATGGAACAAAAATGCTTGACGGTATTGGTTTGCTAGTTGGCGCTAAAGTATATATCGAAAATGACCTTAATAATTCTACAGTTGATACATTGCCAATAACTGATTTAAATCAGCTTAATGGTAATGACTATCATACTCTTTACTATCTACAAACTAGCTACAGAGAGGAGATGGATACAGATCCTACCGGGCAAGTAGAGTGGGGTTTCTATCCTGTATTTGGTTACTTTAATGAAAATNACGAATACCCCGCATTAAGTAGAATACCTGAATCCTGGCCAACTGCTGGTTGGCCCTCCTCTGAGGGAAAAATCTGGCCTGGGGAGTGGAATGGACGCTTTGGTCGTGGCGTAAGGTATGCGGATCTAGAAACTTATTTTGTAGTAAATGATGCTCACGATCTGGAATACCTCGGTGATGATGACCTTGTAAAGTATTACCCAAAGTACAGTTCAACAAAAATAGAGGAGTCTACATCCATACAGAGTGGTGAAGTTTGGGGAGGACTTGGTCTGCGAGTTGAGACTAGGGGTTTTCAATGGAATAATCCACAAGCAAGAGATGCTATTTTCTGGGAATATAACATATCGAACACCTCTAAATATGACCTTCCTGAAGTTTGCTTTGGCTACTGGGTTGATAATGCAATTGGTGGGGATGGTGCAGACGATGAGGTGGGATACTTTAATGATCTTTTGGATATTTCATATTCATGGGATGAAAATGGTATCGGCATAGCGGGCCTCATACCTGGGATAATGGGTTTTGCGTACCTAGAGAGTCCCGGACTGGCATACGATGGTGTCGATAATGATGATGATGGTTTAGTGGATGAAAAAAGGGATAATCAGGCAGAAAATTTAATTGGCCCAACTGATGGAATTGACGATATCGCAAAGTTCCTAGATTTCTACAAACTGACAATGTCAGACTTGAGAGAGCATTGGGATGCCGATGAAGATCAAGATTGGACCGACGGTGAAGACCTTAACGAGGATGGCATATATCAGTCAAATGAAAATCCGGGTGATGATGTAGGCCTTGATGGTGTGGGACCTTTAGAGATTAACTACACTGGTCCTGATCAGGGTGAAGGCAATCACCGACCTGATTTTGTTGAGTCAGTGGGGTGCGAGCCAAATTTCGCTGTCACAGATGTAACAGAATCCGATATGATTGGATTAACCTCTTTCCAACTTTTTCCGATTTTTGACCAACACCCTGCACCTGCAGGAACTCCTTGGTTTAGAAACGATGATGTTATGTGGGATCTTGTTTCCTCAGACTCTTTAACAGAGTACTATGGTACTATTGCAAATTTAGTTGAGCTTTTTGCATCAGGCCCTTTCCCTCTTTACCAAGGGAAAACCGAAAGAATATCCATGGCAGAAATTCATTCTTATGATCCGCTTGAAGGATTGAATTCATCAAGTCATACTGCACCTGCGCTTTTTCAATTGAAGTCCATCGTTCAAATAATTTATGAAAAAGACTATCGTTTTGCCCAGCCACCAGAGACGCCGACACTAACTGCATCTCCCGGTGACGGGTATGTGATGCTAACCTGGGATGATGATGCAGATAAACTAACAAGAGACCCATTCCTAGGTAATATTAATGATTTTGAAGGGTATAAATTATTCCGCTCAACCGATAAATATTTTTCAGATTCTGAGGTAATTACCGATGGGCACGGTACGCCGATGTTTTTAAAACCCATTTATCAATGTGATCTAGTAAATGAATATCTTGGCTTTACCGATTTTGGTTTAGTAAATGGCACAGCGTATAATCTTGGAGATAATACTGGCATAAAGCACTACTTTAAAGACGAAAATGTTGATAACGGGCGTACTTATTATTACGCAATCGTCGCTTATGATTACGGTGCCCCAGATATTGGGCCCGGGATATCTCCATCGGAAAACACCACAGTAATCGATATTGACGAGTACGACAATATTAGGGGTATCGGGAAAAATGTTGCCATAGTGACACCTCAGCCTGCCGCTGCTGGTTATGTTCCACCAGAAATTTTACTCGATTCTCTGAATAATCTTTTATTGGGAACAGGGTCAATTGAAATTGATATTGCAGTTAAGGAAGGTGTCCAACAAATGAATGACTACTTCATAACGTTTGACTCTGATACCGTTTTCAATGAGTTTGACCGACCAGCCTTTTTCAATAATCCAGGGTTTAAAGTTTTTAATAGTACAACAGGCCAAATGGTCTACAATGAAAGCCCTAAATATGAGCTGACAGGTCAACCGAATTTTAGTGGGTCAAACCTAGTTTACAATCAAGAACAAGATTACTGGAATATGAATAATGATATCTTGTCAGACGTTTTTGAAGGTTTGCAGATAACCATTTCCCAGAAAAACTTAATTCCTACACTCAACACATCTGAGACCCAATGGATTGGCGATCTATCCGGTTTAATGAATCTTACCATAACCCAAAGAGAGTCAAAACTCGTTCCTTGGGACTGTGAAATTATTTTCACATCTGGAGTAAGCTACCAATCAAAAGCGCAACAGGCATCCGGAATACGTGATGAGTTTGACAACCGGCTTTGGTTTCCAAACCGAATCATTTTAGGTGAGTCTTTTAACTTTTATGTTGTCAATAAGACGATACTCGATAAAAACGGGGATTATACATTTATGGATCTGGTTGCCCAAGACTACACAGACTCATCCTATGTTTACGATGGAGAATTTAATATTGCTAACGATAGAATTCTTGTTGGTCAAACAGATTCTTTGGGTAATTGGGAGGGCACAGCGTTTGTAATTGATTTTCGTAATATTGATAGCGAAGATTATCCACCTCCTGGATCAAGGTATTCTATAACCTGGGATAGAAATTTTTGGGGAAGTGATACCTTTAGATTTTCTGTCGACAGTTTGAAAATTTTATCTGAGGAGAATTTTAAAAACGATCTTGATAAAATCCGCGTAGTTCCAAATCCGTATGTTGGAACTAATGCATTGGAAGAGGCTGTCATTAATCCCTTTCTTAATCAACCAAGAAAAATAATGTTTACTAATGTACCAGAAAATTGTGTGATCACAATTTTTACACCAAGTGGAGTTAAAGTTAAGACAATAAGAAAAAATAATTTTGGTGGAGGAATGGTACAGTGGGATCTTCTAAATGAAGAGGGGTTGGAAATTGCCGCAGGAATGTATTTATATCACATACAACCTAGCTTATCAAATAACACTCTCAATCAGTATGAGCACGTTGGGAAATTTGCGGTAATAAAATGAAAACTTTTGTAATTACAGCCATGCTTGTTTTATGTTTTTGTAATGCTCAATATAGGTTTGGAACAACCGCCGCAAACTTTCTAGAGATTGGTACAAGTAGCGGTGCTGTTGCAATGGGTGAGGCTTATGTTTCTCTAGCAGATGATGCAATTTCTGCTTATTGGAACCCTGCGGGGTTAGCAGGAATAAACGGTTTAGAACTGGGTGTTTCTTCCCAAGATTGGGTAGCAGGTATTAAGCATTCCACTATTGCTGCTGCTGTAAACATGGGAAATTTTGGGACAATTAGTGCATGGTTTACCGATTTTGATTACGGTTCAATCGAAGTTACCAATGTTAGCAATCAAAACGGTACTGGTGAATACTACGGAGCCAACGAGCTTGCAGCATCTGTAGCATATGGGAAAAATCTGGTTGAGTGGTTTTCATTTGGTACGTCATTTAAAATGATAACATCAAATATCTGGCATTCATCAGCTAGGGCATTAGCACTTGATTTAGGAGTTATTGTTAAAACAATATTTTTTTCAAGAACCGGTCAGAGAAATGATGGCATGAAAATTGGTATGAGCATATCAAATTATGGGTCAAAAATGCGGTATGACGGAATAGACCTGATCAACCCAATTGATATTCTTGAAAATGAGAATGGAAACTACGATAATGTAATCGGACAATTTAGAACAGAGTCCTGGGAGCTTCCACTAATTTTTAGGCTCGGTATTTCAATGAAACCTATAGTTAATAGTTTTCACTCACTTGCAGTATCTATGGATGTTCTTCACCCCAATAATAATAGTGAATCAATTAACATAGGCTCTGAGTATGCTCTAAAAGGAATTGGGGGGAATATATTTTACTTAAGGGGTGGCATAAAAGGAGTTGGAATAGCTCAAGCTAATCAAGATGATTCAATTTTACCTTTTAACTCACTGAATTTTGGGCTTGGTTATGAAAAATTTATTTCGAATAATAGGAGTGTCGGCATTGACTACTCACACCAATCTGTAGGTCTTCTTGGTGAGGTCTCTCTTATTACCATACGGTTCAAAATATTTTAGCACCTGCTCATGAAAAAGAGTCTGAGCTCTTTGATACTTTTTTTCGCTATCTTTTTTATTAGTTGCAGATCTGAATCAATTGACGTAACTGATCAGTCAAAAAATATATTAGCCCTTGTTGGTGATAAAACAATCACCGTCAATGATTTCATTAAACGCTGTGAATATGTTCCTAGACCCCCATATTGTAATGGTGATAGCTATGTACACAAGAAAATTGCTTTGAATTCATTAATTGCTGAAAAATTATTATCTATTGAATTTGATAAGAAAAATTTCACCAAAACAAAAAGTCAAAGTTCATTTCTAGGAGGTCAAAAAGAGCAGGCCATGCGACACCTTATGCTGCAAACATATGGTTATGATAAGGTTGATGTTGATGAAAAAAAAATTAGCCGGATGGCTATGCTAAATACCAGGCAATATGATATCAGCTATATAACAATCGATAAACATTATGAAGTTTTAATTGATAAGTTACCAAGCAGTCTGGGTCTGATAGAAATTTGTGAAAAACTAAATATTTCAAGTGGTATCACTAAAAAGACTATCACAAAAAATGATGATATGATTGTAGAGGTTGATAAAATATTGTTCCAAGGTATGCAAGATCTAAACAAGGTGTATGGTCCGTTGAGAGTTGACAATAATACTATATTACTATTTTCAATCGATGGCTGGAACAGTAACCCATCAGTATCTGCTAATGATAAAAGAGATGCTTGGAAAGAAGCTAAAGATCAATATGTTTCAAGCCGAGCAAAAGAGCATTACGGAAAATATGTTGGTGAAATAATGAAAGGTAAACATATTAAATATAATGTATCGCAGTTTGATAAATTCGCCAGTACCTTATCTAAAATATATTTAGTTGAAAAAGATAAAAGAGAAGCTGCCATAGAAAACAAAATATGGGAAATCGAAGAAACTTCCCCAGTTGCATCATTTAATGATGTAAAGAAAATGAGGAGAGATTTTATTTTTACGCATGGGAATAAAGATTATACTGTATCCGATTTACTGGCACTGGTTGAAAAACATCCTTTAGTTTTCAGAAACAAAAAAACTAATCCAAGTCTTTTCAAGAACGAACTAAAGTATGCCATTGCTGACCTTATAAGAGATATGCACATAACGAAAAAAGCATACGAGCTAGGTCTTGACGAACATTTTAGTGTAGTTAGCTCCGAGCAAAAATGGGATGATTATATTAAGGCAACTATTGTTAAAGAGAGCCTTGTCGCGTTAAAAAATGATAGCAATTCTTCAAAGAGCTTATTAAGAAGTAACATTGATTCGTTGCAAAAAAGCTATGATGGTATTATCCAAATTGATACTGATAAGTTTGAAAAAATAGAACTTTCAAAAATCGACATGAGTGTTATGTTCTTAAACCAGCCTTATTCAAAATTAGAACCAGATTTTCCAATATTAACCGATGATCATCTTCTTGATTACGGGAGTAAAGTAGTTTTTAGTGATTAACCGATTTTTTATTTTTCTCTTTATTTTACTTTTTTCATGCAATGATCTAGAAAAAAGCCCCAGTAGTAATGAGGCTTTCCTTGGATGCACTGATCTTGATGCTAGTAACTACAGCGTTGAGGCCAACACCGATGATGGCAGTTGTGAATATTCTGGCTGCATGGATCCACAATCGGCTAATTATGATAGTATGGCAACAATTGATAACGGAAACTGTATCGATGACTATGTTATACCTGAAGGTTTTTCTTATTTTTGGAATGATGAATTTAATAGTGACTCTCTGCCCAGTAGATATTGGAATATAGAAATAAGGTGGCCTGGGTTTGTAAACAATGAGAGTCAATCATACACTGATAACGAAGCGAATATATTCATTAGAGAAGGTAAATTACATATTAGGGCACTAAAAGATAATCCTTTTAATCCAAATCAGCCGGCCTATACTTCTGGACGAATTAATACCATGGGTAAGGTAGAGCTCCAATATGGATTTTGGGAAATAAGGGCCAAGCTACCAAGTGGAGTGGGTACATGGCCTGCGATCTGGATGCTCAATGCAAACATTGATTCAGTGGGGTGGCCAAATTGTGGAGAAATTGATATAATGGAGCACGTTGGCCATCAACCAGAGCATGTTTTTTTCAATATTCATAATGCAAGTAGCTATGGCGATTTGCATGGTACAAGCCAGCAAGGAGTTTATGAGCTTGAAGATATAGAGGATGATTTTCATACGTATTCGATGGAATGGGATTCAACCTATATTAAAGCCTTTGTTGATGGGAATCTTTTTTATAATTATATAAGGCCTGAAGGTAGTAATTCAAGTAATTGGCCATACGATAATCCTTTTTTTCTAATCATCAACTTAGCAATTGGGGGTGAGTGGGGAGGACAACAAGGCATTGATAATTCAATTTTTCCAGCTACCTTTATTGTTGATTATGTTCGTATTTATAAAAAGCAGAACTCATGACTTTTTTGTTTAAACCGCTGAAAATCCTATTAATTACATCTCTATTAATTGGTGAGAAACCTTACAGGGGAGCAGAATACCGAACCTCAAACACTTACCAATATGGCAGGTTTGAAGTGCGCATGAAATCAGCAATGGGCTCAGGTATCGTGTCATCATTTTTTACAATCAGAGACTTCTGGGCAAATGGTTTGAGTAACACAGTTCATTGGAGAGAAATAGACTTTGAGTCCTTAGGAAAGTATACTGACAAGTTCCAGACAAACATAATATCAGCCTATGAAAATCACCACGAGCAGCTACATACTTTAATGTATAATCCCCATGCTGGCTTCCACACCTATGCGTTCGAGTGGACGCCGGACTATATAGATTTTTTTATCGATGGATATCTTATTAGACATGAATCAAGTGATTACATTGGATCATTTAACACTGGTCAAAAAATTATGATGAATATTTGGCAGCCAATATGGGAGGATTGGGTTGGAGTGTTCGATGAATCTAGTTTACCTATCTATGCTTTTTATGATTGGGTTAAATATTATTCATACACGCCAGGATCTGGTCATTATGGGACAGACAACAATTTTTCTTTTGAGTGGCAAGATGAGTTTAATTACTTTAATCAAAATCGATGGGAAAAAGCAACGCACACTTGGTCGGCAAACAATGCTCAGTTTGTGCAAGAAAATGCTGTAATACAAGGGGGATATTTAATTTTGTGTCTTACAGATAACTCTTCTAGCGGCTACATGGGAGATCCCTTATCAAATCATAGTATCACTAATTATGTGGATAGTGAAGGTTTAATTGTTTATCCAAATCCTTTTAACAATTCTTTTGCATTACACTTACCCATTGGCCTATGGCAGGAGAAAAAACTACTTAAATTGTATGACATAGAAGGGAAAAACGTACTCAGTACCGAGGTAAATGAAACAAACGATGGGACAATTAAGCTATCACTTCAAGATACTAAACTACCAAGCGGTATATACTTTGGTTGCCTCGTTACAAATGAAACAAAATTGAATTTTAAGTTAACATATGTACGTTAGATTATTATTTCAGGTGGGTTACCTTACTCATTGATTCCGCATTAGCAGTACTTATTTTTACCAGGAATATTCCAGACGGAATAGCTTTGCCACTATTTGATTTCAAATTCCAATCTAAAGAGTTTGTTCCTATTTTAGAGATTTGCATGCTCTCATGGATTAGTTTTCCAGATATATCATAAATTTCAATTTCAGTATCAAGCACGAAATCACTTTCCCAAAATATTGATAATTTAGAGTTAACTGGGTTTGGGAAGCAGTTTAGTTTCAGATTCATTGGTATTGATGACACATCTAAATTTTCAAAAATAATATTTCTAAGGTTAAATCCACCGGTACTTGCTATTAGTTTGAGTTTGGCATCTTTTGCTAATGAGACATTACCGATTTCTACTACTCTCCATCCATTATCCCATCCATTAGTATTTGGAAGGGTAATAGGCCCTATAGTTGTTGATGAGTCGATCTGAAGTGCTATTTTGGAACCGTTAATGAAAGATGCAATTTCCACTAAGATTTTAAAATTTCCAGGGTCCTCTACATCAATCGAATATTTTAACCATTCGTCATCTTCAATCCATCCCACAAAATAATTCATTTTACCATTAATCATAGTTGAACCAATATCAACACCATCATTTCTATACGACCACCCATTATTCCAAGATTGTGTCTCTGGACTAAATTTGCTTGGGTCTTCTATTTGTGTGTCAAAATAGGCCACATTATTGTTACCGGTATCATAGTTAACGGCCGGTAGAAGCCCAGGAGGCTTAAAACTCGAGTATGCAAAACTCACTGAATTATAATTTGAATCCATCAGCGCACGTGAAAGACCCTTGTTCACCCAACAGGAATCAAATTTTAAACTGTTTGCCATTGAAATTAGTCCATTGAACGCATTGGTTGTGTCTGGCTTGGTTCCGCTCCCGTTCCAGTAGTCTATAAGTACTTTGTACTCATCGGTAACCTCATAACTAAAAAGGCTTGAAATTCTTTCAATACTTTTAAAGTTCCACCAGCTCCAACCGATGTCATGCCTTTCAAAGAAATTCTTTTTATTAAATGCCCAATGGTTGGAATTTTCCCCAAACTCACCTATCCAAAGCGGAACGTCGTATTCGATACTTATATCAGTAATATATTGATGCATCCAGTGCGATGGATTACTGCTTGTTACGGAATCAGAGCTGCTTCCAATATAATGATGAAAGCTATATACCATTTCATCATCGAACGGTGGTAAAAGACCTGTGTGATCATTACCAAACCAGTTCCCTTCAATTATTACTATGTGATTAGGGTCAACCACTCTTATTGAATCAACCACTCTCTCATAGATATTTCTCAGGGTATTTGCAATGCCCCACCGTGCAGGTTCGTTCAATAAGTCGTATGCTCCAATGGCAGGCTCGTCTGCATAATATTCTGCAATATATCTCCAGGTTGATGCCAACCAAAGTTGATTCTCAGGCTCCGTAAATAATCTTGCCTCCTCCCCATCTGAATCTGAAAAATCATTGGTATTTTGTCCGCCCGGAGCTGCATGCATGTCAAGTATTAAGTAGATATCATTGTCTCTACAGTATTCAATCAGAGGGTCTAATAAGTCAAAACCAATATTTGTAAAGGTGCCATAGCTTGGTGAGAAATGCTTATAGTGCAATGGAACACGAATGGCATTAAAACCATGATCAGCCAATAAAGATATTTCATATTCAGTGATATAGTTTTTTCTATATAGATCGAAAAATTGTTCTTTTTTTTCAGGGCCTATAAGACTCTCAATTTCGTTTTCGATATTCGTGGTAGACGCGTGCTCAATATTGCAGTTCCATATATAACCTTCTAGGACTAACCATCCACCTAAGCCAAAGCCTTTTAGAATAATTTTTTCATTCTGTTCGTTAACAATGATTCGACCATTAGTTTTTAGAAAACTATTAGCAGAAGCCACGCTCAGAGCAAGTAGGACGAAGAGAACTCGTGCCAATAGATTTTTAGACAGCCGCTTCGACATTGTAAATAAAATATTTATAATAAACCTTTATCGTATCAATAAGTTGGATAATGTTTGTTTAATATTAACTATTTAGATTATCATAATAATGTACTAAAGCATTTTGATAGCAGAATTAACATCTTGTTAGCAAATGGTACTTGGACATATATTTAATCTGCCATAAAATGTAATCTTAAAAAATAACCTAATATGAAAATAAAATTATTCACACTTCTTTATCTGTTTTTCTTTTTTGCGGGATGTCAACTTGGAGAGAAGCAAGGCTCTGGTATGTCGGACGCTGAATTAGTTCAGTTGATAATCGCGGCTCAAAAAGAACAGATCAGTGTATCTGAACTCCCAGCAAAATCAATTTTATATTTAGAGAGTGACATCGAATATGATGAAATAGAAACACATATTGCTTTAGAGCTTGGTTATGAGGTCAAGCGAATTGGTAATGGCTCTAGGATCGGACACCGGAATGAGGTTTACTTCAATCTGGAAGGTAGGAAGTTAGACCCCACAAACTGGAGCGGTGAGCGGCAAGATCGAGAAATTTACGGTGAATACTCCGCCGAGAAAGATCGAGATGACTGGAGATGTTTTTATATGGTTTTCCCGGTTACATTTGTAATGCCAGATGGCTCAACAATTACCGTTGCATCGGATGATGAAAGTGGCTGGTCTGAGTTGAAGTCATGGTACGAAAGCAATGATGCATATGATTCAAGACCAAGCATTCAATACCCCATAGATATAGTTTTTGACTCTGAGGAAGGAGAGATCAGCGAAACTATCCACAACGATGAAGACATGAATCTTGCCCTAGAGGAGTGTAAAGAGGCACTTTATGAAGACCGAGATTGGATTGAGAAAGAATGCTACAAATTGGTTTTCCCGGTTACATTTGTAATGCCAGATGGCTCAACAATTACTGTTGCATCGGATGATGAAAGTGGCTGGTCTGAGTTGAAGTCATGGTATGAGAGCAATGAAAGTGAGGAAGAGCCAAGTTTACAGTATCCGGTTGAAATTATACGTGATACAGAACAGGGTGAGGAAACGATTGTCATCAATAGTGAGGAAGAACTTGCTGAGGTTAAAGAAACATGTAGAGATTATTTTGAAGATAGTGATGATTCAGAAGAATGTTTTGAATATCTATATCCAATTACATTTGTAATGCCAGATGGCTCAACGATTACCGTCCAAAATGAGGATGGCTTGTTAATCCTTCATAGGTGGTATGAAGAAAATAGCGGTTATGAAGAGGAGCCAGTTCTGCAGTACCCAGTCTCAGTGGTTCTTGAAACTGAAGAAGGGGAGACAACGCTTGTTGTAAATAGCGAAACGGAAATTGATATGATTTATGAAAACTGTGAGCTAGATGAGTAAACGCATTTTGCCAAGTAACTGAATGAATTATTTTATTTGATAAAGTCCCAAGAGTTTGGGACTTTTTTTTAAATCGACTCATGATAACGATATTAGTTCTTATTTTATCAACAAACTTAAATGCCCAACAGAAAAATTCTACCTCTGAGCAGGAAATTGATGATATAATGAAATGGCATGTTTTAAGACAGCGAGTTGAGAGAGCTGTGGATCGAGGAAAATTAAACAGAATTGAAGCCGATAAAGAATATTCTAATTTTCGTGCAAAGATGAATGGAAGAAGAATTGAGTACAGAGATCCGACTTTAGAAAAACATTTTAAAAAATATGGCATTGAGAATGTTTCTAATCTTAAAAACACATTGCTCGATGAGGATATTTCGGTAAATAAGCTGGAAGCGGTTTTAGGTGGCATGTTAAGATTAATGCATGCGGCTAGACTAGAAGAATCCAATTTTAGAATAAACCCGCGTTATGTAGAATATTTTAAAGATAGGGTGGGTCTAACCAACAAACAAGTTGATCAAATTTTAGCCATAGTTAGATCACATATCCATAATTAGATCATTGCCACTGTTTTTATGTATCTTTCAAAAGTAATTATCATTGCCCTGATGCTTACATCACTAAAGAGCAGTCCAAGTATTAGTGGATTTGTCAGAGATATTTCTAATGGCGAGCCCATATCTTATGCTAACGTATTTATAAGTAACTCGACAATTGGATCAACAACAAACAGAGATGGTTATTTTGCCCTATCTGATTTACAAGTTGGAAAATATGAATTGAATGTAACCATGATAGGCTTTGCTTCATACAAAGATAGTGTGGAGCTGTTAACTGATGAATCAGTACGACTAGATATTGTTTTAAGATCGCAGGTGTTAGAAAGCTCAGAAATACTTGTTACCGCTGAGCGCCAGAAATTTCAAAGAGCTATAGAGAGTAGCCAGATATCTCTTGATATAAGAGAACTAAATTCCGCTCCAGCTTTTATTGAGCCGGATGTATTTCGAACACTGCAGATGCTTCCAGGAGTGCAAACAACTAGTGATTTCTCAAGCGCACTTTACGTAAGAGGAAGTACTCCAGACCAAAATCTTATCATGCTCGATGGTATAGCAATTTATAATCCTTATCATCTAGGGGGTATATTCTCAACATTTAATACAGATGCTATCAAAGAGGCAGACTTTCGGGCAGGAGGTTTTTCTGCAAGACACGGGGGTAGAATGGGTGCAATATTGAATGTTATTAATAGAGAGGGCAATACCGAAAAAATTAAGGGTTCGGCTAACCTATCCTTAATCTCAAGTAAAATTCTTATTGAGGGTCCAGTCCCTAAGTGGAGAGGAATTAAAGGGTCATGGATGTTCTCTGGAAGGAGAACATATATTGATAAAGTTGTTAACGCATTAAAAATTCCAAATGGTCAAAAACGTGAGGATGGATCTGAGATTTATTATGAATTTCCTTACTACTTCTACGATTATCAAATGAAAGCAAATATTGATTTAAATCAAGATCATCGCCTGACTTTTACTCGGTTTTATGGAGACGACGTGCTCGATTTTTCATACGAAGATCCTCTTCGAGTTGCTCGTGGTGACAATGTTACTGTTCAACAAGAATTTCATCTTGGTCTTGATTGGCCTTGGGGAAATAAAACAAATGGCCTTACCTGGCGGTGGATTATTTCTCCAAAAATAATAGCTAAAACATTTATTTCATCAAGCCGTTACCGATTTGATTTTGACTTATCATTCGTTGATAGAGATACATACATCTATTCTGATTCTACTACAATCAACTTCACTAACTTTAATTGGAATATTTATGATTTAATAAAAGACAGAACGATAGAAACTGAAGTTCAATACAAATTATCGAAAAATCATGATCTAACTGCGGGTATCCAACTACGAAACATTGATTTTGATTTGGGAATAAATTATGAACTTACCACTCAAGATACCTTTTTTATCTGGAACCCACTTTCTCTAAAAAATAGCACTCAAGAGTTTGCTGTATTTGCTCAAGACCGGTGGGAGGTATCAAAAAATCTCAAAATTAGGGGTGGTCTAAGAATAACTGATTATAATCTACATGATAAGATTTATCTAGACCCGAGGTTTGGAGTTAAGTATAATTTATCTGATAATATCGCACTCAAGACAAATTGGGGATTGTATCATCAGTTCTTAACCACGGCAAGTAACCAGGATGAGAACCTTAGACTAGTTGAGCTATGGTTAGGCATTCCAGAGAACAAGCCAGCAAGTATCTCAGAGCATCTAATCACCGGTTTAGAGTATATGTCAAAGGAAAATATTTTTTATCGTATAGAGTTATATAATAAAACTTTTGAAAATTTGCTCACTCTTAAGCAAGATAATGCAAATGAGTTTGAGGGAGTGTCACAGGATTCAACAATTAATGAGTTTTGGGACACCAGGGGCAACAGTAAGGGTATTGAATTATTGATTAAAAAATCATCTGGACGTTTTAATGGATGGGTAGGCTATACTTTTTCAGAGACTAAATATTTTACACAACCAAATGGGTGGTATAGCCCAAATTTTGATCGGACTAACACTTTAAATATTGTTGCTAATTTTGAAATAAACAGTGATCTAGAATTTAGTGCCGCTCTGACCCAATCAACTGGTAATCCATACACAAAGATTTTAGGACGTGTTTATGATTGGGAACAAAATCTGTATAGTGATTCATACTGGTATCCCCTTGATAGCTATCTTGTTGGAGATAAAAATACAGAGAGATACGAAGATTATTTTAGAGTTGACGTTGGCATGACTAGAAAAGGTGGGAATATATTTGGATTGAAGTATGATACGTATTGGCAGATTATGAATCTCACAAGACATTTAAATATTTTGACCTACAACTATCGCACAAAAACAGACTTACTAACGGGTAATCAACTTGGGGTACAGCGGCAGCCTATTCCTATGTTCCCTCTCATTTTTACTTTTGGGGTTAATTTTGAATTCTAATCAAATCTTGAAAAAATTATCGCTAACAATATTTTTAACTTTTTTGAGCTGTTTAGGAGAAAACTCATGGGAAGACCTAGAATCAAACTACGATCATGTATTAAATGTATTCGGGCTGATTAGTTTGGACACTTCCCAACGCAGCTACGTTGGTTTATATAGTACCACTGATTTAGGTGACACTTCCCAGATTTATTTAGGAACAGATACCATAGGATGGTGTAACTGTGATGAGGAAGAGTGTAGCTGGAGCGAGCAATGTGATACTGAAGAGATTGAGGGGTACTGGATAATTGATTCTCTGTTTGAACCGGCAGCCTTAGTTAAAAATGCATCTGTTACAATTACAGATGATAATGGAAATGCCTATAAGTTTTCTTTCATTGAAAGTGTAATTGCATTAGATGCTGGGTATTCTGTTTCTTCTTTCAATGATGTAAATAATTTCAGATTAAATTTGTACATAGATACATCTGAAACTTTTTATCCTCAGCCACTTACTAACTATGATCTAGATATTTCAGCCCCTGGCTATGACACTGTGACAGGATCTTTGAAGACTCCTAAAATCCCTAGTATCGATTCTCTTACACAGCTTGGTGATAATGTTGACACTATCCTGGTTAATGAGCCATTTAATGTTTATTGGACTACAATGGAGGAAGGTAGAGGTATTGTGACCGGGGAGGTTATCTTCCAAAGCTGGGGAGGTGATTCTTTACTAAGCAATTGGTGTGGAGGTTATTTTGACCCTTTTACTGTCGATTTATCAGATATTAGTCTGAACCCGCATACCGTTTATCCTTGGATATGTTCAGAGAGTTTTCTCCAAATCTCAGATACTAGAGATTACCTAATTAGGCTAACAGCTGTGGATGACAATTATTATGAATATTTTATTGTAGGTGAGGAGGGCGAATACTCTAATGCACTGCTTAATTACCCCACCACCAAAGGTAGGTCTGTTGGGATAGAAGGAGGTTTTGGTTTTTTTGGCTCTATTGCATCGGATAAAGTATTTCTACACATTTCTAACTAGCTAAATTATGACATTAAACAGTTGCAAAGGGTTTATTCTACCATATCTATTTATTTTTGGTTTTGCTTGCGAAAGTAGTACGAAAAAAAATACTAATAGCTTAACCATTGAATCAGAATCTCTGAAGGTAAATAAATTCTTTGAACGCAAATTCAACGATTATGTAGACGGTAGGCCGATGTTTCAGACCCGTCTTGGAATAAAAAAAGACTATGATAAATGGGACGACATATCTCCGAGTGCCGAGGAAATAGAGATTCAAGAGGCTAAAGAATCTTTGTCCTGGTTAAAAGACTCAGTCAATGTTGATAGTTTAGATGAGCCAACTCGCCTGAGCTATGTATTGTTTGTTCAGCGTACTGAAAACCAAATTCTTGATTATCGTTTTCGCTTGTATAACTATCCCCTAAATCAGATGTTTGGCATGCAATCTGACATTCCCGCATTTTTGATAAACCTACATAAAATTTCCACCGAACAAGATGCTAATGATTACATAAGCAGGCTTCGAGGAATACGTGAGCTTTTCAAGCAACTAGAGCATAACATTAATGAAAGGAAGGACGCTGGCATCATTGCGCCAAAATTTGTTTTCAAACATGTCTTAGATGATTCAAAAAATATAATTACAGGATATCCATTTGACGGTGCTGATTCTTGTGCCCTTTTTGTTGATTTCAACTCAAAATTAAATCGTCTAAATATACCAGAGACTAATAAAATTAAACTACTCATGGAAGCTGAGGAGGCTCTTCATTCGTCAGTAAAACCAGCTTATGATAGCCTAATTTTATTAGTTCATGAACTCTTGCGAACAAGCGACGAAGAGGACGGAGTTTGGAGATGGAAGAATGGCTTAGAATTTTATGAAAATGCTCTAAAACGGACAACTACTACATCAATGAGTGCAAATGAGATACATCAATATGGGTTGGAAGAGGTATCAAGAATTCACGAAGAGATGATGATGATTAAAAACCATGTAGGTTTTCAGGGAACGCTCAAAGATTTTTTCAAGGAGCTAAAAGAAAATGATAGGTTTTATTACCCAGATACCGATGAGGGGAGAGAATCATATATCAAAGACGCCGTTAAGATAATTGAAAATATTAGACTCAAGTTAGATGAGTTATTTATTACAAAGCCCAAAGCGACAATGATTGTGAAAGCAGTGGAGGCTTTTAGAGAAAAGTCAGCGGGGAAAGCATTTTATCAAAGGCCTGCCCCAGATGGGTCCAGGCCTGGCACTTATTATGCAAATTTGTATAAAATGCGAATGATGCCAAGATATCAGATGGAGGCCCTGGCCTATCATGAGGGTATCCCTGGTCATCATATGCAGATAGCGATCGCACAAGAGTTAAGAGGAATACCGAAATTTAGGAAATATAGCGGATATACTGCTTTTTCAGAGGGATGGGGCTTGTATTCTGAGTATTTACCGAAAGAGATGGGATTTTATTCTGACCCGTATTCAGACTTTGGTCGCCTAGCAATGGAGCTATGGAGATCCTGTAGGTTAGTGGTTGACACTGGAATTCACAGCAAAAAATGGACGAGGGAGGAGGGTATTAAGTATTATGTTGAAAACACTCCTAATGACACACTTGATTGTATCAAAATGGTTGAGAGACATATAGTAATGCCTTCCCAGGCTACGGCATACAAAATAGGTATGGATAGAATTTTAAGATTACGAAATAGAGCAAAAAATGAACTCAAAGAAAAATTTGACATTAGAATCTTTCATGAGACTGTATTATCCAATGGAGCAGTGCCGCTCAATATTTTAGAACAAAATATAGAATCTATGGTTAGAGAGATCACTAATTAATATTTTCACGAACATATAAGGCGTTTCTATCCTTATCTATTAGTGCTCCTTTTTTTTACAAATATGTATAAATTTCAATGATTTCATGGAATTTTTATCAAAAAATATAAATCTTTTCGTAACAGAATTATTTGTTCTTTGCATGGATATGGCGCCATATCTTCTTCTCGGTATGCTTGTAGCGGGTTTGATATCTGTTTTCATTGATAAAAGTTTTATTTATAAACATATTGGCTCAAAAAGTTTTTCATCGATATTTAAGGCAGCAATGTTTGGTGTTCCGCTGCCGCTATGTTCTTGCGGTGTAATCCCCGTTGCCTCTACGATTAAGGATGCAGGAGCATCGAAAGGCTCAACCGTTTCATTTCTGATATCAACCCCTCAAACAGGCGTTGATAGTATTTTTTTAACATACGGTATGCTAGGCCCAGTATTTGCAATCTTTAGACCACTAGCGGCATTATTCTCTGGTATGCTAGGTGGTTTAGTCATTAATAATTTTGACAAACAAACACATCATCATTTTCCAAGTGAAAATGTAAAGGTAAATAAAGATGCTAGTTTCAGGAAAAGGGTGATCTCAGGTTTCAGATATGGTTTTATCACACTCCCGTCTGACATCTTAGAACCGCTTTTTCAAGGATTGTTAATAGCAGCATCAATATCTGTTTTTATTCCGACTGGTTTTGTGATTGAGCATTTTGCAGATGCTCCAGCTGTCCAATTCGTGACAATGCTTCTTATTTCAATACCAATTTACGTATGTGCAACAGCATCTATACCAATTGCTTTAGCTATGATGGCAAAAGGCATCACGCCAGGTGCGGCTTTTGTTTTTTTGATGGCTGGCCCTACAACAAATGCATCATCAATTGCAGTTTTAAAAAATATCCTAGGCAAGAAAACTCTTGCGTTGTATTTGTTGTTAATTGCTTTTTTGTCAACCTTATTTGGCTTAGCCTTTGATTTATTTTTTAAAATTGATGTAAATATAGCTAACCATCATTTGCATCAACACAGTTCGGGTGGTTTTTTAAAGTATGTATCACTAATTGCATTTGTAGTTGTGATGATTAATGCATTTTTAGTTAAATTCAAAACAATGAAGAAGTCCACGTATAATTTAGATAAAACAATTGATGATGGAAGAGAACATTTAAGGTTAAGTATAAATGGTATGACTTGTAGTCACTGTAAAGAAAGTGTGGAGTCTATCGCAGGAAATATTGAGGGTATTGACCAGGTGGTTGTAGATTTGCCTTCTGGCCAAGCTACATTTATTGGCAATGATATGAACAGTTCAGTTATCAAAGACAAAATTATTTCTCTGGGGTTCACTTTAGATTGAAATAATCCAAGTTTAACAAAATTATAGAAATGAAATATCTCAAATATTATATATCTACATTAACACTAATACTTGGAATCTCTATATGTTTCAAAGGAGAATACTACCCGAGTATTTTCTTTCTGTGTTTTTCTTTATTTATTATTTTAGGTGATATAATCCTTAGTGAGGATAAAAATGAAGCTAGTTATTCATACCCACTCCTTTTAAACCTTCCTATGTATATTAACCTCTTTTTATTATTAGGCATTGTATTAATGGCAGTATCTGCTTTAGTAGATAATCCATCTCACGCATTTAATAGTCTAATCCTTGAGTATTTGCATATTGATCTACATAATTCTGGGAAATCAATGAACATCATTGATTCAATCTCCCTCACTGCTCTAATAGGTCTTTTCATTGGAATCATGGGCACCGTCCCAGGGCACGAATTAGTACACAGAAAGAAGAAAAAATTTGACATGGAAATGGGCAACTGGTTATTGGCGTTTTCATGGGACTGCGCTTTTGCTGTTGAGCATGTATATGGACATCACAAAAATGTCGGTTTGGAAATTGATCCAGCCACTGCAAGGAGAGGAGAGAACATCTACAAATTCATTTTCAGGGCAATTGTCAATGAACACGTAGATGCATGGAAGATTGAGAGAAATAGGTCCAAAAGAAAAAAGACCTCTCTTTTAGGCTTTAATAATAGAATGATTACTGGCTACTTCAGGAGTATTTGCTTAACAATCTTTTCATATATAATCGGCGGGTTTTCTGGTATTATGGTTTTTATGATGTTTGCCTTAATATCTAAAGCTCTTCTTGAGGTTATAAATTATACTGAGCATTATGGGCTGGTTAGAGTTGAAGGACAACCAGTTCAGCCGAGACATTCCTGGAATTCAAATAGCGTGATGAGTAGCATATACCTTTACAATGTGACACGCCACTCATCGCATCATGAAAAGGCACATTTAAAATACTGGGAGTTAAAACCCTACGATAATGCTCCTAAAATGCCACAAGGATATTTGTCAATGTTATATATGGCTTTATTTCTACCTCACTTTTTTCATAAGATAATGTCAAAAAAACTTATTGATTGGGACAAGAATTTTGCTTCAGAAGAAGAGCTTGAGCTCGCACTTGCACAAAACAAGTCTAGCGGTATTCCCTTACTACAAAAAAATGCATGATTATTCTTCTTATTATAATTATACGCTGCTTATACGCAGTGGCTCGGGCCGGAATCGAACCAGCGACACAAGGATTTTCAGTCCTCTGCTCTACCAACTGAGCTACCGAGCCACAAGTATAAATCTTTGTATTAATAAGTAAGGTAAAATTACTCGGGCGCTTATCTAAAACAAAAAGATTTGATTAAAAACAGTGCATATATATATATACTTTAATTTTTTAGATCGTCCCATCTGGCACTATTTAGTTTAGTCCAGCTCAACATTAGCTATGTTAAAAAGAAAAAAGTTGGTGCTTGCAACCCACAACCCTCACAAGGAAAAAGAGATGATGTCTTTACTTAGCCACATGGAACTTGATATAAGTGGGCTAGGTCAATTTCCCCAGGTGGGTGAGATAGAGGAGACGGGGAATACCCTTCATGAAAATGCTTTGATTAAGGCTAGAACTGTGTATAAAATTACAGGTAATCCTTCTCTAGCTGACGATACAGGACTAGAGGTCAAAGCACTGGCTGGAGCACCTGGGGTATACTCAGCTAGATATGCTGGTAATAATCCATCATATGAAGATAATATAAAGAAACTTTTGGAAGAATTAATCAATACTCCAAAGGAAGATAGAGGCGCCCAGTTTAGGACAGTGATGGCATTCGTAGATAGGGATGTAGAGTTCTATTCAGAGGGCATTATCAAGGGAGAGATTACATTCATTGAAAAAGGTAATGGCGGATTTGGATATGATTCTGTTTTCCAACCCTATTCAAAGATTGTGACATTTGCTGAATTGTCTGAGAAAGAGAAAAATAAAATCAGCCACAGAGCAATAGCAGCAAAAAAAATGAAAGAGATCTTAGAATCCTATTTAAAAAAGGAGACTATATAGGAAATATCGATATCAGTTAAGTGAAGACTGAAATTGAGTACTTTTAAAGTAAAAAAAATCTGCAAAAACTATGTTTTCAATCATAGAGTGCATTTTTTAATACTGTTGTGGTATTTGGCAGTACAAGATCTTTTTGCGCAATCTGGTGGGAATGATGGTGATTTAATTCTTCCAATAATTATACCATCTCCACCCAGCGTTGTTGATCCGTTTCCCAGGCTTTCTTCCCTATTTGTCATTTCAAACGATTCTGTAAGAACCTACAAAGGGTTGTTGCGATACAATTATGGGCAAAAGAAAACAGAAATAGTGCTTACAAGAGATTGGTCAGTGATAACTATTTCTGAATATATAAATGGGGAGAGATTAAAGATTCCATACACATCAACTGTCGATTGGTACCTGTCTATGATGAGGCAGCAAAAGTGGCATCAAAAATTTTTTGATGTAATGAATTCTACTCAAAAGAGTCAAAACAGGCGGGGTAGGGGGCAGATGCTCGAGGTAGTAGGATTAGACATTGGTCGACTTGGAAGAGCGTCGCTGCAAGTTAGGGGTAACGTAAATATAAATGGTAAAATGGTTTTTCAGGATCAAGAACTCGTTCGCTCTACCTTAAACGAAACTCAAAACACTCACTTAGAATTTGATCAAAAACAAAACCTAAATATCAAAGGTAAAATTGGTGACCGAATCACCGTTGCCATGGATCAAGATTCAGAGAGGCAATTTGAGTGGGAGAATAATATAAGAATATCCTATGATGGATATGAAGACGACATTGTGCAAAAAGTTGAAGCTGGAAATATTTCTCTCTCTTTACCCTCTACAAAATATGTTACTTTTTCTGGAAAAAACCAGGGACTGTTTGGTGTTAAAGCCCTTTCAAAATTCGGACCTGTCGATGTTACAACAATTGCCTCTATCGAAAAATCAAAAAAGGAGCAGTCGGAATGGGAAGGTGGTGGTCAGAGCAATAAGCAACAAATAAGAGATGTAGATTGGATGAAGAATAGATACTTTTTTATCCACCCGTGGTTTCGAAATGGTGTTGATACTTTTGCAACAGATGTCGCATACTCAATACCATCTTTTTATCCTCTGAGGAATGGGCTACACTTAATTGGAGATGTTGTTGTCAAAAATTTTGAGCTCTACAAATCTATAAATGTAAATGACCCTAGTGCTATGACGGGAACTGCGTATGTTGATCCTACAGACAGCACGAAATTCCCCGATAAAAGCGAGGAGGGAAGTTTTATACTCCTAGAGCAGGCCACAAATTACTTCGTCAGCCCAGATCTAGGGTTCATAAGGGTACGCGATCAAGTATCCCAAGATATTCTTGGTTGTACCTTTACGCTAGAGCATAGGCAAACGGGAGAAATACTGTTGGAAGTGGGACAAGGTCCAGACTCACTAGGTACTAATCTCTCACTAATGATGCTAAAACCACGAAACAGCCATCCAAATCATCCAACATGGCCACTCATGTTCAAAAACGTATACTACCTAGGTACGTCGCAAATAAACCCTGAAGGATTTGAGGTAAAAATTATTAATAAGAATTCGACTCCTGTTTCAGAGAGAGATAAAAATTCAAGCTTGCCTTACATTACTCTATTTGGTTTAGATAGTTTAAATGACAATGGAATACGGAGTTATGACGAAATAATTGACAAGGATCTTGCAAATATAATAAATATGGTCGATGGAGAATTAATGTTTCCAAGGCTTCATCCATTTGCAATCAATGATTCCTTGGAGGGCGGGCAAACGGTAGAACAATTACAGGGCCAATTAGGCTCTGGAATGATGTATACGTCCTCATCCTCCTCCGAAATAAATGGTGACCACCGATGGATGATTGAGGCTGTATACACCAACCAAAGCTCAACAATAAATCTAGGCTTTATGCTTATCGAGGGCAGTGAGGAGGTCATTCAAAACGGAGTTATATTAAAACGGGGTTTAGATTATAGCATCGATTATTTTACAGGCACAATTGTTTTACTTGGTGACGCGGCCAACGATCCGAATGCAAAATTAAAGGTGAATTACGATAAACATGAACTGGTTTCATTTGACAAGAAAACAATTTTTGGAACACGTGCTCAAATGGACCTGGGAAAACCAAATTCTTTTATCGGCGCGACCGCTCTTTACTTCAACCAGTCAATCATTAATGAGAAGGTTGAAGTGGGTTATGAGCCAACAAGGAATTTCATTTGGGACTTAAATGGGAGATATGAGTGGGAGATGGATGGTATGACAAGATTTCTAGACAAGATGCCGCTTATCGATGTAGAAAAAATATCATCATTTTCAGTTGAAGGAGAAGTGGCTCAAGTAATGCCTAATCCAAACTCTATTAATAATGCAGCTACGGGAGATCCAAATGGAGTAGCATTTATAGATGATTTTGAAGGAAGTAAAAGAACAACTGCGCCATCAATTCAGCGTCGATTTTGGAAAGCCTCCTCATCTCCATTGCAGTATAGTAGCCAAGATTCATCATTTTTTTCACCGTTGAGTCAACGAAATCGTGGTCAGCTATACTGGTATAATCCGTATATCCCAGTCAGAACAAAGGATATATGGCCAAACCAGTCAACATCGTTGCGTGCGGGTAATGAGACTACGGATATCTTGGTCTTGAGATATCAGGCTAAAGAATTTCAAAGCAGTATCAACCCAGACTCGCTGTGGGTTGGAATAACGACATCTTTATATTCCGGTGATTATGATCAAATTCAAAGTAAGTTTTTTGAAATATGGGTGAAAGGCACTTCTGGAAACTTACAAATAGATCTTGGAAAGATATCAGAAGATATAGATGGCAATGGGCAATTAAATACAGAAGACATACCTGCTGCTGGTCTTACTCTTGGTAATGGCTTTTTAGAGGACGTTGAAGACACAGGGTTAGATGGTTGTTTTGACGAAGCCGAAGATGGCTGGGGTGGTTGTCTTGAAACAGGAACTTACAATGAATATCTTTTAATAGGTGAGACAGTATTAATTAACTCTTCAGACGATATTGATATAAATGATCCAAACGGCGATAACTGGGACTATGAACCAGGAAGTTTAAATTATTCCAAGATAAATGGCACGGAGTCAAATGGAACAGGTTCAAGGATCCAGGAAGGTGGTAAATACCCTGATACTGAAGATTTAGATAGGTCCACCTTTTTAGACAAAACAAATGATTATTTTTCATCAAGTTTTAATTTAAATGATACAACATATCTAGCAGGAACAACAATAAAAGATGGATCACCAACTGGTTGGAAACTATATCGGATTCCTTTATCAGATTTTAAAAAAGTACAAAACATAGAATGGAATGAAATAAGATATGTTAGAGTTGGTATAACGGGATTAACCCAGGAAATGAGCACGCTTCAAATAGCTAAAATGGAGATAGTTGGCAATGAGTGGCAAGAGATGGGAATAGTTGGTCCTGACACCTCCGCGCAACATTTTTTTACAGGTGCAAGGACAGATGATACAGAACCACAATTTCAAATCGCCGTAATTAATACAGAAGATAATGCCGACTATGTACCACCAAAAGGCGTCAAAGGTGAGTATGATCGTATAAATGAGATCCAAGGTAAAGAGCAGTCTTTAGTGTTAAAGTTTTCAAATCTTCCAGCCCAGCACACAGGCATTGCTCAAAAGACATTGTATACTTTAAATGATAATCAGAAACGAAGTTTCATGACATATGATTATATGAAAATGTATGTTCATGGTAATAGTGCCTTCATCAATGCACAAGATACAGATGTGGAGCTGTTTTTAAAATTTGGACTTGCTAATGACTACTATGAAATAACACAACCCGTTTATACCGGTTGGGATGAAGATGAAAATAGAAACAGCTTTAATATTGATTTAAACTGGCTTACCCAACTAAAGCAAACAGACACTACGCGAATCAAAAAAATCAACTCCAATGATGTGATTGCAGATTCTGCTGGTTTCAGAGAATATTTTTTTAAAGATGAAAATGGCCATTTTACAGGTAAAAGAGTAGCTATTTCGGGTAAACCGGCATTAAATCGATTACAATACTTTGCTGTAGGCTTGAAAAATATTGGCAATCAACCCATTGATGGAGAGATATGGCTTGATGAACTTCGACTGAGCGGTGTTAAAAAAGAGAAAGGCGTTGCAATGCGGGTACAGTCTAGCCTAAAACTATCTGATCTTGGGTCTGCTACAATGGTATATAGTAGACAGGATGCAGATTATCACAGACTTCAAGAGCGTCTTTCAAAATCAAATAACACCTCCGAGAATCTGAACCTAACGGGTAGGATTGACCTCCACAGATTTTTGCCTCGATCTTTAGGTATATCTATTCCTGTTAATGCCTCTATGACTCAAAATCAAAGCCGACCAAAGTTTTACTCAGGAGAGGATATTTTAATTGACCCAAATAACACACCTGACTCATTAATGATACTAAGTAATACTATATCATTAAATACATCGTTGAAGAAAACTGGTAAGTCAGACAATAAAATTTTTAAATATACAATAGATAACATCTCCCTCAGCTTTAGTGCCTCGCAAGCTAGGTCATCTGATATAACCTACAGACAGAAATGGTCCGAAACGTACAGTGGAAAGTTCGGTTACAATTTAATATTTGGCAGGAATAATTATATACGGCCTATTGCTTGGGCTAAAGATATTCCCTTGATTGGTCAGCAAGTTAGTAATATGCAACTTTTTTATACTCCTACCTCCTTCAAAACAGGAATGAACATGAGCGAGAAGCTCACATGGAATGAAACTAGATCTGGAGTAAAAAGCCCAGAAACATACAACTTTGGGTTAAATCGCACGATGAATCTCGACTACAAATTCACTAATACACTTATGACTAAATACAGCTGGACAGGTCAAAGCAACTTAAATGAATTCAGAGGTTATATATTTACTGCAATTAAAGAACTAGATCCTGGCCTTGTAACGCAAACTACTGAGAGTATTAATACAACATACAATCCAACAATAATGAAGTGGCTCAAGCCATCATTCACTCACACTGCTAATTTTCGATGGTCTGATGATTTATCCAGGGAAGGTCAAAATATCAGCACTCAATTGAGATTTGGGTCCAATTTTACAATTACTCCAGTCCAGATAATTGAATTTGTTTATAAACCAAAATCAAATGTAAAAAGAGGAGGTAGGGCAAGAACTGCTAGGTCAAGGTCTAGGAATACCAGACAGCCAAGCGCTGAGGAAAATACTGTTTCAAAAACAAAGTATAACCCACTTATGATAGTCCACGGGATATTTAAAAAAATCAACCCAATTTCAATTAGTTATACTGAAACCCTTAACAGAACTGCAAACCAAGTCATCGGTGATGTGCCAAGCGGTTATAAGTTTGGATGGTTGCCAGACCATAGTTTAAATCAGTCTGAAGAGGTTGGTAGTAACTTGGGCTCATGGGACCATAAACAGGATGGCTCGATAAGAAGTGGAATAAAATTGACACGGAACATCAGCTTTAGCACAAACTTCAGCCAGAATTTGTCAACAACAAGGTCAAGTACAAACCTACAACAATTATCGATGACTCGCGACTTTATTGCTTTTGGTGAATTATTAAATAAAGGCTTACCTTTTCCTGGTTGGAGTATTAGACTAACAGGTCTTGAGAGGTGGCCATATATAAACAAAATAGCAAAATCAGCGTCGATGGAGCATAGTTTTTCTGGTAAGGAGACAAGGTCATGGCAGTTTGAAGATGGTGTATTAAACCAGATGTCTTTCTTTAATTTTGGTAATTATGCCGAAGAGAATAAAGATTTTGAGCGATCATCACGTATCAATCAGAATTTTTCTCCTCTTATTGGTTTCAATGTGACACTCGAAAAAAATATATCAATGACTTTTAGGAACAATAGAAGTAAATCTCTGAATGAGAGCCCAACTGGACTAACAATTCAGAATGATAATAGTTTTACCTCGACGGGAACATATACACATAGAGGGGGTATGAATATACCTGTACCATTTTATGGCACCCTGAACCTTAATAATTCCATAAGTTTTACTATAAATTTTGACCTTAATGAGAGCCGAGAGGAGAGATCAGGTGATAAAGTTAATCTTGAAATTGGTTCTTTTTCAAAAAGTTGGAAAGGAGGCCTAAGGATGTCTTACCAGTTTTCCACAAAAGTTAGTGGAGGTTTAAGGTACGAGTACCGTGAAAGCGACACGAGAACAACTGGAAGAAAAATAGATAGAGACTTTGGTTTTGATGTAAACTTAGCAATATCAGGATAGTATAATGAGAAAATTAGTCAATTTAACAGTTTTTTTAGCAATGTGTTGTGGATCTGGAGGTCCTGGTTTTGACAAGGATAATGCATTCCAGTATCTACTAAAACAGTGCGAATTTGGCCCTAGAAACCCCAGCTCCGAAGGCTACTACAAATGTCTAAGCTTCATGATTGATGAACTGGATAAAACTGCTGAAGATATAATTGTTCAGGAATTTACCTATCAGGAGAAAAAACATCGTACAAGGCATAACCTTCAGAACGTGATAGCACGGTTTAATGTAGACTCGGAGTTTCAAACGGTAATATCTTGCCATTGGGACACGAGGCCTTGGGCTGACGCAGAGGAGGATAGGAAAGACCGTAACACCCCAATTATTGGCGCAAATGATGGGGCTTCTGGCGTTGCAGTTTTATTGGAATTAGCAAGAATAATGGGTGAAACGCCACCCCCAATAGGCGTTAATCTTGTGTTTTTTGACGGTGAAGATATGGGGATACCTGGTGAAAATGAAACATATTGTCAAGGTTCTAGATTCTTTGCTAAAAATCTGCCTATACCAAAGCCTAATGAAGCAATAAATCTTGATATGGTAGCAGATAAGCAGTTGCATTTGCCAGTGGAAAAATATTCATTAGAATTTCATCCAAAGCTTGTACGATATCTATGGAAGCGTGCAGATGAGATGGGACTTGATGCTTTTGATATTACACCACAGCATGCAATTTATGACGACCACGTCCCTCTGTACCAGATCGCGGGGATACCTTCTATTGATTTAATTGATTTTAAGTATCCAAATCCATATGCAAACTTCTGGCATACTCTAGATGATCTACCTGAAAATTGCAGCGCTGAAAGCTTAGGACAAGTTGGTAGGCTTATGGTAGATTATATCTACAACAGGGAAAATCAAAATTGGTAATATAATTTTGACACACATCAACTTAATTAAGTTCTTTTGGTTTATTTCATGTTTATCGTTATTTAACATATCATGCTCTGATTCCAATAAGGAAACAAATGCAACTGTCCTTGATAACCCCAGCTTTACTTTTCATCAAAATACCAATAAGCTTTACTTTTCTGTGAATGCTCCTTTTGAACACGGCGGTAACGAACTCGATAGTGTTACTGTTAATTGGTTTAGCGTGACCGCAGAGAATGCACCCGATGTAATTCTACTTAACGATGAAGGCCTAAAGGGCGATATATTAAGCAATGATCAAGTGTACAGTCGTAAAATTATAAATAATGTCCAAAACCTCATGAATCCATTAATTAGCGATACTGGCACAGTTTTTATGGAATATCATGCTTTTTACGGATCTGAAAAAATATCCTTAATTGATTCATTATTAATTGGGAATATAATCCCAGTAATTGATTCAGTCGCCGCGCCTGATACTATTACGCGCCCCTCAGATGCCACGGTAAGCTTGCACTTAATAAAAGCTAGAGCTAACGATGCAGATGGCTTGGAGACTTTGAAATGGGTTGGTTTCACCTCATTTCATGTTCAGGGTGACTCTCTTATGAATAACGGTAATTTTATTTATCTCTATGATGATGGTAGTGATACGATAAGGTACTTACCGAATATTACCAGCGGCGATTCGATCAAGGGTGATGGAGTTTTTTCATTTCGAATACCTGTTTATGGTACTGGTTTTAGTGATCCAAGTTTTCAAACGAAAGCAGGAACATTCAACTGGAGATTCATTTGTCAGGATGAAGAAAATGAATACAGCAGAGTGGTAGAGCATGAGATTGTTATTGAATAAGATATATATTCCAATTGCTCTTCTAGCATGCTATTCGCATGCTCAAACAGGTTCACCTGAGAGATTTTTGTTAAGATCCTCTCCAGCAGACACTTTTTTATCAAAAGGGCTTACAAGCAATGTCGTCGCTGAGGTTAAATTGATGGGTGATACTTTGACCTGGTTTGGTACGGGTCAGGGTCTTGCACTGTTTGATGGAAATACCACCTACCACCATAACTCTACCACTGACTCTTTGGTGGATGGTCAAATGACAAAATTAGTCCCTAATGGTGGAATTCCAGCTGTTTCTATTTTAAACAATACAATGGCAGTCGCGTTTTCTGGCGATAATGGGACAATACAAGTTGGGTATGGTTTGGTACTAACCAATAATGCGCAGGCAATTAGCGACAGCGGTGGTATAGACTGGAAATATCTAAGGCAGCCCATGGATAAAGATGCAGACACATTGCGCCCTTTTGGGGAGGGTTTTTTTAGATCCCTTCCAGTAACTGTCCCAGAGGCAAATGTCACTTATGACGCCTTTTTAAACGGCAATTATTTATGGACAGCAAGCTGGGCTGGGGGACTTAGGAGGTATAATCTCAATGATGAAAATTGGGAAATAGTCCCCCTACCATTGGATGAACAAAGGTCGCTCTCGTTGTGCACAGGTTTTGATGAGACTGACGATTTAGGAAGAGCGATACTTCCTGAGTATTATTTAAATCCAAGAGATCCTGCCGATGGTGGGAACCATAATCATAAGGCTTTTTCTGTTTTAATCAGCGGTGATACGATTTGGGCTGGTACAGCTAACGGTGTAAACAGAGGTCTAGTTATCAATGAATGGCGGGAGACTTCTCCTGGAAATTTTCAGTTGTTTGATTGTGTTGAGTGGGAGCACTATTCTTACCCAAATGATAACTTAACTGGCAATTTTGTAGTTGGATTAGCAAAACAAGTATGGAATGGTGTAACAACTATTTGGGCGGCAACCATCAACGCGGATACGCCAGGCGAAATGAGGGGCCTCAGTTATACCAGAGATGGAGGCTCTACCTGGGAAACAACATTACATGGAGAGAGGGTTTATAACATAACTGCACATGACTCAATAGTTCTTGCTTCAAGCCAAGCAGGATTATGGAAAAGCCACGATGGCGAAAACTGGGCTTTATACAAACCAGCTATTGACACAACTTTCATGTCTCAAAGCCAAATACTTACAGATCTTGTTTACACCTCAACTTTTGATGATCGAGATAGCGTATTAAAATTGTGGGTTGGAACCTCTAACGGTGCCGCCTTATCCTCCGATATCCAAGGCTCGAGCTGGACTATTTTCCAAACGGAATATGACTCAATGGACTTCTATGCATATCCTAATCCCTTCTCTCCTCTTAACCATAATCAACTGGGAGGTGAGGGCTATGTAAGGTTTCATACGGGGGAAATAGTCAATACTCAAATTGAACTAGATATTTACAATTTTGCTATGGAGAAAGTCTTTCAGCAAAACTTTAATCTGAACACATATAATGGCGCATTAAAATGGAATGGGCGTGATCTAAATGGGGCTTATGTAGATAATGGTGTTTATTTCATTCGAATGAAGTATTCACCATCTTTAAATAAAAGTCCACAGTATTTCTGGGATAAGCTTATAGTGGTAAAATGATAAAGAGAATTATTCTTAAGTTGAGTTTTGTTTTTTCCATAGTTTTTTGTCAAGATTGGGGTGGACAATCAGGCAGTTTCTTAAGAATGGGTATGACAGCTAGGTCTATTGCCATGGGTGGAGGTTTTACTGCAGATCTTGATAATAACTTCCCTGTTTTCTATAATCCCGCATGGTCTGCATTTTTAACAAAACGTCATTTTGGAAGCTCTTATTCTAATCTTACACTCGATCGCCGTCTCGCTTCAACGAGCCTATCGTTTGCATTACCTCCTACTGCTGGATTAGGAATTGCATGGGTATATGGCGGAGTAAGCAATATACAAGGCCGTTATAGTACTGGAATGAAGTCTTCAAAAATGCAAACGGGTGAAAATGCTCTTTTGATAACTTTCGCCCAGCGTATCTTGCCTTGGATGTCAATAGGTGCAAATTTCAAAATTTTAAGGTATGACTTACCAATTACTCAGGCTGATCAAGTTTCAGGGTCTGGCATAGGTTTTGACATTGGTATACTCATAAAGACAGGTGATTATAGTACTTTTGGAGTAATGGTCCAGGACGTTAGTTCAAATTACCAGTGGGATACTAATGAGCTTTACACGCAAGGAGGCCCATACAAAGAGAACTTTCCTACAATATATCGAATTGGGACAAGATTCAAAAAAAATGGAATGAACATTGTTGCTGATGCAGGTATCATCACCGACCACGATTCGTATTATGGTATTCTTCCGAGAGCCGGAGTAGAATATGCGTTTCTTGATCAGTACTATTTTAGAGGAGGGTACGGAAACGGGAGGCTTGGTTTCGGACTAGGGTATAAATATGGATTATTTAGCTCTAATGATTCCCATATAGACTATGCTTTTTCTATGGACTGGGTTTCCCAAACTGGACATACCATATCGTATGCATTCAATTTTTAGAGCTTTATTTATTAATTTAGGGATGATTTATGGCATAGGTATGCAAATGTTAGTTTTGCCAACATCAGCTGATCAATTAAGCCTAGGCAGTCATCCTACATTAGCTGGATTATTCCCATCGAATCCTGCGCTTATTAATGCAAACGAAAAGCATCCATATCTTTCCCTTAACAGAGGAAACTGGCTAGGAGATATTTCTATGTCGCAGATAGGATACAATAATATTATAATGGGAAACAAGGCTCATTTTGGAATGAGATATTTAGGTATATCTGATCTAGAATTAAGGGATAATGTCCCTACAGATAAACCAGCTTCCCTTTTTAGTGCTTTTGGCATTACTGTGGATGCTTCAACAGCGTTGCAGTATCAAAATCATAGAATTGGGGTTAACGTTTCTTATATCCAATTTAATATCTTTAATGAAAGCGCACAGGGCCTTAGTTTTGACATTGGTTATGCTCTAAACATAAAAAATAATTATGTGCTAGGTTTAACTATAAAAGACTTTGGTATTATGTCAAAGTTGAATAATGAAAATCCCTCACTGCCCATGAGGATTTCTTGTGGTGCATCAAAAAAAATGGAATTTAAACAATACTCCAACTCTGCTTGTGGCTCCGTTGAGTGGAATTCAATCTCGTCAGATACCAAAATTTATTTTGGTAATCATTTTCAATTGAATCGACTAAATCTAATGTTTGGTTATGCCGCTTCGGAAAATGTATCAGAAACATCGGCAGGTATAGGCTTCAATTTTAATACCTATACAATAACCTACGGTACTAGATTTGGTACACAAGATGTAGGAGTTCCAAAGCTTCTTTCATTAAACATTTTATTGCCATGAACAATCTCGATTTGAGAACTCCTATAATTTATGTTCTTACATTTGTTATTGTTGTTTTGCTAATTGTATTAAAAAAGCAGGATGATGCTAATAAGAACAATGTACTTCAGGAAAAATTAGAGCAGGTTGAAACGGAAGAGCAGTCCAAGGGTTATGAGATTTATCCAAAAATCCCTGACCCAAAAGAAAGAGGCAGGATAGGAATAATAATCGATGATTTTGGATACAGAAATGATGAGGTCTCTGATGGTTTTTTAGAGCTTGATGCTCGTCTAACATATGCTGTTATTCCTGGGCATGCGCATAGTGCTTCATTTGGAGAGAAGGCAGTGTCTGCAGGATTTGAGGTCATTGTTCATATGCCAATGGAAAATACAGGAAAAACCTACGGTGAAGAAGAATTTGTGCTCATGACAGATATGGATAAGGAAACAATCGAGAGAAGATTGAAAAATGCATTAAATCAAATTCCNACTGCCATNGGAATGAATAATCANCAGGGNTCNAAAGCATCNGCAGATCAANACGTAATGACGAACGTAGCAAAAGTTTTGAAGAACAAAAATCTCTTCTACATAGATAGTCGAACAACGGTTGAAACTATTGGGGAAACTACCATGGAAGTTTTTGGAGTACCCACTGCAAGGAGAAATATATTCTTAGATAATGATAATGACGAAGAAAAAATTGTAAAGCAATTGCAAAAGCTTGCAAAAAAAGCAGAGAAATCAGGTTATGCTATTGGGATTGGCCATGTAAAGCCGAAAACTTTATTAGTTCTTGAAGAGCAGATACCAATACTGAAAAAGCAAGGTTTCAAGTTCGAATTTGTATCAAGGATGCTGCACTGAGTGTCGATCTCTTGCAGAGTAACCAGAGGAGACCTGACGGAAAGTATCCACGTTGCTTTTGCTGTTATTGTAGACTCTAGTGGCAGCCCATTTTTTGCGACAGGAGATCACCAATATGTCACATGCGCAAGGTCTGCGCTGAAACCTTTCCAGGCGGCGTCTATTGTAGAAACAGGAGCGTTTGAAAAAGCTGGGTTTGTTGAAGAGGAATTGGCCTTAATGTGTGCTTCTCATAACGGGGAATCCATCCACGTAGATACAGCTAAGTCGATGCTCTCTAAGCTTGAACTAACTTCTAAAGACTATAGGTGTGGATCTCATTATCCGTACGATATTTCTAGCAAGAATATGCTGATAAAGAAGGCTGAGAACCCCCAGCCATTTCACAATAATTGTAGCGGCAAGCATGCAGGCATGCTTGCTCTTGCAAAGTATTTATCAGCGGATTTATCTGACTATTTAAATGAAGAGCACCCTGTGCAAAAAACAATTTTTGAATATATTAAAAATCTGATAAACTTGGACGAAATACATATAGCTGTTGATGGTTGTACTGCCCCTACACCATTTTTGTCTTTACAAAATATTGCAACGATGTTTCAAAAATTAGCAGATGGTAGTAAGCCATCGCTCAACAGAGTGTTTAAAGCTATGTCTAATCATCCACAATTAGTGGGTGGCACAGGCCATTTTGATACATCATTCATAAAATCGATGAGAGGGCGAGGTATCACAAAAGTAGGTGGTGAATCTGTACGTGGCATAGCACTAAAAACAAAAGAGCATGGACCTTTGGGCATCGCAATTAAGATTTTAGATGGTAATTTAAGGGCCATGCCAATTGCTGTAATGGCATTAGTAGAGCATTTAGAATTATTAACTAACGATGAATTGAAAAGATTAGATGAATATCGTAAAAAAATCTTAACCAATCATAATGGTATTGAAGTTGGACAAATTGAAGCATATATTGATTTTTAAATGAAAAACTCTGCACTAATATTATTTTGTTTATCATGTTATTTGCATGCTTCAACCGAGAGAATTATGACCTACAATCTTCTTAATTTTTTGGGTAATGATGACAGGGAAGCTGAATTCATTACTATCATTCAATACACCGAACCTGACATCATCGTTGCGCAGGAGGTTGTAGGGCAAACAGGTTATTCAAGATTCAAAACGAATGTTTTGGACATATCCGAACCTAATGAATGGTCAGCGGCTCCATTTATTAATCAGAGTGCTCAGCAGGATATTGCGTTGTATTATAAGCATGAAAATTTTACTTTTGTTGCTACTGCTGCAGTATATACTGCTCAGTCCGGGGGGACAAGAGACGTCATTGAGTGGGAGATGGTTCACCAAAGCTCAGGAGTTCCATTTAAAGTTTATGGTGCCCATCTCAAGGCCACTCAAGGTAGTTCTGACGAGAGATTAGCTGAGACAACTATATTACGTAACCATCTTAACAACCACCAAAACAATAGTCATTTTATCGTGGCGGGTGATTTTAATATATATTCAAACAATCCTTCATCTGAACCAGCCTTTGAAATGCTAACAGGATCCAGCGGCGACAATGATGGACAATTATTTGACCCAATCAATCGAATTGGGCACTGGCACAATAATAGTCTGTTTGCAGATGTACACACTCAGTCGCCAAGGACTTCTCAATTTGGTGGCGGAGCAAATGGTGGCATGGACGACAGATTTGATTGGCTTTTTGTTTCGCAATCCTTGCTCGATCCTTCATCAGATATTCAATACGTTGAAGATACCTACTGGGCTGTTGGTAATGATGGCAATCACTTCAATGATGCAATTACCGATGGTAATAATTCGTCTGTTAGCAGCGCAATAGCAAGTGCACTCCATGATGCATCAGATCACTTACCAGTTTACATGGATGTTTGGTTTGATGATCTAACATTTTCTGATGTAGGCATAGTTATATCTGAGGTAATGGTAAACCCTTCGTCTGTTTCTGATTCTTATGGCGAGTGGATTGAAATAGTAAACAATACAAATAGTTCAGTAGACATTAATGGTTGGTGTATTAAGGACTCTGGTACGGATGAGCACATTATTTCATCTGATCAACCTACTTTAGAAGTGGGCCCTGGAGAATATTTTATTTTATCTAAAAATGGCGATCCTGATGCTAATGGAGGTATCAATCCAGACTACGTCTACAGCAATTTTTCTCTTTCAAACTCTGAAGATGAGGTCATACTGTTAGATGAAACGGGTGCCATAGTTGATGAGGTACACTACGGCAGTCAGTGGCCATTTTCTAGCGGTGTTTCAATGGAGATGCATGATCTAAATATTGACAATAATGTAATTGATAGCTGGTATGCCTCTACTCAAATCTACGGTGGTGGAGAAAGAGGTACCCCCGGCACTGCTTACGATGGAATTCTTGATATAGAGGTCAAAAAAATTAGGCCGGAAGGATTTAGTTTGGGTTCAGCTTATCCAAACCCATTCAATAATTCTACTAGGATTCAGCTCAGTTTAAATGAGAATGATTACGTTAAACTTGCAATTTTCAACTTATTGGGTTTCGAAACTGAGATAATCCACGATGGCGCTCTTAGCTTTGGGTCTAGTGAGTTTATTTGGAATGCAAGTCAACACCCAGCGGGAATATATTTTGTTAAGCTTATAACTGGGTCAGGCTATGCAGTTAGAAAAATAGTCTTTTTAAAATAGAATGCGCCTTTCTATTTGTATATTAATTTTTACTTCAATAGTCTTTACGCAGGAAAGGTCAGTTTACAGGGTACAATATGCTGCTGATGAATATGATAAATATACATCCGTTGGTAATCTGGGATTGACTATAACGAATTTTGGTATTTTAGGTAACGGATGGAATAGGATGGAAGATGGCAGTATACATCCATCCTGCAAGTATAAACAACAAACTGAGATTTTAAGAGAGCAGGTTGAGCACTTTTCGTATGCTGGATTGTGGGTTGGTGGCATAGTAGATGGTGAAAGAAGAGTCTCAACATCTATCGTCGATGGTGTGTTCGAATCTGGCAGCGAGGGATTTGAACTCTTTGCAGAGAGCCAGATACGTATCCAGTCCTCAATATCATCCACAACTCAAGATTCTATGGCAAAATACTATTCACCCAATGCCATTTCTCATCAAGATATGTCTGCTACGTTTAAAGACTACGGCGAAACAGTTTTTGATAATTTATCAATTCCAAACCATGTTCCTCTCGGTCTCGACATTCGCTTGGACAGCTACGCGTGGAACTATGCCTATGCAGATGCATTTGTTATTTTGAACTACACCTTCAAAAATGCCTCAGAGGATACAATTAATGATATTTATGCTGGTATTTGGGTAGACCCCTCTGTGGCAAATTTCAATTACACAGATTATTATACCCCTGGAGGTGGGTTTACGTGGTACGACAATCTAAATGGATTTGATGAATCTGAAGACGACGGTGGCTACAAAAGGAATATTGGTTATCAATTCGATGCTGATGGGGATGATGGCTGGGCTCAGTCCTATTTTGGAATGTCAATTTTGGGCAGCTCAGTGCCAATGGATTACATTAACACAAACTATTCCCAGTGGGTTTGGACGAATTCAAATAATAGTGATTATCCTGCTTACAATATGCCCTTAACTGATAATGAAAGATACACAAAGATGATTGCAACTGTACCAAAAGGCACCGGCCCAGATTATACAAATGATGGATATCCAGCGAATGAGAATAGTTGGCTTTTCACTTTATCTGCGGGACCCACAGGAACAATTTCTAATGCAGACTCTACTTCTTGGAAATTAGCACCCGGAGACTCTTGTAGTATGGCTTTTACACTGGTGTGCGGTCTGTGGGCTGATGGAACCAGTGGAGATTCGCCGGAAAGACGAGGCAACCTTCACGTAAATTATGATTGGGCTCAAAGGGCATACAATGGTGAGGATAAAAATCGGAACAATGTTCTTGATGATGGAGAGGACACAAATGGTAACCAAAAAATAGATAGGTATATATTACCAGCACCTCCGCCAGCGCCAAACTTACACGTTGATGTTCAATCAAAAAAAATTACTATTTATTGGCAAAAAAATTCTGAATTTTTCCTTGATCCCATTACCCAAGAAGCTGATTTTGAGGGCTACAAAGTCTATGGGGCTAGGAAAACAGATAACGGTACGCTAAACGAATATTCACTACTGCTTCAGGCAGACAAGGTCAATGATGTGGGCTACAATACTGGTTTTTCTATGATTCAGATAACAAATAGCTTTGGTGATCCAGACAGTATTAATATAGATGGTGCTCATTACCACTATAAATTTGAGAATACCCAACTAAAAGATGGGTGGTTAAATTATTATGCTGTTACAGCTTATGATCGAGGTGATCCAGATGCAAACCTTGAGAGTTTAGAGAGTTCTATTTATTCAAATAGGGTGTACATGTATCCTGGAAAATCCGACCTAGATGACATGGGTTGGGATGCCGAGCCAACTGTTTACCCTAATCCATATAGAGGTCAAGCGTTATGGGACGGATACAGTAGCCGCAGTAAAATGATTTGGTTTAGAAATCTACCTAAAGCCGCTGAAATAAGAATATTCACTTTAGCTGGGGACTTGGTGGATGTTATAGAGCATGGCGAAAGTTATCAAGGACAAGATATTGAAAATATTAATGATAGTAGGAATCCTCTAATGTCTGGAAGAGAACATGCTTGGGACATGGTTACAATGTATGATCAGGCTGCAGCAACGGGGCTTTATCTATTTACTGTTGAGGATATATCTTCAGGAAAAATTAAAGAGGGGAAATTTTTAATAATAAAATAAGGGTTTTAACTATGATTAGAATGTTAACTACTTTACTAGCTCTAGCAATTAGCTATTCACAACAAACCTCGGGCATATTTTTTTCTGAGTATGGCGAAGGTAGTGGTAACGAAAAATACTTAGAGATTTTTAACGGAACAGGCGCAGATTTAGATTTAAGCAATTACTCGTTGTCTACTTGTAGCAATGGTTGTAATAGCATTAACGAGTTTGACTATCCTAACAACGTTACATTTGGCGGTGTTACACTTGAAGACGGCGATGTGTATGTCGTTTGCCACACCCAATCTAACTCTGATGAAATAGAATCTGAATGTGATCAAACGTTTCAGTATATGAGCAATGGTGATGATTTTTTTGCTCTAACTCTATCAGGAGCAACAGCTAGTTCCTACACAGTAATCGATAAAATTGGCGATTTTGGTGATGATCCAGGAGATGGTTGGGATGTTGCTGGTGTAACTGATGGCACCAAAGACCACACTCTTGTTCGAAAGGGCTTGGTTGTAAATGGAAACAGCGATTGGACAGCCTCTGCAGGTCTGAGTGAGGAAGATTCAGAGTGGATTGTGTTGGATCAAAATACTTGGGACTATCTTGGTTCGCACCCTCACGAAATAAATACCACCCCAATTGTCGTGAATGAATTTGTAGCAGCTACTGATAATTGTTGCCTGTTCAATGGTAGTTCTGAAGATTTTGTAGAGTTATATAATAGCGGTGACGCAGCCTTTGACATTTCTGGTTG
>FUFK010044160.1_pt1 | contig 124552 bp, 87 predicted proteins | sample 1021851 | NCBI WGS metagenome assembly FUFK01 (sample SAMEA51879418, study PRJEB19060) | metagenome
GGTGGTGCACAGCAATATGGTTCATATGAAGACTTTAACCGACAGGAAAAGCTTGCTTTTGAACGGTTATTGAAAGCACTCGATCCCGATAATTATAATACAGGTCAGGATATTAGTAAGTTAGCTGCTATACATGATACTATGGGTGCGGGTGTATTTAGTGCACGTCGCCCTCACGGAGGTCAATTGAGCGAAAAAATAGAACGTTTAGACATGGAAGCAGCTAGAAATAGTTTAAAACGTGGTAAGTTTAAAGGAACATTCTAATGGCATTGCCACCACTTACAGATTCAGGAATTAGACCAGAGGATATGGTAGCGGATGAAACATCGGTTGATGTATCTGTACCACAGCCTGAGACTTTTGATGGTGGGGCGGAAGTCATACCCGATGGACAAGGGGGCGCGGTTGTGCAAGCTTTGGCAGAAGCTCTCATGGGCGCACAACAAGAACAACAAGTTCCACACAATGCTAACTTAGCGGAGTTATTAGATGATGGGTATCTTGGAGAAATTTCGTCGGATCTTAGGGGGTCTTACGAAGAAGATTTGGAGTCTCGTTCTGAGTGGGAAGACACTTATACAAAAGGTTTGGATCAGCTTGGTGTCAAGCATGAAGAGCGTTCTCAGCCGTTTGAAGGGGCTTCTGGGGTCACGCACCCGCTGATTGCGGAGAGTGTTACACAGTTTCAAGCACAGGCTTACAAAGAACTATTACCATCAGGCGGTCCGGTAAAGACACAAGTCTTGGGTTTACAAGACGCAGAAAGAGAAGAACAAGCTAGTCGTGTAAAGAACTTCATGAACTACCAGATCATGGAGGTTATGGAAGAGTTTGATCCAGACATGGATCAGTTGTTATTCTATCTACCGTTGTCTGGTTCCACATTTAAGAAAGTATATTTTGACGAAGCGAAACAAAGGGCTGTATCTAAATTCGTTCCGGCGCAGGATCTGGTTGTACCTTATGCTGCATCGGATCTGGCGACTGCTTCTCGTGTTACGCATGTTCTTCGCATGGATGCGAATGATGTTCGCAAGATGCAAATCGCAGGGTTCTACAAAGACGTAGAACTAAGCAAGCATGAAGATGGTGAAGATGAAGTTCGCCAGAAGATAGATGAGATACAAGGCACATCTAAATCCTACACAGATGAAGTGTTTACTATTCTGGAAATGCATGTCGATTTAGACATTGAGGGTTTTGAGGACATGGGTCCAGATGGTCAGCCAACAGGAATAGCGTTACCATACATTGTAACGATTGATGAGGGATCGGGACAGGTTTTAGCCATTCGCCGTAACTTTGAAGAGGGCGTAGGGCTTGCAAAAAAGACACAGTATTTCGTGCACTATAAGTTTATGCCAGGTCTGGGCTTTTATGGCTTTGGTNTGATCCACATGATTGGTGGNCTTGGTCGTGCGGCAACGAGTATNCTNCGACAGTTNATCGATGCNGGNACNCTTGCNAACCTCCCNGCAGGATTNAAGGCNAGNGGCGTAAGGGTTCGCAATGATGACGAGCCGTTACAACCGGGTGAGTGGCGGGACATAGATGCACCGGGCGGCAACATACGGGATGCTATTCAGCCTTTACCTTATAAAGAACCGTCAGCAACTCTCGCACAGCTTTTAGGAGCATTGATAGAGGGCGGAAGACGTTTTGTTTCACTAGCAGACCAACAAACTGGAGACGGCAACACAGCGGCTCCTGTGGGCACTACAGTGGCTATGCTAGAGCGCGGCATGAAGGTTATGTCAGCAATACACAAGAGGTTGCACTATTCGCAACGTCAGGAGTTCCGTGTATTAGCTAGGATCTTTAGAGATAACTTACCACCTGAGTACCCTTATGATGTGCAGGGTGGTAATCGTATGATCAAGGCGCAGGACTTCGATGACCGTGTTGATGTTGTTCCTGTCAGTGATCCGAATATATTCTCAATGGCGCAGCGAGTCACGTTGGCACAAACTCAGTTGCAACTTGCTCAATCAAATCCACAAGTGCATAATTTACACGCGGCTTATCGTCGGATGTACCAAGCCCTCGAGGTACAGAATATCGACGAGATACTACCCCCACCCCCACAGCCGCAGCCACTTGACCCCGCCATTGAGAATGCTCGTGCTTTGATGGGAGAGATACTGAATACATTCCCAGAACAAGATCATGATATACATATTCGCATACACATGGCGTTTATGAAGACACCACTGGTTATGACCTCACCACAAGTTATGGGTACGTTCTACTCACACATCATGGAACATGTGTCACAAAAAGCACGTAAGATGGTAATGGAGGAAATAAAAGGTATTATAGGACAAGCGGAACTTGCAGCACAAAGTGGAGCTATTGACCCAATAGCGGCACAACAGCAGATCATGAAAGTGCAACAGGATATGCAAGATCCTGCACAGATGGAATCATTGGTATCATTGCAAATGGAAAAACTTATGGCGGAGGTTCTACCTGGATTGCTGCCAACGGGTAATGATCCTATGGCTGACCCATTAGTTCAAATCCGTATGCAAGAGTTAGCTCTGAAAGAAAAAGATCTACAGAGAAAGATTGAAGACGATCAAGGCGATATGTTGATGGAGCTACAGAAGATGGAGCAACGTGCAGCAACAGATGCCGCTCGTATTGAAAGCCAAGAAGAGATTGCCCAGAACCGTAATCAAGTAAACCGTGAACGCATTGACGTGCAGCGTCAGGCGGCGCAACGGAGGGGATAATGGATCCCGTATCTTGTGTTGCTCTAGCGACAGGGGCGTACAAAACGCTCAAAGCTGCTATTTCTACGGGCAAGGATCTTCAAGATATGACGGGAACTTTGTCTCAATGGGGCAAGGCTTTTTCTGACTTTACTAATCTTGAAGAAAGAGAAAAGAACCCACCCTTTTGGAAGAAAACATTCAAGGGATCTGATGAAGAGACCGCTCTAGAAATCTTTGCTAACAAAAAGAAAATGGAGCAAATGAGAGAGGAGATCAAAGATCATATCTCTTGGAACTATGGGCCGAGTGCTTGGAAAGAAGTCTTGGCGATTGAGGCAGATATGCGTCGAAGGAGAAAACAAGAGTTATATAAAAAACAGGAGCGAATAGATGCGGCTATTAATTTTGCTATTGGGTTTATTCTTTTTGTCCTCAGTGGTGGTATCCTGTTCTGCATTTTCTATTTCATCGGCAAATGGCAAGGGCGTTGGTGATCATGTGGGTGCTATTATGGTTACAATTAGTGAGTGGAACTTTTGACCATTATCATGTGGGCAGTTATTCTAGTGAAGAAGCCTGCAAAGCAGCACAGAAAGAAGCCAAGGTATTGGTAACAAACAATAATTCTAAAGTTGTGTGTATTAAAATTGAACGGTGATATTAGTTGAGCGGCGTAGAAAATACATTGTATATGACAAACAGGGAAAGGTTGTTATAATCACCCGTGACAAAAGAGTTGCAATTAAACATGCGAGGTCTAAAAAATGACNGAGNTTGAGAAAGCAGATCTTAACAACAATGGCGTTATAGAAAAAGCAGAGTGGAACAAACTTGCTTTGGAAGATCGCAGGCTTGAGATGATTGACCGAGACCTCAAACGTAATGCAGAGCGTAGATTTACAGGCTTTGCNTTGGCNGGAATGTTGATCTATCCGTTTATNATNTTGCTTGCTTCGGTGCTTGGATTTGACAAAGCAGCAAGTTTAATNACAGATATAGCAAGTGTATATGTAATCGCAGCCTCTGGTGTGGTTGCAGCTTTTATGGGATTTAATGCGTATAGCGCAAAGGCTGAAAGCAAGAAGACTAGCATTAAGATGGAGGAAGAATAATGCTACAATCATTGATAGGGCCGATAGCCAATCTAGCGGGAAGTTGGCTTGATGCAAAGTCACAGGCACAAGCTGCCAGTGCAAAGTTAAAACTTACGGAGGCAGAAGCCAAAGCTAAGATCATGCTTAGTAAAGAAACTTCTGTTGCTGATTGGGAACGCATCATGGCACAGGGTTCTCAATCGAGTTGGAAAGACGAATGGTTTGTAATTGTCCTGTCTATTCCGCTTGTTTTGGCGTTTATTCCAGGCACAGAAGGGTGGGTAGATAAAGGTTTTGAACAGCTTTCTAAAGCCCCTGATTGGTATTTTTACAGCTTGGGCATAGCAATTTCAGCTTCTTTTGGTGTAAGAGGCGTACAAAAATTCTTTAAGAGGTAATTATGAAATATATGAAAGATATAGTGGTCTTAGTTATGGCTATTGGTTTGATGGGTATACTTGCACTAATCGTTTATGACGAGTTTGCAATGGCAAATGAACATGGCGGTGAATTAGATGAAAACATCATAGGTTTGCTGCAAATGAGCATGACAGGTGTAATTGGCGTGGTTGGCGGTTATGTAGGCGGCAAATCAAATGGGTGATTTGAAGATACCAGTAGCTTTAGTTTTTGCTATGGCAGTGCAATTAGTTGGTTTGGTGTGGTATATTAGCAACATCGTTCATGATATTGAACACCTTCAAGGACAAACTTCAGCACAACAAGACATCATAGATCTTTTAAATGCGGACGTGAATGATCTGTGGTATTTCTGTACCTATACTGAAAACAAATGGGCTGAATCATATACAGATGATATGGTTTATGAACGTGTTTGTGGATCAAAAGAGGTTGTACAACAATGACGTTAAGTAAAAGAAAAAAAGCTACCGTAAAGAAAGTTATGAAAGGTTTGAGCAAAGCCTCAAAGACTCATGCTAATCAAGCTAAGAAACTAAAGAAAGTTTTGAAAGGTAGTAAGTGATGAGTGAAGCACTAAAAAATCTACAAGAAAAAATTGGAGCCACACCTGATGGTGCGTTTGGCCCTAACACCGCAAGAAAAATTTGTCATCATTATGCTTTGAATCCAGAGCGTGGGGCACATTTTCTTGGGCAACTTGTGCATGAGAGCGGTACGTTTAGATATGTAGAAGAGAACCTAAACTACAGCAAAGAATCTGTATTAGCGGTATTCGGTAAATACTTTAAAACAGAAAGTGATGCTGAAAGTTGTGCCCGAAACCCACAAGCTCTTGCTGACCGTGTATACGGAGACAGAATGGGTAATGAAGGACAAGGATGGTTATATCGAGGCCGAGGTTTCCTCCAATGCACGGGCAAAAATAACTATTCTCAATTTGCAGCGGACATGGATCTACCAGAGATCATGAAAAATCCTGACTTGGTTGCCACAAAATATCCCATGGAATCAGCCATTTGGTTTTTTCACAGGAATAAACTTTGGGAGATTTGTGACGAAGGTGTCAACGATGATGTTATAAAGACTATCACAAAAAGAGTGAACGGTGGGTATAATGGTTTGAAGCATCGTAAGGAAGAAACCCACAAAATTTATGGTTGGTTTATGTAATGGATGTTGTTGACTTATCGAAATATCTGTATAAAAAATTAGAAGAGCGGCAAAATGATTTGTCCGCAGCTCTTGCAAACGGTGCCGTAAAGGACTGGGAGCAATACAAGATGACTGTAGGAGAGATACGGGGACTCTCTTTTGCACGAGAAGAAATCAAGTCCCTGCTGGAGAAAAACGTAGACGATGTCGAAGACCTTATATCTTCCTGACCACGTTGCGCAGAAAATGAACAAAGAAAAAGAAGAGGCTAAGTCCTCTGATTCTTTGAATAGCGCATATGTTGACGCTAATGAACGGGTGCTAGACCCGTCCCTCTTAGACAAACCGTTACTCGAAAGACTCCCGCAACCGACTGGTTGGCGGGTTTTGGTTATGCCGTATCAGGGCAAAGCTAAAACTGCGAGTGGCTTATATATTCCTGATGAAGTGCGAGAACGCGAATCCGTTGCTACAACTGTAGCATACGTGATGAAGCTTGGACCGTTAGCTTATAAAGACCCAGAGAAGTTTGGGGCTGACTGTGAGCCGTGGTGCAAGGAGGGTCAATGGGTATGCATTGGTCGTTACTCTGGTTCTCGATTCAAGATCGATGGTGGTGAGGTTCGTATAATTAATGACGACGAGGTCATTGCTACGATTCTTGAACCTGATGATATTAAACAAGTGTAAGAGGTAAATATGGCAGAAGAAACAGAAAAAGTTGAAGAAGAAATTATTGTAGAAACACCAGAAGAAGAAGCACCTGAAGAAGAAAAGGTTGAAGCACCTGAAGAAGAAAAGGTTGAGGTTACTGAAGAACCAGAAACCAAAACTGGTGATGAAGAATTAGATTCGTATAGTAAAGGTGTTCAAAACAGAATTAAAAAACTCACAGAAAAGTATCGTCAAGAGGAACGAGACAAGGCTGAAGCACTTAGAGTTTCTCAAGAACTTCTTGATGAGAATAAAAAATTAAAATCTCGTGTGCAGGCTTTGGATACTGGATATNTTTCTGAATATGGAACGCGATTGCAATCGCAAACTGAAGCAGCGAAACGTGCGTACAAAGAAGCTTACGACGCAGGCGACAGCGATAAAATGGTGGAAGCACAGCAAGCTTTGTCTAACATTGCGGTAGAAACACAGCGGTACAATACTGCTAAACTCCGTGCAGAACAACAAGCACAAGCGGCACAACAACAGCCAGTGCAGGAACAACAGCCAGTGCAACAACAGCCAGTGCAACAACAACCTCAACCAGACCCTCGTGCTATAAAATGGAAAAATGAAAATACTTGGTTTGGTGAAGATAAGATTATGACGGTAGCGGCATATGCGCTCCATGAACAACTCACTGGAGAAGAAGGGTTTGACCCGAATACAGAAGAGTATTATAGTGAGGTTGATAGTCGTATGCGGAAAGAGTTCCCGCATAAATTTCAAACGGCTAAGAAATCGGGTGGAGGAAGCCAGGTCGCTTCTGCTAATTCCTCCGCATCCCGCAGTACTAAACAGGGGCGCAGGTCGGTAAAACTTACTCCGTCGCAAGTTGCTATAGCGAAAAAGTTAAGAGTACCTCTTGAAGAATACGCCAAGTACGTGAAGGAGTAGAAAAATGGCTGATGTAAGAACACCGCGTAAAAACGCAACACGAGAAACAGAAACTCGCAGAAAACCATGGGCACCGCCCAGTCACCTTGAAGCACCAGAACCCCCAACGGGTTTTGTGCATCGATGGATACGAATTGCAATGCGTGGCGAAGAGGACAAGATGAACGTTCATGCTAAACTACGTGAAGGATGGGAACCTGTCCGTGCAGATGAGTATCCAAGCTATGAAGCTCCTGTCATCGATGATGGCAAATATCAGGGAGTGATTGGACAAGGCGGACTGATGCTGTGTCGCATACCTGAAGAGACAGCGCATGAGAGAAACGAGTATTACGGGGGCCGAACCCGCGAACAAATGACTGCTGTGGATCAGGACTTGATGAAGGAACAACATCCTTCAATGCCGATTTCTAATAGTCGGCAAAGTCGTGTAACCTTCGGAGGTCGTGAACGCGACTCCGATTAATATAAAGGATTGCTACTATGGCAAATACTAACGTTGCATTCGGACTCCGTCCGATTGGTGTAGTCGGTCAGGGCTACAACACCACTGGTGCGACCGAGTATCGTATAGCAGCCGGAAACACAAACGCGATCTATCAAGGCTCTCCTGTAATCCCGCTATCAACTGGCTTTATTGACATTGTTGGCGCGGCTGCGGGTGGTACTGTAGGTCTTGTAGGTGTTTTCGGTGGATGCGAATACGTTTCGTCTACCACTGGTGAGAAAATATTTTCTAATTACTGGCCTGGTTCTGGCGCGGATACCAACTTTCCCGTCAAAGCCTTTGTGTATGACAACCCATTACAATCATATGTCATTTGTTCAGATGGTACACTAACAAGTGAAGCCACTGCGCGGGGACATGTGTTTGCTAATGCTAACTTTGCAACTGCTGCTTCTGGTTCAACAACCACAGGTATCTCATCTGCTAAGTTGGCTGTCGGCACAATCGCCGTCACCGCAAATTTAAATCTGCGTATCATGGGTATCCAAGATGACCCTGAAAACTCAGACTTTACTGCTGCGGGTATTCCATTAATCGTTCGTTTAAACAACTCCTTCAATTCACCAAATGGTGCGATTGCAGGCGGTACTGTTTCAACGACTGGCGTATAAGGAGACTGACTTATGGCTATATCTCGCGCACAACTAGCGAAAGAGTTGGAACCAGGTCTNAACGCTTTGTTCGGTATGGAGTACGATAGGTACGAAAACCAACATGCAGAGATCTATACAACAGAATCTTCTGATCGAGCATTCGAAGAAGAAGTGATGTTGTCTGGTTTCGGAGCGGCACCGACTAAATCAGAAGGTAGCGCAATAAATTTTGACGACGCTAACGAAGCATACACTGCTCGTTACAACCACGAAACAATAGCGTTGGCATTCTCAATCACTGAGGAAGCTATCGAAGACAATCTTTATGATCGTCTTGGTTCACGTTATACTCGTGCGTTGGCTCGTTCAATGGCACACACAAAGCAAGTTAAGGCTGCTTCAGTTCTTAACAATGCATTTACCGCAGGCGCTTTCGCAGGNGGTGACGGCGTTGCTTTATGTGCGACTNACCACCCACTTACTTCAGGTGGTACGTTTGCCAATGAACCTGCAACTGCTGCTGATTTGAACGAAACATCTCTTGAAGATGCTTTAATCAACATTGCAGGTTTTGTAGATGAGCGTGGACTTAAAGTTGCACTACGTGGATTAAAACTANTTATCCCNNGNCAACTNCANTTNNTTGCAGANCGTCTGATGGTATCTAACCTTCGTGTTGGTACAGCGGACAATGATGTAAATGCTCTAAGATCAATGGGTATGTTGCCAAACGGTTACGCCGTTAACGACTTCCTAACTGATCCTGATGCGTTCTTCATCATGACAGATGCTCCTCGTGGAATGATCCACTTTGAGCGTACTCCAATGTCAACTGGCATGGAAGCAGACTTCGATACAGGTAACATGAGATTCAAAGCTCGTGAGCGTTACAGCTTTGGCTTCTCAGATCCACGTTGTATCTTTGGTTCCCCTGGAGCCTAATATGTGATATAGGAGGATCTCCTCCGAGTATGATTGGGGCGACTTCGGTTGCCCCTTTCTTTTTGTTTAAAAGTAAGTTATTCTGTCACTATCCCTGACAGTCGCATGGGGCGGCTGACTAACCCAAGACAGGAGATAGACATGGGTACAACAACTTTTTCAGGCCCGATTAAAGCGGGAACAATCAGAAATACTACTGGTACAACTCTTGGAAGCGACGTTGCTAACGTTGGTCAAGTTGTGATGTCTCAAACATTTGCAGCAGATTTATCAAATGGTGCAATTGCGGCGGACACTACAAATGTAGTTATTCCGGCAAACTCTCAGATTATTGATTGTGTGATTGATGTAATCACAGCAGCAAGCGGAGCTACCAACCTGAGTGTTGGAGATACTGTTGGTGGTGCAACATCTATTCTTAATACATTCGCTATTGGAACAACTGCGGGTCGTAAATATCCGACTACTCAAGCAGGTGCAGCTTTAGCGTGGGAAGACACAGGAACAGCAGACATTCGTTTGACTGTAACTAATTCTGCTGCAACAAATGCGGGTGAAGTTCGCGTTACTATTTTGTATGCTCAAAACAACAACCTTGGCTAATAGGAGGGCATTATGGCTGCTTCTATTTTTGCAAAGACAGCTACGGCGACTGGCACGTTACAGGGTGGTCGAACTAGGTTAAAAGCATTTTATGTAAAGACCGCTTCAAGTGGTTCTCCTGCGGTTGTGTTCAAAAACGGTAGTAGTGGAGCGACTTTATTGTCCATGGTGTTTCACACAAGTGATGATAATCAAATCACCATTCCAGATCACGGTATGATCTTTGATGATGAGTGTCATGTAACACTTACCAACGTTGACTCAATCACTGGATTCTTTGGTTAAAGGAACGGCGGTGTAAGAGCCGCCGTTTTTACTGAGGGTAAAATGGCTAAGATCGATAAGTCTAAGATGAAATGCAACAAACCGAAACGTCAGGTTTCTGGTGGTAAGAAGTTTGTTGTTAAGGCTTGTGACAAGGGTAAAGAAAAAATAGTCAGATTCGGGGACGCTAATATGAAGATCCGAAAGTCTAATCCAAAAGCCAGAAAGTCATTTCGTGCAAGACATGGATGTGACAAAGGCACTCTTGATAAACTAAAGGCCAAGTACTGGTCTTGTAAAATGTGGTGAGTAAAGTGAACAAACAAGTCACGATAACTCTTGTAACAACTTTCATCATTGGTGTTGGAGGTGTTGGTTACAGTTGGGCTGATTGGGTCACAAAGACTTTAATCGCTGTTGATAAAAGAACAGAGGTTATGGCTTCACAAATTGATTATATAAAGACAGAGATGGAGAGGACATATGGCAATCTCAAGGGCGCAGATGCGACAGCAAGTATCCAAGCCTCCATCAAAGGGGATAACTAATGGCAAAAAAGAAAAAGACAAAAAAAGACGCTTGTTATCACAAAGTAAAAAGCCGTTACAAGGTATGGCCCTCCGCTTACGCTTCGGGGGCGTTATCAAAGTGCCGCAAAGTAGGGGCAAAAAACTGGGGAAACTCTACTAAGAAAGCTGAAGGTGGAATAGTTTCATCAATTGATAACCCCAAACGTCCGCCCAAGAAAAAGTTTGAGAATGGTGGTTTTATAGCATCTGGTTGTGGACAAGTGGCAGAATCCAGACGTAAGACTACAAGGATCTTTTGATGGCAAAGAAGAAGAAAAACTCTTTGCGCGAATGGTTTGCTCAGAATGATGGCAAAGGATGGGTGGACTGTAAAACAGGGAAACCTTGTGGTCGTCAAAAGGGAGAGAAGCGTAGGGGTTATCCCGCTTGTCGTCCTACCATGGCACAATGCACGTCCGCTGCAAAGAAAAAGAAATCATCTAAACGTATTAGTTGGAAGAATAAAAAGGCTAATGGTGGCTTGGTAAGAGTGTTTTGAAAGGAGAACTCACATGGCTATGAAGAAGAAAGGCTACCGTAATGGTGGTAAAATAAAACCCAAGGGGATGAAAAATGGCGGTAAGGTCAAGCCCAAGGGAATGAAGATGGGTGGCAAAGGTCAAGCCCAAGGGAATGAAGATGGGTGGCAAGGTCAAGCCCAAGGGAATGAAGATGGGTGGCAAGGTCAAGCCCAAGGGAATGGCTAAAGGCGGTAGAGTCGGTGGAGCGCAGGTTTCAGGATTAGGATTCAAAGGAATCTTCTAAACCAAATGCCTTATATACAAAGTAACATCCCTTATTTTAAAGCATGGGTTCGTCGTGAATACACTCACAATCATGAGAAGTATCACGGCGAATTTCTACATGCTATGGTTGTTGCTGTAACTACAATTCCAAATCGGTCTCTTAGTTTTCAAGTTATCTTTACTGGTTGTGAAGCAGAGGATGAAGAAGAAGATACCGTTCATGGTGGTGCAATGTGGGCAAGAATGCCTATCACAGCACTGGTTGCAGACATCCCACTTGAAGAGTGGCCTGAACCTATGGCAACACATGATGCGCAGCCTTGGGACTGCTCTTCACATCATCATGCAGTATATACATTAGACAGAGCTACACCATGTCCTTGGTTAGCTAAAATAAACGGCGAGATGTTTCCCGCCAAGTATTTGTTCACTGTAGACTATACCAACAGCGAGATTGCAGATGATCCGGCACAGCACAAACAAAGCCATGTTATGCAATTGTTAGATGCAGGAGAGTGGACAGGAAACATAGTGGCATTACCAAATAATCGAGTGAGGGTGACACATCCTGCTTGGTTTGCAGTAGGTGAAGGTGCACCAGACTTTAGACCTTCACAACATATACACTATTCAAAAAGTGATTTAGACTATACACTAGATGTGAATAGGGTGTTTGATAATCTTTATAATCAGGAGGATGACGATGGATAACTCTGAGAAGAAAGCTCCCAATGACGGAGTAAAAGCACTGAGAGAACAGGCTAAGACAAATCCTAATGCTCAAAAGGCATTGGATAGGATAGGCTATAAAAATGGTGGCTGTGTCATGGTCAAGACAAACCAGAAACCACATATGAGTTGATGACATGACAACATCAGGATCAAGAGACTTCAACCTCGATGTAGCAGAGGTAATCGAAGAGGCATACGAAAGATGCGGACTAGAGGTTCGCACAGGCTACGATGCTAAGACAGCACGTAGGTCTATGAACCTGATGTTTGCTGACTGGGCTAACCGTGGACTTAACTTGTGGACAGTAAAAGAAGCAAACTTTACTGTCACTCAAGGGACATCTTCATATAGTTTAGCTGCTGATGTCGTTGATTTATTAGACGTTGTTATAAGACGTGATAATACAGATTTTGAAGTACAAAGAATAAGTCGTGGCGACTACGCAACACTCCCAAACAAGTCAACTCAAGGTAGACCCAGTCAATATTATTTAGACAGACAGATCACCCCTGTGATGTATCTGTGGTCTACTCCTGAAAACTCTACCGATCAGGTTCGTTATTATTATATACGAAGGATAGAGGATGCTGACAATTTTGTTAATACTACTGACATGCCTTTTCGTTTTTATCCTTGTATGGTGGCGGGGTTAGCTTATTACATGTCGATGAAACGAGCACCAGATCGCATACAGATGTTGAAGACTGTGTATGAAGAAGAGTTTCAACGTGCAGCGGACGAGGATCAAGGTCGAACACCTTTGAAGTTGCAGCCTAGCTTGAGTTATCTGAGGGTGTGATGGCATACGCTAGTGGTAAACATGCTTATGGTATATCGGATCGGTCAGGTCGCCGTTACCGTCTTCGTGAGATGAAGACAGAGTGGACTGGCGCAAAGGTCGGTCCCGATGAGTTTGAGTCAAAGCATCCACAGTTGTTTCCACCAAGAGCGTTTCCAGATCCGCAAGCACTACGTGGTCCCAGACCTGAAACAGAATTACCAGAACAAAGATCTATTCAACACGGATACAATCCTGTTGGATTTAGAGACATACCAGGTGTAACACCACCAAATAACTTAGTTGCAGATGGAGAAGTGGGAATTGTAACAATAACTACGTCAGACTCTGGTAATGATGATATTACACCATCTGGAGTAAGTGCAAATGCTTCTGTGGGATCCGTTACAGTTAATCCTACTGCAACTGCTGTAAGTTTTGATAGCACGTCTGTGACTTTAGATTCTACCACAGATACATTTGATGAGGGATAAAACATGGCTTTACAAAGTGTAGGAATAGGAAGCAGTGCAAACGATGGGAACGGTGATACCCTTCGAGCAGGTGCAACTAAGATAAACGCAAACTTTACAGAAATATATGCAGCTCTTGGAAATGGCACGACCTTAACTGACATAATAGATAGCAACGGAGTTATAGATGTAAGTTCTGGCGCAAATAAAATTGTATTTTATTATGCAGCTTTAAGTGACTTACCAAGTGCCTCTACATATCATGGCGCAGTAGCCCATGTTCATGCTACTGGAGGACTATACTTTGCACACGGCGGGGCATGGATTCGAGTAAATGATGAAACAACTGGTCCTGTAACTAAATATACAGCAGGGACAAATGGTTCATCTGCTTATACATTTACTGGTCCAGGGGCTACGTCTGGAGACAATCCAAACTTTACTTTTTATAAAGGTCATACTTATCTCATAGACAATACATCTAACGTAGGAAGTCATCCTTTACAAATTAGAACGTCTGCGGGAGGCTCTGCATTTACTACAGGGGTTACAGAAAACTTTAATTCTACTACGGGATTAACACAATTCATTGTCCCACATGAGCCTAGTGACACATCTTTGGTGTATCAATGTACAAATCATGGTAGTATGGTAGGAAATATAACAATAGTGTGATGACATGAGCTTTACATATTTACAACTTAAAGATGCTATAAAAGCCTACACAGAATATGAAGAGACAAGCTTTGTAAACAACATACCATTGTTTATTCGTTTATCTGAAGAACGTATTCTTAAAAACGTACAACTTAGTTTGTTTCGTAAAAACGCAACGGCACAAACAACTAGCGGTATACAATATATAAAAGTCCCTTCTGATTTTTTGGCACCTTTCTCTTTGAGTATGACTGGAGCAAATGGCGATAAGTTTTTTTTAGACTTTAAAGATCCTAGTTTTGTACAAGAATATACACCAGACCCGACCACAACAGGATTACCAAGATACTACTGTGTTTTTGATGTTAGTAATTTTTTAATGGCACCTACACCAAATGCTGCTTTTACCGCAGAACTTCATTATTTTTATAGACCTCAAAGTATTACAGAGTTGTCTGATAGCGGTACAACTTGGCTTAGTGAAAACGCTGAAATGGCTTTGTTGTATGGCGCACTTATTGAAGCATACATTTACATGAAGGGTGAACAAGATGTCATGGCAATGTATGATAAACGTTTTCAAGAATCTTTAGTTGGTATTAAAATGCTTGGTGAAGCAAAAGAAACAACAGATGAATATCGACGGGGTAAAGTTCTTAGGGAGAAAACATAATGTTTAAGATAGATGTAAGCGTTCCTAAAGATGAGTCTTTAGTTCAAGTAAATACAACTGATAACAGGGGTTTAACTCCTGATGAATTATCCGAACAGTGTGTGCAAAAGATTATAGCTGTATCGGATTCAGCGCATCCAGTAATAAGGGATCAGGCTAATGCCTTCTCTAAGCATCTGGAGAAATTGGTGGCTTACTATATGAGACAAGCTATTCACAGTGACCGTACAACTGTGTATAATGCGCTCAAAGATGCAGGTCATCCTGAACTAGCCGAGCTTATAAGGAGATTGTAAAATGGCATTTAGCGGCAACTTTATGTGCACATCATTCAAAAAAGAATTGATGACTGCAACACACAACTTTACCAATTCAAGTGGTAATACTTTCAAACTAGCTTTGTATGATAACAACGCTTCTTTTAACGCAGCGACTACAGCGTACACTACATCTAACGAAGTAGGGAACTCTGGTACGTATTCTGCGGGTGGCGGAACTCTTACAAATGTAACACCAACAACATCAGGAACTACAGCGTTGACTGACTTTGCAGACATTACGTTTACATCTGCAACGATCACGGCTCGTGGTGCACTGATTTACAATGACTCTGCATCTAACGATGCAAGTGTTGTTGTTCTTGATTTTGGCTCTAACAAGTCATCAACTTCTGGGGATTTTCAGATTGTGTTCCCAACACCTGACGCAAGTAACGCAATAATTCGTATTGCTTAACAACTAAGTTTGGAGTGCCGCTATGGTAAAACTGGTCAATCGTGCCAAGATGACAACCGCCACTACGGGTACTGGCACAATCACATTGGGTTCAGCGGTTGACGGTTTCCAGACTTTTACCGCAGCAGGCGTAGCTAATGGAGATACAGTCAGGTACTGTATAGAAGACGGCACAAGTAGCTTTGAGCTTGGTTCAGGTGTATATACTGCTTCAGGGACAACCCTTTCTAGGACTGTCTCTGAAAGTAGCAACAGTGGTAATGCGATAAATTTATCTGGCGATGCTATTGTGTTTATCACAGCGATAGCCGCAGATCTACAGCCTACAACTTTTACTACTAGCGTTTTTACTGCAACAGCAAACCAGACAACCTTTTCAGTCTCATATACGGTGGGCTTTGTAGAAGTATTTTTAAACGGAGCGAAGCTTTCAGCAGCAGACTTTACTGCTACAAACGGAACATCGATAGTCCTTGCTTCTGGCGCAACAGTTGGGGATACCCTTGATGTTGTTGCATATGGAACACAAACCATAGCGAATGTTTACACACAAACTCAATCAGATGCTCGATACTTACAGCTTACAGGCGGAACGCTGACAGGAGATCTTACTGGTACAACCGCTACACTTACTGGTCAACTAACAGGTTCAACAGGCACGTTCAGCGGTGATGTATCGATTGCCGATAAGATTGTTCACAGTGGCGATACAAACACTGCAATACGTTTCCCTGCGGTTGATACATTCTCCATAGAGACAGATGGTAATGAAAGAATACGTGTTGGTTCTTCAGGACAGATTGGTATAGGAGGGGCAAATTACGGTACATCTGGACAGGTTTTAACCTCTGGTGGAGCTAGTGGAGCGGTAGCTTGGTCTACTATAGACGAAAGCTTTACAACAAACGTAATTACAGGAAATACTTCAGCAACCAAAGATAATCATTATTATCTTAATGGTTCAGGAATTACTCTGACTCTTCCAAGCTCCCCAACAGTTGGAGATGAAGTAAGGATAAGCGAAGTAGCAGGTAATGTTAATTGTGTTGTAGGTAGAAATGGAAGTAATATCATGAGCAGCGCAAGTGATCTTACTATAGATACAGCGTATCTTGTGATATACTTGCGCTATGTAAACTCAACTATTGGATGGGCGTTCTCGTAAAGGTGAAATAAAATGGGTACAACAAGTTCTTTTTTTGGTGGTTCTGGTGGTGGCGGAGATCCAACTGGTAAATTTCAAGCAGCGGCTACAATCGCTGAAGGAGATTTAGTCGCTTTAAACAATAACGGGACTGTTCAACCTGTAACTTCTACATCTGTAGCAAACAATTATGCTAAATCAGACAACGGTACAAAACTTGAAGCAACCAGCACGCCAACTTTTGGTATGACTGGATATTCTGCGAATTACAATCAAACACACAACTACTACATTTTTATAAGCAGAATTGATGGTGGAAATTTATACTGTAATTTAAGGACTGGTACATATAATAGTGGTACTGGAGAATACAGTCTTTCGCTTAGGGCACAGGTTAGTGCTTATGCAAATTGGATGTCGCAAAAACGAAGCCCTAGCGAAGGCTACATCTGGGGATACAGAGGTAGCAACGGCTATATATACTCAAGAGGTATAAGGTGGAACGGCTCTAATTACGTTTTTACAAGTGAAACTTATCATAACACTTCTTCTACTTCTTCTGCCGATGTGTATTGTGAGGCAAATGGTGACGGTAGCAGTAGTTTTGCCATAGCGGCTTTATTAAATGGTAATACTCCTGCGGTGGGTCATGGAAGTTGGGATGGTTCATCTAGCCAACCTACATCTACAGACCAATTAACTAATTATAACTCTGATACTCTTGCAGGATATGGCACTAACTGGACAGGTAATACTTTAAGTGGCGCTCACGTTAAAAATAATGTTCATGTTCTTGGTGCTAAACAATCAAACGCAAAACTGTTTGCGTGTAGAGTTGAGTCAAGCGGAACGACTTACGGAGCAGTGGCTAACACAGGTTTTGCGATGGCACAATATCCTAGTCGCATAATATACGACAATGATGTTGGGGTTGGTGTATATCAATTTGTAAGTGGTAGTACACCTAAGTATGTAGCATTTAGCGTAAATATTGACACTTTAGCAATAACTGTGCATGGCGCATTAGAGTTACCAAGCGGTTTCACTGGGTATGGTTCTAGTATTGGTTGGAGTCCAACAGCAAAAACTTGGGTTGCTGTAGATCATTTAGGTGGTGAAATATTTGCTTTTACCCTAAACAGCACTGGAGCTATAGTAACATCAAGCACAGGACAATTTGCCCCTGGTCATACAGGTAGCCCAAGTGTAAACCTACAATATCAAATGATGTTTCCTACTTATGGTAGTGGTGGCGCTATGAACATTGTCTTTAATGGTGACGCTGCTATCAGTGGTAGTGGCGCAGGTTCTTATATGGACACAACTAATAACCTATACGTTTCTCAATTTGATGTTCCTTATATAGATACAAATGTGGATCTTCAATTTGGTGAAGCGAAAGAGGCTATCTCAAATGGTGCAGCGGGTTCAGTAGCGATTTTAAATCGTAACAAAAATATAGTTGATAGCACATTTCAAAAGGGTCAGAAACTTTTTGCCAATCCAAGCGGCACAGCGTTAGCAACATCGGGGACATACCGAGTTGGTCATGCTCTTGATGCAGATGATATATTAGTATTAGGAGATCCAAGCTAATGACTAGAGCAAGAGACTTAGGAGACTTCATAGCAGATGGCGCAGCGCCAGAGCTTGTTGTAGATACAACCACGCTTGTAGTCGATAGCACCAATAATCGAGTCGGTGTAGGAACTGCATCACCAAGTGTTCCCTTAGATGTGGTTGGTAGCACAAAACTAAGAGAAGTAGAGGCAACAGGTGATGTAAGCATTGCCGATAAAATCATTCACACAGGGGACACTAATACAGCTATACGCTTCCCTGCTGCGGATACTATCTCGTTTGAAACGTCAGGGTCAGAGAGGTTTAGAGTAGCTTCTTCTGGACAGCTAGGGGTCGGCGGTGCTAATTATGGTACAGCAGGTCAATTATTAACATCAGGTGGTACTGGCGCTGCCCCCACTTGGTCAGATGCACCGTCCAGTGGAGCGTCTACTGGTTTTGTGTATTTTATGAGAGGATAAGAACATGGCTAATGGTCGATTAGGAAAAGCAGCGATAGCACCTGGAGGAACTTCTGCGGTATACACGAACAGTAGTGGGGCAGAAGCATCCGTTACAGTAGTTGCTTTTTCGGAATTAGATACAAATATTGATTTAAGAATTGATTCAACTTCCAACCCTCTAACAGAAACACTAAATGTTGTGTCAGAAACTTATGATAATTCTTATATTAGATATTCTGTATCAAACACTGGATTTACAGACTCAAGTGCTATGGCTTATGTTGGAAGAGTTCAGTTCAACAACAAGTCAAACGTACAAGACCTACCAGTTTTTGAGTTTTATTCAAATTCTGGTAGCACTACCTACACTGTTTATAATAACTCCGATGCTCATAACAATACTGGCGATTCAAGAGCTACTTATGATGTTTACACCGCAGAACAAATAGACACAGGTGGAGACATTGTTGTTCAAGTGCCTGTTGGTACATCTAATAGTAACACAATAAGAAGTTTTGCTGCACCGACTACAGAAGACGAATATTATAAAATAATTTTTAACAGAACTGCGTCTACAAGCCATACTTATACAAAAACTCTTACCTACGGCAATGACTGTGTTGCTGTTGATCCATACCCTCTTGCGATAACTGGATCAGGCGGCGCACCAGACGGCAAGCTAATGCATTGGACAATAGGTATAGATAATAGTGAAATGTCAGGAGTTTTTAAATATACTGGTAATGTGTTTGAGGAGGGAAGTGCGAGTTCCACCAATAGTGTTTGGTATAGAGCAATAGGTACTACATCTTTGAGTAATCCAAGCAACACTACTCCGTATGCTTACTTTAGACTTCAACGAAGGATGGGGTGTATTGATCCTCATAACCAAACGGAATATGTTAGTCTTTTTACTATGCCTGATTCAACTTGGAATGATGTCAATGTAGGAACAGCGGCAAGCCGTTCAGTAAAATACTCTACCAACCATGTTTATCGTATAACAAGCGGATTAACTAGCCGAGCAGGTGGGTTAGTGCTTTATTTTGAATATAATCCTAATGATGGCAAACACTATTGTGCTTTAAGAAGCAGCAGTGAGGCAAAAGTTTTTACTACTAATAGAGACGCGCTTATTGATAATATGTCAGTAGGAAGTAGAATAAGTGGCACTTTTGGAACAAGTGATGATTATGTAACCTATAATACAGATTTCAGCCTTACTTTAAGTAATTACGATATAACAGATGAACAAGTTTGTTTTAGGTCTTTTAGGATTGGAACAAGTCTTTGGGTATTAGTGGTTTCAGAGTATAGCCAAACCACTGCGGAAGAAGTATTTTACTCAACCGATTTAGTAACTTGGACTGCTGCTGCAACCTTCTATGGCTCTGATGACTACTCCTCAACATCAGGTGTTACTACAATTACGTCTAACTCTGGGGCTGTAACCGCTACCAAAACAAGAATAGGTGTTTTAGGAACAGACGGCATCTTGGAACAAGATTTAGCTTTGAGTCAATACGAGAGAACAGGAATTGTTTTAAGCAACGGAGATAGAGTTTTAGTTCGTAATCGTGGAACAACGCAAACTGTTGTTGTTCAAGTAATGGGATATGAAGGGAGTTAAAAATGAGTAGAACGGTAGTATCAGATGGCGCAGGAGGCAGCGGCGGTGGAACAACATTAGCCCCATCCACAGGTAATTGGGCAACTGGAACTTTTGGCACAGGACAAATTATGACATTTGCAGGTGCAGGGTCGTATACTTTTACTATTCCCGCAGGAACCACAAGTATTAGAGTTCGCTGTTTTGGCGCAGGTGGTGCAGGTGGAAGTAACACGAGTTATTCAGGGGGAGCAGGGGGTGGTTTTGCTCTTGGAACTTACACTGTTACAGCAGGTTCTAATCATACCGTAACCGTTGGTGCAGGAGGTTATGACGGCGGAAGTGGAGGGACTTCTTCTTTTGGATCTCTTATCTCCGCTACAGGTGGAGCAGGAGGCAGTACAAATAGTTCTGCAAAAACTGGCGGAATTGGTTCAGGTGGCACTGTGAATTATTTAGGTGGTGGAACACAAGGTACTTTTTCTGGCGGCGGCGGAGTAGCTTGTTTATTTGGTCCCGGCAATTTAGGAACTTATGGCTCAGGTGGCACGAGTGTTCCTTCTGCTTACACTAACTTAGGTGCTACAGGCGGAGCAGGCGGCGGTATGGGAAAAAACAGTAGTGTTTATACCTCTACTTATAAAGGTTTTAGTTTAGGAACTTTTGGTCTTATACTTTCTGGTGACTTAGGAAACCAATCAGGCTCACCAGAAGCAAATAGCTTTAGTGTTAGCCCTGCTGCAATCCCAACTTGTGTTGATATGTTAGGCACTGGTCATGGTGGCGTTCAAAGTGGCGGAAGAGGTTTCGGCAACAATGGCGGCGGCGGTATGGGTGGAAATGATAACTTTCCCGGTCAAGGAGGTTGGCCGGGAGGAGGCGGCGGATGTGGGGGCGGCTCTGCAAATTGGCGTAATGGTGCAGATGGCTGCGTAGTTGTGGAGTATTAATATGTATTGTAGAAAAATAGATAATCGGGCGGTAGATGTTGTTCCATCATACAAAGATAGGTTTCATCAAGGAATCCATTCTCAATTTGTAGAGTGTCCCGATGACGTACAAGCAGGATGGATTTATGATGCTGATGCAGATACTTGGTCAGCCCCACCAGAGCCAGAAGCAGAAGAAGAGGAATCTTCTGAGTAAACTTGGAGTAGCCTAAATGTTCTTTGGCGCAACATCGATAGCTCAAGTACCGATAGGTGATGATGCGTCCGTTACTCGCGTTCTAGCAACAGGCGTTGGTGCAACAGGTACAGTTGGTACAGTATCTCTCGTTACAGATAACAATCTAGCAGCAGGTGGTCTTGTTGGTACAGGTGCAGTAGGCACAGTAGCCGTTGGTGTAGGTGGTGGTATCGCTGTGCCAGTGGGCAGCTTGACTGCAACAGGGTCTACGAATGATGTAACGCCAATCACAAATGTGGACGTAAGTGTTACAGGGTTAGCAGGAACTGGAGAAGTTACAGGGCCGACAATTATAGGTGCGGCGTTAGTAAATCTTCCAACTGTTTCTGCTATGACATCTGCGGTTGGATCTGTTAATGTAGTTATTAACGTACAACCAACGATTACAGGTCTTCAGGCTAATTCTGCCATACATCAAGTTACCGTTATTGGTGATGCGATTGTTCCTGAAACAGGTTTAGCCGCCACCATGAGTGTTGGTACAGTGACGCAAAGAACAACAGCCGTTATACCTGCTGTGTCTCTGGCTGCAACGGGTGCCGTTGGTACAGTTACCGTGAGTGGTGGCTCTTCTGCTACAGTTGGAGGAGTTGCGGCTAGCGGACAAGTGGGAAGTGTGTTAGTTTGGGGTAGAATAATTCCAGATTATGATACTGTCTGGACAGAAATAGTAGCTGCGTAGGAAAAAACATGCCAAGTACATATGCAACAAACAGTGGTATTGAACTTATCAGAAACGGTGAGCAGTCAGGTACATGGGGTACAACCACTAATAATAATCTCAACATAGTTGATCGTCTTACTAACGGGGTTGGGACTATTAACTTGGGTTCATCTGGTGCGTCTCACACTCTTACAACAAGTGACGGAGCTTTATCAGATGGTCAGTTCAAAACTCTTGTTCTGTCTGGAGCAACTCAAGCTTGTACGATTACGATAGCTCCCAATGACGGGCAGCACATATACTTTGTAGTCAACGGATCAGGTCAAGCTTGTACATTCAGTCAAGGATCTGGTGCAAATGTGACTGTAGCAAATGGTGACAATGCTATAATCTACGCTGATGGTGCAGGATCTGGGGCTGCGGTTGTAGATATAACAGCCAATCTTGGCATGAGCAGCGTAAACATAACAGGCGGATCTATAACAGGGATTACTGATTTGGCTATCTCAGATGGTGGCACGGGCGGTAGTACAGATTCTGCTGCTCGAACAAACCTTGGCGTAGCGATTGGATCAGACGTTCTTGCTTATGATGCAAATNTACAGGGTTTTGTTANTGCTCTTACTTTGCCNACTTCNGACGGCNNTGCAAANAGAGCTTTNACTACAAACGGGTCNGGNACTATAGGGTTCTCTAACCTNGCNCCTAACACATCAATAGCCCTCAGTATTATTCTGGGATAGGAGANAGACATGGCAGAACCAAATATTGCAGCATTAACAACGATGACAGGTAAGGTTAATGTAACCAACCTGACAACCAGTTCTCAAACATCTATTCTTAATAATCCGGGGAACAATAACAAAGTTCTTAAAGTTAATCTTGTGCGATTAGTTAACGTAGATGGTAGTGCAGCTAGAACTTGCACTGTGAGCTATCACAATGCCACCAACGCGGGTGGTACAGCTACAGAACTTGTGCAGCTTAAATCTGTAAACAACAACGATTTCTTTGATGTAGTGACAAAAGATGCTCCTATATATCTAGAAGAGAATGGAAGCACAGGCACTTCATTAAGTGCTACCGCCGGAACAGCAAATGATTTTAAAGTTATAGTGTCGTATGAAGAGATTAGTTAATGCCTTTATCCAAACTACAGTTCAAACCTGGAGTAAATCGTGAGATAACAGCTTACTCTAATGAGGGTGGTTGGTTTGATATTGATAACGTTAGATTTCAAAAGGGCTATCCTGAAAAAATAGGTGGTTGGCAAAAGAGATCTACGAACTCGTTTCTTGGTACTTGTCGTGCATTACATCCTTGGGTTTCTTTGGATCGAGACCAGTATGTTGGTGTTGGTACGAATCTTAAATACTACATTGATGAGGGTGGTTTCTATAATGATGTCACACCTTTGCGACTTACAACTTCTGCGGGTGCAATCACCTTTGCAGCAACAAATGGATCTTCAGAATTAACAGTCAGTCACTCCAATCATGGTGCCGTTGTAAATGATTTTGTAACTTACTCTGGCGCAGCAAGTCTTGGTGGTTTGATTACGGCTGATGTTCTCAATCAAGAGTACTATGTAACAGAAGTGGTAAATACAAGCAGTTACAAGATTAAAGCAAGAACTGCTAATACTTCCATATATGAAATAACATACAATGGAGCTTTAAATCCATCATTAGTAACTGCTAATGGATCTGACACTGGTAATGGTGGTGGCTCTGTTGTAGGTGCCTATCAGATCAACACAGGGTTAGATATTGGTGTATCTGGTGCAGGATGGGGTGCGGGAACATGGTCTCGAGGTGCTTGGGGATCTGCCTCTTCAGATGCAATTGTAACGAACACTCTTCGTCTTTGGTCACATGACAACTTTGGTGAAGACCTTATAATGAATGTGCGAGATGGCGGTATATATTACTGGGATGAAACAAATACATTATCCAGTAGAGCCGTTGATATTACGTCTTTGGCAGGGTCAGACAGTGCACCTACAGTTGCAAAACAAATATTGGTATCAGACCGAGACCGACATATCATAGCTTTTGGTTGTGATACAGAGGCTAATCCGGGTGTCCAAGATCCGTTGGCTATACGATTCTCCTCCCAAGAATCTTTAACCGACTGGGCATCCACAGCGACCAATACAGCAGGAGAGTTGCGTCTCGGTTCTGGTTCAGAGATTGTTACCGCTCTTGAAACCAGGCAACAGATCCTCGTTTTTACAGATACCACGTTGTATTCAATGCAGTTTCTTGGGCCACCGTTTACTTTTGGTGTGACATCACTCTCAGAAAACATTACGATTGCTAGTCCAAACGCTGCTATAGCTGTGGATGACAACGTGTATTGGATGGGTCGAGCAGAGTTTTATGTGTACAGTGGTGCCGTTCAAAGACTCCCATGTATGGTAAGAGATTTTGTTTTTTCTGATATAAACGAAGAACAGATAGATAAAATTAATGCTGCGTTAAATACCGAACATTCAGAAATCTGGTGGTATTATCCCTCTGCAAATAGCAATGAAGTAAATAGATATGTTGTTTATAACTATTTAGAACAGGTTTGGTATTATGGATCTTTTGGTAGAACTGCATGGATTGACAGGGGTATTTTTGATTTCCCTTTTGCAGCAAATGCTGACGGTTATATATATGAGCATGAAATCGGATTTGATGATGGTACAACTAATCCAATCACTCCAATCAATGCCTACATTCAATCCAGTCCTATTGATATAGGAGATGGTGAACAGTTTATGCTGCTTCGTAAAATGATCCCAGATGTAGATTTCAAAGACTCAAGTGCAGTGTTACCTGACGTAAATATAATACTAGATGTAAAAAATGTACCAGACGGCACGTATTCTAAAACAGAAACAGATACTTTTGTAAAAACACAAGCCGCTGCGGTAAATGCAAGAACAGAACAACTACACTTTAGACTCCGTGGTAGACAGATGCGTTTTAAAATTGAGTCTGAAGATCTTGGTGTGACTTGGCGATTGGGTTCGCCCCGTCTTGACATACGAACAGATGGGAGGCGTTAATGTCTAGACGTTTATCCCGCCCATACTTTCCGATACCACCAGATCAATATCAAAGAACCTATTTTGCTGAAGTTATTCGTGCGTTCTCTGTGTTTTTGGAACAGATTCAAAACCCAGGTGACGTAAGGGCAACAGACATAACCATAACTGATTTGCAAACAGATGACAGTGGATTAGAATCTGGGGCTTTATTTCAGCATGATGGTTATGTTAGAGTACCTTTAACCCACTCCGCTTTTCTTCGTGGATCTCAAGCCACAGGAACAGTTGGATCAGTAACAGTGAGCACAACATGAGCGATGATGAACACATTATAGTAATAGGAGATGGTTCTAAATTTAGACCATCAACATCCGTAGATACGTTACAGTGCCACCACTGTGATAATGTGGTAGACACACCAGAAGAGGTTGCGTCTTATCCAGATGGAGAATGTCCTGACTGCGGAAAGGCTTGGACAGGCGAAACTAAACGGCACACGGCTATCACCGTAACAGCCCCAGAAGCCATATCAGGAGAGGCGTGATGGCACTAAACGAATCAGGATCAGAACTAGAAAGCAACTCAGGATCAGAACTAGAAAGCAACAAATCAAATCTATTTGAATCTCTTGGTGCTCTTGCCGGTTTGCTTACAGGTGGTCTCGGAGGCGCATTTGTCGGGGGTCTCGGCGGTGCCCTCATGTCAGGTAAATCGGTAGAAGATGCTTTCCGTTCTGGTATTGGTTCTTTATTTCAGGGTGCAACTATGGGCGTACCTGGTCTTGCACTCAACGCATTAGGTGGCGGTGGTGGTAGCGCCAGAAACATGGGTCAAGGTATTATGGGCGCGATCAGCGATCCTCGATTAATGCAAATTGCTGCTATGTCAGGTGGTGCAAGTCCTGCTCTTCAAGCTTTGGCGATGGGTCTCGCTGCTCCTGAAGTAAAAGATGGAGAAAAGTTAGGACCGTTGCAACGGTTGGCAGAGGGATTTATGAGAGATAAACTTGATCGATCCATGAGTCCACGTTTTGGAAATTTAATGTCAGACACAGAAATGGCTCAGTACGCAACAGGTGAGCGCAATCCAAGTTATCAAGGGATCGCGGCTCCTGGTACTCCAGTTGTAAGTTATCGTCCTAAGATGGCAATGGGTGGATTTATTGAAGGCCCAGGGACAGGAACCAGTGATTCAATACCCGCAGCAATCTATCAGAATGGTGGCAGGGTGCAAGAAGCAGCCTTGTCAGACGGTGAGTTTGTTATGACAGCAGATGCAGTCAAAGGTGCAGGAGGCGGTGACAGAGACAAAGGAGCGGCTAAAATGTACCAGATGATGAATCAGTTTGAGAGGAGAGCCTGATGGCACAAGATAATGTTATGAAGTCCATGACTCTTCTTCCTGAGTATCAGGAAGAGTTTTTAAAAAATCTCCTAGCAAACATATATCAAGTTGATGAAGAGGCAGGCACAATCACAGGTATTGCTGCTCGTTCTCCTTTACAAAGTCAACAATACTTTCAGACAGCAGACGGTGGATCAACGCTTGATCCATCAGCGGCGGCTTTGGATGAAGCAGGAAATCCTATAAAATTATATGAAGCAGCAGCGGGTGGGTTTACTTCTGACCCAACCTTGGCGGTTAAAGATCAGTATGACCAACCAATCTTTGCAATGGAAGGTGGTGTGGGTGCGCCTGATGTCATCGGATTTACAGACGCACAGGTTGATGCATTAGACCGTTTGATGGGTGCCACTGATGAAGAGGGGAACGTCATCTACAAAGGTATGTTGGAAGCATACAAACCTTTTTTAGATGAAGCTCTTGAGACATATCAAACAGGGGTTGATACAGTAGATGCTTCTACCGCAGAGTATGATCCAACCAGTTACAAAGAGTTTTACGATCCGTTTGTAGAAGAAGTAATAGATGCACAGAAGCAAGATGTTCAAGAAGCGTTGGAGCGTGAACGAACTAGACTTGGATCACAAGCCGCGTCTTACGGAGCATTTGGTCGCCGTCGTGATTTGATGGAGGGAGATGCCGCAGGCAGAGCAGCGGTAGAAGAAGCTAAGTTAGGTGCACAACTTAGATCCGCAGCATACACTGGAGCGCAACAACAAGCTCAGTCTGCCTTTGAAAACCAACAGAAACGTGGATTGCAAGCGGGTCAGATGTTTCAACAATTGGGCACAGGAATTGGAGCACTTGGAGAAGCAGCGCAACAACAAGGGTTCCAAGACTTCAACACCTTGTTTAATGCAGGACAGCTAGAACAACAGCAACTTCAACGACAGTTTGATGTACAACGTGCAGCGGATCTGGAACAAGCATACGAACCGTTTGCTCGATTCTCCTACATGCGTGATATTCTACAGGGGGTTCCGTCTAGCGGGACTTCTTTGGCTGCTGCGGCAACACCGCAGGCTAGTCCATTAGGTGCTGCACTAAATTATGCCGGACAGTTAGGAGGCGCTACGGGTGGCATTAGCACCCTTGGTTCAATAATAAATCGGGGAACATAACATGCGAATGCAAGGTGGTATAAATAACGCGGCGTTATTTGGGGCTTCTCAACGGAGTGCTAGAGATAAACTAGAAACGATGGGCGGAATACAACGCAACCCTCGTGGAATCCTAGCGTCATCTTCTGCACTTATGCAGGCCGCTGCACCACGACCCATGGCTCCTGCTCCTATGACACCACCACCACCCATGCTGCAACCTGTAGTGCTTCCGCAAGTTCCAATGCAAACTACTGTTGCTCCAATGGTGCAGCAAGCTCCTGTACAACAACAAGCTCCTGTACAACAACAACAAGCTTCTATGAATCCGATGCAGCAAGCTCCAATCAAACTAGAAGACGGTGGGAAGATAGACGTAACGCAGAGTCCAACAGCGGCTCCCATGACTAGGTTCCAACTAGCTATGTTTGGTTTAGGCTCCGACATATATGAAAAGGTATTGGGTAAGTATGGTTCAGAAGAAAAAGCCGAGGACGAGGCGGTAAAGAAACGAGACAGAATTAAAAAGGTGGCGTCAGAAACCGATGATTCTGTAGCTATTACTAACGAAGTGATGCTTGCGTCAGAGGTAGAACCTACTGACGAAAACAAAAAAGACTTTGCTGAAAACGTATTTGGTTTGACAGATGTAAACGACATCGATGCGATCAATGACCGGATAGCAAAAGTTGCGATTGCGTCTACGATTGGCGGCGGTACTCAAGGCACGGACAAGTTTGCTCGAGCCGTGCTCCTTGGTCTTCAGAACTACAAGCAGACAGCGGCGGCTAGGGCTAGTGGTGGCGCAGGCGGGGAAAAAGCTAGACAAGAGTTTTTGTATAACGATGTGTTTAGAAAAACATATGAGACAGCAATGGAACAAAACCCGCAAGATCCTGATGGAGCTTTAACACAGGCTAGACAAGCGGCGCAGCAAGCTGCTCCTGGGGCACCATCAGCATTACAAGGGGGTGGAAGTCCTACTACGATTGATCCAGAGGTTTTAAGAACTCAAGTTGAAACTGCATTGAAACAACAGCCAGAAAATAGAGAACTTATTTTAAAAAAAGCAGAACAATTAGGTGTTAATATAGAGGGATTATAATGGCTGATAATCCTTTTTTAAATTTAGATAAACAGTCTGTCGATAATGCAAATCCTTTTTTAAATTTAGATAAACAAGAGGATGACGGCAAACAGTTCTACGATGACACCGCTATAGGTGAAATCGGAGAGGGTATTGTATCTGGTGTAATAGGTATCGGAGAAGGGCTTGCAGGCTTGGGTGCTGCGGCTGTTGATATTGTTGCAGACACAAACTACGGGGACAAAGTTACAGAATTAGCAGAGTCTGCTCGTGATACTTTGGGTCTAGACCCTGAAGGTTTTCTTGGTAAAGGTGCAGAAATTGTTACGCAGTTTGTTGTGCCAGGCATTGGCGTTGCTTCCAAGGTTGGTAAGGCCGCTATGACTGCACGTAAACTAGCAGGAAAAACTGGTCCAATGACCAAGGCAGAACGGTTTCAACTTGCCGGAAAAGAATTAGCAGCCGCAGGTCTTGTCGATGCAGCTGTATCTACAGATGGGATGACCACCGTTGGTGATTGGGTAGACATGGGTCCAACACAAACAAGTGATTTGATTGGATTAAGTGGTCGAGAAAAAGCTCTTGCACGGATTGGTAACAAACTAAAAGTTGGGGCTGAAGCAACACTTCTTGGTGGTGTAGCTCAAGGTGCATTGATGGGTGCAGGTAAAGTTGTGGGTGGTGCAGGTCGTACCATCGGTCAAACAGAACTAGGTCAAGTTTCTGCGCAAGCCGTAAATCAAAAGTTAGATCAGCTTGGTCGTGGTATTGATAATCTTTTGGAACAGAGGATGTTGGCTAAACCAGGAAGTCCAGAAGAACTTGGCAGATTTAAAAAAGGGATTGCAGATGCTATCGCATTTAGCCGTTACCGTGGATACCTACCTGAACAGGCTGCAACCAAACGTGAGTTGATTGATGGTAAGGTACAGACTCAAATCAAAAAAGCAGATCGTATTCTAAAAGATTTAGACAATGAGATTGAAACTTTTATAAATAAAACCCCTGAAGGTGACGGCAATCTCGATCGTGTAGGGATCATGTCTAAGTTGGAAAGTTATCTGACTGAGTCTGATGAAGCAGTAAAGACTCGTATGAAAAAAGAACTTCCTATGGGTGTACGTCAAAACGCTATGCGTATGCGTAAACATATTGATGAACTCAGTCGTGATGTTTTAGATAGTAACTTTCTCAAAGAAAATAAATTTACAGTTGATGGTAAGAGTATCAATGATCTGATTGAACAGAACATTAACAGTTATTTACGCCGACGTTACAAGATTTTTGAAGACTCAAAGTATGTGCCAACAGAAGAATCAATAAAAGTTGCTAATGATTTCTTTCGGGTAAACAAAAAAGCAGTTGAAAAAGAATTAACAGAGCTTGCTCGTAAGGATGTTGACGGAGAGTTATCAAAAGATTTTCTTCTCAGGAATGGTTTAGAAAGAAAGACTGGGGAAAAAGGTGTTGAGATTAAAGTAACAGGTCGCAAGGTTACAGACGCGGCTATACAAAAAGCTCGTGAAAACTTTTTAGGTCGTTACAGTATCAAAGCTCGTGAGAAACTAGGCGGTGGTCGCATGGCCCGTGACCGTCTGGAAACTGGTATGTTCATGTCACGAGAAAATGTTCCTAAAGCCTTGCGTCAATTACTTGGAGAGGTAGACGATCCTCAAGAAGCATATCTTGGAACAATTGCAGACCTTGCACAGTTTACAGCAATAGACGATTACTTTGGCACCATTGCACAAATGGCAAAACAAAACTCTGGCATTGGTAAGTTATTTAGAAACGGAAATGACTTAACTCCTGAACAGCAAGCCGGACTTCGTGAGCGTGGTTTCGTTAAACTCGGAGGAGAAGATGGTGCAAGCAGTGGTGTGCAGCCTGTTGGACGTGAGGCAGATGAGGTTGAAAAACTTGTAGGACGTTCTGGTTGGGGAAGTTTAGATGGATACTATGTACCTGCTCCTGTTTACAAAGATCTTACACGTCAGATTTTAGCAGAAGATAGTATTGGGACTACATTATTACGTGGAGTATTTGGATCATTTTTAAAAGCCAAAGGTATATCACAGTACAGTAAAACGGTGTTGTCTCCTATCACACAGATCCGTAACTTTACCACGGCATTGGCGTTTGCCACAGCAAATGGTAACGTGCCTGTCTTTGGTCGAGGCGGTAGTTTACAAGATGCAGCCCAAGCAGTCTTTTCTAATATATCAAACAAAGCTGCGCCTACCTCTGAGCTTGGTCAAAAAGCAGGTAAAGCACTTGGTATTGGTCAGAAAGATGCTGATGTAATCTTTGCAGATTTAGCTGACGCACAACGGCGTGGAGTTCTCGGCACCAATGCAGAGTTAAGAGAGATTCAAGACACGTTGAACAAAGGACTTAACATCACGGCTCGTGAACCTAGAAACTTTACTGAAGCAGTTGTCGGGGAAAAACTTGCTCGTAGTATTGGCAAAGCTACTAAGCCAATGGAAGCAGCGTACCAAGGATCAGATGATTTCTGGAAATACTTTAATTATCATGCAGAGCAAGCACACCTTCGTAGTGCTTTAAGTGGTGTCAATATAAATCAAAAATTTGCTTATCTAACCAAGGGCATGGACGAAGTTGAAATCAATCAACTTATTAAACAAGCCGGAGAGGGCGGAGATGCTTTAGATGAGTTGATTAAGAACCGTGCCGCACAAATTGTACGTGACACTGTACCGAACTACAACAAAGCATCTTCTGGTTTAGTGCAATTTGGTCGTCGTCTACCAGTTGGTAACTTCATCTCTTTCCCTGCGGAGATCTATCGTACAGGATTTAATATCGTAAAGCAGGGATTGGATGACATGGCCTCAGATATTCCTGCTATTCAAGCTCGAGGACGCAACCGCTTGTTGGGGTTTGTTACCACCACCACCGTAATTCCTACTGCTGTACTTGAAATGGCATACGCTACGACAGGTGTAAGTCGTGAGGAAATGGATGCATACAAAAGATCTTTTGCTCCGCGTTGGGAGAAAGGATCAGTGCTTGTACCACTTGGAAAAACAGAAGACGGAAAGATCCAATACATAAATTTTAGTACATCTAATCCATATGATGTCCTGTCTCGGTTTGCGAATAGAGCTATAAACGAAGCAGATGATGCGGTAAAAACAGGGAAAAATTTAGGACAAGTTCTAGATGATGTTGCTCTTGGAACTTTATCCGAGGTCTTTGAACCGTTTATGTCAGAGGCCATGCTTACAGAAGCCCTGATTGATGTGAGTTTTCGAGGAGGTAGAACATCTACTGGGGCGCAGATATACACCGACGCTGACAGTTTTGGATCTCGTACTAGTAAACGGATTGCTCACGTTGTGGACACATTGATGCCAAACTTAATACCAGTAAATGTTTCTGGCGGTAAGTTAGAACCAAGCCGTTTCTTGCGAGGTGTGGCAGGATCGGAAGACGGCATGATTAGCAACGTAGACAAGATGGGACGTGAACGTAATCCTCTTGGAGAATTTGCGAGACAGATTACAGGAGTATCTCCGTTAGAGTTTGATCCAGAACGAGGACTAGAATACGGGGCATTTAGATTTGGTCAACAGCAAACAAATGCGAAAGCTAAATTTAACAAAGTAACTGATGACTTTAATGCAGGTACAAACACACTGACTAATGCTTTTCAAGCCGCCAACAATGACAAATTACGCATAGATAAACAATACTATCGAATGATTGAAGATCTAAGAGATATGGGTATGACCGAAGGAGATATAAGAAGAGTACTCAAAAAGAACAACATTGGTGGTGTAAAAGGAATACTGCGTGGTAGATTTGAACCATTTAAAGTGAGTAAGAAAAACCGACGAGACATGAGAGACGCAGGTATTTCAAATAAGTTTGATAACAACGCAATTATCAACATACAAAATCAAATGCGAAATCTTCCACTTGATCCAGACGACAGTCCACCTCCTCCCGTGGCTCCTCCGAGTGCACCTGCAAATAATCCTTTTTTAAATCTAGAAAACCCGCAATCTAATCCATTCTTAAATCTTCAACAAGACAGCAGTTTACAGCAGCCAGTAACACAACCTGTGCAAGCATCAATCTTCCCTACTTTTACCCAGGCTCGTGCACCTGGGCCAGTAGATCCTTCGTTGTTAGGTGATAACCCGGTAACCGCTGCGCTTAATGCACAGATCGCGAACCGTCGTGGGTAATATCTAGATCTTCTTCAACAGTCATAGTCACACCGACACCGCCAAATAGTTTGACCATCTCGTCACATAGATGCTCGGCATCGTCCATGATTTCGTCGTCACCTGTGTTGGCAGCAAGATTCAATGTCATGCCCACAAGTTCCATGAGGTGTTTGACCTGCATTGGATGCATGTCCACAAGACCTACTGTTTTCATCTTTTCTGGTTTCATTCGATTTCTCCCCAATTATCCTTGAGTTCATCGTCTACTTTAGAGGGGACTCTCAAGACATCCGACAACCCATTTTCCATTATGTGCTTGATGTTGTGCGCTTGGTCGTCGCCCTCTACTGAGAAGCATAACTCATCGTGCACCGTAAGCATAGGCAAAAGTCCTTCTTTGTAGCAATCTGCCATAGCTTTTTTAGTTTGATCCGCAGCCGAACCTTGGATCAATTTGTTTAACGCCTTGTAAGTAAACGCTCTTCTCAATGGTTGACCGTATTCTTTCATGGCTTCTTCGTATGGTAACGGTTTCTTGTACCCAAAGGATCGAGGCTCCCACAAATGGAAGCGACACCGTCTACCCAACAGGGTTCTGATCTGCCCTGTTTTCTCTGCTTGCTTCGACGCTAGGTCTGCAAGGTTCTTAACAAAAGGAACTTTCTCTCGGTGTGTATCCAACAGTTCCCCTGCTTCTTCTGGTGATATATCTAACTGCGCTGCAAGTTTACCTTTGCCCATGCCATACATGATGCCCAGGTTTACAACCTTTGCTTCTTTCCGCTTGATCCCTGCAATGTCAGCCACCATCTGGTGCAGATCCACATCACCTGTGTGATACTCTTCAACAATCTTATCAACAATCGGGTGCTTGTACTCACCCTTCAAGCTTGCTGCAAAGTGCACCAATAACCTTGGTTCTTGGCTTGAGTAGTCAAACGACCCCCACTTGCACCCTTGCTCTGGTATAAACAGACCACGGATCAGCTTCTTGATCTCGGGATCTCGTGCCGGAATCTGCTGAAGGTTTGGGTTTGAACTAGAAAACCTACCTGTCACAGTGCCTCCGTCATCAGAACGTAGCTGATGGAATTCGCAATTGATCCTACCGTTGTGCGAGTGCTTAATTATTGTATCGATGAACGTGCTATCCGCCTTGTCAAATTCACGCAGCTTGACGATCATTTGTGCAATCGGGTGGGCATGTGTATTGAGATACTGTTTGGTGAATGACGGTGCCCCTGCTTCAGTTTTAGGGTACTTCAGTCCTAGCTCCTCGAACACCGCAGCCACGGATGCAGCCGCCCATGGTTCTATCTTGATGTTTGTCTGTCGGTAGATCTCTTCCCTCAGTTCTTTGCCCTTGGCTTTGAGCAGAGTCTTGGCTTGATCTGCCTTGTCCAGATCCACACGCACACCTAGCTGACGCATGTCACACATCATAGGTATCAGGCTAGTCTCCAAATTCCAGATGCTCCACAGGTCTTGCTTCTCCAGTTCTATCTTCAGTCGCTCCCACAAACGCAGGGTCATACCCGCATCCTGTTCAGCGTACCGTCCAACAAACTCAGGGGGCAGCTTGTACATCTCAGCCTTGGGATCAAAGCCCCACTCTGCTGCTGCAACACGTAGGAGTTTCTCATCCTTGCGTTCATCGAGGTAGTCTCTGCCAAGATTGTTGAGGCTGTAAGACCAACGGTTCTCGTCCACCACCGCACCAGTAATCATGGTGTCGATGATGCGACCTTCTACCTTTACGCCCTCGGCACGTAACCAACCCAGATCATACGTGGCGTTGTGCATGATCTTGTCTATGTTTGGTGTTGCCATCTGTTTCTGTAACCATCGGAGTGCAATCTTTGCATCCATGTTGTGACCGTTCTCATGACGGATAGGAAAGTATCCTTCCCAGTCTCCGGCGGCTACGGCTATGCCTACGATGTACCCATCCTTACGCACCCATCCAGGGCCAAGCGTAGTTAGATTCGGGTCACACGTCTCAAGGTCAATGGCTATCTGCTTGTGGCCTGTCAGGTCTGGAAACTCTGACGGAATATTCCATGCCAGTTCCTTGCCTTGGTTCATCTGCTTGGCAATGATGTAGTCTTTCTCAAACATCTCAGTTTGTTTCATTGTCAAACTCCGCACCCAGTGCACTGTATCCACACTTGTCGATCCAAGAATCCTTGTGGTCTATGGTTTCTAACAAACGACAGGTCTTTACCCAGTCCATCATCAGAGCGACGTGCTTGGCTGTGATCTTGCCGTGGGTATTTAATGCGTCAGTGACTATGACATTCCATCCCGTTGCTATTCTGTCGAAGTTGTCTTTGGCATCACCGTAGTCCTTTGCTCTGTTGCCATTGATCAACTGCTTTGCCGTATCCAAGTAATCGTTACGTTTCATATTTCGTACCTATATGTTTTATCTGACTCAATTAGGTAGAGGTTTTGTTTTGCTCTTGTGACTGCAACATAGAATATTCTGTGCTCGTCCTCGGGATGTTTGCCCTCTACGCAGTTCTTGGTGGATCCCAAATACACCGCTACGTTGTCATCTTCTCCTCCTTTCATGGCATGGATCGTTGACAACTTGATCCTTGGTTGGTGATATATACTCTCTCCTCGTCGCTCAATGGCGCGGATGTATATCTGTTCTTCCTCTGACAGACGAACCACGTCCATCGGGTGTGTGCTTTTCTCTGCTAGGAGACCATAATCGGATGCTAGTTCCTCCCATGTCAAGGGCTGCTCTGGATCAGCTGCGTCCAGTAACTTTGCTGACCCCCTCTTGACCACAGGATTCTCTCCTATCTTTGGCACCGTCTTGTAGAACTCTTTGATCCGTCCAAGGTACAATGCTTTGCCGCTTGTCAGGTCTGCCCACGTAGACATGGCATCCAGTTTCTTTTGTGATACAGACGCACTACCCTTGCGACTGTAGAAATATCCTGCATCTCCCAGTGCTTCTGCTATATCTTTTACAAAACTGTTGGTTCGAGCCATGATTGTCCACGACCCTTGATCCAGTGGCAAATGCCACAGGCTACCGACAACACTGACCATACCCTCTTCTTCCTTCGGGAAGAACTCTTTCTCCAGTCTCCCTGGTATATGGTCAGAGATACGCATAGCAAGCCTCCAGACGCTCCGTGGTAAGCGATAGGACTGATTGAGTACTTCGACATGGTCAGACGCTTTGATGAATCTCTGAACGTCTACGGAAGTCCAACGGTGTATCGCCTGATCGTCATCACCTGCAATCAGAACTTCCTCCGCAGTCTGTGCCATCTTCTCCACCATCGTCCACTGCAATGGTGTCAGGTCTTGTGCCTCGTCCACGATTAGCAGGTCAAGGTTGGGTGTCTCACAGATCTCTATGTACTTGGAGATCATGTCAGTGAAGTCTATCTTGTTTGTCTTCTGCTTGTATTCAATCAACTGTTTGTTGACCTGTTCTAACTTTGAGAAATCCAAAGTGTAGTCCTCTTCGTAGTTATACTCAAAGTCCAAGGACGCTTCACGGTAGATTGAACGCATGATCAACTGTAGATACTTGGCACCCGATCCTCCTATCGAAGGTATCGCAACACCATCGTCAATGGAGGTGGCATCCGCTCCATCAAACGCCACCCCCAACATGCGACCAAGAGTTCTAAAATCCTCTCGGTCCATGACATCAGTACTCTTCAAGCCCAGTCCATGATATCCTGTGGCGTGGAGAGTCCTGAAATGTGGAAAGTCATTCTTTGTCAGGTTAAACTTAGCACATGCTCGATCAACAAACTCCCCGATAGCTTTGGTGGTGAACGATACCACACCTATCCGTGAGGGGTGTACCCCTTCTTGTAGTTTTGCCTCTACTCTTTCTATCAACGTGTAGGTTTTACCGCAACCGGGTGGCCCCAGTATGAGGGTTGCATTAGGTATCACGGCGTTTCTCCAACCACTGTTTGATTTCTTCCCGATCCCACCGACTAGCTGCACGTTGTGCATCTATGTTGCCTAGCTTGTATGGTTTGGGAAAGTCCCCCTCGTTTACCCACTTGTATATTGCAGACTCGGAAACACCGAGCCAGTCTGCTACGTCTTTAGCTTTCATAAAACTAGAACGGTATGTCATTATCTATCTCCTGTACTGGCAGACTTACTTCACTACTCTCAAAAGATGGAACCCACCAAACTCTGACCGTAGTCCTTGATCCGTCTTCCTTGGTAATACCTTTGTGTCCATGACATTCATGGTTATCATTTAATCTTTTCAATTGTTCTTGCACCTGTGCCCTGGTGTACGCTGTAAATCTTCTGTTGTGTAGGAACTCCATCAGTCCTGCTATGGTAAAAGATGTATACCCTTGGTTATCTGTCCAAGGTTTGCCTTGCAGCATTTCTTCTGGGTGCATGGCACGGATCCTACTGGTGCAGAACTGGCGCAACAAAGCTTTGAACTCTCCGAACACCGTAAGTTCTTCTGGTACCTCGGACTTGACTCCCTCGGAGTACAGTTTCTGTAGTAGCTGTTGCCACTTGGCAGGACGGATAGTCGGCGGCACCAGTTGTTCTTGCTCCATACATGCACGTTGAAACAGGCTTTGGTTCTGTAGCTGCTCCGTGTTTAACTGGATGCGTTTACCTGCCACCGTCAGAAAATACAGACGTGGTTCCGACAAGATAATCTGCAAGCTTCCGATCTCAAGTGACTCGGCCCCTGCATCTCCGACACCATACTTTGTAGACAGACACAGTTCCTTGTCACAAAAACTTTTGAACGGTTCCTGTTCACAGGTGTAGAAGTATTCTTTCTTCTCCAGACTTTTCTGCAAGGCCAGAACTTCTTTGGCATCGAGGGGAGGAGAACACAGAGTCTGGTTGAATGTTTCCATCTCTGCTTTCCAGTTGTCACTGTGCTTCATCCGGCAATACACGCCTATCATGAACAGCTTCTTGTTACGTTCTTCTCCTGTTGCCCCATCAGAGAATAGATGCTGCAAGCATGGAGGTCCGTCCTTGAAGTTCTTTCTAGGTTTTTTGGTTCGACCTTTTTCTAGTGCAGCTACCGAAGTTCTCTTGAACTCTATGGCATCCAAGAACTCTTTGAGTTCCATAGCTTCAACCTTGTCGTTGAAACAATACCGTTGCGGTAACTCCGCATTGAAATATGGGAGGTTGATAAAGTTCCCGACATCCCCACGTTCAGACAGAATCCTATCTTGCTTTGGAAATATTTCACAACCGCTGTGCCCCAAGGCTACAGCCATCTCTAATAAATACTCTCGGACAACTTTGGCTTGCTCGTATTCTTCCAGAAACAAATACAGATGTGCACCACCTGACTTGGATCTACAGTGCAGCAGCGGTAGCTTTTGTTTTTGTATTCTCGCTTGGAGTTCGTTGTGGTCTAGATCGTAGATGTCTATGTCCAACGCACCCCACTTGCACTTGTTATCTTCGTTGATCGGGATAGCCCCGACACCCTGCTCACCTTGTATATGTCCTTGCATGAGTTCTAATGTTAACGGCTCACGTACAATACGACTCTCAGCATCGGCCTTGCCATTGCGACCAATGCGTCCGACTGTAGTAGTGCCATGCGCAACCTTCGATCCTTCAAAGGCTGACAGCATTCTTTTATCTAATGCCATGCTCGGCTCCTGTTGAAGTTAAAAAAGGGGAGACCCATATAACAAAATCTCCCCTTCCAGACTGCTAAAATGGAATGTCGTTATCACTCTCATTCTGAGAACTACCCGTGGAGGTATGTTCTGGATCGGCAGCAGCCTTAACTTCACCCGCCATGATCGACTCACGGAAAGCTTTTGCTTCCTGTAGAAGATCACGAGAGTTTACCAAATCAACCTTGGATACTTGGTAGTTGCCCCACGTACCTTGGTCATTGGACTCTTCAGTTGTAGAAAGATTCCACATCGTAGCGTACACAGCAGGAGTTACCATCTGCTCTGTCTTCGGATGCTTTACTTTCTGCATTGCGATTTGTGTCTTCCAACGACGGCTCACCTTCAACTGGCTTGACTTCATGTCAATCACCGCCGGTTGAAACGAACCATCACCGTCAACAACAAGGCAATAGTGTTGATCAGACTTAACGAGTTCGTGTCCGTTGGGAAGTATCTCCCTCGCTCCCTCTCGTGTAGTCTTAGTCAGCACTGGATCGTTTGCAGGTATCTCGCCTTGAAAACCACCGCCTTGCTCACGCGGAATAAATTCCAGATACTTTGTAGTCTGGTAGCATGGGATAACTGTGATCCCCTCTTCACCATCCCAGTATTGATTGGTCACTGTATTAAACAGATCCCCCTGAGATGCACCCTCTATGTATTCTGGTTTCTTCTTACTTAGTTGAGGTGACATAGCTTGTAAGATCCGAACAAACGGTATCTGCATCTCCGAACTATCGAATGCTGCACCGTCCCCTGCGGTCTCAAAGATATCATCCATTACATCGGCGCTTACTTCCACGCCCTTTGCTGCTGCAACTGCATTAGCCATTACGCTTTCCTCCGTATTTCTGCTGCGTTGTTGATGTATGCCCCGAACATATCGAGGTCTATTGGTTTACCATCCGTGACACGTTCTTTGACAAACGCTTTCAATGTCGATGGATGTACGTGGGTCTTGGTCTTTGGATCAAAACCCTTCTCGTGCAGGAGTCCCACCACGTCACCTGCAAGATTGTCTTCGCCTTTGCCAAACGAACAAGTGATATCGTTCTTTATGATATCGTCCAGTCCATTCTCACGCAGCCATGCGAAAGCTTCTTCCTTGCGATCTTGTGGAATAGAGGCAGACACAATCATCTTACGTGTGACAGTCAACCCGTCCACGTCTACCCGATCCATACCCATCTCATCCATAAGTGCCGGAATGTTTTCGGTAGAGAGCTTGTGCTTCTCTGCCTTTATAGTCTTCAAGTATTGTTCTGCGTCCGCGATTTGATCCTCGACTTTACGCAGCTTGCGAACAAGATCACTCAATTGTTTTCCTGTTCCAGTATCGACTTTGGAAAGAGCCTCTCCTTCGTCGAAGTAGTCTTCAAAAATATCATCCATAAGTTTTTCTCCTCTTCAGGACTGGGTTGACAAACCATTTTGCCATCCGTAAGGTGGACTATAGTGGAGGTATGTGATGACTGTCAAGTACAATTATAAATTAAAACCGTTCGACCATCAGCGCAAAGCTTTGGAAGAGGGATGGCACCGACAAGAGTTTGGTCTGTTCATGGAAATGGGAACAGGTAAATCCAAAGTTTTGATCGACAACCTGGGCCTGTTGTTTCTCAACGGACAAATAAACTTTGCTCTAGTCCTTGCACCAAAGGGTGTGTATCGAAACTGGGTAGCCAAAGAAATCCCAGAGCATATGTCTAATGATATACCGCATCGAGTGATTCGGTGGGTTGCCTCTCCTAACAAAAGACAACAAGAAGAAATGCGTTCTGTCAAGGATCACTTCGCAGGGCTGACAATCTTTGTCATGAACGTGGAGTCCTTCTCCACAAAGAAAGGTCAAACAGCCGGAACATGGATGGCTCGTACATTTGGTACTCATGGACTGATTGCCATAGACGAGTCAACAACTATCAAGAATCACAAGGCCAAACGCACCAAGGCACTCCTCAAGATTGCCTCACAGTTTAAGTATCGACGGTTGCTGACAGGTTCACCAATAACCAAGTCACCCTTAGATATATTTTCACAGACAGAGTTCCTTCGACCGGGACTCATGGGTCATGAATCTTTCTACACATTCCAAGGTAGGTATGCCGTACTGCAACGCAGGTCCATGGGTGCCAAGTCTTTCCAACAGATCGTCGGATACAAGAACCTCGATGAACTGACAGACAAGATCGATACCTTTTCATACAGAGTATTGAAGAAAGAATGTCTGGATCTACCAGAAAAAGTCTACACCGCCAGGTACGTTACGCTTACCGACGAGCAGTTCAGAATGTATTCACTGCTGCAACAACAGGCCATGCTTCTGTTTGAGGATGGCGAGATTGTATCGGCACCCGCTGTGATTACCCAGATGCTACGCATCCAACAGGTTCTATCTGGGCATCTGAAGACTGACGATGGCGAAATGAAATACTTTCCGTCACGCCGGATGGATGCACTCAAAGAAATCTTGGAAGAGCACAACGGCAAAGTAATTATCTGGTCACGATTCCGATACGACATAATACAGATAACCAAAATGTTGAACAAAGAGTTTGGTGAAGGGTCAGCTGCGGCATACTACGGAGACACAACAGACGATGAACGCCAGTCTATCGTGCAACAATTCCAGTCTCCCGGTTCTGGTCTTAGATTTTTTGTAGGCAATCCTGCCACTGCCGGATACGGTCTGACTTTGACCGAAGCAGATCTCGTGATATACTACGCCAATGACTTTAACTTGGAGACACGGATCCAATCAGAGGATCGGGCACACCGCATTGGTCAAAAGAATAACGTGACATATATAGATCTGATATCCGAAGGTACAATTGATGAAAAGATTGTCGAAGCTCTTCGCAACAAGATCGACATCGGAGCCAGAGTTTTAGGAGAGGAGGCACGGGAATGGCTGACGTTGACCCCAAGAAGATAACCAAAATTATGGAAGAACGTGCAACTGGATACGCTTCCCGCGAGACAGCAGCTAAAGAATTATCTGAGATGACAGGACTAAGCTACGATGTAGCCAAAGCATTTTGTTCCAACCTCAAACCCAGAGGATCCGCAGGCATTGCCGAAGTCCGTGGATACAAAAAAGGTGAGTGGCCTAAGAAAAAATAAGGGAACGTATGGAGCACCGTTCCCTTTAGTCTTGAGGCGAAGGCCACAGGCACGGCCTTCCATCGAGCATACCTACACTCTAGCAGATTCAAAAACTTTTGCATACTCTTTTCTAATAATGACCGACAACTGTCGCGTCATGCTCCTTTGATCCTCGCTTGCCAACGCATTAAGCATGTCGTGATCTTCTGGTAACAGCGCCACGTTGCAGTACTTGCGTTCTTCCTTCTTCTTAGCCATCTTCTTGCTCCTTTGTTGTAGCTTGGTTATATACTACTTGTCGGTAGGAAGCAAGACATATGCATCTGTCTTGAAAAATAAATGTTTATTTGTTTCTAGTAGTGCTTGAATAGTTTCTAACTCTTCTTCCACTCCCTCTGCAACTTCAGCTGCGGTAAACGGTACACCTGGATCAGAATCTGACATCCACTTTACTATTCTGTTGACCAATGAATCCGATGTCACATGGCTCAAGTCCAGATTGATCTCCACTGGCTCAACTCTCATAGCCCTCCATGGTATGTGTTCGCGTTTGTCTGGGTAGTTTGGCAATAGGAATGCTTCGTAAGTATCTCCAGGTTGCACGTCCACCGCATCAACCAACCGTTTGTTCATGAATACTTGTTCACCTTCTGGGTTCACCGCGAACCCACTACCTGTTTCTGTTATATACTCAACCATGATTTGCTGCTTCCTTGTATTGCTTACATCAAAAACGTGGGTCATATATCTCTCCTTTCTCTAGTTTTTCTTTGTATTCTAAAATCTGACGAGCTAGACCCTCGATCCTTGGATCCTGCGGGTTATCCCATTCTATGTCGTCAAGTTCTTTTTGTTTGTTTCGTAGTAATTCTGCTATTGAATCTAATCGTTCATCCATTTATTTTCCCCTTTGAGATCAGCATGTGCCTCGGGTAAAGGTGCCACGCTGATCTCACGATCTTTCCATGGTGGTTCAGCCAAGCTTACATTTTTCTTATCCAGGTTAGCCTGTCTGCGTTTGTAACCCATCCATGCTTTCTGCGCCTCGGTCCATTGTCTCATATGTTGACTCCTTCTTTTCTAAGTTTAGAGACAAACATCTTTAACTCTTCTCGCGCACGAAACAAGTCTTGTTCTGTATTTTTGGGTCGATCCTTGCGCCCGAGTTCATCTTGCAATCTATCAACTTGCTGTTTCAGAAAACGGTATTCAAACTTGAGCGCAGGACTTAGATCTTTGTCACCCATCTGGCCTCACCTTTGGTTTGATATCAGGTTTCTTTACACCTGACATAAACGGTGTCTTCTTACAGTACATCATGATCTCCTTGCCGTATGTATCAGCGAGGATGTCATAGAGATTATCCATGACACCGTCGCCCATGGCATCGTAACAAGCCTCTTCACTCGGGAAGATAACAGACGTTGCTACGTCTTGGTCTTCAACAACGTACTCAATAATAAGTAACGTGTAGAAAAGTTTAAACATCCTTGACCACCTCCCACACGCCCTCTGCGCCTGCGTCTATATTAGTGTCCCGAACCAAACCTTTTTTGTGTAGCTGCGAAAGATTGTTTCGCACAATCGATAACTTCAAACCCATCCGGTCTGACAATTGTCGCGCTGTTCCTGGGCCTCGATCGAGTTCAGCCAAGACTTGCTCCTTCCGAGTAAGTGCCTTGTTACTTCGACGTTTGTTAGTTAGCTTCTTCCAAAATTCCTTGATCATTAGTCTTTTCCTTTTCTCTTGATCCTTGTGTTCACACCCAGATTATAGATGCATTCTCGTTTAAATTCTTCTAATTTTTGATACATATATTTTAAGTCATTCTTGTCGTGGTCATTCGGATCATACGAACCTATGATATCCTCCAACCGATCCACGACGTAGTGCATACATACTCTGTCATCTATCATTTTTTTTCTCCCAATATTTACAATCATCAAGATCTGTCGGTAATATTTCTTTTTGACTTAACTTACGTGCATGAACACCCATATACCCACACCCACATTTACATCCGCAAACAAGTTTTCTTTTACCTCCTTTGCGTAGGGGATCAGCTTTCATAAAACCTATTATATCTAAATTTTTACATATGCTGTTTGCTCTAGCGGTATTTAATTTTTTTAGTAATCCACTGGTTAATTCATCAACGTCCAAGACTAAAGGTTGCGTTGTCCAAGAATTAACAGGCGCAATTTTTGGTCTCATCTTTTCTCGTATTTCTTCTACTGACCTGCAATAAGGACAGAATTGCAGGTCTGAAGGTAATACATGAGCACGTTTAAATATATATTTAGGGGGAGCAGATGCATGAGCAGAACATTTCTTACAACGTATTATGTATGACCTCCTACCACCTATTCCTCTCTCTTTTTGCCACCGTTTTCTGGGTGGTCTTTTTTTTGGGGATTCACCAAGAACAACAAATGAATTTGTTTTTAGTTGTTTTATTTGATCTAACTGCATTTGTCCTGCTACGTCTTCTTTATCTCCCTTACGTTTTATTTCTGATTTAATTAAAACAGGTAGCTCAAAGTGCATGAGTGCTGCTTCTTGATCTCTATACCAAGTAGCTCCACCCTCCTCTATTTTTAATTCTTGCCTACGTTTCTCGTTAAAATGCACGGCTTCTCCGTAAACAACTCTTGCGGCTACTCGGTCTATCGGTTGTGCTTTCGGATCAATTTCATTTGCATTTTTTATTTTATCCATCCTTCTTCTTCCTTTTATATTGAGCAAGGATCCTACGTTCTTTGCGATTTGATGGGGGAAGATCGGCAACAACCTTCCCTGCCGAACTCCCACGGTTCAACTGTCCTTGAAAATTTCGGACGTTGTCTGTGACAGAGGTGTTCTCCACCCATCTTCCTGACGTTATTTTCTTTTTCATCGAACCTCCATGTAACTTTCGATTAACCCTTGCGCGACTTGCGCTGTGATGGCGTTTCCGTAGGCGCGGAGGCGTCCCACTCGGGCGGTAGCCCCATCAGCCAACGGGAATGTGTCGGGTTCAACTGCCCTCCACTTTCCATCTCGGCAGAGGAGCCAGTCCGCATCTGCCCAGAAGCCGTTAGTCTCATAGGCTCGGGTTTCGGTATCACTTCCCCCTTCGCTTCCATCACCGCTTCGATCATCTCGGGAGATACCTGCTCCCTCAGATTGCACGGAAACGATCTGTTCTTTCTCGTCGTCTGGTGCATCTTGATCATTGCTTCTTTGCTCCGAAGAGGCAGACTGTCCATCGTGTTGGGTGTCGCCCACCCTGCCATCTTCGACAACTGGGTCAGGCTGCTCCCCGACATTCCGTCCGTGATCCCTGTTCCTCCCCTCGTTCCGTCCGTTGCCGATGGCGTTGTCCACCCCGACATCTGTGCTTGCTCTGGCAGATTGTGACCCCGAGTGTTCCACTCTTTGACCGACTCTGGTTTCGCCGCTCCCTTGTGATCCGCCGTGGTCGGTGTCGCCCACCCCCACAGTACCGCTACCACTTCCTCCAGATTGGATTTGTTGCGGTTCGCCAGTTTCTCTTGGTTCTCCTCCGTGATCTCGGGATGCACCTTGTTCGCTCTCGGCGTAGGCCAACCTGTCAGTTGTGCCGCCACGTCCAACGTGTCCGTGCTGATCTTGCCGTTGCGTATCCGACCCCCTTGATATCCACCCTTGTGATCTCGGGTTGTCGGTGTCGGCCACGAACCAGAGACGTTGCCTGATGTGCGGTGCACCGAAGCCCGCAGAGCAGAGATCGAAAGCCCCGATGGCGTAGTCCGCTCCTTCCATGTCAGCTTGTACAAGGTCGATCCAACCGAGGCCGTCTTTGCTTGCAACCTGCTCTCCAAAGACCGTTGGAGGTCGGCACTCTTCGATGAGGTGAAACCAGTGAGGCCAGAGGTGCCGCTCGTCAGCCATCCCTTTTCTGTTGCCTGCACCGCTGAAAGGTTGGCAAGGACACGATCCTGTCCAGACTGGTCTGTCGTCTTCCCATCCTGCGGAGCGGAGCGCATGGCTCCAGACCCCGATCCCTGCGAAGAAGTGACATTGAGTAAATTCAAAAAGCTCTTCTGGTTTGACATCCGATATACTCCTTTCATCGACCACACCATCGGCAATGTGACCATCCTTAATTAAATTTCGTAACCATGCCGCAGCATAGGGATCTATCTCGTTGTAGTATGCGCTCATTCCTTCACGCCTCCCACCAGTTTTATGAGAAAATCCACGCTGTCCAATTCCATCTTGCGCATCTCTTTCTCTTTCGGATCGCGTGACACATCCAGATCATGCAGATGCTCTTGCAAATGATCCAACGCAACTTGCAACGTGTTCACGTCCATGTAGTTGAGTTGAGCAGCCGCTCCATTCGGGAGCACAAGATATGTGCGCCCTACTCCTAGTTCATGTATCCGCTTACTCATCTCTTACATACTCCATCTCTCCACTGCCGCCGCACTCTGGGCACTCCACTTTCTTGTGGTCGATGTACCCTACGTCTCGGTCAAAATTCTGAGGCATGAAGACTTCGATCTCCACCTCTCCTTCACCTTCGCAATAGTCACACGGTTTTGCATTCGGGTTTACTTTGTAGAATACCTTGTTAAAGATATCGCTCAACATAACCTCCATCGGATCAACCTTATGCATATTTAATCTCCAATATTCCAAACTCTCTCAGCCCTTCTTGCCAATCGGTTTCATCATAATCTTCCCACTCAGGGTTGCGCCCCTCGTTGATGTAATCAAGGATCATCGGAACAGTCATGCGATACTCACAACCATCTTCAGGATCTACGAGAGTGTAAATTGTTTTGTCTTTAGGCATCCTCTTCCTCCCATCTTGCTTCTCGTTCCTTGATCTCTTCATCCGTGAGCGTCCGACAATGGTGCTCACCCAACGTGAACTCACCAACGACATCAACACCTTCGACCTCATACTCAGCTTGCACTTCGATGCCCAACCGATGCAGTTCTTCCCATACAGGAATAGGTGCATCCCATGCCGTCCAACATTTGAACCTAAAATACGATGTCGGTATCGGATAGTGATCGTCACCATGCACAATCTCTTCAGTAATCTGAATGTTCGTGACTTCCCACTTCGTGTTCCAGTTATCACAACGCCAGTTGTACTGAGGGGATGTGCCCTTGCCATCGAAGGGTTGCCCGATAACCTCTAAAGGTATCGGGAGAACCACATCACAAAAACGATTGCGCTCTTTGAGTTCCCAAAAAAGGTGAGTAATCATACTTGTCTCACCGTGAAGATACACGTCTTGCATACACCAGTTAGGCATTACACTATCCTCCCAGTTAAGCTATCAGGTTTGACACAAACTAAAATGCCGTTTGCTGTGAACTCGTATCCAAGTTCTGCGGCAACCCGATCTATTGCTCTGTTGAGTTCGTTCCATTGACGACCATTGCCTTGATGGTCGTCCAATGTCTTGTGAATAATTTTTAGACTTTCGATGATGTCCATTACACGGTTCTCCAAATATCCAATGCGTCCACCTCGGATAGATCATTCAAGATGGTAACGTCTGAGTATTCTTTCTTGATCATCTCTTTCAAAAGCCAATCAGGTTTACCCTTCGGTTTGTTCCACTGACAAACCCTGAGTTCCCCATCCTCTTTGATCTGAGCAACGACACATCTATTCAATAGTCTTTTCATATCTTTCTTGACCAAGAAATTAGTTACTTGATCAGAGCACCAGTATTCAAACTTCTGATCAAAACCTTCAGGACACCAGTCATACTTGCCAACATCATGCTTAGGTAGTGATGCGAAGTACTCTTCTATCTGTTGATACTTCTTGCCCCACGCACCTTTGACCTTGATCAATGGTGACTTCTCGTGATGGTGTACACTGTCAGATCCACCGTGACCATTGTTGCTCACATGAGCAAATGGTTTGCCGTCCAGATATACGACTGCGGTGTAGCAATATGTTTCTTCACTGCCAGATGCAAAGTGCTTGATTGATTTCATTTCTAAGTTCATTGTTATTTCCTTTCGTAGTTGTTGAATAGTTACAGATTATATGTAAGAAAAACTACTGTCAAGAAAATAATTTTGTATACGTTGTTTACGTTATATACGCATTGCCAGAGATTTTATTTTTTTTTTTTTTTGAAATCGAAAATAGCGTAAAAATTGTAAACAGCGTAAACGGAACCTTATTTATATAGCTCGGTGTGTTTACGGTTGTTTACAAAAAGGCTGTTTTGTTTACGGTAGATTTTCAGAAATGTATTTGATGCCCTTGATTAGTTGCAGTATGGTTGTTGAAAACACAGGATCTGGAAATGGGGTCTATAAAGAAAAAGATTGAGGCCGAACATGATCGGCAGTTGACTAACAGACAGATGACATTCGCTCAAAAGATTGTCGAAGGTATCTACTCCAATGCGGAGTGTGCCAGACTTGCAGGTTACTCTGTTGAGGTGGCAAATGTTTCTGCATCAAAACTTTTAAACGGTAGAGATTATCCTCACGTTGTGGAATACATCGAAGAACTCAGACAAGAACGAGAAAGACGGTATGGTGTGACAACCATTGGTCAACTTGAAAGACTGTATACTTTATCTGTTGGTGCTGAAGAAGCAGGACAGTTTTCTGCTGCTATCAATGCGGAGAAAATACGATCAGCTTTGGGTGGCCTGACTATCGATAGACGAGAGACAATCAATACCATTGATCAGCTATCAAGAGATGAGATTACAGCAAGACTTGCGGCACTACAAAAACAATATCCGCAAGCATTTCAAATTGAAGCAGAGTACAAGGATGTGACACCGAATGAGCAAGGGTCAAGAGGCGAACTTCTGGAACACAATAAGACAGAACCTACCGAAGAAGTGCTTCGCAACGCGGATTGAAAACGTACATGGGGGCGGTGTTCCTGATGTGCATTTCATCTGGGATGGCTTGCCGTTCTGGTGTGAGTTGAAGGTAACAAAGTTTAATGCAGTGAACATCTCTGCTCATCAAGTCGCTTGGAATACAGCATATTGGGTACGAGGTGGGGCAAATTTTTTCTTGGTAAAGTGCCTCAAGGAGCGCGATATAATTTTATTTGACGGTGATCAGGGGGCTGATTTGATCAAGGGCGGAGTCTCTGCGGCTCAAGGTTCTCGGTTCAAGGATCCTGCGTCTTTGTTCTGCGCCCTGCGACCCAGGTTAGAGCGCCGGATCTCTGCGACCCTGCGACCCTGCGACTCTGCGGCCTAGTATATTTATTATATGGATGGTTGTGCCCAGGCACAAGTGAAAAGGGCAGCCGCAGCTGCCCGGTTTTTAGTGTTCAACTATGGCAATTGATTTTGCTTGGCTCGATCCCTTGCATAATTTACACGCGGTACATTGGACGCGCCGCCCTGCTTCCTTAGATGCAGGACACAAGGCTTCGTTTTGTTTGTCGATCTGGCCTAGATCCGCGATCACTCGGAACGTCCGACGACCTTGCTTCCAGTGTATTAATGCTTCGGTGTGACTATCCGCTGATTGCATTGCAATGTCGGGTCGCCATGGTTTTTGATGAGTGTACGCCGTCCATGTTTCACACTCGGAAAGCAATTGATCCCAAACATGAGACGGGACTGCGGCGGGGTCGCCGTATGTACCGACGCGGACGAAACGACCACGACCCATTGTTGCCGCGTCGCCCGTTTGATAAACGCCGCGTTTGTATGCTTTCCAAACAATTAAAACGCCTTGCCCTAAGTTAACGTAACACTTGCGGCCTTTAGCTTGCTTGCGGCTCGGATCCGTTGTTACTTCGCCGCGCATTGGACAGTCGCCACAAATAGAATAGTCTTCGCCAGTCTTCGAAGCTTCCAATGGGTGTATATCTTCGCGCAATATATAAGTCTGGACTACATGCCCAGTCTTAGTGTTACGGTTTGAATAGGTAGCAATAACTACAATTGGTTTATCATCCAATAAGCTAGGCCCGTTGTAAATGATAGCTGATTTCATAAAAAATTAGAGGGGCTTTCGCCCCTCCCTCCCTTGGTTAAGTATAGTTGAAAAATTTAGTCATCCGCTCGGCTTTGTCTTCGGCGGCTTTAACTAACGCCGCTTTTACTTCGGCTTTTAGATCTGGATCTTGCAAGTTTTTAATGATCTTTTCACTTGTGTCTAAGCTTACTTTTAAAAGTAAACCGTCGTCTCCGATCCATTCGGATTTAGCTTTGATAGTCATAGTTCTAATTCCTTTCGTAATAATTAAGAACACTTTCAGTATATAGATATCCAACAACTAAGCAACAACTAAATGACAATTCTTTGAAAGATTTTTGTGCAGGCCCGAGCCGGATTTGTGCAGGCCCTGCGGCCCTGCGGCCTTGTGTTTTTATATTCAAAAGCCCTGCGGCCTTGCGGCCCCAGGGCTATCGAAAGGAAATGCCCGGTAACCCTGGGCCAGGGATTAGTGTTATAGTTTAATTCTTATTTCGTTATTGAGCCAACGCTTCGCCAAGTGTTCGGGCAATGTGATGCCGCTTTCTGGCACGGGCTTTCCACTTGGATCGAGGCTCTGCCCTATGTTTACTTGGCAATGCCCAGGATATATCTGGGCGCGAACAGCTTCGTCGCCGGATATAACACCGGCGACGTAATATTTATTTCCTTTGGTATCTCTTACAGTTTTCATAGTACCGCAGCTCCGTATAGCAAAAAGATTCCGGCGAATAGTATAACGAACAGCGCGATACCGGCGAGTAGATCCTCGAGGGCAGACGTGGGTCTGCCCTGGATCCAACTAATCAAAGTTTGGATAGCGTGGAACATTAGACCATAGCCTTTAGTTCAGCTTTGATCTCTCTAGCTTTTTCCCCGCGCCATGTAGTCGCGTTAGATAGAAAGTATCTAACGATTGATCTGGCGCTATCTAGGATAAAGTTATCGTCGATACTGTTAAGCTGTTGCATTGCATCGAGGTATGGCACAGCGGCATAGTTTACTTTTTTCCAGTCTGATCTGATATCAGCCGCGATTGTATATAATGGTCTATTTTGCATTGTATTTCCTTTCTAATTGAACAGTTTGATTGTAGCCCAGGAACAACTGGGCTACAAGTGTTTATTTCAGTTTATCAAATTCTTCGATCAGTTGATCATATAGCGCAGCTGCTTCCTTGCGGCGATCAGCTTGTAGCATCATGAACATACATTCTAATTTGAACTTCAACTTATTGCCGAGAGTTTGTTCTTTGTTTTCCATTGTATTTCCTTTCGTAATGGTTGGGGAGCCACGCGGCTCCCCTGTTGGTTAAGTTGCTTTGAATAGTTTACGCGGCTTGCTCCAGAATGCATCGTGATCCACGTGGTTAGGATCAGCTGTAACAGTACATAACCTAGTGAATGATTGCTTCCTATGAGCTAACCACCACTCTTTACTTGGGGCTTTCTCATTACCTAGAATACCTAGTTCCCTAGCAAGGTCGCTATTTTGTGAAAAGTTCCAGATTGCCCAACCATTGCGTACAGCTTCCTTTTGCAAGTCTTTGTTTTCTTTTTGTAGTCTGGATATCTCAGCTTTGTTGGCCTCAATCTTTCCTAGTGTTTCTATTCTATCCATTGTATTTCCTTTCTAGTTAAACTGTAACAACTTGTTACAAGTAACAAGTTAATTACTTTCAAGTAAAAGTCAAGTGTTCTACAATATTTATTTTACATTTTTTTTAATTAATTGCATCCCAGGGATTGCTGCAATGCAGCAAGTCTCAGGGTTACTGTGCCGCATTGCGGCGCAAATGCTGCAACGCGGCGAGGGGATCCCCCCTATATACAGCGTGCACAGCACACATATGTGTCTATAATATTAGTATTGTAAATTCATTCGGGGGTAATTCCATTGGGCAACAAGTATTCAACAACTAGGTTCCCTAGCCCCCAGAAAAAATTGCGGGTGTATTTTCATTTGGGATTGTAGTACAGTGGTTCCAAAACCAAGGAGCGGGAACGGATGTCGGAGAACAACAGGCACAAGCGTGTAGCTTCGCAGATGGCGGAGCGGTATGGTGTTGATCCAGAAATATTTAATCGACTGATTACGAGGGAGAGCAGTTGGAATCCTAATGCGAAGGGTTCTGAGGGAGAGATTGGATATACGCAGATCATGGCTGCGACGGGTATGAATCCGGGGTTTGGTGTAACGCCGATTAAGGATCGAAATGATCCGATTGACAATTTGAGGTTTGGTGCTGAGTATCTTGGTGCGTTGATTGAGTACTATGACGGGGATTATATCAAGGCATTGATGGCGTATAATGGTGGTGCGGGGAACGTGGACAAAGGCAAGGCATCGAATGCGGCACAGAAGTACGCTGCGGAAGTTATGAGCGGGAAGGAAGTTCCGACGAAACCCAAACCTCGGCCCACGGGTCTTGTACCGCAGGCGGAAGACAAGAAGGGAATGGATGCGATTAGCAAGGGCATTGAGGATTTGTTAGCTCCGAAGAAAAAGTTGCCTTTAGGATCACCTCCTCGTATTCAGAGGTTTAGGAGAAGTGGTCGGATGAGTCCGTTGAGTGGTGCGGGGATTCCGGGTTTGGGAAACATTAGAAGGTATTCGACCCCTGGTGGTATAGAGAGTTTGTATCGTGCTACAAAAAGTTGAGACGGAGTATCGGGAGATTACGGGAGAAGACTTTGATGCATTGCGTGATTTGGGTCGGATGATGCATGAAGAGGGTTCGTATTCACATTTAGAGTTTAGCGATAGGCGTTTGTTTGAGACATTTAAACGTTACATGGATGATCCAGATCGCATTGGAATTATAGCCATGCAGGGGGATAAACCTTGTGGTATGATTGGTGGATACGTTAGCAAGTATTATTTTAGTGACGAATTAGTTGCGGGGGACATTGCGTGGTTTGTTGTGCCGGAGTATCGAGGATCACGAGTCGGGTTACATTTATTAGATGCATTTGAGGACTGGGCTAAATCCAAGGGGGTTTCGGAACTTCGTATTGGGATTAGCACGGGTGTCAACATGGAGGCGTTTGATCGTTTGATGAAAAAGCGCGGATATAGTATGGTAGGTGCAAACTACCGTTTGGAGAACTAATATGTTTAGCATAGTTGATCGTTATAAGTTATGGAACTGCGCAGCGTTTGGATGTGATGATGACAACGGCGGTGGAAGTAGTGGCGGTAGTGGCGGTAGTTCTAGTTCTAGTTCTAATAATAACAATAACGGCGTAGGTGCGGGAAACACGTTACCTGATGGAAGCACCAGTTTAGGTTCTGTATCTGCGACGGGTCAGTATGCAGGGGACGGTTTTGAGTGGAAGCAGAATCCTAACACCAATGCATTGACGCGGGTATATACAGGTGCGAATGCCAACGCAGGTTTGGGTACTGACGTTATCTCTGGCGGTACATCGGACAAAGATACGAAGACGGTTATTGCAAACATTTCGTTGAACGAGGGGACGGAGTTTGCGGGATCGGCTGCGTCTGCAACGGATCACAGTATAGGTTCTTTACTTACAACAGGAGATTCGGGAGCCAGTGCCAGTTACGCGGATCAAGTTGGCGTGACGGAGTACAACCCTGTTGTGAGTTATGATTCTACGCAGACGGGCGCGGCTAACGACCTATTACGTCAGCAACCAGAACCCCCTGCGCCAGAACCCCCTGCCCCTGATCCGACAAACTTCGCGGTTAGTCAGGGTGAAGCGGGGCGCGGTGGTCCAGATTCAGCGGCACCTACATTTACATATGCAGCCGGTGTAGATCCTGAGATGGAGATGCTCGTTTCGTTACTTAACACTGCCCCTGACACATTAAGTTATGGGGAACGCTTAATGGCCCAACAGTATCAGAGAGATAAACAAGCAGGCGGTTCTCCGACAGGCGGGGTGCAGGTTGCGGACGCGAGTCCTTTCATGAGTCAAGTGTATAGTTCATTGACCCAACCCTTTTCATTCTTGTCAGATCCCCTTGCTAATCTCGCTGTGGGTATTCCTAGAAATATTTCAGAGGGTATCAGCGGTGCTAGTAGTTACTTTGATAAAACAGCGCCTATCAGTAGCCTCGGCACTGGGATAACTAACCCTGCTTTTTTTGTCGCTGACGAGATACAGAAATACTTAATGCCAAAGGAACAAAAGATAGATCGTTATCTTTCCTCTAACCCAAATCAAGAATCTAGTCCAGGTGTTCAAGGTGGGCAGGCACTTGCAAGTGGCTTTGGATACGTTGCAGATACACTTGAGGATTACCTTAACCCTGGTAGCCAAGCGGTAGTCACTGGAGATAGGTTTAATGATTTAAATGTTGTGGACGCACGAACTGGTCAGGATCTTTCAGGCGGAGACGCCGTTTCGGGTTTAATTAATCTAGGTGCGGGTGAAGGGCTTGCTGACACAGGGGTAGACATCCTGATGGGTTTGAACCCTTATACAAGGGGGCTTTCCGCTGTTATCAATGCGGGTGAACAGCTTACAGGACTCGAAGCAGGAATCTCTGATCAGATAGACAACGCTTATGTTGCGGGTCAGTTAGACAACAACCCAATGTTTCAGAGAGCATTAGACGCTCAAGATGGAAATGTTGACAACGCACTGGCTGTGTTGAAGAACCTTTCTTATTCCGCTGATGTGGGAGGAGTTCCGGCATACGCGGCTACCGCTGCTTCAGGTGCGGTTGATGCCTTTATCCCCGGACCAGGTAAAGGAATTACTGGTCTTGCAAAAGAAGGAGCAAAAAGAGCGGGTGTAGAAGGAGGTCAAGGAGCTTTTGAAAGCTACACGGCTATTAATGCAGTAAATAGCGCACTAGGAACAAACTTCGATCCCACGGCAAATATAGCGGGTGCGGCAACAACTGAAGCTCTTGCGGGTTCTACAGGTGCAGTTGTGAGTCCATTTGTTGGTACAAACCAGACAGCAAGTCAGAGAAGATTTATTCAAGACTCAGCATTAGGCAACCAAGCAGCAATGCAACAAGCTGCGGGAACTCAAGGGGGGATATCCTCGTTTGCGGTTGCGCCTGCTAATCAGACAGCGGTTTCAACTCAGCCTGAAGCTATGACCACGTCGCCTACTATATTTAATCCTAATGTTTCAGAAACAGCGGGTGAGCTTGCTCAGTCCAATGTTCCAACGTCCTATGACATAGAGCAAGATAGAGTTGCAGGATTGTTAGAGGGTCCACAAAAATTAGACTCCACGGCAACGTCGCTCGATGTAATGGCAGCGCAGGAGATTATAGAAAACCAGATCCGAGAAACGGGAACCATTTCTCCAGAGGTTATGACTAACTTACAAGCGGCGACTGGATTGTCGATGAATGATTTGAGCAGCATGGCTATGAATGCAGCGACTGGTACACTCGGTGGTCAGACTTTCCCGATTAACGTAGGAAGCGAGACACCTTCTGATCTAATGGATCAGCCGACAGGTGTTGGCGGTGGCGGGAACATTGCCGTAGAAACCTTACCAAATGGGGACACGTTACTGCGTAATAATGAGACAGGACGTACAACTGTAGTTGATAAAGGTGAGAACCTTGCAAATGCGATACAGGTATTTGATGAAGTAACCACACCGTTTGGAGCACCAGAGATAGATACCGCTGCTCTTTCATTGCCTGCGTTTAATGTTGCGGGAGCACCTGGACAACCAGTTCTACCTGCGGGAACGGATACGTCACCGATAATTCCTACAAGGTCAACAACACCAAACATTCCAAGGATTGATGTCGCGGGACTTGGATCTTTACAAACAGAGTCTTTACCAAATGTTGATACATCAAGTTTTCAACAAGGTATCGCATCTGCTCAAGACAATAACCCTAATCAACTCCCTGCTACAACGGGTAATATACTCCCTGCTACAGCGGGTACTGAAGTTATTATTGATGACGACGGTTCAGCACAACAAGTTGGTGGTTTAGAGGGCGAGATCCTCGGGCCAGAGATTTCTACTGAGGTTAACCCAGAAGAAGACACTGGTGTAACGATAGATGTAGATGCGAATCCAGTTATAAGTCCATCTAACATTCCAAATGTTACCGCAGCTACTGATACTGACTCTAACATTCCAAATGTTACCAGAACCACCACCACTGACACAGCAGTTGATCAGAATATTAAACCTTTGATTGAGGTTGATGTAGACGAGCCACCAGAGCCACCAGAAGAGGTAGACCCAGAAGAACCAGTGGTAGTTGAAATTGATGACGATGATACTTTGGTTTCACAAATCACTACAACTGATAAGGATGGTAATATTATTACAGAGTGTCCAGAGGGTTACAGAGAAGTACAAACTCCTGATGGTATTATGTGTGAGAAGATAACCACAGCTACAACCACGACAGGACGTAGAACATATGGTGTTGGACGTACAACTACATCAGGTTTGGCGGGTAACATAGGTCGTCAGATACCAAGATCACGTACTAGAACTACAACTACAACCTCAAGAAGTCGGGTAAAACCAACAACACGTAGCGCATGAACTTACAAACTCTACCAGAAGATGCCTTAAAGGAGATTCTGGCTTTAACGGAGGCCAAGAAACGGCTTGATCTGAGAGAACAAGCCTCTGAAAAGTTCATGCCTTTCGCTCATCATGTGTATGAAAACTTCATTGAGGGCAGACACCACAGGATTATTGCAGAAAAACTGGAACAGGTGGCGCAAGGGAAGCTCAAGCGACTGATTATCAACATGCCACCGCGTCACTCTAAGTCTGAGTTTGCTAGTTTTTTGATGCCTGCATGGTTTCTGGGTCGTAATCCGAAGCTCAAGATCATTCAAGCAACGCACAATACGGAACTGGCGGTGCGTTTTGGACGTAAGGTTCGAGACCTTATAGACGATCCACAATATAAAGACATATTTCCTGACACTAATCTGAAAGAAGACAACAAAGGAGCGGGTAAATGGCAAACCGACAAGGGCGGTGAGTACTTTGCAGCGGGTGTTGGGGCTGCGGTAACTGGTCGTGGTGCGGATTTGTTCGTAATTGACGACCCACACTCGGAACAAGACGCTTTGAGTGAGAGTGCATTCGACAATGCGTATGAATGGTACACCTCTGGGCCTCGACAGAGGCTTCAACCGGGTGGTGCAATCATAATTGTTATGACTCGATGGGGTAAAAAAGACTTGACAGGCCGTTTAATGGCGGCACAGGGCAGTGATGTCATGGCAGATCAGTGGGAAGTGGTAGAATTTCCTGCAATCATGCCGTCTGACGAACCATTGTGGCCTGAATTTTGGGAAAAAGACGCATTGTTGTCCATCAAAGCGTCGTTACCTGTAGGAAAATGGAATGCACAGTGGCAACAGACGCCAACTACGTCCGAATCGGCTATAGTTAAGAGAGAATGGTGGCAACCATGGGAAAAAGAGGAGATTCCGCCCGTAAAATACATACTTCAGTCCTATGATACGGCGTTTTCCAAGAAAGAATCAGCCGATTACAGCGCGATTACAACGTGGGGTATCTTTGAACCAGAGGAAGGTGGGCCAGATAACATTGTATTGATGGATGCGCGGCGTGGTCGGTGGAATTTTCCTGAATTAAAAGAGAAAGCCTACGAAGAATACGAGTATTGGGAGCCAGACATGGTGCTTGTGGAGGCAAAAGCCACGGGTACACCGTTGATTGACGAGCTACGTTTACGTGGTATCCCTGCTTTGGGCTTTGCGCCAGGGAAAGGGCGTGATAAGGTGACGCGAATGCACATGGTTGCGCCATTGTTTGAAGCAGGTGTAGTATGGGCACCAATAGATAAGAAATTTGCGGATGAAGTTATTGAAGAAGTTGTTTCATTTCCTAATGGCGATCACGATGACTTTTGTGATAGTATGACTTTAGCACTGATGCGTTTTCGTCAGGGCGGATTTGTATCGCTGCATGGTGAAGACGAGCAACATAATGAATATCGTCCTAGAAGGGAGTATTATTGATGGCTAGAAGAACAACTGCCAAAACAGCAGCAGCAAATAGAAGATTTGCTAAAACACAACCTTTAAGAACATATCAAACTGAGGGTGGTGCACAGCAATATGGTTCATATGAAGACTTTAACCGACAGGAAAAGCTTGCTTTTGAACGGTTATTGAAAGCACTCGATCCCGATAATTATAATACAGGTCAGGATATTAGTAAGTTAGCTGCTATACATGATACTATGGGTGCGGGTGTATTTAGTGCACGTCGCCCTCACGGAGGTCAATTGAGCGAAAAAATAGAACGTTTAGACATGGAAGCAGCTAGAAATAGTTTAAAACGTGGTAAGTTTAAAGGAACATTCTAATGGCATTGCCACCACTTACAGATTCAGGAATTAGACCAGAGGATATGGTAGCGGATGAAACATCGGTTGATGTATCTGTACCACAGCCTGAGACTTTTGATGGTGGGGCGGAAGTCATACCCGATGGACAAGGGGGCGCGGTTGTGCAAGCTTTGGCAGAAGCTCTCATGGGCGCACAACAAGAACAACAAGTTCCACACAATGCTAACTTAGCGGAGTTATTAGATGATGGGTATCTTGGAGAAATTTCGTCGGATCTTAGGGGGTCTTACGAAGAAGATTTGGAGTCTCGTTCTGAGTGGGAAGACACTTATACAAAAGGTTTGGATCAGCTTGGTGTCAAGCATGAAGAGCGTTCTCAGCCGTTTGAAGGGGCTTCTGGGGTCACGCACCCGCTGATTGCGGAGAGTGTTACACAGTTTCAAGCACAGGCTTACAAAGAACTATTACCATCAGGCGGTCCGGTAAAGACACAAGTCTTGGGTTTACAAGACGCAGAAAGAGAAGAACAAGCTAGTCGTGTAAAGAACTTCATGAACTACCAGATCATGGAGGTTATGGAAGAGTTTGATCCAGACATGGATCAGTTGTTATTCTATCTACCGTTGTCTGGTTCCACATTTAAGAAAGTATATTTTGACGAAGCGAAACAAAGGGCTGTATCTAAATTCGTTCCGGCGCAGGATCTGGTTGTACCTTATGCTGCATCGGATCTGGCGACTGCTTCTCGTGTTACGCATGTTCTTCGCATGGATGCGAATGATGTTCGCAAGATGCAAATCGCAGGGTTCTACAAAGACGTAGAACTAAGCAAGCATGAAGATGGTGAAGATGAAGTTCGCCAGAAGATAGATGAGATACAAGGCACATCTAAATCCTACACAGATGAAGTGTTTACTATTCTGGAAATGCATGTCGATTTAGACATTGAGGGTTTTGAGGACATGGGTCCAGATGGTCAGCCAACAGGAATAGCGTTACCATACATTGTAACGATTGATGAGGGATCGGGACAGGTTTTAGCCATTCGCCGTAACTTTGAAGAGGGCGTAGGGCTTGCAAAAAAGACACAGTATTTCGTGCACTATAAGTTTATGCCAGGTCTGGGCTTTTATGGCTTTGGTCTGATCCACATGATTGGTGGTCTTGGTCGTGCGGCAACGAGTATCCTTCGACAGTTAATCGATGCGGGTACACTTGCTAACCTCCCGGCAGGATTCAAGGCTAGGGGCGTAAGGGTTCGCAATGATGACGAGCCGTTACAACCGGGTGAGTGGCGGGACATAGATGCACCGGGCGGCAACATACGGGATGCTATTCAGCCTTTACCTTATAAAGAACCGTCAGCAACTCTCGCACAGCTTTTAGGAGCATTGATAGAGGGCGGAAGACGTTTTGTTTCACTAGCAGACCAACAAACTGGAGACGGCAACACAGCGGCTCCTGTGGGCACTACAGTGGCTATGCTAGAGCGCGGCATGAAGGTTATGTCAGCAATACACAAGAGGTTGCACTATTCGCAACGTCAGGAGTTCCGTGTATTAGCTAGGATCTTTAGAGATAACTTACCACCTGAGTACCCTTATGATGTGCAGGGTGGTAATCGTATGATCAAGGCGCAGGACTTCGATGACCGTGTTGATGTTGTTCCTGTCAGTGATCCGAATATATTCTCAATGGCGCAGCGAGTCACGTTGGCACAAACTCAGTTGCAACTTGCTCAATCAAATCCACAAGTGCATAATTTACACGCGGCTTATCGTCGGATGTACCAAGCCCTCGAGGTACAGAATATCGACGAGATACTACCCCCACCCCCACAGCCGCAGCCACTTGACCCCGCCATTGAGAATGCTCGTGCTTTGATGGGAGAGATACTGAATACATTCCCAGAACAAGATCATGATATACATATTCGCATACACATGGCGTTTATGAAGACACCACTGGTTATGACCTCACCACAAGTTATGGGTACGTTCTACTCACACATCATGGAACATGTGTCACAAAAAGCACGTAAGATGGTAATGGAGGAAATAAAAGGTATTATAGGACAAGCGGAACTTGCAGCACAAAGTGGAGCTATTGACCCAATAGCGGCACAACAGCAGATCATGAAAGTGCAACAGGATATGCAAGATCCTGCACAGATGGAATCATTGGTATCATTGCAAATGGAAAAACTTATGGCGGAGGTTCTACCTGGATTGCTGCCAACGGGTAATGATCCTATGGCTGACCCATTAGTTCAAATCCGTATGCAAGAGTTAGCTCTGAAAGAAAAAGATCTACAGAGAAAGATTGAAGACGATCAAGGCGATATGTTGATGGAGCTACAGAAGATGGAGCAACGTGCAGCAACAGATGCCGCTCGTATTGAAAGCCAAGAAGAGATTGCCCAGAACCGTAATCAAGTAAACCGTGAACGCATTGACGTGCAGCGTCAGGCGGCGCAACGGAGGGGATAATGGATCCCGTATCTTGTGTTGCTCTAGCGACAGGGGCGTACAAAACGCTCAAAGCTGCTATTTCTACGGGCAAGGATCTTCAAGATATGACGGGAACTTTGTCTCAATGGGGCAAGGCTTTTTCTGACTTTACTAATCTTGAAGAAAGAGAAAAGAACCCACCCTTTTGGAAGAAAACATTCAAGGGATCTGATGAAGAGACCGCTCTAGAAATCTTTGCTAACAAAAAGAAAATGGAGCAAATGAGAGAGGAGATCAAAGATCATATCTCTTGGAACTATGGGCCGAGTGCTTGGAAAGAAGTCTTGGCGATTGAGGCAGATATGCGTCGAAGGAGAAAACAAGAGTTATATAAAAAACAGGAGCGAATAGATGCGGCTATTAATTTTGCTATTGGGTTTATTCTTTTTGTCCTCAGTGGTGGTATCCTGTTCTGCATTTTCTATTTCATCGGCAAATGGCAAGGGCGTTGGTGATCATGTGGGTGCTATTATGGTTACAATTAGTGAGTGGAACTTTTGACCATTATCATGTGGGCAGTTATTCTAGTGAAGAAGCCTGCAAAGCAGCACAGAAAGAAGCCAAGGTATTGGTAACAAACAATAATTCTAAAGTTGTGTGTATTAAAATTGAACGGTGATATTAGTTGAGCGGCGTAGAAAATACATTGTATATGACAAACAGGGAAAGGTTGTTATAATCACCCGTGACAAAAGAGTTGCAATTAAACATGCGAGGTCTAAAAAATGACAGAGTTTGAGAAAGCAGATCTTAACAACAATGGCGTTATAGAAAAAGCAGAGTGGAACAAACTTGCTTTGGAAGATCGCAGGCTTGAGATGATTGACCGAGACCTCAAACGTAATGCAGAGCGTAGATTTACAGGCTTTGCGTTGGCGGGAATGTTGATCTATCCGTTTATCATATTGCTTGCTTCGGTGCTTGGATTTGACAAAGCAGCAAGTTTAATAACAGATATAGCAAGTGTATATGTAATCGCAGCCTCTGGTGTGGTTGCAGCTTTTATGGGATTTAATGCGTATAGCGCAAAGGCTGAAAGCAAGAAGACTAGCATTAAGATGGAGGAAGAATAATGCTACAATCATTGATAGGGCCGATAGCCAATCTAGCGGGAAGTTGGCTTGATGCAAAGTCACAGGCACAAGCTGCCAGTGCAAAGTTAAAACTTACGGAGGCAGAAGCCAAAGCTAAGATCATGCTTAGTAAAGAAACTTCTGTTGCTGATTGGGAACGCATCATGGCACAGGGTTCTCAATCGAGTTGGAAAGACGAATGGTTTGTAATTGTCCTGTCTATTCCGCTTGTTTTGGCGTTTATTCCAGGCACAGAAGGGTGGGTAGATAAAGGTTTTGAACAGCTTTCTAAAGCCCCTGATTGGTATTTTTACAGCTTGGGCATAGCAATTTCAGCTTCTTTTGGTGTAAGAGGCGTACAAAAATTCTTTAAGAGGTAATTATGAAATATATGAAAGATATAGTGGTCTTAGTTATGGCTATTGGTTTGATGGGTATACTTGCACTAATCGTTTATGACGAGTTTGCAATGGCAAATGAACATGGCGGTGAATTAGATGAAAACATCATAGGTTTGCTGCAAATGAGCATGACAGGTGTAATTGGCGTGGTTGGCGGTTATGTAGGCGGCAAATCAAATGGGTGATTTGAAGATACCAGTAGCTTTAGTTTTTGCTATGGCAGTGCAATTAGTTGGTTTGGTGTGGTATATTAGCAACATCGTTCATGATATTGAACACCTTCAAGGACAAACTTCAGCACAACAAGACATCATAGATCTTTTAAATGCGGACGTGAATGATCTGTGGTATTTCTGTACCTATACTGAAAACAAATGGGCTGAATCATATACAGATGATATGGTTTATGAACGTGTTTGTGGATCAAAAGAGGTTGTACAACAATGACGTTAAGTAAAAGAAAAAAAGCTACCGTAAAGAAAGTTATGAAAGGTTTGAGCAAAGCCTCAAAGACTCATGCTAATCAAGCTAAGAAACTAAAGAAAGTTTTGAAAGGTAGTAAGTGATGAGTGAAGCACTAAAAAATCTACAAGAAAAAATTGGAGCCACACCTGATGGTGCGTTTGGCCCTAACACCGCAAGAAAAATTTGTCATCATTATGCTTTGAATCCAGAGCGTGGGGCACATTTTCTTGGGCAACTTGTGCATGAGAGCGGTACGTTTAGATATGTAGAAGAGAACCTAAACTACAGCAAAGAATCTGTATTAGCGGTATTCGGTAAATACTTTAAAACAGAAAGTGATGCTGAAAGTTGTGCCCGAAACCCACAAGCTCTTGCTGACCGTGTATACGGAGACAGAATGGGTAATGAAGGACAAGGATGGTTATATCGAGGCCGAGGTTTCCTCCAATGCACGGGCAAAAATAACTATTCTCAATTTGCAGCGGACATGGATCTACCAGAGATCATGAAAAATCCTGACTTGGTTGCCACAAAATATCCCATGGAATCAGCCATTTGGTTTTTTCACAGGAATAAACTTTGGGAGATTTGTGACGAAGGTGTCAACGATGATGTTATAAAGACTATCACAAAAAGAGTGAACGGTGGGTATAATGGTTTGAAGCATCGTAAGGAAGAAACCCACAAAATTTATGGTTGGTTTATGTAATGGATGTTGTTGACTTATCGAAATATCTGTATAAAAAATTAGAAGAGCGGCAAAATGATTTGTCCGCAGCTCTTGCAAACGGTGCCGTAAAGGACTGGGAGCAATACAAGATGACTGTAGGAGAGATACGGGGACTCTCTTTTGCACGAGAAGAAATCAAGTCCCTGCTGGAGAAAAACGTAGACGATGTCGAAGACCTTATATCTTCCTGACCACGTTGCGCAGAAAATGAACAAAGAAAAAGAAGAGGCTAAGTCCTCTGATTCTTTGAATAGCGCATATGTTGACGCTAATGAACGGGTGCTAGACCCGTCCCTCTTAGACAAACCGTTACTCGAAAGACTCCCGCAACCGACTGGTTGGCGGGTTTTGGTTATGCCGTATCAGGGCAAAGCTAAAACTGCGAGTGGCTTATATATTCCTGATGAAGTGCGAGAACGCGAATCCGTTGCTACAACTGTAGCATACGTGATGAAGCTTGGACCGTTAGCTTATAAAGACCCAGAGAAGTTTGGGGCTGACTGTGAGCCGTGGTGCAAGGAGGGTCAATGGGTATGCATTGGTCGTTACTCTGGTTCTCGATTCAAGATCGATGGTGGTGAGGTTCGTATAATTAATGACGACGAGGTCATTGCTACGATTCTTGAACCTGATGATATTAAACAAGTGTAAGAGGTAAATATGGCAGAAGAAACAGAAAAAGTTGAAGAAGAAATTATTGTAGAAACACCAGAAGAAGAAGCACCTGAAGAAGAAAAGGTTGAAGCACCTGAAGAAGAAAAGGTTGAGGTTACTGAAGAACCAGAAACCAAAACTGGTGATGAAGAATTAGATTCGTATAGTAAAGGTGTTCAAAACAGAATTAAAAAACTCACAGAAAAGTATCGTCAAGAGGAACGAGACAAGGCTGAAGCACTTAGAGTTTCTCAAGAACTTCTTGATGAGAATAAAAAATTAAAATCTCGTGTGCAGGCTTTGGATACTGGATATCTTTCTGAATATGGAACGCGATTGCAATCGCAAACTGAAGCAGCGAAACGTGCGTACAAAGAAGCTTACGACGCAGGCGACAGCGATAAAATGGTGGAAGCACAGCAAGCTTTGTCTAACATTGCGGTAGAAACACAGCGGTACAATACTGCTAAACTCCGTGCAGAACAACAAGCACAAGCGGCACAACAACAGCCAGTGCAGGAACAACAGCCAGTGCAACAACAGCCAGTGCAACAACAACCTCAACCAGACCCTCGTGCTATAAAATGGAAAAATGAAAATACTTGGTTTGGTGAAGATAAGATTATGACGGTAGCGGCATATGCGCTCCATGAACAACTCACTGGAGAAGAAGGGTTTGACCCGAATACAGAAGAGTATTATAGTGAGGTTGATAGTCGTATGCGGAAAGAGTTCCCGCATAAATTTCAAACGGCTAAGAAATCGGGTGGAGGAAGCCAGGTCGCTTCTGCTAATTCCTCCGCATCCCGCAGTACTAAACAGGGGCGCAGGTCGGTAAAACTTACTCCGTCGCAAGTTGCTATAGCGAAAAAGTTAAGAGTACCTCTTGAAGAATACGCCAAGTACGTGAAGGAGTAGAAAAATGGCTGATGTAAGAACACCGCGTAAAAACGCAACACGAGAAACAGAAACTCGCAGAAAACCATGGGCACCGCCCAGTCACCTTGAAGCACCAGAACCCCCAACGGGTTTTGTGCATCGATGGATACGAATTGCAATGCGTGGCGAAGAGGACAAGATGAACGTTCATGCTAAACTACGTGAAGGATGGGAACCTGTCCGTGCAGATGAGTATCCAAGCTATGAAGCTCCTGTCATCGATGATGGCAAATATCAGGGAGTGATTGGACAAGGCGGACTGATGCTGTGTCGCATACCTGAAGAGACAGCGCATGAGAGAAACGAGTATTACGGGGGCCGAACCCGCGAACAAATGACTGCTGTGGATCAGGACTTGATGAAGGAACAACATCCTTCAATGCCGATTTCTAATAGTCGGCAAAGTCGTGTAACCTTCGGAGGTCGTGAACGCGACTCCGATTAATATAAAGGATTGCTACTATGGCAAATACTAACGTTGCATTCGGACTCCGTCCGATTGGTGTAGTCGGTCAGGGCTACAACACCACTGGTGCGACCGAGTATCGTATAGCAGCCGGAAACACAAACGCGATCTATCAAGGCTCTCCTGTAATCCCGCTATCAACTGGCTTTATTGACATTGTTGGCGCGGCTGCGGGTGGTACTGTAGGTCTTGTAGGTGTTTTCGGTGGATGCGAATACGTTTCGTCTACCACTGGTGAGAAAATATTTTCTAATTACTGGCCTGGTTCTGGCGCGGATACCAACTTTCCCGTCAAAGCCTTTGTGTATGACAACCCATTACAATCATATGTCATTTGTTCAGATGGTACACTAACAAGTGAAGCCACTGCGCGGGGACATGTGTTTGCTAATGCTAACTTTGCAACTGCTGCTTCTGGTTCAACAACCACAGGTATCTCATCTGCTAAGTTGGCTGTCGGCACAATCGCCGTCACCGCAAATTTAAATCTGCGTATCATGGGTATCCAAGATGACCCTGAAAACTCAGACTTTACTGCTGCGGGTATTCCATTAATCGTTCGTTTAAACAACTCCTTCAATTCACCAAATGGTGCGATTGCAGGCGGTACTGTTTCAACGACTGGCGTATAAGGAGACTGACTTATGGCTATATCTCGCGCACAACTAGCGAAAGAGTTGGAACCAGGTCTCAACGCTTTGTTCGGTATGGAGTACGATAGGTACGAAAACCAACATGCAGAGATCTATACAACAGAATCTTCTGATCGAGCATTCGAAGAAGAAGTGATGTTGTCTGGTTTCGGAGCGGCACCGACTAAATCAGAAGGTAGCGCAATAAATTTTGACGACGCTAACGAAGCATACACTGCTCGTTACAACCACGAAACAATAGCGTTGGCATTCTCAATCACTGAGGAAGCTATCGAAGACAATCTTTATGATCGTCTTGGTTCACGTTATACTCGTGCGTTGGCTCGTTCAATGGCACACACAAAGCAAGTTAAGGCTGCTTCAGTTCTTAACAATGCATTTACCGCAGGCGCTTTCGCAGGCGGTGACGGCGTTGCTTTATGTGCGACTAACCACCCACTTACTTCAGGTGGTACGTTTGCCAATGAACCTGCAACTGCTGCTGATTTGAACGAAACATCTCTTGAAGATGCTTTAATCAACATTGCAGGTTTTGTAGATGAGCGTGGACTTAAAGTTGCACTACGTGGATTAAAACTAATTATCCCGCGTCAACTACAGTTTATTGCAGAACGTCTGATGGTTTCTAACCTTCGTGTCGGTACAGCGGACAATGATGTAAATGCTTTAAGATCAATGGGTATGTTGCCAAACGGTTATGCCGTTAACGACTTCCTAACTGATCCTGATGCATTCTTCATCATGACAGATGCTCCTCGTGGAATGATCCACTTTGAGCGTACTCCAATGTCAACTGGCATGGAAGCAGACTTCGATACAGGTAACATGAGATTCAAAGCTCGTGAGCGTTACAGCTTTGGCTTCTCAGATCCACGTTGTATCTTTGGTTCCCCTGGAGCCTAATATGTGATATAGGAGGATCTCCTCCGAGTATGATTGGGGCGACTTCGGTTGCCCCTTTCTTTTTGTTTAAAAGTAAGTTATTCTGTCACTATCCCTGACAGTCGCATGGGGCGGCTGACTAACCCAAGACAGGAGATAGACATGGGTACAACAACTTTTTCAGGCCCGATTAAAGCGGGAACAATCAGAAATACTACTGGTACAACTCTTGGAAGCGACGTTGCTAACGTTGGTCAAGTTGTGATGTCTCAAACATTTGCAGCAGATTTATCAAATGGTGCAATTGCGGCGGACACTACAAATGTAGTTATTCCGGCAAACTCTCAGATTATTGATTGTGTGATTGATGTAATCACAGCAGCAAGCGGAGCTACCAACCTGAGTGTTGGAGATACTGTTGGTGGTGCAACATCTATTCTTAATACATTCGCTATTGGAACAACTGCGGGTCGTAAATATCCGACTACTCAAGCAGGTGCAGCTTTAGCGTGGGAAGACACAGGAACAGCAGACATTCGTTTGACTGTAACTAATTCTGCTGCAACAAATGCGGGTGAAGTTCGCGTTACTATTTTGTATGCTCAAAACAACAACCTTGGCTAATAGGAGGGCATTATGGCTGCTTCTATTTTTGCAAAGACAGCTACGGCGACTGGCACGTTACAGGGTGGTCGAACTAGGTTAAAAGCATTTTATGTAAAGACCGCTTCAAGTGGTTCTCCTGCGGTTGTGTTCAAAAACGGTAGTAGTGGAGCGACTTTATTGTCCATGGTGTTTCACACAAGTGATGATAATCAAATCACCATTCCAGATCACGGTATGATCTTTGATGATGAGTGTCATGTAACACTTACCAACGTTGACTCAATCACTGGATTCTTTGGTTAAAGGAACGGCGGTGTAAGAGCCGCCGTTTTTACTGAGGGTAAAATGGCTAAGATCGATAAGTCTAAGATGAAATGCAACAAACCGAAACGTCAGGTTTCTGGTGGTAAGAAGTTTGTTGTTAAGGCTTGTGACAAGGGTAAAGAAAAAATAGTCAGATTCGGGGACGCTAATATGAAGATCCGAAAGTCTAATCCAAAAGCCAGAAAGTCATTTCGTGCAAGACATGGATGTGACAAAGGCACTCTTGATAAACTAAAGGCCAAGTACTGGTCTTGTAAAATGTGGTGAGTAAAGTGAACAAACAAGTCACGATAACTCTTGTAACAACTTTCATCATTGGTGTTGGAGGTGTTGGTTACAGTTGGGCTGATTGGGTCACAAAGACTTTAATCGCTGTTGATAAAAGAACAGAGGTTATGGCTTCACAAATTGATTATATAAAGACAGAGATGGAGAGGACATATGGCAATCTCAAGGGCGCAGATGCGACAGCAAGTATCCAAGCCTCCATCAAAGGGGATAACTAATGGCAAAAAAGAAAAAGACAAAAAAAGACGCTTGTTATCACAAAGTAAAAAGCCGTTACAAGGTATGGCCCTCCGCTTACGCTTCGGGGGCGTTATCAAAGTGCCGCAAAGTAGGGGCAAAAAACTGGGGAAACTCTACTAAGAAAGCTGAAGGTGGAATAGTTTCATCAATTGATAACCCCAAACGTCCGCCCAAGAAAAAGTTTGAGAATGGTGGTTTTATAGCATCTGGTTGTGGACAAGTGGCAGAATCCAGACGTAAGACTACAAGGATCTTTTGATGGCAAAGAAGAAGAAAAACTCTTTGCGCGAATGGTTTGCTCAGAATGATGGCAAAGGATGGGTGGACTGTAAAACAGGGAAACCTTGTGGTCGTCAAAAGGGAGAGAAGCGTAGGGGTTATCCCGCTTGTCGTCCTACCATGGCACAATGCACGTCCGCTGCAAAGAAAAAGAAATCATCTAAACGTATTAGTTGGAAGAATAAAAAGGCTAATGGTGGCTTGGTAAGAGTGTTTTGAAAGGAGAACTCACATGGCTATGAAGAAGAAAGGCTACCGTAATGGTGGTAAAATAAAACCCAAGGGGATGAAAAATGGCGGTAAGGTCAAGCCCAAGGGAATGAAGATGGGTGGCAAGGTCAAGCCCAAGGGAATGAAGATGGGTGGCAAGGTCAAGCCCAAGGGAATGAAGATGGGTGGCAAGGTCAAGCCCAAGGGAATGGCTAAAGGCGGTAGAGTCGGTGGAGCGCAGGTTTCAGGATTAGGATTCAAAGGAATCTTCTAAACCAAATGCCTTATATACAAAGTAACATCCCTTATTTTAAAGCATGGGTTCGTCGTGAATACACTCACAATCATGAGAAGTATCACGGCGAATTTCTACATGCTATGGTTGTTGCTGTAACTACAATTCCAAATCGGTCTCTTAGTTTTCAAGTTATCTTTACTGGTTGTGAAGCAGAGGATGAAGAAGAAGATACCGTTCATGGTGGTGCAATGTGGGCAAGAATGCCTATCACAGCACTGGTTGCAGACATCCCACTTGAAGAGTGGCCTGAACCTATGGCAACACATGATGCGCAGCCTTGGGACTGCTCTTCACATCATCATGCAGTATATACATTAGACAGAGCTACACCATGTCCTTGGTTAGCTAAAATAAACGGCGAGATGTTTCCCGCCAAGTATTTGTTCACTGTAGACTATACCAACAGCGAGATTGCAGATGATCCGGCACAGCACAAACAAAGCCATGTTATGCAATTGTTAGATGCAGGAGAGTGGACAGGAAACATAGTGGCATTACCAAATAATCGAGTGAGGGTGACACATCCTGCTTGGTTTGCAGTAGGTGAAGGTGCACCAGACTTTAGACCTTCACAACATATACACTATTCAAAAAGTGATTTAGACTATACACTAGATGTGAATAGGGTGTTTGATAATCTTTATAATCAGGAGGATGACGATGGATAACTCTGAGAAGAAAGCTCCCAATGACGGAGTAAAAGCACTGAGAGAACAGGCTAAGACAAATCCTAATGCTCAAAAGGCATTGGATAGGATAGGCTATAAAAATGGTGGCTGTGTCATGGTCAAGACAAACCAGAAACCACATATGAGTTGATGACATGACAACATCAGGATCAAGAGACTTCAACCTCGATGTAGCAGAGGTAATCGAAGAGGCATACGAAAGATGCGGACTAGAGGTTCGCACAGGCTACGATGCTAAGACAGCACGTAGGTCTATGAACCTGATGTTTGCTGACTGGGCTAACCGTGGACTTAACTTGTGGACAGTAAAAGAAGCAAACTTTACTGTCACTCAAGGGACATCTTCATATAGTTTAGCTGCTGATGTCGTTGATTTATTAGACGTTGTTATAAGACGTGATAATACAGATTTTGAAGTACAAAGAATAAGTCGTGGCGACTACGCAACACTCCCAAACAAGTCAACTCAAGGTAGACCCAGTCAATATTATTTAGACAGACAGATCACCCCTGTGATGTATCTGTGGTCTACTCCTGAAAACTCTACCGATCAGGTTCGTTATTATTATATACGAAGGATAGAGGATGCTGACAATTTTGTTAATACTACTGACATGCCTTTTCGTTTTTATCCTTGTATGGTGGCGGGGTTAGCTTATTACATGTCGATGAAACGAGCACCAGATCGCATACAGATGTTGAAGACTGTGTATGAAGAAGAGTTTCAACGTGCAGCGGACGAGGATCAAGGTCGAACACCTTTGAAGTTGCAGCCTAGCTTGAGTTATCTGAGGGTGTGATGGCATACGCTAGTGGTAAACATGCTTATGGTATATCGGATCGGTCAGGTCGCCGTTACCGTCTTCGTGAGATGAAGACAGAGTGGACTGGCGCAAAGGTCGGTCCCGATGAGTTTGAGTCAAAGCATCCACAGTTGTTTCCACCAAGAGCGTTTCCAGATCCGCAAGCACTACGTGGTCCCAGACCTGAAACAGAATTACCAGAACAAAGATCTATTCAACACGGATACAATCCTGTTGGATTTAGAGACATACCAGGTGTAACACCACCAAATAACTTAGTTGCAGATGGAGAAGTGGGAATTGTAACAATAACTACGTCAGACTCTGGTAATGATGATATTACACCATCTGGAGTAAGTGCAAATGCTTCTGTGGGATCCGTTACAGTTAATCCTACTGCAACTGCTGTAAGTTTTGATAGCACGTCTGTGACTTTAGATTCTACCACAGATACATTTGATGAGGGATAAAACATGGCTTTACAAAGTGTAGGAATAGGAAGCAGTGCAAACGATGGGAACGGTGATACCCTTCGAGCAGGTGCAACTAAGATAAACGCAAACTTTACAGAAATATATGCAGCTCTTGGAAATGGCACGACCTTAACTGACATAATAGATAGCAACGGAGTTATAGATGTAAGTTCTGGCGCAAATAAAATTGTATTTTATTATGCAGCTTTAAGTGACTTACCAAGTGCCTCTACATATCATGGCGCAGTAGCCCATGTTCATGCTACTGGAGGACTATACTTTGCACACGGCGGGGCATGGATTCGAGTAAATGATGAAACAACTGGTCCTGTAACTAAATATACAGCAGGGACAAATGGTTCATCTGCTTATACATTTACTGGTCCAGGGGCTACGTCTGGAGACAATCCAAACTTTACTTTTTATAAAGGTCATACTTATCTCATAGACAATACATCTAACGTAGGAAGTCATCCTTTACAAATTAGAACGTCTGCGGGAGGCTCTGCATTTACTACAGGGGTTACAGAAAACTTTAATTCTACTACGGGATTAACACAATTCATTGTCCCACATGAGCCTAGTGACACATCTTTGGTGTATCAATGTACAAATCATGGTAGTATGGTAGGAAATATAACAATAGTGTGATGACATGAGCTTTACATATTTACAACTTAAAGATGCTATAAAAGCCTACACAGAATATGAAGAGACAAGCTTTGTAAACAACATACCATTGTTTATTCGTTTATCTGAAGAACGTATTCTTAAAAACGTACAACTTAGTTTGTTTCGTAAAAACGCAACGGCACAAACAACTAGCGGTATACAATATATAAAAGTCCCTTCTGATTTTTTGGCACCTTTCTCTTTGAGTATGACTGGAGCAAATGGCGATAAGTTTTTTTTAGACTTTAAAGATCCTAGTTTTGTACAAGAATATACACCAGACCCGACCACAACAGGATTACCAAGATACTACTGTGTTTTTGATGTTAGTAATTTTTTAATGGCACCTACACCAAATGCTGCTTTTACCGCAGAACTTCATTATTTTTATAGACCTCAAAGTATTACAGAGTTGTCTGATAGCGGTACAACTTGGCTTAGTGAAAACGCTGAAATGGCTTTGTTGTATGGCGCACTTATTGAAGCATACATTTACATGAAGGGTGAACAAGATGTCATGGCAATGTATGATAAACGTTTTCAAGAATCTTTAGTTGGTATTAAAATGCTTGGTGAAGCAAAAGAAACAACAGATGAATATCGACGGGGTAAAGTTCTTAGGGAGAAAACATAATGTTTAAGATAGATGTAAGCGTTCCTAAAGATGAGTCTTTAGTTCAAGTAAATACAACTGATAACAGGGGTTTAACTCCTGATGAATTATCCGAACAGTGTGTGCAAAAGATTATAGCTGTATCGGATTCAGCGCATCCAGTAATAAGGGATCAGGCTAATGCCTTCTCTAAGCATCTGGAGAAATTGGTGGCTTACTATATGAGACAAGCTATTCACAGTGACCGTACAACTGTGTATAATGCGCTCAAAGATGCAGGTCATCCTGAACTAGCCGAGCTTATAAGGAGATTGTAAAATGGCATTTAGCGGCAACTTTATGTGCACATCATTCAAAAAAGAATTGATGACTGCAACACACAACTTTACCAATTCAAGTGGTAATACTTTCAAACTAGCTTTGTATGATAACAACGCTTCTTTTAACGCAGCGACTACAGCGTACACTACATCTAACGAAGTAGGGAACTCTGGTACGTATTCTGCGGGTGGCGGAACTCTTACAAATGTAACACCAACAACATCAGGAACTACAGCGTTGACTGACTTTGCAGACATTACGTTTACATCTGCAACGATCACGGCTCGTGGTGCACTGATTTACAATGACTCTGCATCTAACGATGCAAGTGTTGTTGTTCTTGATTTTGGCTCTAACAAGTCATCAACTTCTGGGGATTTTCAGATTGTGTTCCCAACACCTGACGCAAGTAACGCAATAATTCGTATTGCTTAACAACTAAGTTTGGAGTGCCGCTATGGTAAAACTGGTCAATCGTGCCAAGATGACAACCGCCACTACGGGTACTGGCACAATCACATTGGGTTCAGCGGTTGACGGTTTCCAGACTTTTACCGCAGCAGGCGTAGCTAATGGAGATACAGTCAGGTACTGTATAGAAGACGGCACAAGTAGCTTTGAGCTTGGTTCAGGTGTATATACTGCTTCAGGGACAACCCTTTCTAGGACTGTCTCTGAAAGTAGCAACAGTGGTAATGCGATAAATTTATCTGGCGATGCTATTGTGTTTATCACAGCGATAGCCGCAGATCTACAGCCTACAACTTTTACTACTAGCGTTTTTACTGCAACAGCAAACCAGACAACCTTTTCAGTCTCATATACGGTGGGCTTTGTAGAAGTATTTTTAAACGGAGCGAAGCTTTCAGCAGCAGACTTTACTGCTACAAACGGAACATCGATAGTCCTTGCTTCTGGCGCAACAGTTGGGGATACCCTTGATGTTGTTGCATATGGAACACAAACCATAGCGAATGTTTACACACAAACTCAATCAGATGCTCGATACTTACAGCTTACAGGCGGAACGCTGACAGGAGATCTTACTGGTACAACCGCTACACTTACTGGTCAACTAACAGGTTCAACAGGCACGTTCAGCGGTGATGTATCGATTGCCGATAAGATTGTTCACAGTGGCGATACAAACACTGCAATACGTTTCCCTGCGGTTGATACATTCTCCATAGAGACAGATGGTAATGAAAGAATACGTGTTGGTTCTTCAGGACAGATTGGTATAGGAGGGGCAAATTACGGTACATCTGGACAGGTTTTAACCTCTGGTGGAGCTAGTGGAGCGGTAGCTTGGTCTACTATAGACGAAAGCTTTACAACAAACGTAATTACAGGAAATACTTCAGCAACCAAAGATAATCATTATTATCTTAATGGTTCAGGAATTACTCTGACTCTTCCAAGCTCCCCAACAGTTGGAGATGAAGTAAGGATAAGCGAAGTAGCAGGTAATGTTAATTGTGTTGTAGGTAGAAATGGAAGTAATATCATGAGCAGCGCAAGTGATCTTACTATAGATACAGCGTATCTTGTGATATACTTGCGCTATGTAAACTCAACTATTGGATGGGCGTTCTCGTAAAGGTGAAATAAAATGGGTACAACAAGTTCTTTTTTTGGTGGTTCTGGTGGTGGCGGAGATCCAACTGGTAAATTTCAAGCAGCGGCTACAATCGCTGAAGGAGATTTAGTCGCTTTAAACAATAACGGGACTGTTCAACCTGTAACTTCTACATCTGTAGCAAACAATTATGCTAAATCAGACAACGGTACAAAACTTGAAGCAACCAGCACGCCAACTTTTGGTATGACTGGATATTCTGCGAATTACAATCAAACACACAACTACTACATTTTTATAAGCAGAATTGATGGTGGAAATTTATACTGTAATTTAAGGACTGGTACATATAATAGTGGTACTGGAGAATACAGTCTTTCGCTTAGGGCACAGGTTAGTGCTTATGCAAATTGGATGTCGCAAAAACGAAGCCCTAGCGAAGGCTACATCTGGGGATACAGAGGTAGCAACGGCTATATATACTCAAGAGGTATAAGGTGGAACGGCTCTAATTACGTTTTTACAAGTGAAACTTATCATAACACTTCTTCTACTTCTTCTGCCGATGTGTATTGTGAGGCAAATGGTGACGGTAGCAGTAGTTTTGCCATAGCGGCTTTATTAAATGGTAATACTCCTGCGGTGGGTCATGGAAGTTGGGATGGTTCATCTAGCCAACCTACATCTACAGACCAATTAACTAATTATAACTCTGATACTCTTGCAGGATATGGCACTAACTGGACAGGTAATACTTTAAGTGGCGCTCACGTTAAAAATAATGTTCATGTTCTTGGTGCTAAACAATCAAACGCAAAACTGTTTGCGTGTAGAGTTGAGTCAAGCGGAACGACTTACGGAGCAGTGGCTAACACAGGTTTTGCGATGGCACAATATCCTAGTCGCATAATATACGACAATGATGTTGGGGTTGGTGTATATCAATTTGTAAGTGGTAGTACACCTAAGTATGTAGCATTTAGCGTAAATATTGACACTTTAGCAATAACTGTGCATGGCGCATTAGAGTTACCAAGCGGTTTCACTGGGTATGGTTCTAGTATTGGTTGGAGTCCAACAGCAAAAACTTGGGTTGCTGTAGATCATTTAGGTGGTGAAATATTTGCTTTTACCCTAAACAGCACTGGAGCTATAGTAACATCAAGCACAGGACAATTTGCCCCTGGTCATACAGGTAGCCCAAGTGTAAACCTACAATATCAAATGATGTTTCCTACTTATGGTAGTGGTGGCGCTATGAACATTGTCTTTAATGGTGACGCTGCTATCAGTGGTAGTGGCGCAGGTTCTTATATGGACACAACTAATAACCTATACGTTTCTCAATTTGATGTTCCTTATATAGATACAAATGTGGATCTTCAATTTGGTGAAGCGAAAGAGGCTATCTCAAATGGTGCAGCGGGTTCAGTAGCGATTTTAAATCGTAACAAAAATATAGTTGATAGCACATTTCAAAAGGGTCAGAAACTTTTTGCCAATCCAAGCGGCACAGCGTTAGCAACATCGGGGACATACCGAGTTGGTCATGCTCTTGATGCAGATGATATATTAGTATTAGGAGATCCAAGCTAATGACTAGAGCAAGAGACTTAGGAGACTTCATAGCAGATGGCGCAGCGCCAGAGCTTGTTGTAGATACAACCACGCTTGTAGTCGATAGCACCAATAATCGAGTCGGTGTAGGAACTGCATCACCAAGTGTTCCCTTAGATGTGGTTGGTAGCACAAAACTAAGAGAAGTAGAGGCAACAGGTGATGTAAGCATTGCCGATAAAATCATTCACACAGGGGACACTAATACAGCTATACGCTTCCCTGCTGCGGATACTATCTCGTTTGAAACGTCAGGGTCAGAGAGGTTTAGAGTAGCTTCTTCTGGACAGCTAGGGGTCGGCGGTGCTAATTATGGTACAGCAGGTCAATTATTAACATCAGGTGGTACTGGCGCTGCCCCCACTTGGTCAGATGCACCGTCCAGTGGAGCGTCTACTGGTTTTGTGTATTTTATGAGAGGATAAGAACATGGCTAATGGTCGATTAGGAAAAGCAGCGATAGCACCTGGAGGAACTTCTGCGGTATACACGAACAGTAGTGGGGCAGAAGCATCCGTTACAGTAGTTGCTTTTTCGGAATTAGATACAAATATTGATTTAAGAATTGATTCAACTTCCAACCCTCTAACAGAAACACTAAATGTTGTGTCAGAAACTTATGATAATTCTTATATTAGATATTCTGTATCAAACACTGGATTTACAGACTCAAGTGCTATGGCTTATGTTGGAAGAGTTCAGTTCAACAACAAGTCAAACGTACAAGACCTACCAGTTTTTGAGTTTTATTCAAATTCTGGTAGCACTACCTACACTGTTTATAATAACTCCGATGCTCATAACAATACTGGCGATTCAAGAGCTACTTATGATGTTTACACCGCAGAACAAATAGACACAGGTGGAGACATTGTTGTTCAAGTGCCTGTTGGTACATCTAATAGTAACACAATAAGAAGTTTTGCTGCACCGACTACAGAAGACGAATATTATAAAATAATTTTTAACAGAACTGCGTCTACAAGCCATACTTATACAAAAACTCTTACCTACGGCAATGACTGTGTTGCTGTTGATCCATACCCTCTTGCGATAACTGGATCAGGCGGCGCACCAGACGGCAAGCTAATGCATTGGACAATAGGTATAGATAATAGTGAAATGTCAGGAGTTTTTAAATATACTGGTAATGTGTTTGAGGAGGGAAGTGCGAGTTCCACCAATAGTGTTTGGTATAGAGCAATAGGTACTACATCTTTGAGTAATCCAAGCAACACTACTCCGTATGCTTACTTTAGACTTCAACGAAGGATGGGGTGTATTGATCCTCATAACCAAACGGAATATGTTAGTCTTTTTACTATGCCTGATTCAACTTGGAATGATGTCAATGTAGGAACAGCGGCAAGCCGTTCAGTAAAATACTCTACCAACCATGTTTATCGTATAACAAGCGGATTAACTAGCCGAGCAGGTGGGTTAGTGCTTTATTTTGAATATAATCCTAATGATGGCAAACACTATTGTGCTTTAAGAAGCAGCAGTGAGGCAAAAGTTTTTACTACTAATAGAGACGCGCTTATTGATAATATGTCAGTAGGAAGTAGAATAAGTGGCACTTTTGGAACAAGTGATGATTATGTAACCTATAATACAGATTTCAGCCTTACTTTAAGTAATTACGATATAACAGATGAACAAGTTTGTTTTAGGTCTTTTAGGATTGGAACAAGTCTTTGGGTATTAGTGGTTTCAGAGTATAGCCAAACCACTGCGGAAGAAGTATTTTACTCAACCGATTTAGTAACTTGGACTGCTGCTGCAACCTTCTATGGCTCTGATGACTACTCCTCAACATCAGGTGTTACTACAATTACGTCTAACTCTGGGGCTGTAACCGCTACCAAAACAAGAATAGGTGTTTTAGGAACAGACGGCATCTTGGAACAAGATTTAGCTTTGAGTCAATACGAGAGAACAGGAATTGTTTTAAGCAACGGAGATAGAGTTTTAGTTCGTAATCGTGGAACAACGCAAACTGTTGTTGTTCAAGTAATGGGATATGAAGGGAGTTAAAAATGAGTAGAACGGTAGTATCAGATGGCGCAGGAGGCAGCGGCGGTGGAACAACATTAGCCCCATCCACAGGTAATTGGGCAACTGGAACTTTTGGCACAGGACAAATTATGACATTTGCAGGTGCAGGGTCGTATACTTTTACTATTCCCGCAGGAACCACAAGTATTAGAGTTCGCTGTTTTGGCGCAGGTGGTGCAGGTGGAAGTAACACGAGTTATTCAGGGGGAGCAGGGGGTGGTTTTGCTCTTGGAACTTACACTGTTACAGCAGGTTCTAATCATACCGTAACCGTTGGTGCAGGAGGTTATGACGGCGGAAGTGGAGGGACTTCTTCTTTTGGATCTCTTATCTCCGCTACAGGTGGAGCAGGAGGCAGTACAAATAGTTCTGCAAAAACTGGCGGAATTGGTTCAGGTGGCACTGTGAATTATTTAGGTGGTGGAACACAAGGTACTTTTTCTGGCGGCGGCGGAGTAGCTTGTTTATTTGGTCCCGGCAATTTAGGAACTTATGGCTCAGGTGGCACGAGTGTTCCTTCTGCTTACACTAACTTAGGTGCTACAGGCGGAGCAGGCGGCGGTATGGGAAAAAACAGTAGTGTTTATACCTCTACTTATAAAGGTTTTAGTTTAGGAACTTTTGGTCTTATACTTTCTGGTGACTTAGGAAACCAATCAGGCTCACCAGAAGCAAATAGCTTTAGTGTTAGCCCTGCTGCAATCCCAACTTGTGTTGATATGTTAGGCACTGGTCATGGTGGCGTTCAAAGTGGCGGAAGAGGTTTCGGCAACAATGGCGGCGGCGGTATGGGTGGAAATGATAACTTTCCCGGTCAAGGAGGTTGGCCGGGAGGAGGCGGCGGATGTGGGGGCGGCTCTGCAAATTGGCGTAATGGTGCAGATGGCTGCGTAGTTGTGGAGTATTAATATGTATTGTAGAAAAATAGATAATCGGGCGGTAGATGTTGTTCCATCATACAAAGATAGGTTTCATCAAGGAATCCATTCTCAATTTGTAGAGTGTCCCGATGACGTACAAGCAGGATGGATTTATGATGCTGATGCAGATACTTGGTCAGCCCCACCAGAGCCAGAAGCAGAAGAAGAGGAATCTTCTGAGTAAACTTGGAGTAGCCTAAATGTTCTTTGGCGCAACATCGATAGCTCAAGTACCGATAGGTGATGATGCGTCCGTTACTCGCGTTCTAGCAACAGGCGTTGGTGCAACAGGTACAGTTGGTACAGTATCTCTCGTTACAGATAACAATCTAGCAGCAGGTGGTCTTGTTGGTACAGGTGCAGTAGGCACAGTAGCCGTTGGTGTAGGTGGTGGTATCGCTGTGCCAGTGGGCAGCTTGACTGCAACAGGGTCTACGAATGATGTAACGCCAATCACAAATGTGGACGTAAGTGTTACAGGGTTAGCAGGAACTGGAGAAGTTACAGGGCCGACAATTATAGGTGCGGCGTTAGTAAATCTTCCAACTGTTTCTGCTATGACATCTGCGGTTGGATCTGTTAATGTAGTTATTAACGTACAACCAACGATTACAGGTCTTCAGGCTAATTCTGCCATACATCAAGTTACCGTTATTGGTGATGCGATTGTTCCTGAAACAGGTTTAGCCGCCACCATGAGTGTTGGTACAGTGACGCAAAGAACAACAGCCGTTATACCTGCTGTGTCTCTGGCTGCAACGGGTGCCGTTGGTACAGTTACCGTGAGTGGTGGCTCTTCTGCTACAGTTGGAGGAGTTGCGGCTAGCGGACAAGTGGGAAGTGTGTTAGTTTGGGGTAGAATAATTCCAGATTATGATACTGTCTGGACAGAAATAGTAGCTGCGTAGGAAAAAACATGCCAAGTACATATGCAACAAACAGTGGTATTGAACTTATCAGAAACGGTGAGCAGTCAGGTACATGGGGTACAACCACTAATAATAATCTCAACATAGTTGATCGTCTTACTAACGGGGTTGGGACTATTAACTTGGGTTCATCTGGTGCGTCTCACACTCTTACAACAAGTGACGGAGCTTTATCAGATGGTCAGTTCAAAACTCTTGTTCTGTCTGGAGCAACTCAAGCTTGTACGATTACGATAGCTCCCAATGACGGGCAGCACATATACTTTGTAGTCAACGGATCAGGTCAAGCTTGTACATTCAGTCAAGGATCTGGTGCAAATGTGACTGTAGCAAATGGTGACAATGCTATAATCTACGCTGATGGTGCAGGATCTGGGGCTGCGGTTGTAGATATAACAGCCAATCTTGGCATGAGCAGCGTAAACATAACAGGCGGATCTATAACAGGGATTACTGATTTGGCTATCTCAGATGGTGGCACGGGCGGTAGTACAGATTCTGCTGCTCGAACAAACCTTGGCGTAGCGATTGGATCAGACGTTCTTGCTTATGATGCAAATCTACAGGGTTTTGTTAATGCTCTTACTTTGCCTACTTCTGACGGCGCTGCAAATAGAGCTTTAACTACAAACGGGTCAGGGACTATAGGGTTCTCTAACCTTGCGCCTAACACATCAATAGCCCTCAGTATTATTCTGGGATAGGAGAAAGACATGGCAGAACCAAATATTGCAGCATTAACAACGATGACAGGTAAGGTTAATGTAACCAACCTGACAACCAGTTCTCAAACATCTATTCTTAATAATCCGGGGAACAATAACAAAGTTCTTAAAGTTAATCTTGTGCGATTAGTTAACGTAGATGGTAGTGCAGCTAGAACTTGCACTGTGAGCTATCACAATGCCACCAACGCGGGTGGTACAGCTACAGAACTTGTGCAGCTTAAATCTGTAAACAACAACGATTTCTTTGATGTAGTGACAAAAGATGCTCCTATATATCTAGAAGAGAATGGAAGCACAGGCACTTCATTAAGTGCTACCGCCGGAACAGCAAATGATTTTAAAGTTATAGTGTCGTATGAAGAGATTAGTTAATGCCTTTATCCAAACTACAGTTCAAACCTGGAGTAAATCGTGAGATAACAGCTTACTCTAATGAGGGTGGTTGGTTTGATATTGATAACGTTAGATTTCAAAAGGGCTATCCTGAAAAAATAGGTGGTTGGCAAAAGAGATCTACGAACTCGTTTCTTGGTACTTGTCGTGCATTACATCCTTGGGTTTCTTTGGATCGAGACCAGTATGTTGGTGTTGGTACGAATCTTAAATACTACATTGATGAGGGTGGTTTCTATAATGATGTCACACCTTTGCGACTTACAACTTCTGCGGGTGCAATCACCTTTGCAGCAACAAATGGATCTTCAGAATTAACAGTCAGTCACTCCAATCATGGTGCCGTTGTAAATGATTTTGTAACTTACTCTGGCGCAGCAAGTCTTGGTGGTTTGATTACGGCTGATGTTCTCAATCAAGAGTACTATGTAACAGAAGTGGTAAATACAAGCAGTTACAAGATTAAAGCAAGAACTGCTAATACTTCCATATATGAAATAACATACAATGGAGCTTTAAATCCATCATTAGTAACTGCTAATGGATCTGACACTGGTAATGGTGGTGGCTCTGTTGTAGGTGCCTATCAGATCAACACAGGGTTAGATATTGGTGTATCTGGTGCAGGATGGGGTGCGGGAACATGGTCTCGAGGTGCTTGGGGATCTGCCTCTTCAGATGCAATTGTAACGAACACTCTTCGTCTTTGGTCACATGACAACTTTGGTGAAGACCTTATAATGAATGTGCGAGATGGCGGTATATATTACTGGGATGAAACAAATACATTATCCAGTAGAGCCGTTGATATTACGTCTTTGGCAGGGTCAGACAGTGCACCTACAGTTGCAAAACAAATATTGGTATCAGACCGAGACCGACATATCATAGCTTTTGGTTGTGATACAGAGGCTAATCCGGGTGTCCAAGATCCGTTGGCTATACGATTCTCCTCCCAAGAATCTTTAACCGACTGGGCATCCACAGCGACCAATACAGCAGGAGAGTTGCGTCTCGGTTCTGGTTCAGAGATTGTTACCGCTCTTGAAACCAGGCAACAGATCCTCGTTTTTACAGATACCACGTTGTATTCAATGCAGTTTCTTGGGCCACCGTTTACTTTTGGTGTGACATCACTCTCAGAAAACATTACGATTGCTAGTCCAAACGCTGCTATAGCTGTGGATGACAACGTGTATTGGATGGGTCGAGCAGAGTTTTATGTGTACAGTGGTGCCGTTCAAAGACTCCCATGTATGGTAAGAGATTTTGTTTTTTCTGATATAAACGAAGAACAGATAGATAAAATTAATGCTGCGTTAAATACCGAACATTCAGAAATCTGGTGGTATTATCCCTCTGCAAATAGCAATGAAGTAAATAGATATGTTGTTTATAACTATTTAGAACAGGTTTGGTATTATGGATCTTTTGGTAGAACTGCATGGATTGACAGGGGTATTTTTGATTTCCCTTTTGCAGCAAATGCTGACGGTTATATATATGAGCATGAAATCGGATTTGATGATGGTACAACTAATCCAATCACTCCAATCAATGCCTACATTCAATCCAGTCCTATTGATATAGGAGATGGTGAACAGTTTATGCTGCTTCGTAAAATGATCCCAGATGTAGATTTCAAAGACTCAAGTGCAGTGTTACCTGACGTAAATATAATACTAGATGTAAAAAATGTACCAGACGGCACGTATTCTAAAACAGAAACAGATACTTTTGTAAAAACACAAGCCGCTGCGGTAAATGCAAGAACAGAACAACTACACTTTAGACTCCGTGGTAGACAGATGCGTTTTAAAATTGAGTCTGAAGATCTTGGTGTGACTTGGCGATTGGGTTCGCCCCGTCTTGACATACGAACAGATGGGAGGCGTTAATGTCTAGACGTTTATCCCGCCCATACTTTCCGATACCACCAGATCAATATCAAAGAACCTATTTTGCTGAAGTTATTCGTGCGTTCTCTGTGTTTTTGGAACAGATTCAAAACCCAGGTGACGTAAGGGCAACAGACATAACCATAACTGATTTGCAAACAGATGACAGTGGATTAGAATCTGGGGCTTTATTTCAGCATGATGGTTATGTTAGAGTACCTTTAACCCACTCCGCTTTTCTTCGTGGATCTCAAGCCACAGGAACAGTTGGATCAGTAACAGTGAGCACAACATGAGCGATGATGAACACATTATAGTAATAGGAGATGGTTCTAAATTTAGACCATCAACATCCGTAGATACGTTACAGTGCCACCACTGTGATAATGTGGTAGACACACCAGAAGAGGTTGCGTCTTATCCAGATGGAGAATGTCCTGACTGCGGAAAGGCTTGGACAGGCGAAACTAAACGGCACACGGCTATCACCGTAACAGCCCCAGAAGCCATATCAGGAGAGGCGTGATGGCACTAAACGAATCAGGATCAGAACTAGAAAGCAACTCAGGATCAGAACTAGAAAGCAACAAATCAAATCTATTTGAATCTCTTGGTGCTCTTGCCGGTTTGCTTACAGGTGGTCTCGGAGGCGCATTTGTCGGGGGTCTCGGCGGTGCCCTCATGTCAGGTAAATCGGTAGAAGATGCTTTCCGTTCTGGTATTGGTTCTTTATTTCAGGGTGCAACTATGGGCGTACCTGGTCTTGCACTCAACGCATTAGGTGGCGGTGGTGGTAGCGCCAGAAACATGGGTCAAGGTATTATGGGCGCGATCAGCGATCCTCGATTAATGCAAATTGCTGCTATGTCAGGTGGTGCAAGTCCTGCTCTTCAAGCTTTGGCGATGGGTCTCGCTGCTCCTGAAGTAAAAGATGGAGAAAAGTTAGGACCGTTGCAACGGTTGGCAGAGGGATTTATGAGAGATAAACTTGATCGATCCATGAGTCCACGTTTTGGAAATTTAATGTCAGACACAGAAATGGCTCAGTACGCAACAGGTGAGCGCAATCCAAGTTATCAAGGGATCGCGGCTCCTGGTACTCCAGTTGTAAGTTATCGTCCTAAGATGGCAATGGGTGGATTTATTGAAGGCCCAGGGACAGGAACCAGTGATTCAATACCCGCAGCAATCTATCAGAATGGTGGCAGGGTGCAAGAAGCAGCCTTGTCAGACGGTGAGTTTGTTATGACAGCAGATGCAGTCAAAGGTGCAGGAGGCGGTGACAGAGACAAAGGAGCGGCTAAAATGTACCAGATGATGAATCAGTTTGAGAGGAGAGCCTGATGGCACAAGATAATGTTATGAAGTCCATGACTCTTCTTCCTGAGTATCAGGAAGAGTTTTTAAAAAATCTCCTAGCAAACATATATCAAGTTGATGAAGAGGCAGGCACAATCACAGGTATTGCTGCTCGTTCTCCTTTACAAAGTCAACAATACTTTCAGACAGCAGACGGTGGATCAACGCTTGATCCATCAGCGGCGGCTTTGGATGAAGCAGGAAATCCTATAAAATTATATGAAGCAGCAGCGGGTGGGTTTACTTCTGACCCAACCTTGGCGGTTAAAGATCAGTATGACCAACCAATCTTTGCAATGGAAGGTGGTGTGGGTGCGCCTGATGTCATCGGATTTACAGACGCACAGGTTGATGCATTAGACCGTTTGATGGGTGCCACTGATGAAGAGGGGAACGTCATCTACAAAGGTATGTTGGAAGCATACAAACCTTTTTTAGATGAAGCTCTTGAGACATATCAAACAGGGGTTGATACAGTAGATGCTTCTACCGCAGAGTATGATCCAACCAGTTACAAAGAGTTTTACGATCCGTTTGTAGAAGAAGTAATAGATGCACAGAAGCAAGATGTTCAAGAAGCGTTGGAGCGTGAACGAACTAGACTTGGATCACAAGCCGCGTCTTACGGAGCATTTGGTCGCCGTCGTGATTTGATGGAGGGAGATGCCGCAGGCAGAGCAGCGGTAGAAGAAGCTAAGTTAGGTGCACAACTTAGATCCGCAGCATACACTGGAGCGCAACAACAAGCTCAGTCTGCCTTTGAAAACCAACAGAAACGTGGATTGCAAGCGGGTCAGATGTTTCAACAATTGGGCACAGGAATTGGAGCACTTGGAGAAGCAGCGCAACAACAAGGGTTCCAAGACTTCAACACCTTGTTTAATGCAGGACAGCTAGAACAACAGCAACTTCAACGACAGTTTGATGTACAACGTGCAGCGGATCTGGAACAAGCATACGAACCGTTTGCTCGATTCTCCTACATGCGTGATATTCTACAGGGGGTTCCGTCTAGCGGGACTTCTTTGGCTGCTGCGGCAACACCGCAGGCTAGTCCATTAGGTGCTGCACTAAATTATGCCGGACAGTTAGGAGGCGCTACGGGTGGCATTAGCACCCTTGGTTCAATAATAAATCGGGGAACATAACATGCGAATGCAAGGTGGTATAAATAACGCGGCGTTATTTGGGGCTTCTCAACGGAGTGCTAGAGATAAACTAGAAACGATGGGCGGAATACAACGCAACCCTCGTGGAATCCTAGCGTCATCTTCTGCACTTATGCAGGCCGCTGCACCACGACCCATGGCTCCTGCTCCTATGACACCACCACCACCCATGCTGCAACCTGTAGTGCTTCCGCAAGTTCCAATGCAAACTACTGTTGCTCCAATGGTGCAGCAAGCTCCTGTACAACAACAAGCTCCTGTACAACAACAACAAGCTTCTATGAATCCGATGCAGCAAGCTCCAATCAAACTAGAAGACGGTGGGAAGATAGACGTAACGCAGAGTCCAACAGCGGCTCCCATGACTAGGTTCCAACTAGCTATGTTTGGTTTAGGCTCCGACATATATGAAAAGGTATTGGGTAAGTATGGTTCAGAAGAAAAAGCCGAGGACGAGGCGGTAAAGAAACGAGACAGAATTAAAAAGGTGGCGTCAGAAACCGATGATTCTGTAGCTATTACTAACGAAGTGATGCTTGCGTCAGAGGTAGAACCTACTGACGAAAACAAAAAAGACTTTGCTGAAAACGTATTTGGTTTGACAGATGTAAACGACATCGATGCGATCAATGACCGGATAGCAAAAGTTGCGATTGCGTCTACGATTGGCGGCGGTACTCAAGGCACGGACAAGTTTGCTCGAGCCGTGCTCCTTGGTCTTCAGAACTACAAGCAGACAGCGGCGGCTAGGGCTAGTGGTGGCGCAGGCGGGGAAAAAGCTAGACAAGAGTTTTTGTATAACGATGTGTTTAGAAAAACATATGAGACAGCAATGGAACAAAACCCGCAAGATCCTGATGGAGCTTTAACACAGGCTAGACAAGCGGCGCAGCAAGCTGCTCCTGGGGCACCATCAGCATTACAAGGGGGTGGAAGTCCTACTACGATTGATCCAGAGGTTTTAAGAACTCAAGTTGAAACTGCATTGAAACAACAGCCAGAAAATAGAGAACTTATTTTAAAAAAAGCAGAACAATTAGGTGTTAATATAGAGGGATTATAATGGCTGATAATCCTTTTTTAAATTTAGATAAACAGTCTGTCGATAATGCAAATCCTTTTTTAAATTTAGATAAACAAGAGGATGACGGCAAACAGTTCTACGATGACACCGCTATAGGTGAAATCGGAGAGGGTATTGTATCTGGTGTAATAGGTATCGGAGAAGGGCTTGCAGGCTTGGGTGCTGCGGCTGTTGATATTGTTGCAGACACAAACTACGGGGACAAAGTTACAGAATTAGCAGAGTCTGCTCGTGATACTTTGGGTCTAGACCCTGAAGGTTTTCTTGGTAAAGGTGCAGAAATTGTTACGCAGTTTGTTGTGCCAGGCATTGGCGTTGCTTCCAAGGTTGGTAAGGCCGCTATGACTGCACGTAAACTAGCAGGAAAAACTGGTCCAATGACCAAGGCAGAACGGTTTCAACTTGCCGGAAAAGAATTAGCAGCCGCAGGTCTTGTCGATGCAGCTGTATCTACAGATGGGATGACCACCGTTGGTGATTGGGTAGACATGGGTCCAACACAAACAAGTGATTTGATTGGATTAAGTGGTCGAGAAAAAGCTCTTGCACGGATTGGTAACAAACTAAAAGTTGGGGCTGAAGCAACACTTCTTGGTGGTGTAGCTCAAGGTGCATTGATGGGTGCAGGTAAAGTTGTGGGTGGTGCAGGTCGTACCATCGGTCAAACAGAACTAGGTCAAGTTTCTGCGCAAGCCGTAAATCAAAAGTTAGATCAGCTTGGTCGTGGTATTGATAATCTTTTGGAACAGAGGATGTTGGCTAAACCAGGAAGTCCAGAAGAACTTGGCAGATTTAAAAAAGGGATTGCAGATGCTATCGCATTTAGCCGTTACCGTGGATACCTACCTGAACAGGCTGCAACCAAACGTGAGTTGATTGATGGTAAGGTACAGACTCAAATCAAAAAAGCAGATCGTATTCTAAAAGATTTAGACAATGAGATTGAAACTTTTATAAATAAAACCCCTGAAGGTGACGGCAATCTCGATCGTGTAGGGATCATGTCTAAGTTGGAAAGTTATCTGACTGAGTCTGATGAAGCAGTAAAGACTCGTATGAAAAAAGAACTTCCTATGGGTGTACGTCAAAACGCTATGCGTATGCGTAAACATATTGATGAACTCAGTCGTGATGTTTTAGATAGTAACTTTCTCAAAGAAAATAAATTTACAGTTGATGGTAAGAGTATCAATGATCTGATTGAACAGAACATTAACAGTTATTTACGCCGACGTTACAAGATTTTTGAAGACTCAAAGTATGTGCCAACAGAAGAATCAATAAAAGTTGCTAATGATTTCTTTCGGGTAAACAAAAAAGCAGTTGAAAAAGAATTAACAGAGCTTGCTCGTAAGGATGTTGACGGAGAGTTATCAAAAGATTTTCTTCTCAGGAATGGTTTAGAAAGAAAGACTGGGGAAAAAGGTGTTGAGATTAAAGTAACAGGTCGCAAGGTTACAGACGCGGCTATACAAAAAGCTCGTGAAAACTTTTTAGGTCGTTACAGTATCAAAGCTCGTGAGAAACTAGGCGGTGGTCGCATGGCCCGTGACCGTCTGGAAACTGGTATGTTCATGTCACGAGAAAATGTTCCTAAAGCCTTGCGTCAATTACTTGGAGAGGTAGACGATCCTCAAGAAGCATATCTTGGAACAATTGCAGACCTTGCACAGTTTACAGCAATAGACGATTACTTTGGCACCATTGCACAAATGGCAAAACAAAACTCTGGCATTGGTAAGTTATTTAGAAACGGAAATGACTTAACTCCTGAACAGCAAGCCGGACTTCGTGAGCGTGGTTTCGTTAAACTCGGAGGAGAAGATGGTGCAAGCAGTGGTGTGCAGCCTGTTGGACGTGAGGCAGATGAGGTTGAAAAACTTGTAGGACGTTCTGGTTGGGGAAGTTTAGATGGATACTATGTACCTGCTCCTGTTTACAAAGATCTTACACGTCAGATTTTAGCAGAAGATAGTATTGGGACTACATTATTACGTGGAGTATTTGGATCATTTTTAAAAGCCAAAGGTATATCACAGTACAGTAAAACGGTGTTGTCTCCTATCACACAGATCCGTAACTTTACCACGGCATTGGCGTTTGCCACAGCAAATGGTAACGTGCCTGTCTTTGGTCGAGGCGGTAGTTTACAAGATGCAGCCCAAGCAGTCTTTTCTAATATATCAAACAAAGCTGCGCCTACCTCTGAGCTTGGTCAAAAAGCAGGTAAAGCACTTGGTATTGGTCAGAAAGATGCTGATGTAATCTTTGCAGATTTAGCTGACGCACAACGGCGTGGAGTTCTCGGCACCAATGCAGAGTTAAGAGAGATTCAAGACACGTTGAACAAAGGACTTAACATCACGGCTCGTGAACCTAGAAACTTTACTGAAGCAGTTGTCGGGGAAAAACTTGCTCGTAGTATTGGCAAAGCTACTAAGCCAATGGAAGCAGCGTACCAAGGATCAGATGATTTCTGGAAATACTTTAATTATCATGCAGAGCAAGCACACCTTCGTAGTGCTTTAAGTGGTGTCAATATAAATCAAAAATTTGCTTATCTAACCAAGGGCATGGACGAAGTTGAAATCAATCAACTTATTAAACAAGCCGGAGAGGGCGGAGATGCTTTAGATGAGTTGATTAAGAACCGTGCCGCACAAATTGTACGTGACACTGTACCGAACTACAACAAAGCATCTTCTGGTTTAGTGCAATTTGGTCGTCGTCTACCAGTTGGTAACTTCATCTCTTTCCCTGCGGAGATCTATCGTACAGGATTTAATATCGTAAAGCAGGGATTGGATGACATGGCCTCAGATATTCCTGCTATTCAAGCTCGAGGACGCAACCGCTTGTTGGGGTTTGTTACCACCACCACCGTAATTCCTACTGCTGTACTTGAAATGGCATACGCTACGACAGGTGTAAGTCGTGAGGAAATGGATGCATACAAAAGATCTTTTGCTCCGCGTTGGGAGAAAGGATCAGTGCTTGTACCACTTGGAAAAACAGAAGACGGAAAGATCCAATACATAAATTTTAGTACATCTAATCCATATGATGTCCTGTCTCGGTTTGCGAATAGAGCTATAAACGAAGCAGATGATGCGGTAAAAACAGGGAAAAATTTAGGACAAGTTCTAGATGATGTTGCTCTTGGAACTTTATCCGAGGTCTTTGAACCGTTTATGTCAGAGGCCATGCTTACAGAAGCCCTGATTGATGTGAGTTTTCGAGGAGGTAGAACATCTACTGGGGCGCAGATATACACCGACGCTGACAGTTTTGGATCTCGTACTAGTAAACGGATTGCTCACGTTGTGGACACATTGATGCCAAACTTAATACCAGTAAATGTTTCTGGCGGTAAGTTAGAACCAAGCCGTTTCTTGCGAGGTGTGGCAGGATCGGAAGACGGCATGATTAGCAACGTAGACAAGATGGGACGTGAACGTAATCCTCTTGGAGAATTTGCGAGACAGATTACAGGAGTATCTCCGTTAGAGTTTGATCCAGAACGAGGACTAGAATACGGGGCATTTAGATTTGGTCAACAGCAAACAAATGCGAAAGCTAAATTTAACAAAGTAACTGATGACTTTAATGCAGGTACAAACACACTGACTAATGCTTTTCAAGCCGCCAACAATGACAAATTACGCATAGATAAACAATACTATCGAATGATTGAAGATCTAAGAGATATGGGTATGACCGAAGGAGATATAAGAAGAGTACTCAAAAAGAACAACATTGGTGGTGTAAAAGGAATACTGCGTGGTAGATTTGAACCATTTAAAGTGAGTAAGAAAAACCGACGAGACATGAGAGACGCAGGTATTTCAAATAAGTTTGATAACAACGCAATTATCAACATACAAAATCAAATGCGAAATCTTCCACTTGATCCAGACGACAGTCCACCTCCTCCCGTGGCTCCTCCGAGTGCACCTGCAAATAATCCTTTTTTAAATCTAGAAAACCCGCAATCTAATCCATTCTTAAATCTTCAACAAGACAGCAGTTTACAGCAGCCAGTAACACAACCTGTGCAAGCATCAATCTTCCCTACTTTTACCCAGGCTCGTGCACCTGGGCCAGTAGATCCTTCGTTGTTAGGTGATAACCCGGTAACCGCTGCGCTTAATGCACAGATCGCGAACCGTCGTGGGTAATATCTAGATCTTCTTCAACAGTCATAGTCACACCGACACCGCCAAATAGTTTGACCATCTCGTCACATAGATGCTCGGCATCGTCCATGATTTCGTCGTCACCTGTGTTGGCAGCAAGATTCAATGTCATGCCCACAAGTTCCATGAGGTGTTTGACCTGCATTGGATGCATGTCCACAAGACCTACTGTTTTCATCTTTTCTGGTTTCATTCGATTTCTCCCCAATTATCCTTGAGTTCATCGTCTACTTTAGAGGGGACTCTCAAGACATCCGACAACCCATTTTCCATTATGTGCTTGATGTTGTGCGCTTGGTCGTCGCCCTCTACTGAGAAGCATAACTCATCGTGCACCGTAAGCATAGGCAAAAGTCCTTCTTTGTAGCAATCTGCCATAGCTTTTTTAGTTTGATCCGCAGCCGAACCTTGGATCAATTTGTTTAACGCCTTGTAAGTAAACGCTCTTCTCAATGGTTGACCGTATTCTTTCATGGCTTCTTCGTATGGTAACGGTTTCTTGTACCCAAAGGATCGAGGCTCCCACAAATGGAAGCGACACCGTCTACCCAACAGGGTTCTGATCTGCCCTGTTTTCTCTGCTTGCTTCGACGCTAGGTCTGCAAGGTTCTTAACAAAAGGAACTTTCTCTCGGTGTGTATCCAACAGTTCCCCTGCTTCTTCTGGTGATATATCTAACTGCGCTGCAAGTTTACCTTTGCCCATGCCATACATGATGCCCAGGTTTACAACCTTTGCTTCTTTCCGCTTGATCCCTGCAATGTCAGCCACCATCTGGTGCAGATCCACATCACCTGTGTGATACTCTTCAACAATCTTATCAACAATCGGGTGCTTGTACTCACCCTTCAAGCTTGCTGCAAAGTGCACCAATAACCTTGGTTCTTGGCTTGAGTAGTCAAACGACCCCCACTTGCACCCTTGCTCTGGTATAAACAGACCACGGATCAGCTTCTTGATCTCGGGATCTCGTGCCGGAATCTGCTGAAGGTTTGGGTTTGAACTAGAAAACCTACCTGTCACAGTGCCTCCGTCATCAGAACGTAGCTGATGGAATTCGCAATTGATCCTACCGTTGTGCGAGTGCTTAATTATTGTATCGATGAACGTGCTATCCGCCTTGTCAAATTCACGCAGCTTGACGATCATTTGTGCAATCGGGTGGGCATGTGTATTGAGATACTGTTTGGTGAATGACGGTGCCCCTGCTTCAGTTTTAGGGTACTTCAGTCCTAGCTCCTCGAACACCGCAGCCACGGATGCAGCCGCCCATGGTTCTATCTTGATGTTTGTCTGTCGGTAGATCTCTTCCCTCAGTTCTTTGCCCTTGGCTTTGAGCAGAGTCTTGGCTTGATCTGCCTTGTCCAGATCCACACGCACACCTAGCTGACGCATGTCACACATCATAGGTATCAGGCTAGTCTCCAAATTCCAGATGCTCCACAGGTCTTGCTTCTCCAGTTCTATCTTCAGTCGCTCCCACAAACGCAGGGTCATACCCGCATCCTGTTCAGCGTACCGTCCAACAAACTCAGGGGGCAGCTTGTACATCTCAGCCTTGGGATCAAAGCCCCACTCTGCTGCTGCAACACGTAGGAGTTTCTCATCCTTGCGTTCATCGAGGTAGTCTCTGCCAAGATTGTTGAGGCTGTAAGACCAACGGTTCTCGTCCACCACCGCACCAGTAATCATGGTGTCGATGATGCGACCTTCTACCTTTACGCCCTCGGCACGTAACCAACCCAGATCATACGTGGCGTTGTGCATGATCTTGTCTATGTTTGGTGTTGCCATCTGTTTCTGTAACCATCGGAGTGCAATCTTTGCATCCATGTTGTGACCGTTCTCATGACGGATAGGAAAGTATCCTTCCCAGTCTCCGGCGGCTACGGCTATGCCTACGATGTACCCATCCTTACGCACCCATCCAGGGCCAAGCGTAGTTAGATTCGGGTCACACGTCTCAAGGTCAATGGCTATCTGCTTGTGGCCTGTCAGGTCTGGAAACTCTGACGGAATATTCCATGCCAGTTCCTTGCCTTGGTTCATCTGCTTGGCAATGATGTAGTCTTTCTCAAACATCTCAGTTTGTTTCATTGTCAAACTCCGCACCCAGTGCACTGTATCCACACTTGTCGATCCAAGAATCCTTGTGGTCTATGGTTTCTAACAAACGACAGGTCTTTACCCAGTCCATCATCAGAGCGACGTGCTTGGCTGTGATCTTGCCGTGGGTATTTAATGCGTCAGTGACTATGACATTCCATCCCGTTGCTATTCTGTCGAAGTTGTCTTTGGCATCACCGTAGTCCTTTGCTCTGTTGCCATTGATCAACTGCTTTGCCGTATCCAAGTAATCGTTACGTTTCATATTTCGTACCTATATGTTTTATCTGACTCAATTAGGTAGAGGTTTTGTTTTGCTCTTGTGACTGCAACATAGAATATTCTGTGCTCGTCCTCGGGATGTTTGCCCTCTACGCAGTTCTTGGTGGATCCCAAATACACCGCTACGTTGTCATCTTCTCCTCCTTTCATGGCATGGATCGTTGACAACTTGATCCTTGGTTGGTGATATATACTCTCTCCTCGTCGCTCAATGGCGCGGATGTATATCTGTTCTTCCTCTGACAGACGAACCACGTCCATCGGGTGTGTGCTTTTCTCTGCTAGGAGACCATAATCGGATGCTAGTTCCTCCCATGTCAAGGGCTGCTCTGGATCAGCTGCGTCCAGTAACTTTGCTGACCCCCTCTTGACCACAGGATTCTCTCCTATCTTTGGCACCGTCTTGTAGAACTCTTTGATCCGTCCAAGGTACAATGCTTTGCCGCTTGTCAGGTCTGCCCACGTAGACATGGCATCCAGTTTCTTTTGTGATACAGACGCACTACCCTTGCGACTGTAGAAATATCCTGCATCTCCCAGTGCTTCTGCTATATCTTTTACAAAACTGTTGGTTCGAGCCATGATTGTCCACGACCCTTGATCCAGTGGCAAATGCCACAGGCTACCGACAACACTGACCATACCCTCTTCTTCCTTCGGGAAGAACTCTTTCTCCAGTCTCCCTGGTATATGGTCAGAGATACGCATAGCAAGCCTCCAGACGCTCCGTGGTAAGCGATAGGACTGATTGAGTACTTCGACATGGTCAGACGCTTTGATGAATCTCTGAACGTCTACGGAAGTCCAACGGTGTATCGCCTGATCGTCATCACCTGCAATCAGAACTTCCTCCGCAGTCTGTGCCATCTTCTCCACCATCGTCCACTGCAATGGTGTCAGGTCTTGTGCCTCGTCCACGATTAGCAGGTCAAGGTTGGGTGTCTCACAGATCTCTATGTACTTGGAGATCATGTCAGTGAAGTCTATCTTGTTTGTCTTCTGCTTGTATTCAATCAACTGTTTGTTGACCTGTTCTAACTTTGAGAAATCCAAAGTGTAGTCCTCTTCGTAGTTATACTCAAAGTCCAAGGACGCTTCACGGTAGATTGAACGCATGATCAACTGTAGATACTTGGCACCCGATCCTCCTATCGAAGGTATCGCAACACCATCGTCAATGGAGGTGGCATCCGCTCCATCAAACGCCACCCCCAACATGCGACCAAGAGTTCTAAAATCCTCTCGGTCCATGACATCAGTACTCTTCAAGCCCAGTCCATGATATCCTGTGGCGTGGAGAGTCCTGAAATGTGGAAAGTCATTCTTTGTCAGGTTAAACTTAGCACATGCTCGATCAACAAACTCCCCGATAGCTTTGGTGGTGAACGATACCACACCTATCCGTGAGGGGTGTACCCCTTCTTGTAGTTTTGCCTCTACTCTTTCTATCAACGTGTAGGTTTTACCGCAACCGGGTGGCCCCAGTATGAGGGTTGCATTAGGTATCACGGCGTTTCTCCAACCACTGTTTGATTTCTTCCCGATCCCACCGACTAGCTGCACGTTGTGCATCTATGTTGCCTAGCTTGTATGGTTTGGGAAAGTCCCCCTCGTTTACCCACTTGTATATTGCAGACTCGGAAACACCGAGCCAGTCTGCTACGTCTTTAGCTTTCATAAAACTAGAACGGTATGTCATTATCTATCTCCTGTACTGGCAGACTTACTTCACTACTCTCAAAAGATGGAACCCACCAAACTCTGACCGTAGTCCTTGATCCGTCTTCCTTGGTAATACCTTTGTGTCCATGACATTCATGGTTATCATTTAATCTTTTCAATTGTTCTTGCACCTGTGCCCTGGTGTACGCTGTAAATCTTCTGTTGTGTAGGAACTCCATCAGTCCTGCTATGGTAAAAGATGTATACCCTTGGTTATCTGTCCAAGGTTTGCCTTGCAGCATTTCTTCTGGGTGCATGGCACGGATCCTACTGGTGCAGAACTGGCGCAACAAAGCTTTGAACTCTCCGAACACCGTAAGTTCTTCTGGTACCTCGGACTTGACTCCCTCGGAGTACAGTTTCTGTAGTAGCTGTTGCCACTTGGCAGGACGGATAGTCGGCGGCACCAGTTGTTCTTGCTCCATACATGCACGTTGAAACAGGCTTTGGTTCTGTAGCTGCTCCGTGTTTAACTGGATGCGTTTACCTGCCACCGTCAGAAAATACAGACGTGGTTCCGACAAGATAATCTGCAAGCTTCCGATCTCAAGTGACTCGGCCCCTGCATCTCCGACACCATACTTTGTAGACAGACACAGTTCCTTGTCACAAAAACTTTTGAACGGTTCCTGTTCACAGGTGTAGAAGTATTCTTTCTTCTCCAGACTTTTCTGCAAGGCCAGAACTTCTTTGGCATCGAGGGGAGGAGAACACAGAGTCTGGTTGAATGTTTCCATCTCTGCTTTCCAGTTGTCACTGTGCTTCATCCGGCAATACACGCCTATCATGAACAGCTTCTTGTTACGTTCTTCTCCTGTTGCCCCATCAGAGAATAGATGCTGCAAGCATGGAGGTCCGTCCTTGAAGTTCTTTCTAGGTTTTTTGGTTCGACCTTTTTCTAGTGCAGCTACCGAAGTTCTCTTGAACTCTATGGCATCCAAGAACTCTTTGAGTTCCATAGCTTCAACCTTGTCGTTGAAACAATACCGTTGCGGTAACTCCGCATTGAAATATGGGAGGTTGATAAAGTTCCCGACATCCCCACGTTCAGACAGAATCCTATCTTGCTTTGGAAATATTTCACAACCGCTGTGCCCCAAGGCTACAGCCATCTCTAATAAATACTCTCGGACAACTTTGGCTTGCTCGTATTCTTCCAGAAACAAATACAGATGTGCACCACCTGACTTGGATCTACAGTGCAGCAGCGGTAGCTTTTGTTTTTGTATTCTCGCTTGGAGTTCGTTGTGGTCTAGATCGTAGATGTCTATGTCCAACGCACCCCACTTGCACTTGTTATCTTCGTTGATCGGGATAGCCCCGACACCCTGCTCACCTTGTATATGTCCTTGCATGAGTTCTAATGTTAACGGCTCACGTACAATACGACTCTCAGCATCGGCCTTGCCATTGCGACCAATGCGTCCGACTGTAGTAGTGCCATGCGCAACCTTCGATCCTTCAAAGGCTGACAGCATTCTTTTATCTAATGCCATGCTCGGCTCCTGTTGAAGTTAAAAAAGGGGAGACCCATATAACAAAATCTCCCCTTCCAGACTGCTAAAATGGAATGTCGTTATCACTCTCATTCTGAGAACTACCCGTGGAGGTATGTTCTGGATCGGCAGCAGCCTTAACTTCACCCGCCATGATCGACTCACGGAAAGCTTTTGCTTCCTGTAGAAGATCACGAGAGTTTACCAAATCAACCTTGGATACTTGGTAGTTGCCCCACGTACCTTGGTCATTGGACTCTTCAGTTGTAGAAAGATTCCACATCGTAGCGTACACAGCAGGAGTTACCATCTGCTCTGTCTTCGGATGCTTTACTTTCTGCATTGCGATTTGTGTCTTCCAACGACGGCTCACCTTCAACTGGCTTGACTTCATGTCAATCACCGCCGGTTGAAACGAACCATCACCGTCAACAACAAGGCAATAGTGTTGATCAGACTTAACGAGTTCGTGTCCGTTGGGAAGTATCTCCCTCGCTCCCTCTCGTGTAGTCTTAGTCAGCACTGGATCGTTTGCAGGTATCTCGCCTTGAAAACCACCGCCTTGCTCACGCGGAATAAATTCCAGATACTTTGTAGTCTGGTAGCATGGGATAACTGTGATCCCCTCTTCACCATCCCAGTATTGATTGGTCACTGTATTAAACAGATCCCCCTGAGATGCACCCTCTATGTATTCTGGTTTCTTCTTACTTAGTTGAGGTGACATAGCTTGTAAGATCCGAACAAACGGTATCTGCATCTCCGAACTATCGAATGCTGCACCGTCCCCTGCGGTCTCAAAGATATCATCCATTACATCGGCGCTTACTTCCACGCCCTTTGCTGCTGCAACTGCATTAGCCATTACGCTTTCCTCCGTATTTCTGCTGCGTTGTTGATGTATGCCCCGAACATATCGAGGTCTATTGGTTTACCATCCGTGACACGTTCTTTGACAAACGCTTTCAATGTCGATGGATGTACGTGGGTCTTGGTCTTTGGATCAAAACCCTTCTCGTGCAGGAGTCCCACCACGTCACCTGCAAGATTGTCTTCGCCTTTGCCAAACGAACAAGTGATATCGTTCTTTATGATATCGTCCAGTCCATTCTCACGCAGCCATGCGAAAGCTTCTTCCTTGCGATCTTGTGGAATAGAGGCAGACACAATCATCTTACGTGTGACAGTCAACCCGTCCACGTCTACCCGATCCATACCCATCTCATCCATAAGTGCCGGAATGTTTTCGGTAGAGAGCTTGTGCTTCTCTGCCTTTATAGTCTTCAAGTATTGTTCTGCGTCCGCGATTTGATCCTCGACTTTACGCAGCTTGCGAACAAGATCACTCAATTGTTTTCCTGTTCCAGTATCGACTTTGGAAAGAGCCTCTCCTTCGTCGAAGTAGTCTTCAAAAATATCATCCATAAGTTTTTCTCCTCTTCAGGACTGGGTTGACAAACCATTTTGCCATCCGTAAGGTGGACTATAGTGGAGGTATGTGATGACTGTCAAGTACAATTATAAATTAAAACCGTTCGACCATCAGCGCAAAGCTTTGGAAGAGGGATGGCACCGACAAGAGTTTGGTCTGTTCATGGAAATGGGAACAGGTAAATCCAAAGTTTTGATCGACAACCTGGGCCTGTTGTTTCTCAACGGACAAATAAACTTTGCTCTAGTCCTTGCACCAAAGGGTGTGTATCGAAACTGGGTAGCCAAAGAAATCCCAGAGCATATGTCTAATGATATACCGCATCGAGTGATTCGGTGGGTTGCCTCTCCTAACAAAAGACAACAAGAAGAAATGCGTTCTGTCAAGGATCACTTCGCAGGGCTGACAATCTTTGTCATGAACGTGGAGTCCTTCTCCACAAAGAAAGGTCAAACAGCCGGAACATGGATGGCTCGTACATTTGGTACTCATGGACTGATTGCCATAGACGAGTCAACAACTATCAAGAATCACAAGGCCAAACGCACCAAGGCACTCCTCAAGATTGCCTCACAGTTTAAGTATCGACGGTTGCTGACAGGTTCACCAATAACCAAGTCACCCTTAGATATATTTTCACAGACAGAGTTCCTTCGACCGGGACTCATGGGTCATGAATCTTTCTACACATTCCAAGGTAGGTATGCCGTACTGCAACGCAGGTCCATGGGTGCCAAGTCTTTCCAACAGATCGTCGGATACAAGAACCTCGATGAACTGACAGACAAGATCGATACCTTTTCATACAGAGTATTGAAGAAAGAATGTCTGGATCTACCAGAAAAAGTCTACACCGCCAGGTACGTTACGCTTACCGACGAGCAGTTCAGAATGTATTCACTGCTGCAACAACAGGCCATGCTTCTGTTTGAGGATGGCGAGATTGTATCGGCACCCGCTGTGATTACCCAGATGCTACGCATCCAACAGGTTCTATCTGGGCATCTGAAGACTGACGATGGCGAAATGAAATACTTTCCGTCACGCCGGATGGATGCACTCAAAGAAATCTTGGAAGAGCACAACGGCAAAGTAATTATCTGGTCACGATTCCGATACGACATAATACAGATAACCAAAATGTTGAACAAAGAGTTTGGTGAAGGGTCAGCTGCGGCATACTACGGAGACACAACAGACGATGAACGCCAGTCTATCGTGCAACAATTCCAGTCTCCCGGTTCTGGTCTTAGATTTTTTGTAGGCAATCCTGCCACTGCCGGATACGGTCTGACTTTGACCGAAGCAGATCTCGTGATATACTACGCCAATGACTTTAACTTGGAGACACGGATCCAATCAGAGGATCGGGCACACCGCATTGGTCAAAAGAATAACGTGACATATATAGATCTGATATCCGAAGGTACAATTGATGAAAAGATTGTCGAAGCTCTTCGCAACAAGATCGACATCGGAGCCAGAGTTTTAGGAGAGGAGGCACGGGAATGGCTGACGTTGACCCCAAGAAGATAACCAAAATTATGGAAGAACGTGCAACTGGATACGCTTCCCGCGAGACAGCAGCTAAAGAATTATCTGAGATGACAGGACTAAGCTACGATGTAGCCAAAGCATTTTGTTCCAACCTCAAACCCAGAGGATCCGCAGGCATTGCCGAAGTCCGTGGATACAAAAAAGGTGAGTGGCCTAAGAAAAAATAAGGGAACGTATGGAGCACCGTTCCCTTTAGTCTTGAGGCGAAGGCCACAGGCACGGCCTTCCATCGAGCATACCTACACTCTAGCAGATTCAAAAACTTTTGCATACTCTTTTCTAATAATGACCGACAACTGTCGCGTCATGCTCCTTTGATCCTCGCTTGCCAACGCATTAAGCATGTCGTGATCTTCTGGTAACAGCGCCACGTTGCAGTACTTGCGTTCTTCCTTCTTCTTAGCCATCTTCTTGCTCCTTTGTTGTAGCTTGGTTATATACTACTTGTCGGTAGGAAGCAAGACATATGCATCTGTCTTGAAAAATAAATGTTTATTTGTTTCTAGTAGTGCTTGAATAGTTTCTAACTCTTCTTCCACTCCCTCTGCAACTTCAGCTGCGGTAAACGGTACACCTGGATCAGAATCTGACATCCACTTTACTATTCTGTTGACCAATGAATCCGATGTCACATGGCTCAAGTCCAGATTGATCTCCACTGGCTCAACTCTCATAGCCCTCCATGGTATGTGTTCGCGTTTGTCTGGGTAGTTTGGCAATAGGAATGCTTCGTAAGTATCTCCAGGTTGCACGTCCACCGCATCAACCAACCGTTTGTTCATGAATACTTGTTCACCTTCTGGGTTCACCGCGAACCCACTACCTGTTTCTGTTATATACTCAACCATGATTTGCTGCTTCCTTGTATTGCTTACATCAAAAACGTGGGTCATATATCTCTCCTTTCTCTAGTTTTTCTTTGTATTCTAAAATCTGACGAGCTAGACCCTCGATCCTTGGATCCTGCGGGTTATCCCATTCTATGTCGTCAAGTTCTTTTTGTTTGTTTCGTAGTAATTCTGCTATTGAATCTAATCGTTCATCCATTTATTTTCCCCTTTGAGATCAGCATGTGCCTCGGGTAAAGGTGCCACGCTGATCTCACGATCTTTCCATGGTGGTTCAGCCAAGCTTACATTTTTCTTATCCAGGTTAGCCTGTCTGCGTTTGTAACCCATCCATGCTTTCTGCGCCTCGGTCCATTGTCTCATATGTTGACTCCTTCTTTTCTAAGTTTAGAGACAAACATCTTTAACTCTTCTCGCGCACGAAACAAGTCTTGTTCTGTATTTTTGGGTCGATCCTTGCGCCCGAGTTCATCTTGCAATCTATCAACTTGCTGTTTCAGAAAACGGTATTCAAACTTGAGCGCAGGACTTAGATCTTTGTCACCCATCTGGCCTCACCTTTGGTTTGATATCAGGTTTCTTTACACCTGACATAAACGGTGTCTTCTTACAGTACATCATGATCTCCTTGCCGTATGTATCAGCGAGGATGTCATAGAGATTATCCATGACACCGTCGCCCATGGCATCGTAACAAGCCTCTTCACTCGGGAAGATAACAGACGTTGCTACGTCTTGGTCTTCAACAACGTACTCAATAATAAGTAACGTGTAGAAAAGTTTAAACATCCTTGACCACCTCCCACACGCCCTCTGCGCCTGCGTCTATATTAGTGTCCCGAACCAAACCTTTTTTGTGTAGCTGCGAAAGATTGTTTCGCACAATCGATAACTTCAAACCCATCCGGTCTGACAATTGTCGCGCTGTTCCTGGGCCTCGATCGAGTTCAGCCAAGACTTGCTCCTTCCGAGTAAGTGCCTTGTTACTTCGACGTTTGTTAGTTAGCTTCTTCCAAAATTCCTTGATCATTAGTCTTTTCCTTTTCTCTTGATCCTTGTGTTCACACCCAGATTATAGATGCATTCTCGTTTAAATTCTTCTAATTTTTGATACATATATTTTAAGTCATTCTTGTCGTGGTCATTCGGATCATACGAACCTATGATATCCTCCAACCGATCCACGACGTAGTGCATACATACTCTGTCATCTATCATTTTTTTTCTCCCAATATTTACAATCATCAAGATCTGTCGGTAATATTTCTTTTTGACTTAACTTACGTGCATGAACACCCATATACCCACACCCACATTTACATCCGCAAACAAGTTTTCTTTTACCTCCTTTGCGTAGGGGATCAGCTTTCATAAAACCTATTATATCTAAATTTTTACATATGCTGTTTGCTCTAGCGGTATTTAATTTTTTTAGTAATCCACTGGTTAATTCATCAACGTCCAAGACTAAAGGTTGCGTTGTCCAAGAATTAACAGGCGCAATTTTTGGTCTCATCTTTTCTCGTATTTCTTCTACTGACCTGCAATAAGGACAGAATTGCAGGTCTGAAGGTAATACATGAGCACGTTTAAATATATATTTAGGGGGAGCAGATGCATGAGCAGAACATTTCTTACAACGTATTATGTATGACCTCCTACCACCTATTCCTCTCTCTTTTTGCCACCGTTTTCTGGGTGGTCTTTTTTTTGGGGATTCACCAAGAACAACAAATGAATTTGTTTTTAGTTGTTTTATTTGATCTAACTGCATTTGTCCTGCTACGTCTTCTTTATCTCCCTTACGTTTTATTTCTGATTTAATTAAAACAGGTAGCTCAAAGTGCATGAGTGCTGCTTCTTGATCTCTATACCAAGTAGCTCCACCCTCCTCTATTTTTAATTCTTGCCTACGTTTCTCGTTAAAATGCACGGCTTCTCCGTAAACAACTCTTGCGGCTACTCGGTCTATCGGTTGTGCTTTCGGATCAATTTCATTTGCATTTTTTATTTTATCCATCCTTCTTCTTCCTTTTATATTGAGCAAGGATCCTACGTTCTTTGCGATTTGATGGGGGAAGATCGGCAACAACCTTCCCTGCCGAACTCCCACGGTTCAACTGTCCTTGAAAATTTCGGACGTTGTCTGTGACAGAGGTGTTCTCCACCCATCTTCCTGACGTTATTTTCTTTTTCATCGAACCTCCATGTAACTTTCGATTAACCCTTGCGCGACTTGCGCTGTGATGGCGTTTCCGTAGGCGCGGAGGCGTCCCACTCGGGCGGTAGCCCCATCAGCCAACGGGAATGTGTCGGGTTCAACTGCCCTCCACTTTCCATCTCGGCAGAGGAGCCAGTCCGCATCTGCCCAGAAGCCGTTAGTCTCATAGGCTCGGGTTTCGGTATCACTTCCCCCTTCGCTTCCATCACCGCTTCGATCATCTCGGGAGATACCTGCTCCCTCAGATTGCACGGAAACGATCTGTTCTTTCTCGTCGTCTGGTGCATCTTGATCATTGCTTCTTTGCTCCGAAGAGGCAGACTGTCCATCGTGTTGGGTGTCGCCCACCCTGCCATCTTCGACAACTGGGTCAGGCTGCTCCCCGACATTCCGTCCGTGATCCCTGTTCCTCCCCTCGTTCCGTCCGTTGCCGATGGCGTTGTCCACCCCGACATCTGTGCTTGCTCTGGCAGATTGTGACCCCGAGTGTTCCACTCTTTGACCGACTCTGGTTTCGCCGCTCCCTTGTGATCCGCCGTGGTCGGTGTCGCCCACCCCCACAGTACCGCTACCACTTCCTCCAGATTGGATTTGTTGCGGTTCGCCAGTTTCTCTTGGTTCTCCTCCGTGATCTCGGGATGCACCTTGTTCGCTCTCGGCGTAGGCCAACCTGTCAGTTGTGCCGCCACGTCCAACGTGTCCGTGCTGATCTTGCCGTTGCGTATCCGACCCCCTTGATATCCACCCTTGTGATCTCGGGTTGTCGGTGTCGGCCACGAACCAGAGACGTTGCCTGATGTGCGGTGCACCGAAGCCCGCAGAGCAGAGATCGAAAGCCCCGATGGCGTAGTCCGCTCCTTCCATGTCAGCTTGTACAAGGTCGATCCAACCGAGGCCGTCTTTGCTTGCAACCTGCTCTCCAAAGACCGTTGGAGGTCGGCACTCTTCGATGAGGTGAAACCAGTGAGGCCAGAGGTGCCGCTCGTCAGCCATCCCTTTTCTGTTGCCTGCACCGCTGAAAGGTTGGCAAGGACACGATCCTGTCCAGACTGGTCTGTCGTCTTCCCATCCTGCGGAGCGGAGCGCATGGCTCCAGACCCCGATCCCTGCGAAGAAGTGACATTGAGTAAATTCAAAAAGCTCTTCTGGTTTGACATCCGATATACTCCTTTCATCGACCACACCATCGGCAATGTGACCATCCTTAATTAAATTTCGTAACCATGCCGCAGCATAGGGATCTATCTCGTTGTAGTATGCGCTCATTCCTTCACGCCTCCCACCAGTTTTATGAGAAAATCCACGCTGTCCAATTCCATCTTGCGCATCTCTTTCTCTTTCGGATCGCGTGACACATCCAGATCATGCAGATGCTCTTGCAAATGATCCAACGCAACTTGCAACGTGTTCACGTCCATGTAGTTGAGTTGAGCAGCCGCTCCATTCGGGAGCACAAGATATGTGCGCCCTACTCCTAGTTCATGTATCCGCTTACTCATCTCTTACATACTCCATCTCTCCACTGCCGCCGCACTCTGGGCACTCCACTTTCTTGTGGTCGATGTACCCTACGTCTCGGTCAAAATTCTGAGGCATGAAGACTTCGATCTCCACCTCTCCTTCACCTTCGCAATAGTCACACGGTTTTGCATTCGGGTTTACTTTGTAGAATACCTTGTTAAAGATATCGCTCAACATAACCTCCATCGGATCAACCTTATGCATATTTAATCTCCAATATTCCAAACTCTCTCAGCCCTTCTTGCCAATCGGTTTCATCATAATCTTCCCACTCAGGGTTGCGCCCCTCGTTGATGTAATCAAGGATCATCGGAACAGTCATGCGATACTCACAACCATCTTCAGGATCTACGAGAGTGTAAATTGTTTTGTCTTTAGGCATCCTCTTCCTCCCATCTTGCTTCTCGTTCCTTGATCTCTTCATCCGTGAGCGTCCGACAATGGTGCTCACCCAACGTGAACTCACCAACGACATCAACACCTTCGACCTCATACTCAGCTTGCACTTCGATGCCCAACCGATGCAGTTCTTCCCATACAGGAATAGGTGCATCCCATGCCGTCCAACATTTGAACCTAAAATACGATGTCGGTATCGGATAGTGATCGTCACCATGCACAATCTCTTCAGTAATCTGAATGTTCGTGACTTCCCACTTCGTGTTCCAGTTATCACAACGCCAGTTGTACTGAGGGGATGTGCCCTTGCCATCGAAGGGTTGCCCGATAACCTCTAAAGGTATCGGGAGAACCACATCACAAAAACGATTGCGCTCTTTGAGTTCCCAAAAAAGGTGAGTAATCATACTTGTCTCACCGTGAAGATACACGTCTTGCATACACCAGTTAGGCATTACACTATCCTCCCAGTTAAGCTATCAGGTTTGACACAAACTAAAATGCCGTTTGCTGTGAACTCGTATCCAAGTTCTGCGGCAACCCGATCTATTGCTCTGTTGAGTTCGTTCCATTGACGACCATTGCCTTGATGGTCGTCCAATGTCTTGTGAATAATTTTTAGACTTTCGATGATGTCCATTACACGGTTCTCCAAATATCCAATGCGTCCACCTCGGATAGATCATTCAAGATGGTAACGTCTGAGTATTCTTTCTTGATCATCTCTTTCAAAAGCCAATCAGGTTTACCCTTCGGTTTGTTCCACTGACAAACCCTGAGTTCCCCATCCTCTTTGATCTGAGCAACGACACATCTATTCAATAGTCTTTTCATATCTTTCTTGACCAAGAAATTAGTTACTTGATCAGAGCACCAGTATTCAAACTTCTGATCAAAACCTTCAGGACACCAGTCATACTTGCCAACATCATGCTTAGGTAGTGATGCGAAGTACTCTTCTATCTGTTGATACTTCTTGCCCCACGCACCTTTGACCTTGATCAATGGTGACTTCTCGTGATGGTGTACACTGTCAGATCCACCGTGACCATTGTTGCTCACATGAGCAAATGGTTTGCCGTCCAGATATACGACTGCGGTGTAGCAATATGTTTCTTCACTGCCAGATGCAAAGTGCTTGATTGATTTCATTTCTAAGTTCATTGTTATTTCCTTTCGTAGTTGTTGAATAGTTACAGATTATATGTAAGAAAAACTACTGTCAAGAAAATAATTTTGTATACGTTGTTTACGTTATATACGCATTGCCAGAGATTTTATTTTTTTTTTTTTTTGAAATCGAAAATAGCGTAAAAATTGTAAACAGCGTAAACGGAACCTTATTTATATAGCTCGGTGTGTTTACGGTTGTTTACAAAAAGGCTGTTTTGTTTACGGTAGATTTTCAGAAATGTATTTGATGCCCTTGATTAGTTGCAGTATGGTTGTTGAAAACACAGGATCTGGAAATGGGGTCTATAAAGAAAAAGATTGAGGCCGAACATGATCGGCAGTTGACTAACAGACAGATGACATTCGCTCAAAAGATTGTCGAAGGTATCTACTCCAATGCGGAGTGTGCCAGACTTGCAGGTTACTCTGTTGAGGTGGCAAATGTTTCTGCATCAAAACTTTTAAACGGTAGAGATTATCCTCACGTTGTGGAATACATCGAAGAACTCAGACAAGAACGAGAAAGACGGTATGGTGTGACAACCATTGGTCAACTTGAAAGACTGTATACTTTATCTGTTGGTGCTGAAGAAGCAGGACAGTTTTCTGCTGCTATCAATGCGGAGAAAATACGATCAGCTTTGGGTGGCCTGACTATCGATAGACGAGAGACAATCAATACCATTGATCAGCTATCAAGAGATGAGATTACAGCAAGACTTGCGGCACTACAAAAACAATATCCGCAAGCATTTCAAATTGAAGCAGAGTACAAGGATGTGACACCGAATGAGCAAGGGTCAAGAGGCGAACTTCTGGAACACAATAAGACAGAACCTACCGAAGAAGTGCTTCGCAACGCGGATTGAAAACGTACATGGGGGCGGTGTTCCTGATGTGCATTTCATCTGGGATGGCTTGCCGTTCTGGTGTGAGTTGAAGGTAACAAAGTTTAATGCAGTGAACATCTCTGCTCATCAAGTCGCTTGGAATACAGCATATTGGGTACGAGGTGGGGCAAATTTTTTCTTGGTAAAGTGCCTCAAGGAGCGCGATATAATTTTATTTGACGGTGATCAGGGGGCTGATTTGATCAAGGGCGGAGTCTCTGCGGCTCAAGGTTCTCGGTTCAAGGATCCTGCGTCTTTGTTCTGCGCCCTGCGACCCAGGTTAGAGCGCCGGATCTCTGCGACCCTGCGACCCTGCGACTCTGCGGCCTAGTATATTTATTATATGGATGGTTGTGCCCAGGCACAAGTGAAAAGGGCAGCCGCAGCTGCCCGGTTTTTAGTGTTCAACTATGGCAATTGATTTTGCTTGGCTCGATCCCTTGCATAATTTACACGCGGTACATTGGACGCGCCGCCCTGCTTCCTTAGATGCAGGACACAAGGCTTCGTTTTGTTTGTCGATCTGGCCTAGATCCGCGATCACTCGGAACGTCCGACGACCTTGCTTCCAGTGTATTAATGCTTCGGTGTGACTATCCGCTGATTGCATTGCAATGTCGGGTCGCCATGGTTTTTGATGAGTGTACGCCGTCCATGTTTCACACTCGGAAAGCAATTGATCCCAAACATGAGACGGGACTGCGGCGGGGTCGCCGTATGTACCGACGCGGACGAAACGACCACGACCCATTGTTGCCGCGTCGCCCGTTTGATAAACGCCGCGTTTGTATGCTTTCCAAACAATTAAAACGCCTTGCCCTAAGTTAACGTAACACTTGCGGCCTTTAGCTTGCTTGCGGCTCGGATCCGTTGTTACTTCGCCGCGCATTGGACAGTCGCCACAAATAGAATAGTCTTCGCCAGTCTTCGAAGCTTCCAATGGGTGTATATCTTCGCGCAATATATAAGTCTGGACTACATGCCCAGTCTTAGTGTTACGGTTTGAATAGGTAGCAATAACTACAATTGGTTTATCATCCAATAAGCTAGGCCCGTTGTAAATGATAGCTGATTTCATAAAAAATTAGAGGGGCTTTCGCCCCTCCCTCCCTTGGTTAAGTATAGTTGAAAAATTTAGTCATCCGCTCGGCTTTGTCTTCGGCGGCTTTAACTAACGCCGCTTTTACTTCGGCTTTTAGATCTGGATCTTGCAAGTTTTTAATGATCTTTTCACTTGTGTCTAAGCTTACTTTTAAAAGTAAACCGTCGTCTCCGATCCATTCGGATTTAGCTTTGATAGTCATAGTTCTAATTCCTTTCGTAATAATTAAGAACACTTTCAGTATATAGATATCCAACAACTAAGCAACAACTAAATGACAATTCTTTGAAAGATTTTTGTGCAGGCCCGAGCCGGATTTGTGCAGGCCCTGCGGCCCTGCGGCCTTGTGTTTTTATATTCAAAAGCCCTGCGGCCTTGCGGCCCCAGGGCTATCGAAAGGAAATGCCCGGTAACCCTGGGCCAGGGATTAGTGTTATAGTTTAATTCTTATTTCGTTATTGAGCCAACGCTTCGCCAAGTGTTCGGGCAATGTGATGCCGCTTTCTGGCACGGGCTTTCCACTTGGATCGAGGCTCTGCCCTATGTTTACTTGGCAATGCCCAGGATATATCTGGGCGCGAACAGCTTCGTCGCCGGATATAACACCGGCGACGTAATATTTATTTCCTTTGGTATCTCTTACAGTTTTCATAGTACCGCAGCTCCGTATAGCAAAAAGATTCCGGCGAATAGTATAACGAACAGCGCGATACCGGCGAGTAGATCCTCGAGGGCAGACGTGGGTCTGCCCTGGATCCAACTAATCAAAGTTTGGATAGCGTGGAACATTAGACCATAGCCTTTAGTTCAGCTTTGATCTCTCTAGCTTTTTCCCCGCGCCATGTAGTCGCGTTAGATAGAAAGTATCTAACGATTGATCTGGCGCTATCTAGGATAAAGTTATCGTCGATACTGTTAAGCTGTTGCATTGCATCGAGGTATGGCACAGCGGCATAGTTTACTTTTTTCCAGTCTGATCTGATATCAGCCGCGATTGTATATAATGGTCTATTTTGCATTGTATTTCCTTTCTAATTGAACAGTTTGATTGTAGCCCAGGAACAACTGGGCTACAAGTGTTTATTTCAGTTTATCAAATTCTTCGATCAGTTGATCATATAGCGCAGCTGCTTCCTTGCGGCGATCAGCTTGTAGCATCATGAACATACATTCTAATTTGAACTTCAACTTATTGCCGAGAGTTTGTTCTTTGTTTTCCATTGTATTTCCTTTCGTAATGGTTGGGGAGCCACGCGGCTCCCCTGTTGGTTAAGTTGCTTTGAATAGTTTACGCGGCTTGCTCCAGAATGCATCGTGATCCACGTGGTTAGGATCAGCTGTAACAGTACATAACCTAGTGAATGATTGCTTCCTATGAGCTAACCACCACTCTTTACTTGGGGCTTTCTCATTACCTAGAATACCTAGTTCCCTAGCAAGGTCGCTATTTTGTGAAAAGTTCCAGATTGCCCAACCATTGCGTACAGCTTCCTTTTGCAAGTCTTTGTTTTCTTTTTGTAGTCTGGATATCTCAGCTTTGTTGGCCTCAATCTTTCCTAGTGTTTCTATTCTATCCATTGTATTTCCTTTCTAGTTAAACTGTAACAACTTGTTACAAGTAACAAGTTAATTACTTTCAAGTAAAAGTCAAGTGTTCTACAATATTTATTTTACATTTTTTTTAATTAATTGCATCCCAGGGATTGCTGCAATGCAGCAAGTCTCAGGGTTACTGTGCCGCATTGCGGCGCAAATGCTGCAACGCGGCGAGGGGATCCCCCCTATATACAGCGTGCACAGCACACATATGTGTCTATAATATTAGTATTGTAAATTCATTCGGGGGTAATTCCATTGGGCAACAAGTATTCAACAACTAGGTTCCCTAGCCCCCAGAAAAAATTGCGGGTGTATTTTCATTTGGGATTGTAGTACAGTGGTTCCAAAACCAAGGAGCGGGAACGGATGTCGGAGAACAACAGGCACAAGCGTGTAGCTTCGCAGATGGCGGAGCGGTATGGTGTTGATCCAGAAATATTTAATCGACTGATTACGAGGGAGAGCAGTTGGAATCCTAATGCGAAGGGTTCTGAGGGAGAGATTGGATATACGCAGATCATGGCTGCGACGGGTATGAATCCGGGGTTTGGTGTAACGCCGATTAAGGATCGAAATGATCCGATTGACAATTTGAGGTTTGGTGCTGAGTATCTTGGTGCGTTGATTGAGTACTATGACGGGGATTATATCAAGGCATTGATGGCGTATAATGGTGGTGCGGGGAACGTGGACAAAGGCAAGGCATCGAATGCGGCACAGAAGTACGCTGCGGAAGTTATGAGCGGGAAGGAAGTTCCGACGAAACCCAAACCTCGGCCCACGGGTCTTGTACCGCAGGCGGAAGACAAGAAGGGAATGGATGCGATTAGCAAGGGCATTGAGGATTTGTTAGCTCCGAAGAAAAAGTTGCCTTTAGGATCACCTCCTCGTATTCAGAGGTTTAGGAGAAGTGGTCGGATGAGTCCGTTGAGTGGTGCGGGGATTCCGGGTTTGGGAAACATTAGAAGGTATTCGACCCCTGGTGGTATAGAGAGTTTGTATCGTGCTACAAAAAGTTGAGACGGAGTATCGGGAGATTACGGGAGAAGACTTTGATGCATTGCGTGATTTGGGTCGGATGATGCATGAAGAGGGTTCGTATTCACATTTAGAGTTTAGCGATAGGCGTTTGTTTGAGACATTTAAACGTTACATGGATGATCCAGATCGCATTGGAATTATAGCCATGCAGGGGGATAAACCTTGTGGTATGATTGGTGGATACGTTAGCAAGTATTATTTTAGTGACGAATTAGTTGCGGGGGACATTGCGTGGTTTGTTGTGCCGGAGTATCGAGGATCACGAGTCGGGTTACATTTATTAGATGCATTTGAGGACTGGGCTAAATCCAAGGGGGTTTCGGAACTTCGTATTGGGATTAGCACGGGTGTCAACATGGAGGCGTTTGATCGTTTGATGAAAAAGCGCGGATATAGTATGGTAGGTGCAAACTACCGTTTGGAGAACTAATATGTTTAGCATAGTTGATCGTTATAAGTTATGGAACTGCGCAGCGTTTGGATGTGATGATGACAACGGCGGTGGAAGTAGTGGCGGTAGTGGCGGTAGTTCTAGTTCTAGTTCTAATAATAACAATAACGGCGTAGGTGCGGGAAACACGTTACCTGATGGAAGCACCAGTTTAGGTTCTGTATCTGCGACGGGTCAGTATGCAGGGGACGGTTTTGAGTGGAAGCAGAATCCTAACACCAATGCATTGACGCGGGTATATACAGGTGCGAATGCCAACGCAGGTTTGGGTACTGACGTTATCTCTGGCGGTACATCGGACAAAGATACGAAGACGGTTATTGCAAACATTTCGTTGAACGAGGGGACGGAGTTTGCGGGATCGGCTGCGTCTGCAACGGATCACAGTATAGGTTCTTTACTTACAACAGGAGATTCGGGAGCCAGTGCCAGTTACGCGGATCAAGTTGGCGTGACGGAGTACAACCCTGTTGTGAGTTATGATTCTACGCAGACGGGCGCGGCTAACGACCTATTACGTCAGCAACCAGAACCCCCTGCGCCAGAACCCCCTGCCCCTGATCCGACAAACTTCGCGGTTAGTCAGGGTGAAGCGGGGCGCGGTGGTCCAGATTCAGCGGCACCTACATTTACATATGCAGCCGGTGTAGATCCTGAGATGGAGATGCTCGTTTCGTTACTTAACACTGCCCCTGACACATTAAGTTATGGGGAACGCTTAATGGCCCAACAGTATCAGAGAGATAAACAAGCAGGCGGTTCTCCGACAGGCGGGGTGCAGGTTGCGGACGCGAGTCCTTTCATGAGTCAAGTGTATAGTTCATTGACCCAACCCTTTTCATTCTTGTCAGATCCCCTTGCTAATCTCGCTGTGGGTATTCCTAGAAATATTTCAGAGGGTATCAGCGGTGCTAGTAGTTACTTTGATAAAACAGCGCCTATCAGTAGCCTCGGCACTGGGATAACTAACCCTGCTTTTTTTGTCGCTGACGAGATACAGAAATACTTAATGCCAAAGGAACAAAAGATAGATCGTTATCTTTCCTCTAACCCAAATCAAGAATCTAGTCCAGGTGTTCAAGGTGGGCAGGCACTTGCAAGTGGCTTTGGATACGTTGCAGATACACTTGAGGATTACCTTAACCCTGGTAGCCAAGCGGTAGTCACTGGAGATAGGTTTAATGATTTAAATGTTGTGGACGCACGAACTGGTCAGGATCTTTCAGGCGGAGACGCCGTTTCGGGTTTAATTAATCTAGGTGCGGGTGAAGGGCTTGCTGACACAGGGGTAGACATCCTGATGGGTTTGAACCCTTATACAAGGGGGCTTTCCGCTGTTATCAATGCGGGTGAACAGCTTACAGGACTCGAAGCAGGAATCTCTGATCAGATAGACAACGCTTATGTTGCGGGTCAGTTAGACAACAACCCAATGTTTCAGAGAGCATTAGACGCTCAAGATGGAAATGTTGACAACGCACTGGCTGTGTTGAAGAACCTTTCTTATTCCGCTGATGTGGGAGGAGTTCCGGCATACGCGGCTACCGCTGCTTCAGGTGCGGTTGATGCCTTTATCCCCGGACCAGGTAAAGGAATTACTGGTCTTGCAAAAGAAGGAGCAAAAAGAGCGGGTGTAGAAGGAGGTCAAGGAGCTTTTGAAAGCTACACGGCTATTAATGCAGTAAATAGCGCACTAGGAACAAACTTCGATCCCACGGCAAATATAGCGGGTGCGGCAACAACTGAAGCTCTTGCGGGTTCTACAGGTGCAGTTGTGAGTCCATTTGTTGGTACAAACCAGACAGCAAGTCAGAGAAGATTTATTCAAGACTCAGCATTAGGCAACCAAGCAGCAATGCAACAAGCTGCGGGAACTCAAGGGGGGATATCCTCGTTTGCGGTTGCGCCTGCTAATCAGACAGCGGTTTCAACTCAGCCTGAAGCTATGACCACGTCGCCTACTATATTTAATCCTAATGTTTCAGAAACAGCGGGTGAGCTTGCTCAGTCCAATGTTCCAACGTCCTATGACATAGAGCAAGATAGAGTTGCAGGATTGTTAGAGGGTCCACAAAAATTAGACTCCACGGCAACGTCGCTCGATGTAATGGCAGCGCAGGAGATTATAGAAAACCAGATCCGAGAAACGGGAACCATTTCTCCAGAGGTTATGACTAACTTACAAGCGGCGACTGGATTGTCGATGAATGATTTGAGCAGCATGGCTATGAATGCAGCGACTGGTACACTCGGTGGTCAGACTTTCCCGATTAACGTAGGAAGCGAGACACCTTCTGATCTAATGGATCAGCCGACAGGTGTTGGCGGTGGCGGGAACATTGCCGTAGAAACCTTACCAAATGGGGACACGTTACTGCGTAATAATGAGACAGGACGTACAACTGTAGTTGATAAAGGTGAGAACCTTGCAAATGCGATACAGGTATTTGATGAAGTAACCACACCGTTTGGAGCACCAGAGATAGATACCGCTGCTCTTTCATTGCCTGCGTTTAATGTTGCGGGAGCACCTGGACAACCAGTTCTACCTGCGGGAACGGATACGTCACCGATAATTCCTACAAGGTCAACAACACCAAACATTCCAAGGATTGATGTCGCGGGACTTGGATCTTTACAAACAGAGTCTTTACCAAATGTTGATACATCAAGTTTTCAACAAGGTATCGCATCTGCTCAAGACAATAACCCTAATCAACTCCCTGCTACAACGGGTAATATACTCCCTGCTACAGCGGGTACTGAAGTTATTATTGATGACGACGGTTCAGCACAACAAGTTGGTGGTTTAGAGGGCGAGATCCTCGGGCCAGAGATTTCTACTGAGGTTAACCCAGAAGAAGACACTGGTGTAACGATAGATGTAGATGCGAATCCAGTTATAAGTCCATCTAACATTCCAAATGTTACCGCAGCTACTGATACTGACTCTAACATTCCAAATGTTACCAGAACCACCACCACTGACACAGCAGTTGATCAGAATATTAAACCTTTGATTGAGGTTGATGTAGACGAGCCACCAGAGCCACCAGAAGAGGTAGACCCAGAAGAACCAGTGGTAGTTGAAATTGATGACGATGATACTTTGGTTTCACAAATCACTACAACTGATAAGGATGGTAATATTATTACAGAGTGTCCAGAGGGTTACAGAGAAGTACAAACTCCTGATGGTATTATGTGTGAGAAGATAACCACAGCTACAACCACGACAGGACGTAGAACATATGGTGTTGGACGTACAACTACATCAGGTTTGGCGGGTAACATAGGTCGTCAGATACCAAGATCACGTACTAGAACTACAACTACAACCTCAAGAAGTCGGGTAAAACCAACAACACGTAGCGCATGAACTTACAAACTCTACCAGAAGATGCCTTAAAGGAGATTCTGGCTTTAACGGAGGCCAAGAAACGGCTTGATCTGAGAGAACAAGCCTCTGAAAAGTTCATGCCTTTCGCTCATCATGTGTATGAAAACTTCATTGAGGGCAGACACCACAGGATTATTGCAGAAAAACTGGAACAGGTGGCGCAAGGGAAGCTCAAGCGACTGATTATCAACATGCCACCGCGTCACTCTAAGTCTGAGTTTGCTAGTTTTTTGATGCCTGCATGGTTTCTGGGTCGTAATCCGAAGCTCAAGATCATTCAAGCAACGCACAATACGGAACTGGCGGTGCGTTTTGGACGTAAGGTTCGAGACCTTATAGACGATCCACAATATAAAGACATATTTCCTGACACTAATCTGAAAGAAGACAACAAAGGAGCGGGTAAATGGCAAACCGACAAGGGCGGTGAGTACTTTGCAGCGGGTGTTGGGGCTGCGGTAACTGGTCGTGGTGCGGATTTGTTCGTAATTGACGACCCACACTCGGAACAAGACGCTTTGAGTGAGAGTGCATTCGACAATGCGTATGAATGGTACACCTCTGGGCCTCGACAGAGGCTTCAACCGGGTGGTGCAATCATAATTGTTATGACTCGATGGGGTAAAAAAGACTTGACAGGCCGTTTAATGGCGGCACAGGGCAGTGATGTCATGGCAGATCAGTGGGAAGTGGTAGAATTTCCTGCAATCATGCCGTCTGACGAACCATTGTGGCCTGAATTTTGGGAAAAAGACGCATTGTTGTCCATCAAAGCGTCGTTACCTGTAGGAAAATGGAATGCACAGTGGCAACAGACGCCAACTACGTCCGAATCGGCTATAGTTAAGAGAGAATGGTGGCAACCATGGGAAAAAGAGGAGATTCCGCCCGTAAAATACATACTTCAGTCCTATGATACGGCGTTTTCCAAGAAAGAATCAGCCGATTACAGCGCGATTACAACGTGGGGTATCTTTGAACCAGAGGAAGGTGGGCCAGATAACATTGTATTGATGGATGCGCGGCGTGGTCGGTGGAATTTTCCTGAATTAAAAGAGAAAGCCTACGAAGAATACGAGTATTGGGAGCCAGACATGGTGCTTGTGGAGGCAAAAGCCACGGGTACACCGTTGATTGACGAGCTACGTTTACGTGGTATCCCTGCTTTGGGCTTTGCGCCAGGGAAAGGGCGTGATAAGGTGACGCGAATGCACATGGTTGCGCCATTGTTTGAAGCAGGTGTAGTATGGGCACCAATAGATAAGAAATTTGCGGATGAAGTTATTGAAGAAGTTGTTTCATTTCCTAATGGCGATCACGATGACTTTTGTGATAGTATGACTTTAGCACTGATGCGTTTTCGTCAGGGCGGATTTGTATCGCTGCATGGTGAAGACGAGCAACATAATGAATATCGTCCTAGAAGGGAGTATTATTGATGGCTAGAAGAACAACTGCCAAAACAGCAGCAGCAAATAGAAGATTTGCTAAAACACAACCTTTAAGAACATATCAAACTGAGGGTGGTGCACAGCAATATGGTTCATATGAAGACTTTAACCGACAGGAAAAGCTTGCTTTTGAACGGTTATTGAAAGCACTCGATCCCGATAATTATAATACAGGTCAGGATATTAGTAAGTTAGCTGCTATACATGATACTATGGGTGCGGGTGTATTTAGTGCACGTCGCCCTCACGGAGGTCAATTGAGCGAAAAAATAGAACGTTTAGACATGGAAGCAGCTAGAAATAGTTTAAAACGTGGTAAGTTTAAAGGAACATTCTAATGGCATTGCCACCACTTACAGATTCAGGAATTAGACCAGAGGATATGGTAGCGGATGAAACATCGGTTGATGTATCTGTACCACAGCCTGAGACTTTTGATGGTGGGGCGGAAGTCATACCCGATGGACAAGGGGGCGCGGTTGTGCAAGCTTTGGCAGAAGCTCTCATGGGCGCACAACAAGAACAACAAGTTCCACACAATGCTAACTTAGCGGAGTTATTAGATGATGGGTATCTTGGAGAAATTTCGTCGGATCTTAGGGGGTCTTACGAAGAAGATTTGGAGTCTCGTTCTGAGTGGGAAGACACTTATACAAAAGGTTTGGATCAGCTTGGTGTCAAGCATGAAGAGCGTTCTCAGCCGTTTGAAGGGGCTTCTGGGGTCACGCACCCGCTGATTGCGGAGAGTGTTACACAGTTTCAAGCACAGGCTTACAAAGAACTATTACCATCAGGCGGTCCGGTAAAGACACAAGTCTTGGGTTTACAAGACGCAGAAAGAGAAGAACAAGCTAGTCGTGTAAAGAACTTCATGAACTACCAGATCATGGAGGTTATGGAAGAGTTTGATCCAGACATGGATCAGTTGTTATTCTATCTACCGTTGTCTGGTTCCACATTTAAGAAAGTATATTTTGACGAAGCGAAACAAAGGGCTGTATCTAAATTCGTTCCGGCGCAGGATCTGGTTGTACCTTATGCTGCATCGGATCTGGCGACTGCTTCTCGTGTTACGCATGTTCTTCGCATGGATGCGAATGATGTTCGCAAGATGCAAATCGCAGGGTTCTACAAAGACGTAGAACTAAGCAAGCATGAAGATGGTGAAGATGAAGTTCGCCAGAAGATAGATGAGATACAAGGCACATCTAAATCCTACACAGATGAAGTGTTTACTATTCTGGAAATGCATGTCGATTTAGACATTGAGGGTTTTGAGGACATGGGTCCAGATGGTCAGCCAACAGGAATAGCGTTACCATACATTGTAACGATTGATGAGGGATCGGGACAGGTTTTAGCCATTCGCCGTAACTTTGAAGAGGGCGTAGGGCTTGCAAAAAAGACACAGTATTTCGTGCACTATAAGTTTATGCCAGGTCTGGGCTTTTATGGCTTTGGTCTGATCCACATGATTGGTGGTCTTGGTCGTGCGGCAACGAGTATCCTTCGACAGTTAATCGATGCGGGTACACTTGCTAACCTCCCGGCAGGATTCAAGGCTAGGGGCGTAAGGGTTCGCAATGATGACGAGCCGTTACAACCGGGTGAGTGGCGGGACATAGATGCACCGGGCGGCAACATACGGGATGCTATTCAGCCTTTACCTTATAAAGAACCGTCAGCAACTCTCGCACAGCTTTTAGGAGCATTGATAGAGGGCGGAAGACGTTTTGTTTCACTAGCAGACCAACAAACTGGAGACGGCAACACAGCGGCTCCTGTGGGCACTACAGTGGCTATGCTAGAGCGCGGCATGAAGGTTATGTCAGCAATACACAAGAGGTTGCACTATTCGCAACGTCAGGAGTTCCGTGTATTAGCTAGGATCTTTAGAGATAACTTACCACCTGAGTACCCTTATGATGTGCAGGGTGGTAATCGTATGATCAAGGCGCAGGACTTCGATGACCGTGTTGATGTTGTTCCTGTCAGTGATCCGAATATATTCTCAATGGCGCAGCGAGTCACGTTGGCACAAACTCAGTTGCAACTTGCTCAATCAAATCCACAAGTGCATAATTTACACGCGGCTTATCGTCGGATGTACCAAGCCCTCGAGGTACAGAATATCGACGAGATACTACCCCCACCCCCACAGCCGCAGCCACTTGACCCCGCCATTGAGAATGCTCGTGCTTTGATGGGAGAGATACTGAATACATTCCCAGAACAAGATCATGATATACATATTCGCATACACATGGCGTTTATGAAGACACCACTGGTTATGACCTCACCACAAGTTATGGGTACGTTCTACTCACACATCATGGAACATGTGTCACAAAAAGCACGTAAGATGGTAATGGAGGAAATAAAAGGTATTATAGGACAAGCGGAACTTGCAGCACAAAGTGGAGCTATTGACCCAATAGCGGCACAACAGCAGATCATGAAAGTGCAACAGGATATGCAAGATCCTGCACAGATGGAATCATTGGTATCATTGCAAATGGAAAAACTTATGGCGGAGGTTCTACCTGGATTGCTGCCAACGGGTAATGATCCTATGGCTGACCCATTAGTTCAAATCCGTATGCAAGAGTTAGCTCTGAAAGAAAAAGATCTACAGAGAAAGATTGAAGACGATCAAGGCGATATGTTGATGGAGCTACAGAAGATGGAGCAACGTGCAGCAACAGATGCCGCTCGTATTGAAAGCCAAGAAGAGATTGCCCAGAACCGTAATCAAGTAAACCGTGAACGCATTGACGTGCAGCGTCAGGCGGCGCAACGGAGGGGATAATGGATCCCGTATCTTGTGTTGCTCTAGCGACAGGGGCGTACAAAACGCTCAAAGCTGCTATTTCTACGGGCAAGGATCTTCAAGATATGACGGGAACTTTGTCTCAATGGGGCAAGGCTTTTTCTGACTTTACTAATCTTGAAGAAAGAGAAAAGAACCCACCCTTTTGGAAGAAAACATTCAAGGGATCTGATGAAGAGACCGCTCTAGAAATCTTTGCTAACAAAAAGAAAATGGAGCAAATGAGAGAGGAGATCAAAGATCATATCTCTTGGAACTATGGGCCGAGTGCTTGGAAAGAAGTCTTGGCGATTGAGGCAGATATGCGTCGAAGGAGAAAACAAGAGTTATATAAAAAACAGGAGCGAATAGATGCGGCTATTAATTTTGCTATTGGGTTTATTCTTTTTGTCCTCAGTGGTGGTATCCTGTTCTGCATTTTCTATTTCATCGGCAAATGGCAAGGGCGTTGGTGATCATGTGGGTGCTATTATGGTTACAATTAGTGAGTGGAACTTTTGACCATTATCATGTGGGCAGTTATTCTAGTGAAGAAGCCTGCAAAGCAGCACAGAAAGAAGCCAAGGTATTGGTAACAAACAATAATTCTAAAGTTGTGTGTATTAAAATTGAACGGTGATATTAGTTGAGCGGCGTAGAAAATACATTGTATATGACAAACAGGGAAAGGTTGTTATAATCACCCGTGACAAAAGAGTTGCAATTAAACATGCGAGGTCTAAAAAATGACAGAGTTTGAGAAAGCAGATCTTAACAACAATGGCGTTATAGAAAAAGCAGAGTGGAACAAACTTGCTTTGGAAGATCGCAGGCTTGAGATGATTGACCGAGACCTCAAACGTAATGCAGAGCGTAGATTTACAGGCTTTGCGTTGGCGGGAATGTTGATCTATCCGTTTATCATATTGCTTGCTTCGGTGCTTGGATTTGACAAAGCAGCAAGTTTAATAACAGATATAGCAAGTGTATATGTAATCGCAGCCTCTGGTGTGGTTGCAGCTTTTATGGGATTTAATGCGTATAGCGCAAAGGCTGAAAGCAAGAAGACTAGCATTAAGATGGAGGAAGAATAATGCTACAATCATTGATAGGGCCGATAGCCAATCTAGCGGGAAGTTGGCTTGATGCAAAGTCACAGGCACAAGCTGCCAGTGCAAAGTTAAAACTTACGGAGGCAGAAGCCAAAGCTAAGATCATGCTTAGTAAAGAAACTTCTGTTGCTGATTGGGAACGCATCATGGCACAGGGTTCTCAATCGAGTTGGAAAGACGAATGGTTTGTAATTGTCCTGTCTATTCCGCTTGTTTTGGCGTTTATTCCAGGCACAGAAGGGTGGGTAGATAAAGGTTTTGAACAGCTTTCTAAAGCCCCTGATTGGTATTTTTACAGCTTGGGCATAGCAATTTCAGCTTCTTTTGGTGTAAGAGGCGTACAAAAATTCTTTAAGAGGTAATTATGAAATATATGAAAGATATAGTGGTCTTAGTTATGGCTATTGGTTTGATGGGTATACTTGCACTAATCGTTTATGACGAGTTTGCAATGGCAAATGAACATGGCGGTGAATTAGATGAAAACATCATAGGTTTGCTGCAAATGAGCATGACAGGTGTAATTGGCGTGGTTGGCGGTTATGTAGGCGGCAAATCAAATGGGTGATTTGAAGATACCAGTAGCTTTAGTTTTTGCTATGGCAGTGCAATTAGTTGGTTTGGTGTGGTATATTAGCAACATCGTTCATGATATTGAACACCTTCAAGGACAAACTTCAGCACAACAAGACATCATAGATCTTTTAAATGCGGACGTGAATGATCTGTGGTATTTCTGTACCTATACTGAAAACAAATGGGCTGAATCATATACAGATGATATGGTTTATGAACGTGTTTGTGGATCAAAAGAGGTTGTACAACAATGACGTTAAGTAAAAGAAAAAAAGCTACCGTAAAGAAAGTTATGAAAGGTTTGAGCAAAGCCTCAAAGACTCATGCTAATCAAGCTAAGAAACTAAAGAAAGTTTTGAAAGGTAGTAAGTGATGAGTGAAGCACTAAAAAATCTACAAGAAAAAATTGGAGCCACACCTGATGGTGCGTTTGGCCCTAACACCGCAAGAAAAATTTGTCATCATTATGCTTTGAATCCAGAGCGTGGGGCACATTTTCTTGGGCAACTTGTGCATGAGAGCGGTACGTTTAGATATGTAGAAGAGAACCTAAACTACAGCAAAGAATCTGTATTAGCGGTATTCGGTAAATACTTTAAAACAGAAAGTGATGCTGAAAGTTGTGCCCGAAACCCACAAGCTCTTGCTGACCGTGTATACGGAGACAGAATGGGTAATGAAGGACAAGGATGGTTATATCGAGGCCGAGGTTTCCTCCAATGCACGGGCAAAAATAACTATTCTCAATTTGCAGCGGACATGGATCTACCAGAGATCATGAAAAATCCTGACTTGGTTGCCACAAAATATCCCATGGAATCAGCCATTTGGTTTTTTCACAGGAATAAACTTTGGGAGATTTGTGACGAAGGTGTCAACGATGATGTTATAAAGACTATCACAAAAAGAGTGAACGGTGGGTATAATGGTTTGAAGCATCGTAAGGAAGAAACCCACAAAATTTATGGTTGGTTTATGTAATGGATGTTGTTGACTTATCGAAATATCTGTATAAAAAATTAGAAGAGCGGCAAAATGATTTGTCCGCAGCTCTTGCAAACGGTGCCGTAAAGGACTGGGAGCAATACAAGATGACTGTAGGAGAGATACGGGGACTCTCTTTTGCACGAGAAGAAATCAAGTCCCTGCTGGAGAAAAACGTAGACGATGTCGAAGACCTTATATCTTCCTGACCACGTTGCGCAGAAAATGAACAAAGAAAAAGAAGAGGCTAAGTCCTCTGATTCTTTGAATAGCGCATATGTTGACGCTAATGAACGGGTGCTAGACCCGTCCCTCTTAGACAAACCGTTACTCGAAAGACTCCCGCAACCGACTGGTTGGCGGGTTTTGGTTATGCCGTATCAGGGCAAAGCTAAAACTGCGAGTGGCTTATATATTCCTGATGAAGTGCGAGAACGCGAATCCGTTGCTACAACTGTAGCATACGTGATGAAGCTTGGACCGTTAGCTTATAAAGACCCAGAGAAGTTTGGGGCTGACTGTGAGCCGTGGTGCAAGGAGGGTCAATGGGTATGCATTGGTCGTTACTCTGGTTCTCGATTCAAGATCGATGGTGGTGAGGTTCGTATAATTAATGACGACGAGGTCATTGCTACGATTCTTGAACCTGATGATATTAAACAAGTGTAAGAGGTAAATATGGCAGAAGAAACAGAAAAAGTTGAAGAAGAAATTATTGTAGAAACACCAGAAGAAGAAGCACCTGAAGAAGAAAAGGTTGAAGCACCTGAAGAAGAAAAGGTTGAGGTTACTGAAGAACCAGAAACCAAAACTGGTGATGAAGAATTAGATTCGTATAGTAAAGGTGTTCAAAACAGAATTAAAAAACTCACAGAAAAGTATCGTCAAGAGGAACGAGACAAGGCTGAAGCACTTAGAGTTTCTCAAGAACTTCTTGATGAGAATAAAAAATTAAAATCTCGTGTGCAGGCTTTGGATACTGGATATCTTTCTGAATATGGAACGCGATTGCAATCGCAAACTGAAGCAGCGAAACGTGCGTACAAAGAAGCTTACGACGCAGGCGACAGCGATAAAATGGTGGAAGCACAGCAAGCTTTGTCTAACATTGCGGTAGAAACACAGCGGTACAATACTGCTAAACTCCGTGCAGAACAACAAGCACAAGCGGCACAACAACAGCCAGTGCAGGAACAACAGCCAGTGCAACAACAGCCAGTGCAACAACAACCTCAACCAGACCCTCGTGCTATAAAATGGAAAAATGAAAATACTTGGTTTGGTGAAGATAAGATTATGACGGTAGCGGCATATGCGCTCCATGAACAACTCACTGGAGAAGAAGGGTTTGACCCGAATACAGAAGAGTATTATAGTGAGGTTGATAGTCGTATGCGGAAAGAGTTCCCGCATAAATTTCAAACGGCTAAGAAATCGGGTGGAGGAAGCCAGGTCGCTTCTGCTAATTCCTCCGCATCCCGCAGTACTAAACAGGGGCGCAGGTCGGTAAAACTTACTCCGTCGCAAGTTGCTATAGCGAAAAAGTTAAGAGTACCTCTTGAAGAATACGCCAAGTACGTGAAGGAGTAGAAAAATGGCTGATGTAAGAACACCGCGTAAAAACGCAACACGAGAAACAGAAACTCGCAGAAAACCATGGGCACCGCCCAGTCACCTTGAAGCACCAGAACCCCCAACGGGTTTTGTGCATCGATGGATACGAATTGCAATGCGTGGCGAAGAGGACAAGATGAACGTTCATGCTAAACTACGTGAAGGATGGGAACCTGTCCGTGCAGATGAGTATCCAAGCTATGAAGCTCCTGTCATCGATGATGGCAAATATCAGGGAGTGATTGGACAAGGCGGACTGATGCTGTGTCGCATACCTGAAGAGACAGCGCATGAGAGAAACGAGTATTACGGGGGCCGAACCCGCGAACAAATGACTGCTGTGGATCAGGACTTGATGAAGGAACAACATCCTTCAATGCCGATTTCTAATAGTCGGCAAAGTCGTGTAACCTTCGGAGGTCGTGAACGCGACTCCGATTAATATAAAGGATTGCTACTATGGCAAATACTAACGTTGCATTCGGACTCCGTCCGATTGGTGTAGTCGGTCAGGGCTACAACACCACTGGTGCGACCGAGTATCGTATAGCAGCCGGAAACACAAACGCGATCTATCAAGGCTCTCCTGTAATCCCGCTATCAACTGGCTTTATTGACATTGTTGGCGCGGCTGCGGGTGGTACTGTAGGTCTTGTAGGTGTTTTCGGTGGATGCGAATACGTTTCGTCTACCACTGGTGAGAAAATATTTTCTAATTACTGGCCTGGTTCTGGCGCGGATACCAACTTTCCCGTCAAAGCCTTTGTGTATGACAACCCATTACAATCATATGTCATTTGTTCAGATGGTACACTAACAAGTGAAGCCACTGCGCGGGGACATGTGTTTGCTAATGCTAACTTTGCAACTGCTGCTTCTGGTTCAACAACCACAGGTATCTCATCTGCTAAGTTGGCTGTCGGCACAATCGCCGTCACCGCAAATTTAAATCTGCGTATCATGGGTATCCAAGATGACCCTGAAAACTCAGACTTCACTGCGGCTGGTATTCCATTAATCGTACGTTTGAACAACTCCTTCAATTCACCGAACGGTGCTATTGCAGGTGGTACTGTTTCAACGACTGGCGTATAAGGAGACTAACCTATGGCTATATCTCGCGCACAACTAGCGAAAGAGTTGGAACCAGGTCTCAACGCCTTGTTTGGTATGGAGTACGACAGGTACGAAAACCAACACGCAGAGATCTTCACAACAGAATCTTCTGATCGAGCATTCGAAGAAGAAGTTATGTTGAGTGGTTTCGGAGCAGCACCAACCAAGTCGGAAGGTTCTGCTGTAAATTTTGACGACGCTAACGAAGCATACACTGCTCGTTACAACCACGAGACTGTGGCACTTGCCTTCTCAATTACTGAGGAAGCAGTGGAAGACAATCTATATGATCGTCTTGGTTCACGTTATACTCGTGCGTTGGCTCGTTCAATGGCACACACAAAGCAAGTTAAGGCTGCTTCAGTTCTTAACAACGCTTTCGATAGCACAGTTACAGGTGGTGACGGAGTTGAGTTATGTTCAACTGCACACCCAATTATAACTGGTGGCACTTTTGCTAATGAACCATCAACTGATGCAGACCTTAACGAGACATCACTTGAAGATGCTTTAATTAGCATTGCAGGTTTTGTTGATGAGAGAGGTCTCAAAATTGCATTGACAGGTAGAAAGCTTATTATACCTCGTCAGTTACAATTTGTTGCTGAAAGACTCATGGCATCAAATTTAAGAACTGCAACAGCAGACAATGACATTAACGCAATAAGATCAACTGGAATGCTTCCAGATGGCTATTCAGTTAATGACTTTTTGACTGATACTGATGCATTTTTTATCTTAACAGATGCTCCAAGAGGCTTCATGCACTTTGAAAGAGTGCCTTTAGCAACTCAAATGGAAGCTGATTTTGATACTGGCAATATGAGATTTAAGGCCAGAGAGAGATANAGTTTTGGATTTTCAGATCCAAGATGTGTCTTNGGATCAAAAGGTGCATAATTTAAATTCCTAATCCTCACCGAGTAGGAATAAAGAGCGACTTTACAGTCGCTCTTTTTTTATGTTATAGTTTTTGTACCTTGACGAAGAATTAACTTCGACATTGGCCAAGACAAGGAGATTAACATGGCTAATACAACCTTTTCAGGTCCAGTCCGTTCCGAGGGTGGATTTAACGTAATAAATAAAAGTGCAACAACTGGCGCAGTTACAGAAACTGGTTTTTCAGTAAATTCTACTGGACAACTTGTTTCAATGGGTACTAGAAAGATCCAATCTTTTGTAGGTACTTTAGCTTCAACAAACGCTGCTTCAACTGCTTATGCAGATAATGACTGTCTTGTAGAGTTAGGAACATTAAATGTAGATGCTCCAGATGGTTTGGTTACACCAAGTAAAATTTTTATACATAGAGCTTTAATTGGTATTACAACTGCTGCAGGTCAAACAC